>Ga0137412_10001673_pt1 | contig 17337 bp, 19 predicted proteins | sample CZODoug2_1_16fun_FD_122160 | JGI IMG/M metagenome (GOLD analysis project Ga0137412, IMG submission 122160) | Vadose zone soil fungal communities from Angelo Coast Range Reserve, California, USA - CZODoug2_1_16fungal (Hybrid Assembly) | ecosystem: Environmental > Terrestrial > Soil > Vadose zone...
TCGTCCCGCTTCCGCGCCTGGTGGCGCCGGCCAGAATGAGCTCGCCGGCATGCGATCCGACATAGGTTTCAAGCAGCGTTCGCGCCAGCCGGTTCTTGATGCGGATTTCGCTGACCAGCGCCAGAACCGGCAACAGTTTCAACAAGCCGGCGATATGCGCGGCGTCGAAACCTCCGGGCCGGTCGGTCGCAAAGGTCACCATATGGCGCTTGCCGAGCGTGTGGTACAGTGGCCATGCCACATAGTCGGTCAGGCCTTTCGCCCGCATCTCGTCATAGACGGCGTGCTTGCGGCCCAGCCGGGGATCGCGTTCGAGATTTTCGCGCACCTCGGTGGCGCCGTCCTGGAGCTCGTTGGCGGGACTGCCGATATATTCGGATCGCTCCCTGACATCGTAGTCGACTCTCGCAATCTCGGCCTCGTGCATCCCGTCGGCCCAAATGAACCGGGCGCCAAGCCATTGCGGGTGGTAGATCAGGATATGCAGCGTCGCCCGCTTGACGGGGATGCCCGCTCGCTGGAGCCGGACACACAACTCGGCGAAAATATTGTCGATGAAGCGCTCATCGCGGGTGTCGTTCATCAGCCAGTGCACAACGTCGCTGTCGGAATGCGCGGTGACCGGATCGATCTTTGGTGGCGCGTTCATATCTTGCTCCTAAGCGGTGACCCCGCTCGACGGTGCAGGATATGTCGTGTCCCCGCTCGACGGCGTCAATGGAGTCTGCCGCAATCTGCTCGCGCGTATTGGGTTGGCCGCGGGTCGCCGCGGGTCAGGCGCGAGAGACGCAGCGGTAGCGCTGCGCTCAATCGATAGCTCGCCTTTGGCAATTCGAAGGGCTTTCGACTTGCGACTGCGCTTCACACGAGCTTCGTCTCGACCGCGATATTGCCGTGCGTCGCCCGGGAATACGGACACACCTCATGCGTTGCCTCGATCAAGCGCTGCGCCACGTCGGGCGCGACGCCGGGCAGGCTGACGTTCAGGCGGACCGCGACATCGTAGCCGGCGCCGTTCGGTCCGAGGTCGACCTCTGCGTCGACCGCGTGGTCAGCCGGCAGCGCAACGTTCATCCTGCGAGCTACGAGTTCCATCGCCGACTGGTAGCAAGCCGACCAGCCGGCGGCGAACAGTTGCTCTGGATTGGTGCCAGCGCCAGAGGTGCCTGGCCTCGACAACTTGACCTCTAATTTGCCATCATCGCTACGCGATGACCCAACCCGTCCACCGGTCGTGTGGACCTTGGCAGTGTAGATTACTTTCTCTGGTCGGTTCATGCTGTACTCCTGTTGATGAAATTGCGCTGGCTGCGGAAGCAAGACGGAGGGCGCTCGAGGTTGTGATGGCTCCTACGCGTACTCGGTCGATCTCGTGACCGATTCCCATGTGTCGATCTCCTTCCCGAGCGAATTCAACTTATCTCGGACCAATTTCAGTGCGTCGTTGCCGAGCAGCAGATGCATTGGTGGATTGTCGGTTTCCACCGCTTTCAAGATCGCACGAGCAGCTTTGGCGGGATCACCTGCCTGTTGGCCACTCTTTTCTGCTCGAGCCCGCCGGATGGGGTCAAAGAGCAAATCGTAATCAGCAATGCTCCGCGGCGAACGGATCATCGATCGCCCCGCCCAGTCGGTCCGGAAGGCGCAAGGAGCAACTGCCGTTACCTTGATGCCGAAGCCGCGCACTTCATTCGCCAACACTTCAGATATGCCTTCAAGCGCGAATTTGCTGCCCTCGTAATAGGGGATGCCCGCTAACCCCGCATATCCCGCCATCGAGGTAATGTTGACGATATGTCCGCGGCGCCTCTCGCGCATGAATGGCAGTACCGCCTTGATCATCGCGACTGCTCCAAAAACGTTGACGTCGAACTGACGCCTCATCTCTTCGAGGGGGCTCTCCTCAAGAGTCCCTTCGTGGCCGTATCCTGCACTGTTGACGAGGACGTCTATCGGACCAACATCTCTTTCGGCCTGTGCAACCTCGGGACCGATGGCTGTGAAATCCGTGACGTCCAACATGATGGCTCGCGCACGTGCGGGGTCCATCGCGACGAAGTCCTGTCGCGCCGCTTCGCTTCGCACCGTGCCGACCACGGAATATCCGGACGAGAGCGCTTCCGTCGCGAGAGCCCGTCCGAAGCCGGAACCAGCACCCGTGATCAGAAAATTACTCTTTCCACTCATCGCCATGTCCTTACTCCGACATCGTAGCTGTGCTCGACGATCTCGTAAGCCTCTGCCAAAGCGTTAGGTCCTGAGATGGGAGGGAAACTTTCACAAGCCTACGGTACTGATCGTCACTATAGGGATGCATCGGCCGTGCGGACTCGATACGTTGCCGGGATCGGCTCGGACCTCGGTCATACGGAGGCAGAAGAAACGCAGGCGAATTCGATTCGGGTTCCGCCAGGTTCCCGCACCATAAAATGCACCTTGGGGCCCTTGCCCGAGCGTTCCGGCGCGAACTCAATTACTGTGTCGGGCCATGCCGCGACACGTGCGTGCAAGGCGTCAAGCGCGTCGCGGTCCACAACCTTAAGCGCAAGATGGTGCAAGCCAACGTTGCGACGGCGGTCGAACGGTACGCACTTCTCTGAATCCTCGACTTGCCAGAGCGTCACAATGCCGTTTCCGTCGGATACGAAGGACGCCGGATAACTCTGGTTCTCACCAACAAGCTTCCAGCCAAGGCAGTCGCAAAAGAAACGCCGCGCGCTGTCGAGATTTTTCACGGCAAGTCCAACGTGGTCGACTCCGATTGTCAATGGGGCATTATCCTGCATAGCTAATCTCCTGCGGCGCTCGCGCACGTCGTCGACACTATCACCGCCGCCTTACCGTCCGTCCGTTGACACCTAGGGAGAGAAATCGCGGATTCAAATGGCCGCCATCGGAAAGACACTGTTCCGTAAAGCGAAGCAATGCCGCCATCGAGCGCTGCGCCGCTGCTGCGTGCGGGATCGGGATTCCTTGTTGACAACAATCCTTCGATCATCGCGATCTTCACATCTCGGCCAGCAGTTACCTGGTCAAGCCGCACTGGAGTTCTCTATTGTGATTGTGCTCGCTTGGAACGCGGCAGGCGCGCCGGCTTCGTATGGTGCGAGGATATCGGCGATGGCGCGGTTAAGCGGCGTCGCCACGCCCACAGCTTTGCCGAGATGGACCACTCCGCCGGATAGCCACCGAATCTCCAAGGGTCTGCTGCGTTGCAGATCATGATGCATCGATGACGTCATGTCGTGCGCCACATCATCCGCGAGCGCGAGACGTCGCTCGGCATAATCCGTCGCAAGATCCACACCATGAGCGTTTCCGACCGCGACGACCTCCCGCATAACGTCAAGCAAGAAGGCTCGTGTCTGCGGATTCTCGCGGATCGGGCCGATCACACTTCGCATAGCAGTAGTGGTCCCGGATAAGCCGACAAGGAACACGTACTTCTCCCAGATCTCTCGCAGAATGTTCGTAGAGAGTTCAGCATTGATGCCTCCTTTCAAGCAGGCATCCAGAAACGCTTCAGCGCGCGTCGACCTGCGGCCATCGAACTCGCCGAAGATCAGGCGTTGCATCGGTCCCGTTTGTCGGATGACACCAGGGCGATCGAGCGCAGTCGCGACGTAACCGACCCCACCCATGATCTGCGCCGGGCCATATGCGGCTCGTAGCGCTTCATCCTTGAGCACGCCATTCTGGAACGAGATCAGCGTGGTGCCCGGTCCGACCACCGGCTTGATCTGTTCGAGGACCGTCTCGGTGTCCCACAGCTTGACGGCCAGCAACACGACGTCCGCCACGCCGAGATCAGCGGGATCGTCTGAGGCCCGCACGGGGGCCACGCGGATCACCTCGGGGCCGCCCTCGATCGCCAGTCCATGTGCACGCATCGCCGCTAGGTGAGAGCCCCTGGCGAGGAAGCGGACATCTGCACCGCCTTGCGCAAGGTGCGCGCCAAAGTAGCCTCCCAAACCTCCCGCACCGATCACCGCAATGCGCATAGTGCGCTCCCACGAATAGACTCTTCAAAACAAGGAAATGGCTGAATTTCCGACCGGATCGAGACTCTGCTTTTGCGTCGATCCCGCCTTGTCCTCTTTACTTAAAGAGGCCAACTCCTGCTGATAAGGGCGCAATTCCAATCCGAATAACGAATAGTTCAGATCGCACCTATCTCGATTTCAGATTACGAAGCGGACCCGAGGGTAGCGGCCATAAGGCAAACCCGCTTGCGAACCAAATAGCCGGCATATTTCAAATAAACCGAGACGAGTTGATCCATCGGAGTAAGAAGCGCTCGATCTAGGGCTGGCGTAGTTCTGCCATCTCCCGTTGGTCCAACCCTCCCGGACATAGGATCTGGACACCGCTTTCAATCGCACAACGGAACAGTGTCTGCCGGACGATGAGTGTTCACGTTTGTCCTGAGGAGACATAGGCTGGAAGAATTGGTGTGGGTCAGGAGCAAGAGGCAATTGGCTGGTCGATCGTGCCTCGGAATCGTATGCCCTGCCGAATGCCTGGAGTTTTGAAAAATGGCCGCCTCGTTCGATTATGCTCCACCGAAAGTTTGGACCTGGAACAAGCCGAACGGCGGGCGGTTTGCGAACATCAACCGACCGATCGCCGGCTCGACGCACGACAAGGATCTCCCGGTGGGTCACCATCCCCTCCAACTCTATTCTCAGGGAACGCCGAACGGTGTGAAGATAACCGTTATGCTTGAAGAGCTACTTGCGCTCGGCCATGGCGGCGCAGAATACGACGCCTGGCTGATCAGAATCGATCAGGGCGATCAGTTCGGGAGCGGATTCGTTGCGCTGAACCCCAACTCCAAGATCCCAGCTCTGGTGGATCAAAGCGACCCGAGGCCTGTTCGTGTATTCGAATCGGGCGCGATCTTGATATACCTCGCTGAGAAGTTCGGCGTCTTCCTGCCGACCGAAAAACATTCGCGCGCCGAATGCCTCTCATGGCTGTTCTGGCAGGCGGGAAGCGCGCCCTATGTCGGTGGAGGCTTCGGCCACTTCTATGCCTACGCGCCAACCAGGATCGAATATGCTATAGATCGGTTCGCCATGGAGGCGAAGCGTCAACTCGACGTGCTCGACCGACGACTCGAAACGAACGAATTCGTCGCCGGCAGCGACTACACCATCGCCGATATCGCCGTCTGGCCGTGGTACGCTGGTCTGACAAAGGGCTGGCTCTATCAAGCTGCCGAGTTCCTTCAGGCACAGGAGTACAAGAACGTTGCGCGATGGGTCGACGCGATCGCCGAGCGGCCAGCCGTCCAGCGCGGGCGAATGGTCAATCGCGTCAATGGTGAACTCTCCAGTCAGCTGCACGAGCGCCATGATGCCAGTGATTTTGAGATGAAAACGCAAGAGAAGCTGGTGACAAGAAGTTAGCAGATCGCGGAGCCGACGCGCGCCGGCGACTGCAAGAGGCTTCGGTTTTCGGATTTGCCTATTTCTTATGTATCTCGCCTTAGACCAATTTGTACGGGGCATCCGACAGAACGTACTGCGCACCTTTGTCTGCAATCATGATTGTCGGCGTATTGGTATTGCCCGAGGTAATTGTCGGCATCACCGATGCATCGATATCGCGTAGCCCATCCAGCCCGATCACGCGTAGGTGCTGATCCACAACCGCGAGGGGATCGTTCTCCAATCCCATTTTCGCCGTGCCGACCGGGTGAAAGATCGTCGTTCCGATATCGCCGGCGGCCTTGGCAAGAGCAGCTTCGCTGTCATCAATCAACGGCCCTGGGATATACTCCTCAGGTCGAAAGCGGCGGAGTGCCTCCCGTTTCATCAAACGGCGGGTGACCCGGATCGCATCGGCTGCGACGCGTCGATCTTCGTCGGTCGAAAGATAGTTCGGTGCGATAACCGGTTTCGCCAAAGGGTCAGCCGAGCGAAGGCGGACGGTGCCGCGGGACGTCGGCCGGAGATGCAAGCCGAAACCGTGATCGCGGGGAAGCGATGCAACGGATCCCCAAACTTATCGAGCGAGAGTGGTTGGACGTGAAACTGGATGTTTGCGCGGTTGAAGTCTGGCGATGAGGTCGTGAAAATTCCCAGTTGGGATGGCGCCATGGTCAGAGGACCGCGCCGAAACAGCGCATATTCGAGACCCATCAGCGCGCGTCCAATTAACGAGTGATAGGTCTCATTGAGCGTCTTGGCGCCATGCACCCGGTAGACCACCCTTTGCTGCAGGTGGTCTTGCATATTACGCCCAACACCAGGCCTGTTGGCGACGGTGGTGATGCCAAACTCGCGCAACCATTCTGCCGGTCCCACACCGGAACGTTGGAGGATCTCGGGTGATCCCATGGAGCCGGCGGACAGGATAACCTCGCCTTCGCACGCACCTCGACTGTGCGTCCATGCTGCCGATACCGGACACCCACCGCACGCTGCCCGTCGAACAGCACCCTCTCAACCAAAACCCCTGTTTCAAGACGCAAGTTGTCGCGATGCAGCACTGGCTTCAGGAAGCCACGCGCTGCCGACCAGCGGAAGCCACGCTTCTGATTGACGTGGAAGTAGCCAACGCCGGTGTTGTCCCCGGTATTGAAGTCCGGCGTCATTGGGATACCCATTTCGACGGCGGCCTTTGCCACGTTGTCGAGGATATCCCAGATCGCTCCTGGCCGCTCCACGCGCCACTCACCGCCGACACCGTGATGTTCAGATGCACCCATAAAATGATCGTCAAGGCGCTTGAAGACCGGACGCACGTCGTCCCAACCCCAGCCGGTAAGACCAAGTTGTCGCCAGTGATCATAATCAGACGCCTGGCCGCGCATGGAGATCATGGCATTGATCGCCGACGAACCGCCGACCACCTTCCCGCGCGGATATTTCAGCGAACGGCCGTTAAGGCCCGCTTCCTTCACTGTCTCGAACATCCAGTCGGAACGTGGATTTCCGATAGCAAAGAGATAACCGACTGGAATGTGAAACCAGATCCAGTTGTCGTTGCCGCCAGCTTCCAGAACCAGAACACGGTTGTTACGATCGGTCGATAATCGATTAGCAAGAACGCAACCCGCGGATCCGGCTCCCACAATAATGTAGTCATAGTCGCCATCCAGTTTAGCGCTGGGAACCACCGTCTTTTCCAACTGTTGGAGACCTGAAGTTGCCGGCAGGAGCAGCGGTGTTGCCGCTGCTCCTCCCTGCTCAATGACCGGCGCTCTGGCCACCGTCGACGTGCAGAATCTCGCCAGTGACAAATGGAGCGCTTTCCAGAAACATGATCGCGTCGACGATGTCTTGAATTTCTCCCATACGTCCGACTGGATGCAGCTTCGCAAGGAATTCATGTGTTTCGGGAGCGTGCATTGGCGTCTTCATGACGCCGGGAGCGACGGCGTTAACCCGCACTCCCTTTTTTGCGTACTCGATCGCCAGGGATTTTGTGGCTGCGTTGAGCCCGCCTTTGGTGATCGAGGCAAGGACCGACGGAACGTTGCTGTTGGCATGATCGATGAGGCTGGTCGTGATCTGCACGATGTGACCCGACCCCTGCTTCAGCATTTCGGCCGCGACGCGTTTGGTGACCCGGAAGAAGCCTCCAAGATTGGTCGCAAGGATCGAAGCGAAGTCCTCTTCGGTATAGTCAATCAGTGGCTTTGCGGCGAAGATTCCTGCGTTGTTGATCAGCGTGTCGATGCGTCCAAAGCGTGCCAGCCCCTCCTGGACGATCCGGTCGGCTGTCTTCGGATCGGCCACGTCTCCGGCGATCGTCAGGACGTCCGAATCCTTGCTGGGCTTGATCGACCGTGAATTGGCGATCACCCGGTAATTGCGGTCACGATACGCCTTCACAAGCCCTGCGCCGAAGCCCTGCGATGCACCGGTGATGATGGCGACTTTCTGCTCTGTTCCCATGGTGTTTCTCATTCATCAGCGGACGACCTGATTGCCACCCGCCAGACGGTCAACGTCTGATGTGTCACACCTAGTGACATTTACCCGCATTCGAATGGCCGTTGGCCGGTAGCTTCTGTTTCAGAAGTCGAAACAGTGCGCGGTCGCGCTACCTATGAGATGTGAATGAGTTGCAGTCAGCTCGTGAATTCTCGACGGGCTGAGCGTACGCTTGCCACGATGTGAGCATGCACCTCCGACACTCTTCGCGTATGATGGGAGTCGGGATGCGAAACCAGCCAGTAGTTTCGCACGAAGCGGGTCTCTGGCAGCAATCGCTTGAGCTCAGGAAATCGTCGTGCGGCGTAGTCGTGCAGTATTCCCACGCCGTGGCCGCCCCTCACCGCCTCCATCTGTGCCACCACGCTTCCGCACTCGTAGTGCCTGTTCATGAATTTTCCGAGCGCGGAGGCGTAGTCGAGCGCTCGACTGTAGACGAAATCCTCGACATGCGTGACGAAGAGATAGCCGGCGAGATCGGCCTGTTTCCTGATTGGTCCCAAGCGCTTCAGATAGCTTTCTGCGCCGTAGACGCTGAGCGTGTAGTCGGCGAGCTTTTTTACAATGAGCCGGCCCTGCTTCGGACGGTCCAGCGTGATCGCAATGTCGGCCTCCCGCCTCGACAGCGAGAATGTCCGCGGCAGGGGAACGAGTTGAATGAGCAAGTCGGGATGTCGCGCGGCAAGCGCGCCGAGCTGCCCGGCAAGAAAGTAGTTTCCGAGTCCATCGGGAACGCCGACGCGAACGGTGCCTGAGATGGCCTCCGACGATCTGCCAAGGTGAGCGCCGACCTGAAGGAATTCCGATTCAGCCCGCTCCGCTGCGGTAACGAGGGCCTCGCCTGCGCTTGTCAGGACGCATCCCGTCGTGCGCCGCTCGACCAGCCGGGTTTTCAATTCCTGCTCGAGGGCGGTCAGTTGCCGCGCCACGGTTGCATGGTTCACGCCCAAACGCCTGGCGGCACCGAGAATCTGACCGGTGCGGGCGACCTCCAGGAATATCCGGATACGATCCCAATCCATCGACTTCAATTTCCGCACAATAAATCCGCGACAGCTTTCGTTGATGTGCAGACTTTAACACCAAAGCGACCAGGGGGATTGTGCCAATATGGGTAACAGTGTTTGCCGACGAGCGTCTATTCACTCGCTCACCAGCGATCCCACCTCCTTGTTCGGTTGAGACCATCCGCGCAACAAGCATGGCAACCGAAGAGGAGCTCGGACTATGTCTGTTAATGCACGCTACAGCACCTCAGCCCGCGGCGCTCTCCGCACGAGCAACATGACTATGCACGTCAACAAGGTCCATCAAGTCAAAACCATCACCCGTATCGCCGAGGACCTCGGCGAAGACGAAGACTGGCTGCGAGACGTCGCCAGTTGGATGGAGGTCGAGGACGGCGTCATCTGGGTCGATGATGCCGGAAAAAATGGCGTCCAGGCATTCACCGACTTCAGAATCGAAAACCTGATCGAGCTCGTCCGCATCTACAAAGAGAATCCGACTTGGCTCAAACGCCGGCAACCAGAATAATCCAATCAACCTCTTACCTGAAATCCGGCAACGGGGCGTGCCCCATTGCCGACGTTTCTCCATCGAGGATTGACCACCGGTCAATTGGCCTGCGTCGCGGCAGCCTCAATGACCTGAGCTACCGCGGCCGGCTGAGAGACAAAAACCGCGTGGCTTGCGGGCACTTCGGTGACCTTGGCGCCCGAACGCTGATACATCCAGCGCTGAAGCTCGGGGGCAATTACGCGATCCTGGGTGGTCAGGATGGCGTAGCTGGGCTTGCTGTGCCAAGCCGCCACGGAGAGCGGCGTACCCATCGCGTTCTGCGCAAGCTGCTGTTCCGAGTCTGCCATGAATTGAGCGTCCGGCGCCGAGACGTCCGCGGCATAGGTTTCGCGGAACTTCGCCGGCGGGATGTAGAAATACTTCTTGTCCGGCGTGGCCCGATTGGTGGCCACCCGCATGGCATCGTTTGGCGCGGCGAACTTCGACATGACTTGACCGCTGGCCTCCCCCTTATCGGGCTGCAGGGCGGCTACATAGACGAGGGCGCTGACCTTAGGGTCGGCGCCCGCTTCTGTGATCACCGACCCGCCATAGCTGTGGCCGACCAGCACGACCGGCCCCGTCTGCTGATCGATAACGCGCTTGGTGGCATCTACGTCCTCGGCGAGGCTGGTGAGAGGCTCCTGCACGATAGTCACATGGAAGCCGTCCTTGGTCAGGATATCGTAGACGGCGCGCCAGCCTGAGCCGTCCACCAGGGCGCCATGGACAATGACAATATCCTTTGCAGCTGGCTTCGTCTCGGCGTGAGCGATCGCGGCCCCCATGGTGATCATGAGGGCTATGGCAATGTTCTTTCGTAGTGTGGACATGATTGACTCCAAGTTTGGGGTTGAACCGGAACGCGCAAAGTAGAAGGCCCGGCTGCGGTGTGCGCGAATCCGCCGCAACCTCTGAGGCCGACTTGGCTGGTTCGCAGCCCCCGCGGCCGCAGACATCAAATCTCAGCCAAACCGGGGCGCTGTCGCCTGGTAGCTCGGCATTGCCTGTACCTGCTCCCACCATCTGGCGAAACCATCCACCGCGAAGACTTCGTTGGCATCCGGGGTAAGTGAAACGAGGAAGCAGAGCGGGGCGAGGTAGAAATCACCGAGCGAGGGACGCCCGCCCGCGATAAAAGCACTGCCGCCACGAAGCTTCATCAACTCCTGCAGCACACGGCGGCTGCCAGCGATCCCATGCGTTCTCGCTTCTTCATCCGCTCCGCCGATGAAGTCGGGGAACAAGTGATATCCAGCGACAGCGATCAGAGCGCCATTACCGTAGGAATCAACGATGCCCATCGCCATGCGCATACGCGCTCGGTCCTTTGAACTTTCCGGTGTGAACGACGGGCCCGGCAGCGCCTCGTCCAGATAGGACGCGATAGCGCCCGTTTCGATGATGCGGAACCCATCGTGGTCCAGCACCGGCACTTTACCGAACGGATGGCGGGCCATGTGCTCGGGCTGGCGCGGCTCGCCCTTGAGCACGTTTACCGGCACCTGTTCGTAATGCGCGCCTTTCTCGGCGAGCAGCATCCGGACTGTCCGGACATAGGTACTGCCGTCGAAACCGTACAGGACGATCGCAGTCATTTCATTCCCTTCTGCTTGGATTTCGCGCGACCGCGGTTTCAATGCGGCGAAGCTCTAGTGGCGCCCGCCGCTGACCTGCAGGCTTTTGCTTTTGGACGTGTTCCCAATTTCGTCAGTTAAGACGTAGTGCACCCGCCACAAATGCTTGTCGTGCGGTAATCAGTATTCCTCAATGCGAAACAATGAATGGACCCCGCTGGCGCGTTCAACGTCCTTGTGCTGACGATTCACGCGCATACCGGTGCGACGACCTCAAGGAATATGCGGATACGATCCGCATCATCGACTTCAATTTCCGCACAACAAATCCGCGATAGTTCTCGTTGATGTGCAGACTTCAACGTTTCATATCGCACTTGCGCAAACAAGGAGGTCGTCGTGGTCACGCAGGTCAAGCATTACATCAACGGCAAGCAGGTCTCTGGTCGCAATGGACGGACGTCGCCTATCTTCAATCCCGCAACAGGTGAGCAGACGGGGTTGGTGCCGATCGCGAACGCCGCGGATGTCGCGGACGCTGTCGCTGCGGCAACAAAGGCTGCGTCTGGATGGGCGGCGACGACCCCCTTGCGGCGAGCCAGGGTACTGAACCGCTTCCTCCGGATTCTCGAGGAACGTATCGACGAACTCGCTGATGTCATCGTCGCCGAGCATGGCAAGGTGCATTCGGACGCCGTCGGTGAAATTCAGCGTGGTATGGAAGTCGTGGAATTCGCGACCGCCGCCCCGCAGCTGTTGAAGGGCGAGCTTACCGAGAACGTCGGAACTCGCGTCGATAGCTATTCCATGCGTCAGCCTCTGGGCGTGGTCGCCGGCATTACGCCCTTCAATTTCCCAGCGATGGTGCCGATGTGGATGTTTCCCGTCGCGCTTGCCTGTGGAAACGCCTTTATCTTGAAGCCCTCCGAACGGGATCCATCAGCGTCGGTGATCGTCGCGGAGTGGCTCAAGGAAGCAGGCCTTCCCGATGGCGTATTCGGGGTGGTCCATGGCGACAAAGAAACCGTCGATGCGCTGCTGCATCATCCCGATATTTCGGCGATCAGCTTCGTGGGATCCACACCGATCGCGCGGTACATCTATGAGACGGCGGCAGTCACGGGAAAACGCTGCCAGGCGCTGGGCGGAGCCAAGAACCACATGATCATCATGCCTGACGCCGACATGGACCAGGCCGTGGATGCGCTGATGGGCGCCGCTTTTGGCTCCGCCGGCGAACGATGCATGGCGATTTCCGTCGCGGTTCCCGTCGGCGAAACGACCGCGAATCGGTTGATCTCCGCGTTGGCGCCGAAGATTCGCAGTATCAAAATCGGACCCGGCACGGATCCGGAAGCGGAAATGGGCCCGCTTGTCACCAAACCGCATCTGGACAAGGTCCGCGGCTATATCGATGCAGGTGTCGCGGAGGGCGCAAAATTGCTCGTCGACGGCCGTGGCTTCAAAATGCAAGGCTACCAGGACGGCTACTTCATCGGCGGATCGCTGTTCGATCATGTCACGCCGGAGATGAAGATCTACAAGGAAGAGATTTTTGGGCCCGTCCTGTCCGTCGCCCGCGCTCCCGACTACGACACCGCCGCACGGATGGTCAACGAGCACGAATTCGGCAACGGCACGTCGATCTTCACGCGCGATGGCGATGCGGCCCGGGAATTTGCGCACCAGATCAAGATTGGCATGGTCGGAATCAACGTTCCGATCCCCGTGCCGATGGCATTTCATTCTTTCGGTGGATGGAAAGCGTCGATCTTTGGAGACCATTATATGCACGGTCCAGAAGGCGTCCGCTTCTATACCCGGTTGAAAACGATCACGAGCCGCTGGCCAACCGGCATTCGAGCTGGTGCCGAATTCGTGATGCCAACCATGTCTTGATCGCAGCGACTGGCCCACTGCGTGTCCAAGCAGTGGGCACGGTTCCGAGGAAATCGACTTGCGCCTCGGTCCCACCTTGGCTTGGCGGACCCAACAGCCAACATCCTTTAGGTCACACGGAGAATGACGATGCCACTTTTGTGCTTCGATCTAATTCAAGGGCGTTCGGAAAAGCAGATCGATATGATATTGGATGTCACACATAAGGTCTTGGTCAAATCATTCAACGTGCCCGATCGCGACCGCTATCAAATCGTCAGAGAGCATGCGCCATCCAGAATGATCGTCGAGGATTCGGGTCTCGGTATCGTACGAACTCCGGACATGTTGGTCCTTCAAGTTACGACTCGCCCTCGCAGTCGAGCTATGAAGCAAGCGTTCTATAGTTCGCTAGTGGAGAAACTGGACGCTGTCTGCGGTATTGCACCAAGCGACGTTCTCGTCACTTTCGTGACGAATACCGACGAAGATTGGTCGTTTGGGCTCGGACGCGCTCAATTCGTCACCGGTGAGCTTTAGCTCGTCTAAACCCAACGCTTAGACCTAGAGGAACTCGGGATAGACTTTTTGGTGTGGCAGCGGGCGACGACGCCACTGGAAGCACTAACCGATCGCCAAACGACCCACCATCGGCGGCCTGCCGCGGCGCCGTCACGGGTGCTGCAAGGCTCATCATCACCGAAAGTGTATTGGCGGAAGCCACGAAGGCTGCGCCTAGGCCGGCAAAGAGGGCCGGCGACCTGCGCGATGCTGCAATTTGGACTAGCCTAGCTGTGTGCTGCATGACAATCCCCTCGGTTGACACAACCCGTTTTAGCCGGGAGTCGCCCGAGGAGATTTAAACTCTTGTCACGCAGAGGCGAAGGCTTGAACAGCTCGCCGGTCAGGCCTTCAACTGCGCCGCTACTCCGGCGAGATCGCCCATGCCCCAATGCTCGACAATCAGGCCGTCTTGAACCCTGAAAATATCGCAGGAAGTGAATCGGAGCGCTTTACCGGTGGGCGCAACTCCCGCGAGCGGGCCGTTATGGGTGCCGCTCCAGACAAAGCTTGCGGCCGCAATATTGCCGGACACGACCGTGGCCTCGATCTCCACCTTGAGGTCCGGTATTCCCGCCAGCCGCGCAGTAATACCTGCCACCTGCCCCTGCTTCGGCGACTTGCCCGGTGGCGGCGGTGCAGCCGCGCTGAGCTGGTGGTTGACGTAATTATCCGAGAACAGCGCTGCGAATGCGGTCAGGTCGTGCGCGCTCAAGGTCGCCGCGAACTTTTCGATCCACGGTGCGGTTGCTGCCTTCTTGTCGTCCGCCAAGGCCGGCGCGACAAGGGTCGGCACGGCAAGAGCCGATCCCGCCAACGTAACCGCCTTCAAAAGATTCCTTCTATCCATAGGGATTCTCCAGTCTGATCATCGCATGACGCCGCCATCGAATGAACAGGCGGAACGGGGAGTTGATTAGCAACTATATCACTTGGTGGCCTAACCACTTTTTGTTGTAGCCGACGAATCTTTCAGAGAGCCGGTATCAACCAGAATGATCGCTGGAATCTCGCTGCTTACGCTCTGCTGACAAACTCAGACGATAATCATGCCTATCGCAGCCTTCTCTGCTACGGTTCGTCTGAAAAGAACCCATGTTCGTGGTCACTGCGTGCTCGCGGCGAGCCGGCTGAAGTGCGAGAGGGCATCTGCAGCAAGCCTCTCGGTTAGTTCGCCCGACGGCAAGCGAGGCGACAGTCGGGCCGACTGCCCTGACCAGAGGTTCGTAAAATCGCCTGAGCCTTCGGCCTCTGCCTTCGCGCGCAAAGGCGCGAGACTTCCTCCTGCGAACGGAAAGGCCGGCGCCGAAGGCGACAGCGGACCGATCTCGCGAATGAGTCTGTTCAGAATTCCGCGCGCAGGCCGGCCTGTGAAAACGTTGGTCACGGCGGTCCCGTCGTCGGAGGTATTTTCCAGCGCGTCTCGGTGGATCTTCGAGACCTTCGCTTCCGGCGAGAAAAGGTAAGCCGTCCCGATTTGGACGGCAGCGGCGCCAAGGGAGAATGCCGCGACAATCCCGCGGCCATCCGAGATTCCTCCGGCCGCAATGACAGGCACTTCAACGGCATCGACCACCTGGGGCAGCAGCGACATCGTTCCGACCTGGGCGGACATGTCGTCGGTAAGGAAGTTGCCGCGGTGACCACCCGCTTCAACTCCCATCGCGATGACGGCATCGCATCCATGCGCCTCCAGCCAGACGGCCTCTCTCACCGTGGTCGCGGAAGAGATGATCTTCGCGCCCGTGCTCCTCACCCGATCAAATAGCAGATGGCTGGGTAGCCCGAAATGGAAGCTGACCACTTCCGGCCGGAGGGCCTCGACGACCGCGCAGTATGCGTCATCGAATGGGGCCCGATTTGCGGAAGCCACCTGGACCTCGGGATCGATACCGAACTGGATATAGTAGGGTTCGAGTTGCTTGCGCCATTGGCGATCGACAAGCGGGTCATTTTCTGCCGGGGCATGGCAGAAGAAGTTCACGTTGACGGGGGCGGAAGTAGCCGCCCTGAACTTGATCAGCGCTTCCGTAAGTTGGGCCGGAGTCATCTGCGCGGACGGTAAGGATCCAAGTCCACCTGCAGCAGCAACCGCGATAGCCATCTCGGTCGTGCTGGATCCGGCCATCGGCGCCTGAATGATCGGGAGCTTGATGTTGAAAAGCCTCTGGATACGGTCATCAGGCCAATGCGCCATGGGTTACCTTTCAGGAACTGCCGAACCTGCGCCGGCGGGAACGACAGCCGCCTTGGAAAGCGGTATCTCATGCGTTTCGGGAGCAACGGCGCTAAGGATCCTGTTTTGGCGAACTCAGATCGTCGCAAGCCGCTTTAGCTTGGCTTCATCCCACTCAATCCCGCTGCCGGCCCTCTCTGACGTGAGAACCATTCCGTCACGAATTTTCAGCGGCTCTTGGAGAATCGCATCTGCCCAATCGACGTACTCAAGCCAATGGGCGGTCGGCGTTTCGCAAAGGAGATGGGCACTGATTTCGGGCATTAGATGCGAGGACATTTCGATGCCGTATGCTGCGGCGTAACCGGCTGCCTGCAGCCAGCCGGTTACGCCGCCTATCCTGGCTACATCGGCCATCACGTAATCGCTTGCCTGTGCATTGACGGCGCGGAGCAAGCCTTCCGGACCATTGAAGTTCTCGCCGATCTGGATCGGGACCCTTAGTTCTCGCGCTATAGCGGCGCTTGCCACATAATCATCGTGAGCAATCGGCTCCTCGAGCCAATAGATTCCTTCCTTCTCCAGCTCTCTTCCGCGACGAATCGCCTCCGCGCTTGTCAACGCCTGATTGTAATCCACCATGATCTCAATATCGTCGCGGGAAACGCTCCGACGAACGGCGTTCAAAGCGGCCATGTCCTCGGAAAGCGAGGGGTATCCCAGCCGGAGCTTAACGGCCCCAAGACCGCCCTCCAGCAGGGTTTTGGTTTCTTCGGCAAGCCGATCCGGCTCCATCAGTCCGAGCCCACGACTGTCATAGGCGCGGAGCGGTTTCGGGCTGGACCCAAGCAGCGAGGACAGCGGAATTCGCTGCATCTGTGCGATCGCGTCCCACATGGCCATGTCCAACAGCGAAAGTGCCATCCGGACGGTACCTGTCACCCCAAGCAGCGCAAACTGACGCGAAAGGCTCTGTGTCACATCAAAGGGCGTGGAATCCTTGCCCTTCAGGAGATCGACCGCCTCAAAGAGATGCGACGATATCGCAACCGCTCCCGAAGGCCGGTAACAAAACGCATAGGCCCTGCCCGTTACGCCGTCTTCGTTGTGCAAATCAACCAGCAGCAGCGGCACAGCCTTAACGATCGCCGCACTCGTTCCCAGTGTAAATTTCAGTGGAACCATCATGCCGCGGGTCGTCAACGAGCGAATTCGCTGCCCACCCGCACTCCGACCATCAGTCATTTTGATCTTTCGATACTCTCCAGAGGCCAGGCGGATGAGCGTGTCGCAACACAAATCCGGCGATGCCGCTCGCGCGCGGTACATCGCTTGATAGCTCGATTCCGTGCGCAGGTCTTTCGAGTTCAGGGCGTCCCGGCTGCGCTGAGCGCCGACGACTGCCCAAACTCAAACTCGTGCCTTCCCCGCGACCTGCTTCGGAGCCTCTTCGCCGTGAATTCGTCCGGAAATACTCATGTTGTCGGCCGGATGCTCAAACAGAAGAACATTGATGATCTTCGGGTCAGACCCGATGGAGTCGTGAGTGACTTTAACGATGTCACGGATCAGCTGTGTCTTGCGGGCCTTCGTGAGGCCGGTGGCGATATGACACTCAATATAGGGCATAGTTACCTCC
>Ga0137412_10001674_pt1 | contig 17329 bp, 13 predicted proteins | sample CZODoug2_1_16fun_FD_122160 | JGI IMG/M metagenome (GOLD analysis project Ga0137412, IMG submission 122160) | Vadose zone soil fungal communities from Angelo Coast Range Reserve, California, USA - CZODoug2_1_16fungal (Hybrid Assembly) | ecosystem: Environmental > Terrestrial > Soil > Vadose zone...
GTCCGTCTGGTCACCATTCACGATGGCGAGTAACCTTCTGGCTGTTCCAGGCGTCCTATTCAACAAATCGTGTGGGCCGCCTGTGAGGACTTATGAATTGGGGAACAGGCCCGGCACTCGGGCTCTTGACCGTTTTCGGCTATCTTCTACTCATGGCTGGTGGCGCGCTCATGTGGCGCAGCCGGGGCGATTTCTTCGTTTGGTTTCAGGATGAACTTTCCTTTTTCCGCCGCAATTTCTCCCGCTACACGCCGGCAGGCCCGTTCTATGCCATCCGCGGGGAGTCCCGTTTCAAGGCCATACCGGTCTCTTTCGTGCGCTCGATCACGCGATTCCCGCGACGCCGCGTCAACGGCCCCGCCATCCTTCTCTTCCTCGGGCTCCTGCTCTTCGTCCTGGATTTTTTTGTCTGACGATTTCTCGTTCTCTGCCTCCGGCCCTGTCCAACCCGGCGGGTATCTCCGCGCTAAGTTTATTTTCCCCTGAACGAATTTCCGTTTTCCATTTTCCTTTTTCTCTGCGATTCTTTGGTCATGAAACCTGCCCTCATTGTTCACGGTGGCGCCTGGGACATTCCTGATGAAGCCGTTGACGCCTGCAAATCCGGCTGCCATCGCGCCCTCAGCGCCGGATGGGCCATCCTTTCTGGCGGAGGTTCCGCTCTGGACGCCATCGAAGCTGCCATCATGGTCCTCGAGGACGACCCGGTCTTCGACGCCGGTTATGGCTCGCATCTCAATCTTGAGGGTCATGTCGAATGTGACGCCATCGTCATGAATGGCGCGACGCTGCGCGCCGGCGCCGCTGCCACTTTGCAGCGCGTCAAAAATCCTATTCAGGCCGCGCGCAAAATCCTCGAGAATTGCCCGCACATGATGCTGGTCGCCAAGGGCGCCGAACGCTTCGCGAAAAAGCAGGGCATCAAGCTCTGCAAGCCGGAGGAAATGGTCAGCGAAGCCGAGTACGAAGCCTGGATGAAATGCAAGTCCGACAAACACGCCGCCGAACACCATCGTGGCCACGAACAGGGAACCGTGGGCACCGTCGCCATCGACGCCGCCGGAAACTTATTCGCTGCTACATCTACGGGTGGCACCTGCTGCAAACTTCCCGGCCGCGTCGGCGATTCCCCGCTTATCGGCTGCGGCTGCTACGCTGACGCCGAAGCCGGGGGCGTCTCCTGCACCGGCTACGGCGAAGCCATCATGAAAGTCGTCCTGGCCAAATCCACTGTCGATTTTCTTCGCCGCCCCGAAATGTGCGTGAATACGCCCAACAACATTTCTTGCGGAACCTCCACCGCCGATATCGCCGCGCGCGAAGCCATCCATTTTCTCGGCAAACGTACCCACGCCACTGGTGGACTTATCCTCCTCGACCGCCATGGAAATCCGGGCTTCGCCTTCAACACCCCGCGCATGGCCTACGGCTACGTCACCACCGAGGGCTCCTTGTTCACCGCCGTATAATGTTATGTTCCACAGGGGCGCCCTACTTGCGAAGAAAATTGATGTCGATGCGAACGGACGGAATTGATTTCGGTATGATGGCTGGTAGAATGGCGGCGCGCGCCTGACGGGAATGCCGATGCCTTCAAAAATTACGAACGGCAAAATCTGTTACATCGAGATGCCCGCCACCGACATTGTGCGCTCAACGGAGTTCTATAAAAGCGTTTTCGGCTGGAACGTCCGCAAACGCGGCGACGGCAGCACTGCTTTTGACGATACCACCGGCGAAGTAAGCGGCGCCTGGGTGCTGGGGCGCCCGCCTTCGGGTAAGCCCGGCCTCCTGTTCTACATCATGGTCGACAGTGTGGCGGCTGCCGTTGACGCCGTGGTAGCCCATGGCGGCGAGCTCGTGCAGCCGATTGGCGCCGATGCGCCAGAGATAACGGCGCGCTTCCGCGACCCGGGCGGAAACGTCATCGGCCTTTACCAGCATCCTGGCTAACGCATTGAATCCTAGCCATTTACCCAACAATCTGACCGAAAGGCCAGAGTGACGGATTGGGGGAGTACTGTACTCCCCAAGCCTCGAAGAGAACTCGCGAGCATGGCTTACTGAAGCCACAGCAAGCCCGGCCCTCGAAAGAGGCCAGTATGAAAAACAAATGGGTCATCATTGGAGTTGCGGGAGTGAGCGTGTTGCTTGGCGCAGCCGGAGCAGCGGCGAGTTCCTACAATCCGCTCAAATGGATCAAAAAGGGCCCAAGCCCCACGGCCAGTGAACAGCTGGCCGCGAACCAGCAGGAAGAAAAGAAGTTATCTCTGCAATTGCAGGCGGTTCTGCCTCCGCGCACCAGCCTCAGGGATGCGTGCGCGGGATTTAAGAGCCTGAACGATTGCGTCGCCTCGCTTCACGTAAGCCACAATCTCAATATCAAGTTCAACTGCCTGAAATGGGATGTGACCGGCGGGAAACCCGCTGGCGACGTCAAATCGTGCGCGGCCCCGTCGAATGACAAGGCCATGGACCTGAACAAAGCGATCCGCGTGCAGAAGCCGGGTGTCGATTCCCGTGCACAAGCAAAATCCGCCGAGAAACGCGCGCGCGAGGACATCAAAGACGCGTCCTAGCGAGAGCCAGCGATCCTGTCCCCTGTAGGGGCGGACTTTTATCCTGAGCGCGGTCGAAGGATCGGTCCGCCCTTCCTTCTTTTCCTTTTGTCTTTGCATTTGTAGGGAGGGTCTGGCGTTTACCCCGACTCCTGTCGGGGCGGCCGTCTTTCTCCTTCCCTTACCTCTGCTCCTACACTTCTACGGGTGCCCGCCACACTTCTGAGCGCCGCCTGTTGTATCATCCCTCGGCACGGACGCTTGGAAATCGAGGTTCGGAAGAGAAGGCATTACAACTGCGGGAAATGAGAAGAATTATGAAACGAACGAATTTTGTGCTCGCCATTCTGGTCGCGGCCATCCTGTTCCTGGCAACTGCCACTCTGGCACAAGCGCCACCCGCGCCAGTGATTTCGCCCGAAGTGCACACGGACAGAAGCTTGACGTTCCGTTTCCGCGCTCCCAATGACAAGAAAGTCGCCGTTTCGATCGAGGGAATGACCAAGTCTTTGCCGATGCAGAAGGACGATCAAGGTGTGTGGAGCGTGACCACCGAGCCGCTGGCACCGGATTATTACGGCTACACGATCATCGCCGATGGCGTGGGCCTGTTCGATCCTTCCAATCACGCCATAAAGCCGAACTTCCTCTATCGCGCGAGCGAGGTGCACGTTGCTGGGCCGGCTTCCCTTTCCTGGGAGATTGGCGCGGTGCCGCACGGGGAGATTCATCATCATTTTTACAAGTCCGGTGTGGTGGGGGACGATCGCGACTTCTATGTCTACACTCCGCCCGGCTACGACCCCCGCGGAAAACAAACGTATCCCGTCCTCTACCTGCTGCACGGATTCAGCGACGACGCCAGCGCCTGGACGGCGGTGGGCCGCGCCAACGTGATCCTGGACAACTTGATCGCGCAAGGCAAGGCCAAGCCCATGCTGGTGGTCATGCCGCTGGGCTACGGCGCGCCGGAAGTTCTTCTTCCCAATTCCGGAGTGTGGCGCGACCTCGCGATCACGGAGCGAAACTTCAATAAATTCCGCGAGGCGTTGCTGACGGAAGTCGTCCCGCGCGTGGAAGCCGAGTATGCGGTGATCAAGGACCGCAACTCTCGCGCCATCGCCGGCCTCTCCATGGGCGGCTCGGAATCCTTGCTGACGGGCCTGAATACGCTGGACGAATTTGCCTGGATCGGCGCTTTCAGTTCCGGAGGCATCACTGAAGCATTTGACATAGAATTCCCGGCGGTGGACTCCAAGTCCGGGCAGCAACTTCACTTGCTGTGGATTGCATGCGGCAGCGACGACCGTTTGATCGACATCAACCGCAACTTCCGCGCCTGGCTGGCTTCCAAGCACATCAAGCACGTGGACATCGAAACGCCCGGCGCGCACACCTGGATGGTCTGGCGCCGCAACCTGACGGAGTTTAGTTCACTGCTTTTCCGCTGAGGCCCACCATGAAAAAAATGAATGCCATTTCTGGAAAAACGAAGAAAATGCTCCTTGGCCTTGCACCGTTGGCGATGCTGCTCGCGGCCGTGGGCGCGTCATCGCAGGGACCGGGACAGGTTTCGCCCCGCGGTATAGTCACTCCGCTCGCGAGTGCCACTCTTGTTTTCGACGGCGAACCCGCGTGTCTCAAAGTTGCCCGCGAGAAGGGCGACCCAGACAAAGGCCCATCCACTTTCCTTCTCGAAGCTCCTTCCGGGTGTGTGGTTCCCGCGCACTATCACACCGCGGAAGAACAATTGATGGTGGTGCGGGGCGATGTGCTCACTGGGATGGACGGCATGGCGGAAGCGACGCTCGGCCCCGGCGGCTTTGCCATGATGCCCAGCAAAGCGATGCACTGGTTCACCTGCAAATCAAAGGATACTTGTCTGATGTTCGTGACCTTCGACCGCACGTACGACATCGTGTGGGCCAACCCGAAGAAATAACCGGTCAATCATCATCGTCTTTCTTGGAAGCGCCGGTTTTGCCGTCGTCCAGCTTGGCAATTCCGAGCGTCATCGCTTGATACGCAGGCAGCTGCGCAGTTTGCGGCAGGTTCGATCCGCTTCTTGTGCAAGCGAACCAGATCACCGCATTCAAAACCTTCGGGTCCGCCATGTCTGCGTGCGCAAAATTTTGCCGGTTCGATTTTTTCATCCACTCGGCAGTGGCCTTGTCCTTGGGCTTGCGGGTCATAAGGTTGTCGGCTGCGATCGTCGGCAAGACTGCCTTGTAGGGCGTCAAATCCGGTGTCCCCTGAAAAATGTCCATGGGGATCGCCGAAGCATCGAGTTGGTTCATGGGCGCGATTCCCAGCAGCAACTCGATGGTGCGAATCATGCTCACCGTGCTGTGAAATTTGTGGATGAGCGCCCCTGGACGGTTGTAAGCGCTGATCGCCAGTCCCACCGAGCGGTGCGAATCGACGTGGTCCGGCCCCGACTGGGCGTCATCTTCGACGATGAAAATCGCCGTGTCTTTCCAATATGCGCTTGAGGAGATCGCCTCGACGAGGCGCCCCACGGCATAGTCATTGTCCGCAACCATAAATTGCGGGGTCGGAAAACCATTTTTCATTCCGGTGGTGTGATCGTTGGGAAAGCGCATAACAGTGAGCGCCGGCATGGAGTCCGCGCGCCCCGCTTCGCGGTCTTTGACAAATCCCTGAAACTCGGCGAGCCATTCGCCGAGACGCGCATTGCCGCGGCAGTTGGCATTCGGATTGTCCCGCGTTACGGCGGGATCAGAAGAGGCCGAGGGATTGCGAGCGGCTTTGTAGCAATCCACGGTCATGCTGTCCGGCGCGGTGACGTCAAAGCTTCGAAAGCTCAGGCTATGATGGTTCTTGAGCGACTCTTTGTTGGGAATGGCGCTAACAGCATTCGAAAGATCGGGATAGCCCTTATGCTTTTTCTGACCGGCGGCTTCGACGTCTTTCGCGGAAATCACGGTAACGAATTCGCCGTAATTGCGGTGCGTGAGACCCGCGCGCTCGGCGGCATCCCACAGATACAGGCTCTTAGGCTCTCCGAGATCAGTAAAGCCCTGTTTATAGGGAAGGTGCGTTTCGAGCAGATCCGTCAACGCCGCCAGCACATCGCCCTTGAACTTGCCGAGTTCCAGTTCTCCCGGCGGCTCGTAATCCGGCAGCCGGTTATAGCCTTCAAAATCATAGGTGCGTCCCCGGCCGGAATAGTTCCAGCGGAACGCTTTGTCCACGTAATCGGTGGAGAACGCGGCGGTGGACCAATTGTGCCCGTCGGGGCTAGCTTCGGAATTTACGAAAAAGCGGTCAAACAAGCCGAAACGCTGTGCCAGAGCATGATGGTTGGGAGTCACGGTTTGCGGCGTCCCGTCCGGCCGTTGCGCGGTTGCGCCATTTCCAAAAATCGCAAACCCAGGCTCTCCATCCGCAGCTGTTCCGTCGCCCGATGTTTTCACGTCACCAAAGACCTGGTCGTACGTGCGGTTTTCCTTGATGATGTAGATAACGTGCTTGATGGGGATTGCTCCTGGAAAAAGTTTCGCGGGCGCGAAACCCATCAACCCGTCGTTCTGCAGAGTTTGCTGAGTGTATCGCGAGAGTTGCGGCAAATCGGGCAACGCGACCATGCTGATGTTTCCTGAAACAATCGAGCCGCTGTACTGCCCGCCTTGGCGGTTTTTTTCTTTATTGGGAGGAAACGCCGCATTGGGCGGATTCGGTGTGCGGCCACTGTCGTTCACACGCATCGAGGATAGTTCGAACCCCGTGCCTTTGCCATTCCCGATGAAGAGCTTACCGTCCGCGAAAGCAACCGCGGAGGGATACTGGCCCGTGGGAATAAATCCTAAGACTCTCGATTTCGCGACGCTGACCATTTTGTCCGCTTTTTTCTTGCTGCGCGTTCTGTCGGAGAGCAGCACGACCGCGATGGCGTTGCTATGGGCGTTCGCGACGTACAAAGTTTGCTCGTCGTCGCTAAGCGCCAGCCCTTCGGGACTTGCGCCGGGCAAGGCATCTTCCGCCAGCCGCACGGCAATGCGCTCGATCTCCTGGTCTGTCGCGGTGTCAATCACGGAGACGCTGTCCGCATCGGAATTGGCAACAAAAAGCCGCGTCCCTTCCGCGTTCGGCATCATGGCCGTCGGATGCCGGTCGACTGCAATGTAGCCCCGCACAGCGCTCTTGCCGTCCAGCGGAACAGCCGCCACCGAAGAATCATTCCAGCAGGAAACGTACGCACGCGCATTCTTACCGTTGCCCAGCACCACTACGCCGTAAGGGTAGATGTTTTCGCGCGGCTTTCCAGGATGGTGCAAATCCACTCTCTCCATCCGCCGCGCGCCCCGGAGACCGCGCACGATCGTCACGCTGTCCCCCAGGTTGTTGGCGGTCACCAGCGTATTTCCGTCCGGTGTTATTGCCAGGCCCGTAGGGTAGAGTGCCGCTCTTCGTTTGTTGTAGTCGGCTGGTGAAACTTCGCCTGGTTTGCTGATTTCAAAGGAGGGCGCTCGCACTCTGGTGTCTGGCCCGGGCGATCCCGGATGCACCGGCGCGGCGGCTTTTGGATCAAAGCGAAAAATCCAAACTTTATTTTCGAATCCGCCCGAAACGTACAGTTCAAAGATTCCGTCCGCTCCAGCGGTGGGAGAAAAAGCAAGGCCTGCGTTCGCGCTTTGTGGTGTAGGAAAGTACACATTTTGAATCACCACCGGCTCGGGAGTCATGGTCAAATCAATTATTGCAATGGATTGCTGGGCTTCGTTGGTGTCTTCGCTGAACTGGACTCCATACCCGCTGTTGACGACTAGAAGATAGCGGCCCTTGCCGGCGTGTCCGAAAGTATCCGGGCTGCGAAGCATCGCCATGGGCATAGCTCCGACAGCCGGCAAATGCGTCGACGCATCAAGCACCAGCGCGCCGGCTGGCGTGACGGGCCGCCCCTCTCCAGCCGGCTCTTGCTGGCCCCATGCGGCGCCGCAAAAAACAAAGCAAATCACAAGAAAACCACTGGTTGTGGCTCGCGATTTCATAGGCATGCTTCTCCGATTCCTGAAAACGATTCTTAGCACTATACTTTGGCGCCGCCCCAAAACTACATGCCGCTAAGTCTAAGGGAAAATTGTTTCACAAACTTTACAACACTATGCCGAACATGGCGCGCCCCTGGCAACGCATTTGACCAAAAGCGCTTCTACTCCTAGGATGAAAACTGGCGTCGGCTTCAGTCTTTGACGGGCGGCCAGCGAGTCACCGATGAAAACTAGATTGTTCGCCATCACTCTACTCTGGTCTATGCCGGCGGCCGTTGGTGCTCAAGCTGCCGACGAAATCGTCAAGAAAACGATCGAGGCTCGCGGCGGAATCGAAAAAATTAAAGCCGTGCAATCCCAACGCATCAGCGGGCATGTCTCCTTCACGCAGGGCATGGAAGGCACATTTATAGTTGAGCTCAAGCGTCCACTGAAGATGCACGTCGAGATTTCCGTCGGAGGACAAAAATTCATCCGTGTTTACGATGGCAAGTCGTCCGGCTGGATGATCAACCCTTTCGCGGAAAGTAAAGATGTTCAGCCGCTGCCTCCCGAAGAGCTAAAGAACATCTCCGATGAATCCGACTTTGACGGACCCCTGGTGGACTACAAAGCCAAGAGCAACCAGATCGAACTGGTGGGGAAAGAAAAACTGGACGACAAACCCGTTTACCGGCTGAAACTGACAAATAAGAATGGCGATGTTCGTTCTTACTTTATTGATGCTTCCTCATTTCTAGTCTTGAAGTGGGAAGGCATGCGGAAGACCGGAGACCAGGAACTTCCCTGGGAATCCTTCTTCTCGGACTTCCGCGAGATCCAAGGACTGAAATATCCTTTCCGAATCGACCAGGGCAGCCCGGGAACGGATATCAAGCAGACCCTCAATGCCGAAAAGATCGAGATCAACCTGCGGATCGATGATTCTCGCTTTGGCAAACCGGCCCCACCGGATGCGCCCGCCGCTCCAGCACCACCGCCGGCGAATCCTCCGCCCTCAAATTAGAGCTGCTGCGCAAAGTGATACCGTCGCCTTCGCTGCGGTTGACCGCTAGTTCTTTGGAGACGCGTGTGCCGGATGCAAGTGGTATAGATTGGCGATGGAATAAGTGACGCCGGCAAAAAACGTAATCCGCGGTAACTGTCCATAAGCGGCAAAATATGCTCCAGCATCCAGCACCAATCGGGACGACACGTTGTACGTGGCGGCGTTGAGCAGCGTCATCGTTGCGGGCGTTGTAGCGTTCAGGCGGCTGAATCCCGCAATTTCCCCTGTATAACCCCATTTTCCTCTGAGGCTGCACGAATAAGAGAGCGCCGTGAAATACGTCCGGTCAAACCCGCCCACCTGCGGTCTCCCGGCAAACTGCACTCCTTCGTTGACGTCAAAGTGATGTTTGCCGAAATCCTTGCTCGCGAGAATTTGCACTAGGTGCGCCACCGCTCCGGCACCGAGCGCGGGTCTTGCGGTGGGTATTGTCGCCACGTAGAGGACCGCAACCGTCGGCCGAGCGTTCCTCTGCGAAAATAGCTTGTACTTGAAACCTACCCCCGAATCCCCCAACCCCGCCGTTGCCACGTCCCGTTCGATCGGATTGTTAAGAAGCCATAGCTCGAGGTTCTTGACGGCTCCCCATTTCAAGAGCCCGTTTATGTTCTGATGCCCCTTGGCCGCTTCAAATCCATATTCGATCTCTAATACTCCGAGCTGGACCATTTCTGCCGTTGAAGCCAACGTCGGCCTGTTCGGCACCGCGTTGATCTCATTTGCGTTCTGAGCAGTTTGCTGGACTTGTGGGGTGGTCTGTGGCGTATCCGTCTCTTGCCCGCGCACTCTCGCTGTCACAGCGAGCAGGCCCAAACCGGCCAATGCAATCCGCACCGCAATTCGCATTCTCGATCCTTCTGCGAGGCGCCACAGCAACATATCATTCTAACAATCACAGCCTCCAGACACTGCGCTATCCTTATTGTCATGTCGGATGCGCAGCAACAGACGCCTAGCTCGCTGGGCGCCGGCCTCTGCGCTGATTGCCTTCATGCCCGCCGCATAGAATCGGCTCACGGCTCGGTCTTCCTCCTTTGCGAACTCTCGCTCACCGACTCCAACTTCGCGAAGTATCCGCGCCTCCCGGTCCTCTCCTGCAATGGCTACAAGAAGAAACCCGGACGCCAAGCCGGGTAATAGCGGCTAGCTAGACTAGTCTAATTTAGACTAGGTCTTGTTCTTGTACGATTAGTTGACGTTATGGCAAGATATGGAATGGTTCATCCTCTCCGCGGGGTTCCTCTCATGACTTCTCACCCGCAACTCACGCTATGCTACGGCCTGCTTTTGCTGTGCTGCCCGCAACGCGCCGCCGCGGATTTCACGGCAATACGGCTGCCATGCTGAAACTTACTACCGGGTCCCATGTCATCGTCTTGAAATTCCCCGGCTAGCTGACTGGCGCCGCACCCTCGAAGTCCTAAAGTCCAGCAAGACTTCTCTAAAAAGGCGCTCTCGACCCAAGGCCGTAAGGTTTTTGCCACTCTTCTGAGAACAGATACGCGAGGTCCCAAAAAAAAACGGCAGGGCGCCGTGAGCGGCACCCTGCCGAATTCGCTCGATACGTATCTATTATTCCGGTTGATCGGGCTGCTTTGGAATCTCCGGATTCTGGTCAGGCGGCTGCGGGTGCTCCGCAATCGGCGTGATGGTTGCCGGGGCCGCCGTGTTGCTCACGGCCAGTTCCGAAGGCCGGTATTTTGGCGCGCTAATGTACCCATGCACGGAGTTCTTGCTGATCTTGTTCACCACCACCTGCACCGGCTGAGACTCATTCTCCGTATGGATCCAAATCGGCTCGAAGAGATTCACTCTTTTCTTGCTGAGCTGATTGTCGTCGACGACCATCGACACGTCGTAATTCATGTGTTTGGTATCGGCCCGGCGCAAGGAGAGAGTAAGCGGTCCGAAGCGCTGGAACTGCTTGGATTTCGTGAGGTCAAATTCGAAATAGTTCCGCTCGCCGCGCTTCTGCAGCACCACTAATTCTTCGTGGGTCTTGGCGATGGAGCCGTTCAGCTCATCTTTGGTTGAACTCAAACTTCCTTCCAGGTCGGCGCGGTTCTTGGCCACCAGGTCCTGCGTATCTTTCAACTGTTTTTGCTGGTCGTCGAGTTTCGCTTGAAGCTCTTTCAGCTGCTTGCTTCCCGCTGAGGTTTTCTTGCCGGCTGCATTCTTCGCACCAGGCGCATGAGCCGCTTTCGCTTGCTCTGCCGCAGCCTGTTGGGCGGCGGTGACCTCATTGAGCTTCGACGTAACCGTGTTCAATTGCCCTTGCATTTCGTTGATGGTCGCGTTGGCCATAGACTGCTGCGCGGTCAAATGGTCGGCCAGGATTTGCTGCCTGTAGCCGTAGCCCATCGCTATCCCCGCTACGGCAACCAGCGCCACGATACCCGCCAGGAGCCATCGATTCATCCCTGACCATATCGGCTCGCTTTCTCTAGCATTCCCATTTTCATCAAATTGTTCTGCCATTGTCGTTTCCCTCGCTCTCGTGCTGATTCGGTTCGACTCGTGACGGCGTGATCACTTCACGCGTCGGGCCGGCAAATGTTGCGCCCCGCCACCTGCTCGCTGGCTCGCGCGAGGCCCCCTTCTTTTCTTATGCAAGGCGAGCACCGAGCATCCGGGAATGCATTCCTTTGCTAAGTCCTCTGTTGTCAATGGAAAAGAGCAAGATCACGGAAGTTCTCGCGACCCATGGGGGTACTAGTCCCGGTATTTTTTCCCTGAGAGCGGACCGACTTTCTCGAACCCCATAGACTTACTGTCAAATCAGAATTCTCTCTGCATCGCGTTGCTCCATTTGCCTCCCTGTGCTAGCATCCGCCTCGTCAGGAGAGCGGACCAGGGTTTATCAGACCTTCGGCCCCGCCCCACAGGGACCCAGGTGCAGCGGCCACGTTCTCCTCCCTCAGTTTCAACTTGCCAGGCTCAGGTCTGCGCCTGAATCCTTCAGGACGGTCCTCGCCTCTGGAGGTTTTATGAAAAGCTATCTCACCAGGGACATTCGAAACGTTGGCATTGTCGGCCACGGCGGCACCGGCAAGACGCAACTGGTGTCGTCGTTGCTCTTTACCGCGGGCATGACTCCGCGCTGGGGAAAAATTGCGGAAGGCAGCACCACCACCGACTGGGACGAAGAAGAAATCGCCAGAAAGATTTCCATTCAAACGGGTCTCGCCCATGCCGAATGGCCCGCTACTCCCACCGGCCCCTCCGGCTCTTCCGAAAAAGTCAAAATTAATTTCATCGATCTCCCCGGTTATTCCACTTTCATCACCGAAGCCAAAGCCTCGCTCATCGCCGCCGATGCCGCGCTCATCGCCGTAGACGCCCACGTCGGCTCGCAAGTCACCACGGAAAAAGTTTGGGATTACTGCACGGAGTACGACATTCCCCGCGCTTTCGTGCTCACCTGGATGGACCGCGAACTCTCCAGTTTCGAACGCTCCATGGAATCGCTCCAGGAGGTTTTCGGCCGCAACGTGGTCTCCCTGCAAATGCCCATCGGCAGCGAAAAAGGATTCCGCGGCGTCGTTGATCTCGTGGCCATGAAAGCGCATATCTACACTCCCGGCGGCGATGGAAAACCTTCCATCGAAGAAATCCCCGCCGCTCTCGCTGATGACGCTAAGGAAGCTCACGAAAAACTTGTTGAAATGATCGCCGAAGGCGACGACGAAATGATGGAAGAGTTTTTCCGCGAAGGCACGATCCCCATCCACGATCTCATCCCTGCCGTTCGCAAAGCCATCGTGGCCGAAAAAATCTTCCCCGTCCTGATGACCTCCACGCTGTGCAATATCGGCACCGCCAGCCTGCTCACTTTTCTTGCTGACGTTTTCCCGCACCCCGATGAGCACGCCCAGGTCGGCTTCAAAGACCCCGGCGGCAAGGGCGATCGCCTCGAGCGCAAGTACGATGACAGCCAGCCGCTTTCCATCTTTGTCTTCAAGACTCTTTCCGATCCTTTCGCGGGCCGCATCAACTACTTCAAGGTAAAGAGCGGCGTGCTGAAAAACGACGCCACGCTCATCAATTACAATCGCAACCTTCCGGAACGCTTCCAGCATATCCAGGTCATTCAAGGCAAGCAGCTCACCGAAGTTGGCGAGCTTCACGCGGGAGACATCGGCGCCATCGCCAAGCTGAAGGAAACCACCACCGGCGAAACTCTCGGCGACAAAGCTTCGCCCATCTATTATTCACCCGCGCAGCTTCCCGAGCCCTCCATCACTTTTGCCATCGAGCCGAAAACCCGCGCTGATGAAGACAAAATCGGCGTCTCCATCCATAAAATTCTCGAGGAAGATCCCGCGCTCCGTTTTTCCCGCGACCCGCAAACCAAGGAATTCCTGCTTGCCGGTTCGGGCCAGCAGCACATCGAAGTCGTCGTTGCCAAGCTCCACAAGCGCTATCACGTCGATCTCACTTTGAAGCCGCCCAAAGTCCCGTACCGCGAAACCATCCGCGGCAAAGCCGACGTCGAAGGCAAGCACAAGAAACAGTCCGGCGGTCACGGCCAGTTTGGCGTCTGCCGCATCAAGATGGAGCCGGTCGAGCGCGGCAAGGGCGTCGAATTCGTCGACGATGTCTTTGGCGGCGCCATCCCGAAAAACTGGATTCCCTCCGTCGAAAAAGGAATTCGCGACGCTGCTGCGCGCGGCTTCCTCGCCGGATTTCCCGTAGTGGACTTCCGCGCCATCCTTTACGACGGCAAATATCACGATGTCGATTCCTCGGATATGGCCTTCAAGATTGCCGGCTCGCTGGCCTTCAAGGAAGCCATGAAGCAGGCGCGCCCCGCACTTCTCGAGCCTGTGATGCACGTCGAGGTCTACGCTCCCGACCATTACTCCGGGGACTTGATGGGTGACCTCAGCGGCCGTCGTGGCCGCATCGCCGGCAGCGAAAGCCGCGGCCACAACGTCATCATCAAAGCGCAGGTGCCGCTCGCCGAAATGCTCAGCTACGCCAACGACCTCATCTCAAAAACGCAGGGTCGTGCCAGTTATTCCATGGAGTTTTCGCACTACGACTACGTACCCAGCGAACTCGCCGAAAAGGTTATCGCCGCGCACAAAGCGGTCCACGGCGAACAACTCGTTGAAGAAGAAGCCTGACGGTTGACCCGCCCGTTTGGACAGGAGTGTCTGTAACGAACAAAACCGCGAAAAGTTAATGCTCAAGTAGGCACATCACCTCAGTCGCATATTGATTCCTTTGCACACCTTCCCATACTCTAAAAAAGTTCGAGCCTTCAGTGCGATTTGCCTCTTCTGAGGCAATTTTGTCTTCATTCTCATCGCTCGATCAGATTGACCCCAGATGATTGGTGTGAACGCAGCTGGGTGAAGCCAAGCTTGTAATCTGCCGCGGCCCGCCCGAAGCAGCGCCGCTGAGGAGTAATGGATCGCTTATGAACTTCCTAAAGAAATCCCTTTTCTTCGCTTGTGTCTTGATAATTTCGCTCTCCTTCGCCTCCTGCAGCGGCGTAAAGGGGGGAACCGGCTCGGGCGGAGGCACAGGCGGAGGCACGGGCGGAGGAGGCACAGGCGGGGGCACAGGCGGAGGCTCGGGTCCCTTCACGATTGGTGGAACGGTGCTTGGGCTGGTCGGAACTGGGCTAGTGCTCCAGGACAACGGCGGGGACGATCTCACCGTTACGGGCACCGGTACCGTCAGCTTCACGTTCAAGACTGCGGTCACGGGCGCTTATAACGTTACCATCAAGACGCAACCCTCGAATCAGGTGTGCAGCGTCGCAAACAGTTCCGGAACAGCCACCGCGAACGTGACAAGCGCTCAAGTAAATTGCGCCGCTACTTATACTGTCAGCGGGACCGTTTCCGGGTTGCAGGGAACGGGTCTCGTCTTGCAGGACAATGGCGGAGACGACCTCAAGATCAGCGGCAGCGGTAACGTCAACTTCACTTTTGCCACGGCTCTCCTCGCTAACGCCAATTACGCAGTAACGATAAAGACCCAGCCAACCAACCCCTCTCAAACTTGCGTGGTCTCCAACGGCACCGGCACGATTATCGGTAGTGTCAACAACGTCCAGATCACTTGCCCACAGCCAAAGTTCCCGGTTGGCGGCACGGTTGTTGGGCTCGTTGTGGGCACGGGTGACATCCTCGAGTTGCAGAACAACGCAGGTGACAATCTTTTCGTCACAGGCGACGTGGACTTTACCTTCCCGACTCAGTTCACCTTTGGCACAACCTACAACGTGAACTTGTTCCTGCCTCCCACGAGCCAAGTGCAAGGCTGCAACATATTCAACGCTACCGCTGTGGTCACGGGGATCGTTTCCAATGTGATCGTCGATTGCCAGCACAACGATTGGGGTTGGATGTTCCCGGGAAACTCGGCCCCTACACTGAACACCTATGGAACGGCCCAGGTAAATTCTTGGACATCTGGAAGTCCCATTCCAGTGCCGCCTTTTGCAACTTCGAACTCGAATACACCGGGCGGCAGAGACTTCGCCATGGCCTGGACCGACAAGAAGGGGAGCCGGTGGCTGTTTGGAGGGTTCGGCTTTGAAGTCACGCACGAGAGTACCGATGGCATACCCGGCTATTTGAACGATATGTGGGTTTGGCCAACGAGTCCAAACTCAGGTCAGGACGACGGCTGGTGGATTCCGGGTGGTTGGCTACCTGCGAATCTGCCCATTATCCACGACAGTGTTGCCAATACCTTTAAAGCGGATACCACTCGGCTCCAGTTCAAGGGCCGACCGGCCTCCTACGGTACCCTGGGCATCGGCGCGTCCTGCGCGACTCCCGGCGCCGCCTGCACGGAACCGGGCGCACGCTGGGGCGGCATTACTTGGACCGATGCCTCAGGCAACCTTTGGATGTTCGGTGGCCAGGGCGTGGCGTCGGGCCAATTTGGACTCCTCAACGACATTTGGGAATTCGATATGACTTCTTGCTCTTACGATGTGACCACTGGCACAGGCACTTTCACCAATTGCCAGTGGATCTGGCGTGGGGGCTCGAGCTTAGCCAATCCGTCAGCGACCGCCACCTTCCCCGGTGGACGATGGGGCGCGGCTAGCTACACCGACTCCACTGGCAACGTTTGGATGTTCGGCGGACAGGGTTATGATTCGGCAGGTACCGTGGGCCTCCTAAACGATCTGTGGAAATACAACATTGCTGCCGGAACGTGGACTCTAGTCTCCGGTACCACGACGGCCAACCAAAATGGTGCGTACCCTGCCAGCGCAGGAACAGGCGGCGCGGGGTTTGTACCTGGCGGCCGCCAAACCGCAGTCCTTTGGGTCGATTTGTCCGGGAACACTTGGCTCTTCGGCGGTTTCGGCTTGGATTCGAAGGGCACTAGCGGCACTGCCGGGACAGGGTCGCAACAGATTGGGTCGGTTCTCAATGATCTGTGGAAGTTCGACCCGGTAGCCGGCCAGTGGACGTGGGTTTCGGGCAGCAACCTGGCCAACCAGAACGGCGTATACGGAACGCAAGGCATTTCAAACGCCACAACCAACGCCGCAGCGACGAACGTTCCTGGCTCTCGATGGGGATCGATCGGTTGGACCAACCCCGATGGCAATCTGTTCCTCTTTGGAGGCTTTGGGTTCGGTTCCCAAGGGACACAGCCTACCGGCTTCCTCAATGACGTTTGGGAATATCAACTGAGCACCGGCGAGTGGATTTGGTGGAAGGGTTCCGTAGACGTCAATCAACCGGGGACTTATATCACCAGTCCTATTGACTTCTTTCAGCTCAGCTATACGAATAACGCCGTGGGAGCGCGCCGCGGCGCGGCCCACTGGGTGCCAGACCCATCCGGGTTCGTTTACGTGTTCGGCGGCGAAGGTTACGCTGGGGCCGGAGGCCCGTACGGCGCACTCAACGATGTCTGGCATTACCTGCCGTTCCCAACGAACTAGGCTAAACAGGACCCCGCCGAGTACGGCGGATCGAGTTTAGGCCCTGATTCTCTATTTGGCGGAGTCTTCTATTCGTTAGACTCGTTCCCGGAGGCCTGGCCAGGGCCTCCGGCTTTTTTTACGCTCAGTTAGCCCGGTCCCGCGCGCAGAACCACGGCGAACAACTCATCGCGAAGAAGAGCGCTAAATCAATTTATTTCCTTTGTTCTGCCAGCTCAGCGCATACCTGCGGATTAGCAGGAGAAGACCGCGCCGAAACCACGCAGTAGAGTGCGGCCGCGCAATCCTTGTTGCTATTCCTGCAACTTAATTTTTAACATTTCTCACCACCGCCTCAGGAAAATGGTATCTTCGGAAGCAGTTTGTTGGTTGTGCCCGCGCCCCTAACAGCAAACCTTTAGATGGCGGCTCGTCCGGTCAGTCGCCTGGAAGCGCTTCTAAACGGAGATAAAACACTTATGCGCATTTTGTTGTACAACCCCGATAACGGGGTCACGCGTAATTTTATGCCCCATCTTTGGATGTTCCTGCTCCAGGCTTTGACGCCCGCCGGCCACGAAGTTGTGCTCATCGACGGCAACGCGCAACCCATGGATGAAGCCGGCATTGCCCGCTTTGTGCGCGAACAAAACATCGGCCTTGTCGGTATTGGCGCCATGACGCGCATGATCGCCAAAGCCTACCGCATGGCCGACGCCATTCGTGCCGTCGGCGTGCCGGTGGTGATGGGCGGTCCTCACGTCACGGAAGAAGCTGACGAAGCCCTTGGCCGAAACGGCGGGCC
>Ga0137412_10001676_pt1 | contig 17304 bp, 15 predicted proteins | sample CZODoug2_1_16fun_FD_122160 | JGI IMG/M metagenome (GOLD analysis project Ga0137412, IMG submission 122160) | Vadose zone soil fungal communities from Angelo Coast Range Reserve, California, USA - CZODoug2_1_16fungal (Hybrid Assembly) | ecosystem: Environmental > Terrestrial > Soil > Vadose zone...
ACCTCGGGGCGATGGTTCAGCCGCCGGTCGCGGACGACGTCCCAGAGCGAGCCGACCGCGCCGGCCTTGGGATCCCAAGCGCCGAAGACCACCCGCGAAACCCGAGCCAACACCGCGGCCCCGGCACACATGGTGCAGGGCTCGAGCGTGACGACGAGCGTGCATCCGGCCAGCTGCCAGTTCCCCAGCAAGGCCCCCGCGCGGCGCAGCGCCACGACCTCGGCGTGCGCCGTCGGATCGTGCGACGCCTCACGCTCATTGTGCGCAGACGCGATGACCGAACCGTCCGGGGAGAGCACGACCGCCCCGACCGGGACCTCGCCCCGAGCCGCAGCCCCACGGGCCAGGTCGAGCGCCACCCCCATGGCGGCGTCCACACTCACACGCGCAGGGCCTCGAACGCATCGGCGCAGCCGGCCTTCTCGCACACCGCGACGATCAGGTCGATCGGCAGGGTGCCCTCGTGCGCGCACAGCTCGAGCAGCTCGCCCGACGACGTGCCCAGGTCGGCCACGACGGATGCATCGCCGAACGGGGCGCTGTCGTGCGCCGGGGGAGCGTCCTCGTCACCGTCCAGGATGTCCTCGCCGATCTCGTCCAGCTCGTCGGCGACCAGGGCGGCGATCGGGTACGCGTCGGCGGCATGCCCGTCGGAGAGGAACACTCGCGCGTCGTCGCCGTCGTCCACTCGGGCGAGCACGGCGTACTCGTCATCCTGCTCGACGACGAGCACGCGCACGTCGCCGGAGACGTCGCGGGCGAGGTCGATCACGTCGTCAAGACTCTCGCAGTCGTCGAGGTCGACCTCGACGGCCCGCCACGCGTCGTCGGAGCGGGCCAGCACAGCAGCGAAGTAGCTCATCTGGGCACAACCCGTGCGGATTCGGTGGCCTGCGCGTACGACTCGGTCAGGCCGATGCGGTCGATGATCGTCTCGAGCATCTCGTCGGGGTAAGCGTCCAGGTCGTCGAGGACCTGCTCCATCTCGTCCTCGGGCAGGCCGAGATCGGTGAACAGATCCAGGTCGCCGATCGGCCATACCTCGTCGAGCTCGTCGTCCTCGGGGGGCTCCTCGCCCAGGCGGTCGAGCACCTGCTCGGCGAGGGGGTACTCGACGGCCGCCGTGAGGTCGGAGAGCAGCAGTGAGATCCGCGGGCCGTCCTGCCGAGCGATGAGGAAGAACTCGTCGTCGACGTTGGCCACCACGAACGGCCCACCCTCGGGTGGCTGCCCGCGCAGTGCCGCGACCAGGGCCCGCAGGTCGTCGAGGACGGCCGGGGGCAGCGGCTCAGCACGCCACCGTCCGGCGTCGCGGAAGGCAGCGATCGCGAACCCGCGCTGCGTCATGACCCCACCTTCTGCGATGTCGTCGGTCTCGATCCTGACACGTCCTCCGGTGCGTTGGTAGTCGGGGCGCTCCCGAGCGATACCGTGCGGACGTGCGATCACTGCAGCCACGGTCATGACGGCGACCTTCGGGCGGGTCGCCGTGCTCGGCCTGGGTCTGATCGGCGGCTCGCTCGTGAACGCGATCCGGCAGAGCGGGCTGGACGTGATCGGCTACGACACCGATCCGCGAACCGCCGCCGCCGCAAGCGCTGCCGGCTTCCCGGTCACCGCCAGTGACGCCAGCGCCGTACACGGTGCCGACCTCGTGGTGCTCGCGATGCCGCTGCCCGAGGTGGGCAACGCGCTGCGCTCGCTCGCGCCGCATCTGGCCCCCGGGGCCGTGCTCACCGACGTCGGCACGCTCAAGGCGCCGGTGCTCGAACTGGTGCGCGCGACCATCCCGACGACCCGGTTCGTGGGCGGCCATCCGCTCGCCGGCACCGAGAACAGCGGTTGGGACGCCGCCGATCCGCTGCTGTTCCGGGATGCGCCGTGGGCGCTGACGCTGGAGTCCGACACCGACCTGGCGTCGTGGATCGCCCTGGCCGAGCTCGTCTGCGACCTCGGCGCGAAGCCGGTGGCGGCCACGGCCGCGGAGCAGGACGCGGCGGTCGCGCACGTCATCGGCCTGCCGCACGTACTGGCCGAGGCGTTGGCCCTGACCGGCCTCACCGGGGGCGAGCTGGGCCTCTCGCTCGCGGCCGGGTCCTACATGACCGGATCCCGCGTTGCGCGCACCCGCCCGGATCTGGTCGCGACGTGGTGTGACGGCAATCCGGAGCTGGTGACCGCGCTCGACGACGTGATCGCCCGGCTGAGCGATGCCCGCGATCACTTGGCCACCAAGGGTTCTGTGCTCGATCTGGCGATCGCCGGCCACCGCGCGCGCATGGACTGGGAGCACCGCGACTTCGAGCCGGTCGAGCTCACGGCCGACCCGGTCGGGTTGCTGGCCCACGGGCGGCGCGGGGGCTGGATCACCGCCGTCCTGCGGGACGACGACGGGGTCCGGCTGCTCGGCATGCGGCCCCGGAGATGATCACGCTGCGTCCGGGCGTCGTACTGGTCGACGTCGTGCGCTCCGACGTCGTCGAGAGCGTCCACAGTGGACATGTCGTGATCCTCGACGGCGACGACGTCATCGAGCTCGGCGATCCGCGCCAGCCACTGTTCCCCCGATCGTCCAACAAACCGTTGCAGGCGGTCGGCATGCGGCAGTTGGGGCTGGACGTGCCACCGCCGCAGCTGGCGTTGGCCGCGGCGTCGCATTCGGGCGAGCCCCAACACATCGAGGGCGTCTCCGCGATGCTGGCGTCCGGCGGATTCGGTGAGGACGACCTGGGCTGTCCGGCGGCGTGGCCACTCGATGAAACAGCTCGCACCGACGCGCGCGGGCCACGGCGGATCACCATGAACTGCTCGGGCAAACATGCAGCCATGCTGTTGACTTGCCGCACCAATGGCTGGCCCAGCAAGGGATATCTCGCCGCCGACCATCCCCTGCAGCTCGCGTTGCGGAACACCGTCGGGCAACTCGCCGGCGAACCGGTCGCCGCCGTCGGAGTGGACGGCTGCGGCGCACCACTGTTCGCGTTGAGCCTGGTGGGGCTGGCTCGGGCGTTCCGTCGGTTGGCCACCGCGGACGGCGGCGCTGAGCGTGAGGTCGCCGACGCGATGCGCGCCCATCCCGCCCTCGTTGCCGGCTCCGGCCGGGCGGCCAGCCGGCTGATGGCCGGCGTCCCCGGGCTCATCGCCAAGGACGGCGCCGAGGGCGTGTTCGCCGCGGCCCTGCCGTCCGGTGCGGCGGTGGCGGTGAAGATCGACGACGGGGCGCAGCGGGCGGCCGAGCGCGTCGCCGTCGCGGCGCTGCGCCGGGCCGGGGCCACCGGTGCCGTGCTCGATGAGCTGGCCACCGGTGCGGTGCTCGGCGGCGGCGAGCCCGTCGGTGCGATCCGCGTCCGCCCCGGCGTGCTGTAACGGATAGTGGTGGCTTTGCCCGCCGAGCGCGGGGGAATGCACCACGATCGAGAATGGGCACGCGTCATCGCGTCCTAACGGTCCCGTGATCAGGATGTCCTAGCGTCTGCGACATGACCGCGGAACCACCCGAGGATCACAAGGACCGGCTGCGCGCCCGGGCCGCCGCGGCGACCTCGATCGACCTGCCCGAGCGGGTCGGCTACCGGGTCAAGCGCACGCTGCTCGGCCAGCCCCTGGTCACGGCGTCCCTGCAGGACGAGCGGCTGTCGAAGAAGGCGGCGCTCGGTGTGCTGTCCAGCGACTGCATCTCCTCGTCCGCATACGGCTCCGAGGAGATGCTGATCTGGTTGCTGCCGATCTTCGGGTTCACCGGATTCCACATCCTGCTGCCCATGACGGCCGTGGTCATCGGCGTCCTGGTGATCATGACGCTGCTGTACCGCGAGGTCGTCACGGTCTACACGCGGGCCGGTGGCTCCTACGTCGTGGCCCGGGAGAACTTCGGCCCGAAGATCGCGCAGATCGCCTCGGTGGCTCTGCTCATCGACTACATCGTGACGGTAGCGGTGCAGTCGGCAGCGGGCACAGCCGCAATCAGTTCGATCGTTCCGGGACTGCGCGGAAAGTCGATCGCGCTGATCTTCACCATCGGCATCGTCCTGATACTCGCGTTCGGCAACCTGCGCGGAGTCCGCGAAGCCGGCAAGATATTCGCGTTCCCAACCTATTTCTTCGTCGCGTCGGCCGGCCTCGTCATCATCGTCGGCATCGTCCGCGAGATCGCCGGCGACCTACCGCGCTACCACCACGTGGACGGCATGATCAAGATCGCCGATGGCCACCACCAGATCCTGACGGGCGTCGCGATCTTCTACCTGCTGAAGGCGTTCGCAAACGGCGGCGCGTCGCTGACTGGGCTGGAGGCGATCTCGAACGGAGTGAGCGCTTTCAAGCGCCCCGAAGGCGTGAACGCCCGCAAGACACTGACGATCATGAGCGTGATACTCGGCACGCTCGTGCTCGGCGTCTCCTATCTCGCGTACGAGACGCACGCGACACCCTACAAGAACGGCAGTCCAACGGTGATCAGCCAAGTGGCCGACGCCGCATTCGGCAACTCGTGGTACGGCAACACCGGCCACGTGCTCGTCCAGATCGCGACGGCGCTGATCCTCTACACCGGCGCCAACACGCCGTTCACCGGATTCCCGTTCCTCGCCAACTTCATCGCCGAGGACTCCTTCCTGCCCCGGCAGCTGACCCGACGCGGCCATCGCCTGGCGTTCAGCAACGGCATCATCGTGCTGACGATCGCCGCCCTGGCCCTGCTGCTCGGCGTCGGCGCGCACGTCGACAAGCTCATCCCGTTCTATGCGATCGGCGTGTTCACCGGATTCACGATGGCCGGCCTCGGCATGGCCAAGTACTACCGGACACATCAACCGCCCGGCTGGCGACGACGATTCGTGACCAGCCTGATCGGCGGCCTCGTCTCGGCGGCGGTCGTCCTGATCTTCGCGGTCACGAAGTTCACCGAGGGCGCCTGGCTCGTCGTCGTGCTGTTCCCGGTTCTGTGGCTGATCCTGATGCGGCTCAACCGCCAGTATCGCGACGAGGCACACTCGCTGGACCTGGTGACCTGGATCCGCCAAGACCAGGCGGACGCGCCGCACTACCCACGCCACGTCGTGCTCGTGCTGATCGACCGCCTCGACCTGGCTGTGCTGCGCGCGCTGCGTTATGCGGGCAGCCTGCGCCCGACCGAGATCCGCGCCGTCCACCTCATGATCGACAGCGAGGAGGCGGCCCAACTACAGCGTGACTGGATAGAGCGTGGCCTCGGCGACCGGTTCCCGCTGGATGTCGTCGAGTGCCCGGACCGGCGGCTGGTCCGGGCGGCCGGCGAACTGGCGCTGGGCATGGTGATCCAGGATCGCGCCGAGGTCACCGTGCTGCTGCCCCGGCGCACGTTCCACCGGATATCGAATCGTTTGCTGCACGACCGGACGGCGGACCGCATCGCCGAGGCAGTGGGACGGATACCGCACGTGTCGGCGACGATCGTCCCGTTCGACACGACACTTCCGCACGAGGTCGTGGAGCACCTCGAGGCCCGGCAGCAGGAAGCCGCCGCCGAGCCGGCGCTCGCGGCGACGCGCGTGCAGACCGGGACCGACGACGACGAGCCCGGTGTCGCGCCGTACCACGCACATGGCGATGGCATCACCCCGATCGGCACCGTGGCCTGGAAGCAGCGGGTGACCGTCGAGGGCCGGATCAAGGTTGTCCAGGTGGGTACGACTGCCGGCAAGTCGCTGGAGGCGCAGGTGTTCGACGACACGGGCGGCGTGCGGCTGCTGTTCTTCGGACGTACCCGCATCCCCGGCATCGTGCCCGGCACCGTGATCCGCGCGACCGGCACGGTCGGCGAGTACAAGGGGCACCTCGCGCTCGCCAACCCGCGCTACGAACTGCTCGCCGGGCAGGAACCCGATGGGGCTACTTCTCGCTGACCTGGTCGGCCGGCGGAGCCGAGATCGTGACGGGGGCGCCCCAGTCGGTGTAGTCGACCGTCTGCACCGACGTGATCTTCTTCGTGGAATCGGCCGGATTGGGCAGCTGCACCGAGGTGGCCATCCGCAGCGGACGCTTCTGCGGGTCGACCCACAACTGCACGTCCTGCACCTTCACGCCCTGCTTGATCAGCTCGTTGATCACCCCGGCGAGATCGGGTTGCTGCTTGGCGACCTTGGCCAGATCGATCGCGACCGAGTAGTGCGTGGCGCCGACGCCGTTGATCGTCTCGGTGCCGATCGGCTTCAGCGTCCCGATGCTCGACAGCATCTGCAGCGTCTGACGCGGATCGGCCTTCTTCAGGGCGGCGCCGATCTCGGCGGCCCCCGTGGCATTCCTCGTCCACGGGCGCCCGGGATCGCCCTTCGCCAGCCCTTTCGTGTAGACGTCGCCGCTGACGATGATCACCTGGACCGGGCCGATCGGCGTGGTGGAGGTGACGCTGGCATCTGCTGTCTTGTCGCCGAATCGGAGGTCGCCGGACGCGGTGATCGCCGCCCCCAGCAACGACATCGACACCTTGATCTTGACGGTCTGCGCCTTCTCGGCCGCGGAGGTGGCCAGGGCCACGAATTGCGCCGCATCGATGCCGGCACCACCGGACCCGTTGGTGGACGGCACCTGTCCGGTCGACCTGGGCGCACTGGTGGGCCCGGTGTCGTCGGAGCTGGCCGAGCTGCACGCCGCAAGGGTCGCCGCGAGGCCAACTGCCACTATCGGGATGGTCAGTTTGCGCATTGCGCGACCCTACGACACCAGGTCGCGCAATGCGCCAATCGCTCAGCCGGCTGTCAGACCGTCGCGGGAACGCGATCGCTCGGCTCGGCGGCATCCGACTCGTGAATGCCGTACCGCGCGTAGAACCGCCGCAGCGGACCGGGGGCCCACCAGTTCGCGTTGCCCAGCAGGCGCATCGTCGCCGGCACCAGGATCAGCCGGACGATCGTCGCGTCCACGAGCAGCGCGACCAGCATGGCCACACCGATCAGCTTGATGAACGTGATGTCCGAGGTGGAGAACGCCCCGATCACGACCATCAGCAACAGGGCCGCCGCGGTGATGATCCGCCCGGTGCGCTGGACGCCGGTCGCGACCGCCAGCCGGTTATCGCCCGTCAGGTCGTACTGCTCGCGCACCCGGGACAGCAGGAACACCTCGTAGTCCATGGACAGCCCGAAGATGATCGCCAGCACCAGCACCGGTTGGGTGGCCTCCACGGCTCCGGTCGGGGTGAAGCCCAGCCACCTCGACAGGTGGCCGTCCTGGAAGATCCAGGTCACCGCGCCGAACGACGCGCCCAGCGACAGCACGTTCATCAGCAGCGCCTTGAGCGGCAGCACCACCGAGCCGAACGCCAGGAACAGAAGCACGAACGTCGCGAGCACGACGACCAACGCCATCCACGGCAGCCGCGAGCCCAGACTGTGCAGGCGGTCGACGACCTGCGCGGTCGATCCGCCGACCAGGACGTCCTGGACATGGGCCGGATGCGGCAGGGCGCGCACGTCCTTGAGCACCGACTTGGCCTGGGAGTCGAGTGCCTCGCCACGGTAGGTGATGTCGACGCGCGCCGTGTCGCCCCGCGTCGCCGTGACGGTCGCCCCAGTCGCGCCCGGCACCGATCCCGCAGCCTGGCTGTACGCCTGCAACGCCGCGCGCCCGTCCGCGCTGCCGGCCGGGACGTCCAGGCTCACCGCCGCCTGGATCGCCGTCGAACCGTTGTCCGGGAAGTCGCGCAGGAGCGTGTCCGACACCTGGCGCGACTCGGCGCTCTTCGGCTCCATCCGGGCGTCGACGCCGCCCCACTTCACGTGTAGGAACGGGGTAGCGAGCGCCAGCAGCACCGCCACCGCCGGCACCGCGAACAGGATCGGACGGCGCATCACCCCGTTCGCGAAGCGGAACCAGAAGCCGTGACCTTCAGCCACGACGGCCCTCCGGCGCCGACGGAACACCCGTAGCGAGTCCACGCGGGTACCCATGACGGCGAGCAGCGCGGGCAGCACGGTCAACGCGGCACCGGCCGCGACGAGCACCGCCGCGATGCCGCCGTAGCCCATCGACTTCAGGAACGTCTGCGGGAAGAGCAGCAACCCGGCCAACGACACGGCCACCGTGACCGCCGAGACGGCCACCGTGCGCCCGGCCGTGGCCATCGTCCGCACCACGGCGTCCGGTGGAGCGACCCCCCGGCGCAGTTCCTCGCGGAACCGGCTCACCATGAACAGCCCGTAGTCGATCGCCAGGCCGAGGCCCAGGATGGTCACGATGTTCACCGCGAAGACGCTGACGTCGGTGCCCAGGCTGATGATGCGCAGGGCGATGAACGAGCCGAGGATCGCGAGCGCGCCGACGGCCAGCGGCAATGACGCGGCGGCGACGCTGCCGAACACGATCGTCAGCAGGACGAGCAGGATCGGCATCGACAGGCCCTCGGCCCGTCCGATAGACGACGTGACGCGCTCGTTGATGTCGGCCGACACGCCGTTCGGCCCACCGACCTGCACGGTGTAGCCGGCGCTCTTGGCGGCCTCGCGCATCCCGTCGTACTTGGACAGGCCGATGTTCTCGTCGCGGTTCTTGACCGAGACGGCAACGTAGGTCTCGTGCCGGTCGGCGCTGACGAACGCGGCCGAGTGCGTCGTCCAATACGTGCTCGTCGCGACCGCGTATCCGGGTGGGAACTGCCGCAGCGCGGCGTCCACCGTCCGCCGGTAGGCCGGATCGTCGACGGTGACGCCCGGGTTGCGGAACAGCACGACGACATCGGCGTTGGTGTTGCCGATTCGCTCGTCGAGCAGCGCTTGCGCCTTCTGGTTCTCGCTGCCCTGGTCGTCGAAGCCGCCATTGGCCAGTACGCCGAAGACCCGTGTGCCCCACAGGCCGCCGATGAGCGCGAACACGATCCCGGCCGCCAGAATCCAGCGCCGCCAGCGGACGACCTTCGACCCCCACCACGCGAACATTTCCCACCAACCTCGTGAATGACCGTCACGAAAGTGAACGGTGTTAACAGTGAACGGTGTTCACTATGATCGGCACGATGAACGCCGTCAATCCCTTATCGCCCGAGCCCTCTCAGCCGACTCGCAGGGAGCGCACCCGGGCCGCGACTCGCGTCGAGATCCTGCAGGCGGCGCGCCGGTTGCTCATCGACGGCGGGGTCGAGCAGGTCACCGTCCGGGGCATCGCGACCGAACTCGGCATGACGGCGCCGGCCCTGTACCGCTACTTCGACAGTCGCGAGAGCCTGCTCGGCGCGCTGTGCAACAGCCTCTACGACGAGCTGGCCGACGACCTTCTCGCGGCCCGGGACGCCGACCCGGACGTCCCGCTCAAGAAGCGATTCCTGATCACGTCCTACGCGTTCCGGCAGTGGGCACTCGATCATCGCTCCGAGTTCGGACTGCTCTTCGGCGCGCCCATACCCGGCGTGCTGAGGGACAATTCGGTCCACCCCGATCCGAACGAGGACCGGGGAATGCGCTTCGGCCAGGTGTGGCTCGAGCTGTTCGCCGAGCTGTGGCGCCAGCATCCGGTGTCGGTGCCGCGGGCCCGCGACATCGATCCGCGACTGCGCGAGCAGTTGGCCGGGTACCACGAGCAGATCGGCCGCATGGTCCCGATCGGCGCGGTCGCGCTGTATCTGTCGTGCTGGGTGCAGCTCTACGGCGCCGTCGCCACCGAGGCGTTCGGGCATCTCGACTTCGCGCTGCAGGACGGTGACGGTGAGCCGATGTTCGACGGCCTGATGGGCGAACTGGCCGGCAAGCTCGGCCTCGAGCACTGATCCGGCCGGGCCCGCGTTTTGGACGGGGACGGCAGCGTGGCTATGCTGAGCGAGCACTCCGGCGGGGCTTGTAGCATGGAGCGGCTTGCCGCCCTCATCGTCTAGAGGCCCAGGACGCCGCCCTTTCAAGGCGGTAGCACGGGTTCGAATCCCGTTGGGGGCACGCGGTACCGTTCAGCACCACCGAAGTAGCACCGAAGTAGTTCTAGGCCCCGTAGCTCAGCTGGTTAGAGTGCCTCCCTGTCACGGAGGAAGTCGCCGGTTCAAGTCCGGTCGGGGTCGCAAGACACGCGAGCACTAGCGCATGCTGACGGCGCGGAGGCTCTCCTTGAGTGATCCCATCGTGGCCATGACCGCGCTGGGTTCGTAGCCGCAGTGGGCCATGCAGTTGTCGCAGCGGGGATCCTTGCCGCGCCCGAAGTTCTCCCAGTCGGTGGTGTCGAGTAGCTCGCGCCAGGTCTTGGCGTAGCCGTCGGCGAGCAGATAGCAGGGCTTCTGCCAGCCCAGCAGCGAGTAGGACGGGACGCCCCACGGGGTGCAGGCGAAGTCACGCTTGCCTTCGAGGAAGTCCAGGAAGAGCGGCGAGTGGTTGAGCCGCCACCGGCGTCGGCGCCCGTCGGCGAACGCATCCCGGAACAGCGCGCGGGTCTGGTCGACACCCAGGAAGCGGTCCTGGTCGGGGGCCTTCTGATAGGCGTAGCCGGGCGAGATCTCCATCCGGTCCACCTTGAGGTCGTCGTTGAGGAAATCCAGTACCTCGCGGACGGTCTTCGGGCTGTCGGTGTTGAAGAAGGTGCTGTTGGTGTAGACGGCGAAGCCGGCCGCCTTCGCGACGCGGATGGCCTCGACGGCCTGGTCGAACACGCCGTCCTTGCTCACCGATTCGTCGTGGCGTTCGCGCAGACCGTCGATGTGGATCATCCACGCGAAGTTGCGGTGCGGCTTGAACTTGTGCAGGTGTTTGGGCAGCAGCACCGCGTTGGTGCACAACACGACGAACTTCTTGCGGGCGAGCAGCTCGGTCACCATCTCGCCGATCTGCGGGTGCATCAGCGGCTCGCCGCCGGCGATGGACACCATCGGCGCCCCGCACTCCTCGACGGCCGCGACCGCCTGCGCCACCGGCATCCGCTGCTTGAGCACCGAGGCCGATTGCTGGATCTTGCCGCACCCCGCGCACTTGAGGTTGCAGGCGAACAGCGGCTCGAGCTCCATGATCATCGCGAATTTCTCGACCCGTCGGATCTTCTGCTTGATCAGGTGCGCGCCCAGCTTCATGGCCAAGTGCGGCGGCAGACCCATCGGATTGCTCCTCGCGTCGGGTTTCACATACTGCCTGTATGTAGAATACTTACTGCATGCCCGAGCCCGTGTCCAGCCTCCGAGCCGAACACGCCGCCGGCACCCGGGCCGCGCTGCTGCACGCCGCGCGGGGCCTGTTCGTGGCCAAGGGATATGCAGCAACCAGTACCGAGGACGTGGTCGCGGCTGCCCGGGTCACCCGTGGCGCGCTGTACCACCACTTCCGGGACAAGAAGGACCTGTTCCGAGCAGTGATGAACGACGTCGCCGCCGACATCGTCAAACGCCTGGTCGGCGATGCACTCGATGCCGCCGACGAAACGCCCGGCACCCTGCTCGACCAGCTGCGCGAGGGCGTCGGCGCGTTCCTCGACATCTGCGTCGACGGCGACTTCCAGCGTGTTGTCCTCGTCGACGGCCCGACCGTCCTCGGCCCCGAAGCCTGGGAGGAGCTGACGCACCGCTACGGCGTGTCCCTGCTCACCGAGTGGCTTCAGCAGGCGATGAAGTCCGAGGAGATCGACGAACTGCCCGCCGGTGACCTGGCCCGGCTACTCGTCGCCCTGCTCACCGAGGCGAGCCTCATGATCGGCCGCGCCGCCGACCCGCACCGGACTCGCCGAGACGCCGGCCGCACCCTCGACCGCATCATCGTCGGCCTTCGCCGTCAATAACCGGCCGCGGCGCTCCAGCCTCAGCTCGCCCAGGTCACGTCGGCCGGACCGGACGTTGCGGCCGGATACACGGGTGGGTAGCCGGCCCGATCATCGGTCAGGTAGGCGACGTAACGATGAGTGGTGTTCTGCGATTGACTGACCGACACCGAGCAGGACGTCCCGGACGCGCACTCACCGACCCGGGTGCTGGTGGTCGTGTCGTAGATCTCGGCGTAGTAGATGGTCGGGCCGAAGTCGGAGTCGGTCGAGGCCGTCAACGTGCTCGTGCCGCCCACGGCCACTGTCGTCGGGCTCGCGGACAGGTTCAGCGCCCCGAAGTAGAAGTAGCCGTCAGCCTCCCGGACGGACTGGACGCCGGTCGGCCAGACTCCGTCCGGGTAGAGCGAGATGAACGCCGTGTAGCCCTCCATGCCGATGCGGTCGTGCCGGATCGTCGCCGAGCAGGTCGACCCGCTGCCGCAGATCGCCACGTAGCCGCCCGTCGCCCCGTTGCCGTCGCTCGGCGACCACCGCTCGTAGATGCTGATGTAGTACGGCGTCGGGCCGACGTCCTGGCTGGCGACCGCAGTCACCTGCAGTTCGCGACCGGGACCCGAGTAGTAGGTGGACTGCGAGAAACTCACCATCGGAGCGTCGAGTGGCACGGCCGCCGTCGACGTCCGCGGCTTCGGGACGACCTTGGCCGAGGGGCTGGGCGGCGGCGTCGGCTTAGCGTGCGGCGCAGGCGCGGCGCCGGCAAGCCCCGGCGCGGCGAGAAGCGGCACCACCACAGCCAATCCGAGGCCGACGATCAGCGGCCGGCGGATCCACCTGCGGTGTTGTTTGGTCGAATCGGACACGAACGTTCCCCTCGTCATGGTTGTGTCGATGACGTTAGGGATGCGTGGCCGCCCGCGTACCCGTGAAACCACCTGCATGCAGTCGGGGCCTGCCCGCATTGACGCGAGCAGGCCCCGAGCTGACAGCGGGTTACAGCGTGATGGTGTTGCTCGCCGACGAGGTCGGCGTGCCGGCCGCGGTGCCCGTCGAGAACACGTAGCTACCGTGCTCGACAACCAACGGACCCGATGCGTTCACGTCACCCGGTACGACGCCCAGCGCACTGGACTCGACCTTCACCGTGACCGACTTGGACTGTCCGGCGTCCAGATGCACCCGGGTGAACCCGACCAGCCGCTTCACCGGCACGAGCACCAGGCTCGTCGGCTGCGTCGTGTACACCGGAACCACCAGATCGCCGGCCTTCGAGCCGGTGTTGGCGACGTCGACCTTGACGTCGACGGACTTGTGCGAGCCGGCCGCCACCGCGCTGACCGTCGAGGTGTAGGTCGTGTACGAGAGCCCGAACCCGAACGGGTACTGCGGGTCGTAGCTCCCACTGGCCGCGCGCAGGTTGGCCAGCCGGTATCCATTGGGCTGGTCGGCGCCGTTCTTGGGCCACGACACGGGCAACCGGGCGCTCGGGTTGACGGCACCGTAGAGCACATCGGCCACGCCGTTGCCACCCTCGGTACCGGGCCGCCACGCCATGAGCAGGCCGTCCGGAGCGTTTGCGGCGGCGTTCAGGGTGCCCAGCGCGTCCGGACGATCGTCGATCAGTACCACGACGACGGGCTTGCCGGTGGCCTTCAGCGCGGTGACAAGTGCCTGCTGGTCGGCGGGCAAGGTCGGATCACGCTGATCGTTCGGCGTCTCCGCGCCCGGCTTGCGGCCGAGCACCACGACGGCCGCATCGGCCGAGCCGAGCTGGGTCACCGCGTCGGACTGGGTCGGCGCGTAGCTGACGTTCGCGCCGCCGGCGTTCTTCAATCCCTCCAGGACGGTGACGGCATCCTCGGCACTGCCGGCCGGAACGCCCTGCCAGCCGACCGACCAACCGCCGAGGATGTTCGGGACCGAGTCCGCCGACGGACCGGTCACGACCAGCTTCGACGACGCCGAGAACGGCAGCACGTTGTTCTGGTTACGCAGCAGCACGCTCGACTCGGACGCGGCCTTGCGAGCCAGCGGCAGGTCGGCGCCCAGGATGTTGTTCGCCTGCGAGGCGTCCACGTACGGGTGCTCGAACAGGCCGACCTTGAACTTCAGCTCCAGGATGCGCTGGTTGGCCTGCGCGATGCGCTTCGTGCTGACCAGCCCGTCCTGCACGGCCTTGGTCAGACCGGTCACGAACGCGTCGGCGTCATGGGGCTCCATCGTCATGTCCAGGCCGGCGTTGACGGCCAGCGCGATCGCGTGCTCGTAGTCGGAGGCCACGTGGTAGTTGTTGAGCAGCTTGGCCACGTCGTTCCAGTCGCCGATCGTCACGCCCTTGAAGCCGAGCTGGCCGCGGAGCACGTCGGTGAGCAGGTAGTGCGAGGCGTGTGCCGGGATGCCGTTCACCGAACCCGAGTTGACCATCACCGTCAGCGCACCGGCGTCGATCGCTTGCGCATAGGACGGCAGCTGGGTCTCCTGGAAGGTGCGCAGCGACATGTCGCCGGGCGTGCGATCGAGACCGTTCAGGGGCGCGGCGTAACCGGCGAAGTGCTTGACCGTCGCGGCGACGATGTCACTGGTCTGCAGGCCCTCCACCGTGGCCGCGGCCAGGCTGCCACTGAGAACCGGGTCTTCACTGTAGGACTCGTTGTAGCGGCCCCACCGCGAGTTCGAGGCGACGTCGGCCACCGGAGCGAAGGCCCACCGCACGTTGGTCGCTGCCGAGGCCTGGCTCGCTGTGGTCTGTACGTCCTTGACCAGCTGCGGGTCGAACGTCGCGCCGAAACCGATCTGGTGCGGGAACAGGGTGGCGTTGAGGATGTCGTTGTGCCCGTGCACGACGTCGGCGCCGTAGATGGTCGGGATGTGCAGCCGGGTGTTGTCGATCGAGTACTTCTCGATCGCGTTGATCTGCTCGGCCCACGTCTGTGGCGTGTTCGGCAACCCGCCCTCGCCGGGCACGTCGCCGCCACCGGACAGGATCGACCCGACGTTGTCGGTGACCAGGATGTGCTGCTCACACGTGGGGTTGAGCTGGCCCGGGTTGTAGCCCGTGCAGTCTCCATAGAGATGACCGACCTGGATCTGGACCATCTGCCCGATCTGCTCGGGCAGGGTCATCCGTCGGACGAGGTCGGCCGCGCGGGCCTGCGGACTCGCGTGCGAATTCAGGTAGAGCGGTCCGGCGGCCGTGGCGTTCTGCGCGCTGACCAGGACGGCCGCGCCGACCACGAGAACGGCGCCGATCGTCGTGATGACCCGCCGTCTCGATCGAGTGGAGCCCGTGATGCTCGAAAGCATTCATACCTCCCGGGGGTGAGGTCCGACGTCCCGTGACGCCGGGTAGATCCCTCCCTGAAATCTGGTGACGCTCGTCTCACCGTAATTTGTTTGTCAAGACACCAAATCCGGAAATCCAGCGAGAGAGCGTTCTCGCAGCTCACCGGATGCCACTCGCCCCTAGGATCTAGGCTCGATGACCGACCCTCTCGTCGCGGCCGTGCACGGCACCCGTTCAGCCGCCGGGCTCGCCACGACCGAAGCGCTGATCGATCGCGTTCGGGCAGTCCGACCCGGCCTCGCCGTCGAGCTGTGCTTCCTCGACGTGCTGCGCCCGCGCCTGACCGAGCAGCTCGAGATGACGCCCGGCGCAGTCGTCGTCGTGCCCGTGCTGCTTTCGGCCGGATACCACGTCCGCGACGACATCCCGGCGACGGTTGCCGCGCATCGGCAGATCGCCGTCGCGCGACACCTCGGGCCCCATCGGTTGATCACCCGCGCGCTGCTCGACCGGCTGGCCGAGGTCGACGCGGGGGCCGGGACCGGGGCCGTCGATTCCGTCGCGCTGGTCGGCTCGCCCTCGACGCGTTCGTCGGCCGGGAGCGACCTCGCCGCCGCCGCGGCCGACCTCGCCGGCGTCCTCGGCCGGTCCGTCCATCCGCTGACGGTCGGCGACTCGCTGGCCGACGCTCTCGCTCGGCTTCCTGGACGCGTGGCCGTGGCCACCTACCTGCTCAGCGAGGGCTACTTCCTCGACACCTTGCGCGATGCCGCGGCCGCGGCAGGTGTCGCCGCCGTGACCGAGCCGCTGGGTGCGCACGCGGCGATCGCCGAGTTGATCGGGCAGCGCTACGACGAGGCCGCGTCCGGTTGATGAACCAATCCGTCCTCGCCGTCGTGTCTCACTCGACGAGGAAGGGACGACGATGATCAAGCAACTCGTGCTTGTCGCCGGTACGGCCGGCGCGCTCGCACTTACCGCCTGTTCCAGCAGCGGCGGTTCGAGCACGACGCCGCCTCCGCCGGCGAGTTCCACCACGAGCAGCCCGCCATCGAGCACCCCAGCGGGTGGCGCGGTCGCCGTTTCGGTAGCCAAGACGAGCAAGGGCGGCGCCCTGGTGGGCCCGAACGGCCACGTGCTCTACACCTACGATCCCGACACGGCGACCCAGAGCAACTGCGACGGCGGGTGCGCCACGGCGTGGCCGCCCCTCGTCGGCACCGCGCAGCCGGGTTCCGGACTCGACGCCTCCGAGTTCGGCACGATCACCCGCGCGGACGGCTCGATGCAGGTGACCTACGAGCACCACCCGCTCTACTACTACGCCAAGGACACTGACTCCGAGGACGTCTACGGCGACGGCGTCGGTGGTACGTGGCATCTCGCCAAGCACGACGAGGCGTCCGGGGCCAGCTCATCCACCAGCGACGGCTACTGAGCCCTTCGGCGCTCTAGTCCGGCGCGCGCGGCGTGCGGGCTCCGGTAGACTCGCCGGGTCCTGCCGTCGCGCGTCCGCGCCCGGTGGCAGTCACGGCCAGGTAGCTCAGTTGGTACGAGCGACCGCCTGAAAAGCGGTAGGTCGGCGGTTCGATCCCGCCCCTGGCCACCAGCAATCCCGGGGGCCTCCAGCACTCGCGACGCGATGGCAGGAGGCCGAGGGTCTCAACTTGGGTCTCAGTTCACGATTCCGATCTGCGCCAAGCTGGATCAGGTCGGAATGCTCGCCGGCGCTTTAAGGTGTGCCTGCGGAAGCAGAGGCTCGGCGGGCGGCCGAAGGCATCAAGATCGAGCTGCTCTGACCGTACTCAATATGCGCCGCCCGGCGGGACTCTCCCCAATGCGGCGGTGCAGACTCACGCCCATGCCTGACCCACAGCACGTGGCCCGCGACATCCTCGAAAGGCTGCAGAACGCGTTCGTCAGCAAGGACCCCGTAGAGGTAGCCGAACTTTTCGACGATCAACTCGTCATATTCGGGACGGCGGCAGAGAACCTTGACCGGACGCAGAGCGACGAGTACGTGGCGGGGGTGTTGAGCCAGCCCGGCACGGTCCGGTGGGGCTGGGACCAGGTGGTCCCCGTGCTCAGCGAGCCAGACGTCGTCGTCTTTGCCGTAGTCGGAACCGTCGGCTTCGAGGACGCCCAAGGACAACCGGCCGGTGAACGTGATGCGTTTCGTCTGACGTGCGTGGCAGTGGCGCGACACGGCAACTGGCGGTTGCGGCACTTCCACGGCTCGATACCGGGACGCTCCCCAACGGCGCAATCTGCCCGATAGCCGGTCCGGCCGTGGTCCAGGCCGACGTCACGAGCTCGTCAGGATGACGCGTTGC
>Ga0137412_10001677_pt1 | contig 17300 bp, 17 predicted proteins | sample CZODoug2_1_16fun_FD_122160 | JGI IMG/M metagenome (GOLD analysis project Ga0137412, IMG submission 122160) | Vadose zone soil fungal communities from Angelo Coast Range Reserve, California, USA - CZODoug2_1_16fungal (Hybrid Assembly) | ecosystem: Environmental > Terrestrial > Soil > Vadose zone...
AGGTGATGGTGTCCAGCGCCCGGGCAGCCAACTCGCGCCCGGTCTCGATCACCTCTGCCGCGCGGTGGAATTCCAGGCCGCGGCAAGCCGAGCGCGGCACCTCGATCAGCAAGTCGGGCGGATAAGCCGCCAGCGTGTGGCGGGCCAGCGCGGCCTGGGCGATGTCGATGGTCCGGTTCATCACCTCGAAACCGCCGAGCCTGGGCGGTTCGGACGCCGGGACGCTCGCTGTGTCCACAGTGTCCTCTGCGTCCTCTTCTGCGTCGTCTGCACTCGACGCGCTGAACCGGTCGAGCACCGCGCGTGCGGTCGGCGAGTCCAGCAGCGCCGACGTACTGGTCAGCATCCGGTTCAGCCACTCGGTGGTGGGCCGTGGTTCGGGCTCGGCGTCGGCCAGGGTCTCGCTGCCGGACAGGCTGACGGCGATGGTCAGGTCGGCGTTGACGGCCGCAATCGGAGCCATCGGCAGCGGGTCGAGGATGCCGCCGTCGGCCAGCAACCGCCCGTCGATGACGTGCGGCGCAATGACTCCCGGGATCGCGATCGACGCGCGGATCGCCTCGTCGACCGGGCCGCGCTGCAACCACACCGACTTGCCGGCCAGCAGATCGGTGGCCACCGCGGTGTAGGGGATCGGCAGCTCCTCGATGGTGGCGGCGCCGAGGATGTCGCGCACCGCGTCCAGAATCTTCTCGGCCCGCAGCACGCCGGCCGCGGTGATCGACGGATCCAGCAGCCGCAGGATTGAGCGCTGAGTCAATGACCTTGCCCAGTCGGCGAATTCGTCGAGCCGCTCGGCCGCTTGTAACCCGCCAACAAGCGCCCCCATCGACGAACCGGCGATCCCGACGATCTGGTAGCCGCGGTCTTGCAACTCGTGGATCACCCCGATGTGGGCGTACCCGCGGGCACCGCCGCTGCCCAGCGCCAACGCCACCCGCCGCCCGGGTTCCGGTTCGGGCGCTAGGTCGGAGTCGGGCATGGGCTCATTGTTCCCTGCGTGGGGGCGGTAGGGCGCACAGCACCCACACGCGCGGAGGGTTCGGCAGTCAGTTGGTGGCGACCGCCGAACCCTGTAGGCGGGGGATCAGCTGCGGTGAGCGCTGACCAGGAACGACGGCAGCTGCGCGCGGCCGTCGGACCCGATTGTCACGTTGCGGTATTCGAAACCGTCGGGCAGAGTCCGTGGCACGTTGACCCACGCACGCGCCGGCCGCACCTCGTCGACGATTAGGTGCCTGCCGACGGTCTCGCGCAATTCTGGCTCGGTGAATGGCCGCGGCCCGAAGTCGGCATTGGGAGGGAAGGCGTCGGTGGAGAAAACCAGGGCAAAGAATCTCCCGCCAGGCCGCAGCGCCCGTGCGCTCGATTCGATGTAACCGTTGCGCAACTGCTCGGGCAGGCAATGAAAGACCAGCCCGTCGACGACGGTATAGAAGTAGTTTTCGTACCCTGTCGATTTCGAGAGGTCGGCGACGCCAAATTCGACGTCGTTACCGCCGCTGGCTGCTGCGCGCCTAGCTCGCTCGATGGCGCTGCTGGAAAGGTCGAGGCCGACGGCGTCATATCCTTTTTGGGCAAGCGCCAATGTCGTGACTCCGACGCCGCAGCCAGAGTCGAGAACCGGACTTCGGAAACGCCCCTGACGCTCCAGGGCGGCGAGTTCGGGTTGCAATTCACCGATATTCCAGCCGGGATTTCCGGGCGCGTAAGACGCCGCTCCGTTGTATAGCTCATCCCAGTCGACGCTGTTCACGTTAAATGTTGGCATAGCACCGAAGGTAAGTACGCCGAACAACGGACGCAACTAGCCGAAGCCATTTTAACGACTTTAATGCGGGCCGGTTCGCGTGCATTATGCGTCGGAAAATTGAAAAAAAGCTGGAAATTTCCTTTGGCTATGCCAAAGCTTCCTCGACGTCGTTTCATAGGCTGAACACCTGCCGGCGAATGCTGGGAATGCAAAGAGAAATCTATTTACCGGCCGGGTCGCTACTGCCGTCCAGCCCCGAACCCGCTTTTTGCTCGGCGTGATTCAAGCGCGGGCCGGCCCTCAGCCGCATTCGTCGTTGGCGGCCGCTTTGGCCGCGACGATCACCCCCGCCTGCCGCGGCAGCGGCAGGGCGGCCCAGGCGATGTTCCAGGTGCCGGCACCGACGACGCCGGGCTTCTGGAGCGCCGCCAAATAGCTTTCGACCAGTCCCGTCCGGTCCCCGGGGTGGCCCTGCATCCACGTCTTCGCTGCATGGCAGGCCTGGAAGTACTCTTCTTCGGTCGAGTATGAGGGCACGTTGATCTTGGTCGTGACGCCCGCGGGGGAGATCGCCACGACACCCCGCGCAGCCGCCGCCGCTGTCGTCACCGTGCTTGACGGCGAGGTGGATGCGGTCGGGGCCTTCGTGTAGGTGGCGGAGCAGCCCATCATCGCCGATGCGGCCAGGACAGCAACCGTGCCCCACGTCAGGGGGTGAGATGGGCGGGACCGCACCCGGTCAATCTATGCAACACTGGCGACCGTGACACAGCGAACCCGGTATTGGGAGTGTTGTCGGCCCTAGCCTCGGCGACGATGCAGGCCGGAACGGCCTGAGGAGAAGCCGGGAAATAGGGCACTGCCGCCGGCCCCTAATACGCCCGTTCGCTCTGGAGAGCTCCCTCACATGGTTTCTGCAGACCTCGTTGCTGACCCTGTCCTGTCCCGCCAGTCGGGTTTCCGATCTGTCCCGGGTCCCACCCGGCTGCGGCTAGCGGACCTGCTGCACATCACCGACCGAACCGCTGACGACGTGCTCAGTGGCCGCTACGACCACGTCGTCCCGGCGGGCGGTGTGCCTACCGACGACCGCTGGTTCGCGCGGTTACACGGTGACGACGAGGTCGATGTCTGGCTGATCAGCTGGGTGCCCGGGCATCGCACCGAATTGCACGACCACGGCGGGTCACTGGGTGCGCTGACGTTGTTGTCCGGGTCACTGGACGAATTCCGTTGGGACGGTGAGTATTTACGCTGCAAACGGCTCGAGGCGGGGGATCAGGCCGCGTTCCCGCTGGGCTGGGTGCACGACGTCCTGTGGGCCCCCACGAGTCCGCGTGCCTCTGCGACAGCGCTGTCCAGCGTGCCGGGGCCATCGCTCAGCGTGCACGCGTATTCGCCTCCGCTGACCGTTATGTCGTACTACGAGGTCACCAGCCAGCACCGGCTGCGGCGCCAGCGGACCGAGTTGACCGACCAACCGGAGAACCTATGAGCCGTATCGATCAAGCACTGGAGACGGCGCGCGCCCGGCTACGTCGCCTGGCCGCCGACGAGCTGCCCGCGGCGCTGAGCCGCGGCGCATTGCTCGTCGACATCCGGCCGCAGGCCCAGCGGACCCGTGAAGGCGAGGTGCCCGAGTCGTTGCGGCCTCTCGTCATCGAGCGAAACGTGTTGGAGTGGCGCTGCGATCCGACCAGCGACGCCCGGCTGCCCCAAGCCGTCGGCGACGACGTGGAGTGGGTGGTGCTCTGCTCAGAGGGCTACACGTCAAGTCTCGCCGCGGTAGCGCTGCAGGATCTCGGCCTGCTCCGCGCGACGGATGTCGTCGGCGGCTACCACGCGTTGGCCGCGGCCGGAGTGCTGGCCCTACGGTAGGTCGGCGATTTAGCCGCCTCCGCCGCCGCCTCCGCCGCCGCCGTCGGCACCGGCGTTGTACCAGTTGTACCAGTCGTTGGCGTCGTTCGGGTTGTAGTACTCGCCATGTGACCCCGCCGGCGGGGCCGGTGGCGCCGGCGCCGGAGGCGGATCCGCCGGCGGTGGCGCGGGCAGCACAATTGGCGCGCCGGCGGGATTCTCAGTCGCGTAAGCGGGAATACTCACCGCTGCGATGGGAATCGCAGCAAGCACCCCCGCCGCCGCGATTTTGGCAATTGTCCAGGTCATTGACCTCTCCCTCCACGGGATCTCGAATAGCGCGAATTTTGCCACCAGATTGTTCGATGGACTAGCTAGTAGCCCAAAACCCTTGGCACACTCACAGCGTCCGTTCACCTGACGTTAGCCGTCGCTGGCGCGCAGCAGTGGGCGCAGTTTGGCAGTCTTCTCCGGCGTCCACCCCGGCGGTTGCAGCACCGCCGCCCAGCCGTTGGCGACGTCGGCGACGTAGACGTGACCGTGGCCCTGTGGGACATCGACGGCGACCGCCATGTCGGCCGACACCTGTAGGAACGTCACCACCGGTATCCACTCGGTCTCGGGAAGCACGTCGTACCCACGCTTTTCGCGTAGCCAGTCCGGCTCGCGGAACAGCAGGCCGGGATCCCACCAGGCGATGGGGTCTGAGGCGTGCTGCAGATACACCACCCGGGGCGTATTCCATTGCGGGTCAGGGCGTTTGAGGTCCTCAGGCCGTGCCACGAAGCGGACATTGTGGCCGTGGTAGTAGAGCGGCAGCCACTCCGGGGACCCGCGGTCGCGGGTCGCGGTCAGATCGGTCCAGATGGTGTTCTTGAATGTCGGCCCGGAGAACAACGCGCCGTCGGTGCGGGCCAACACGTTGTTGAGGCTCATGAACGGCGCCTCGCCGCCGAAGGAGCCCAGGCTTTCGCCGAACACGACGAGCTTGGGGCGCTGCGTTTCCGGCAGTCGGCGCACCAGCCGATCAACGGCTTCGAACAGCGCCTGGCCCGCGCGACGCGCGTTCTCCTTGTCGACCAGGAAGGACAGCCAGCTGGGCAGGAACGAGTACTGCATGCTCACCACTGCGGTGTTGCCGTTGTACATGTACTCCAGCGCGTCGGCTTCGGCCTCGTTGATCCAGCCGGTGCCGGTGGTGGTTCCGACCGCGATGACGGCGCGGCGTAATCCGCCTTCGCGCTCCAATTCTCGCGCGGCCAACTCCGCGGCCGCGGTGATGCCGTCGGCGGAGTCGAGTCCGGCGTAGGCGCGGATCGGGTCGGTCGCCGGCGCGCCGTTGAACGCGGTGAGCTGGTCGACGGTGGGCCCGCCCTTGATGAATATCCGGCCCTGGTGTCCCAGCGATTCCCAGGTCACCAGCGACTGCGGTCCGCCGGACCGCAGTGGTGTCCGCGGCGCGGCGGTATCGGGATTGATTTCGTTGTTGACCGTGGCGAAGGTGTTGTTCATGGTCCGCATCGCGAATTTCACGACGACGCCGTTGAGCAACGCGATCGTCAGAGCGACCAGCAGCAAAACCACGATCACGGCTGAAACACGCGGCGGCGCAATCCGATCGAGTCGCAGATCGAGAAAATGGACCAGTCGGCGGATGAGCTGGCCGGTTTCGACGACGCCGAATAGCACGACCAACGACAGTGCGGTGGTCAGCGGGTAGTCGAGCCAGACCAGGTGCTTGACGCCCATCAGATCGCGCACCCGGTCCTGCCAGACGTGGAACCAGATCACCATCGCGACCATGCCGATCGCGCCGATGACGATCAGCGCCAGCCACGCCCGCCGTGGTGCCGGTGGGCTGGAGTCCCGGGAGAGCATGAAGCGCACCAGCCATACCGCGAAAACGCCGATGGAGTAACCGATTGCGCCGGCCAGGCCGCTGACCAAACCCTGAAACAACGGACCGCGCGGCAACAGCGACGGAGTCATCGAAAACCAGATGAACACCAGCCCGACCGCGGTGCCGGTGAAGGTGTAGTGCCGGACCCACCACGGTTCTCGGCGCGGCGGCTCGACGGCGGGCGCGGGTTCGGCGGTGGCAGTTTCGGTCACCACAACTCCTTAGCGGTGGGTGAAGTTCGGCGCTCGCTTCTCGATGAACGCGGCCATTCCTTCGGACTGGTCGTCGGTCGCGAAAGCCGAATGAAATAGCCGACGTTCGTAGAGCAGACCCTCGGTCAGCGTGGACTCGAAGGCGCGGTTGACCGCTTCCTTCGCCATCCGGGACGCCGACCGCGACATCTGCGAGATCGTGGTGGCGATGGCCTTGGCCTCGGTCAGCAGGTCGTCGGCGGGGACGACCCGTGCCACCAGGCCGCTGCGCTCGGCCTCCTCGGCGCCCATGTTGCGTCCGGTCAGGATCAGGTCCATCGCCTTGGCCTTGCCGATGGCCCGGGTCAGCCGCTGCGAGCCGCCCATACCCGGCAGCACGCCCAGCTTGATCTCCGGTTGACCGAATTTCGCGGTGTCGGCGGCGATCAGCACGTCGCACATCATCGCGAGCTCGCAGCCGCCACCGAGCGCGTACCCGGCGACCGCGGCGATCGTCGGCGTCCGCACGGCCGCGAGCTTGGCCCACGGGGCGAAGAAGTCGGCGGCGAAGACGTCGGAGAACGCCAGGTGCGACATCTCCTTGATGTCGGCGCCCGCGGCGAACGCCTTCGCCGAGCCGGTGATGATGATCGCTCCGATACCGGGGTCGTTGTCGAATTCGGCTGCCGCGGTGGTGACTTCGTCCATCACCTGGCTGTTGAGCGCGTTGAGCGCATTCGGCCGGTTCAGGGTGATGGTGCCGACCCGCTCGTCCCGCTCGACCAGGATGGTTTCGTACGCTTTCGTCATCGCTGCCTTCCTAGAACTTCAGTTCGTCATCGACGGGTGCGAAGTATGCCTCGACGTCGGCCGCGCTCACCTGAAGTAGCGATGCCGGCGACCACTTCGGGTTGCGGTCTTTGTCGACCAGCTGAGCCCGGATGCCCTCCACCAGATCGTGCGAACGCAGCGACGCCGACGACACCCGATAATCCTGGGCCAGAACGTCTTCCAGCGTGTCGAGCTTGGCGGCGCGGCGCACGGCCTCCAGCGTGACCGACAGGGCGATGGGGGAGCGGGTCGCGATCAGGTTCGCGGCGTCGTTGGCGGGACCGGCGTCATGGCCCCGCAGCGCGGCGACGATGTCGGCGACAGTGTCGCCGGCATAGCAGTGGTCGATCCAATCCCGCTGCGCGGCAAGCTGGCTGGCCGGCGGTTCGACGGCGTGGGCGGCGACGGCCGACTCGACGCCGTCCGCGGTGATGGCCTGACGCAATGCATCCAGTTTGTCGTGCGGCACGTAGTGGTCGGCGAAACCCAGGGCGATCGCGTCGGCCCCGGAGAACGGCGCCCCGGTGAGGGCGGCGTGCAGACCCAGCGATCCCGGTGCGCGCGACAGCAGGTAAGCCCCGCCGACGTCGGGGATGAAGCCGATCCCGACCTCGGGCATGGCCATTTTCGACGTCTCGGTCACCACCCGGGTGTTGGCGTGCGCGCCGACCCCGACTCCGCCGCCCATCACGATGCCGTCCATCAGCGCGACGTATTTCTTCGGGAAGCGACCGATCTGACCGTTCATCAGGTATTCGTCGTGCCAGAACCGCCGGGCCTCGGCACCGTCGGCGCGGGCGCTGTGGTAGATCGCCACCACGTCACCGCCGGCGCACAGCCCGCGCTCGCCGGCCCCAGACAGCACCACCGCGCTGATCGCGTCGTCCTGCTCCCACGCCGTCAAGACCGCGCGCAAGTGAGAGACCATGTTCTGATTCAGTGAGTTGATCGCCTTGGGCCGGTTCAGCGTCACAAAGCCGACGCTGCCGTCGACACGGCTCGCGATGTCGTCGGATTCGTCCGTCACGCGTGTGGTCTCCCCTCGGTGAATGGTCTTGAAGAATCCCTCGTCGAATGCGGGTCGGGGCCTGACGAGCAATCTAGATCGTTACCCCCGCCGGGGTGCCCGGCGGGTAAGGTTTGTCTGGAGTAGCACCGGCCGCACATTCCCGTAAATCTTCCGCTGGGAACCAGGCTGGTCTACCGTTCGTTGATCACTTGTTCGCACAGCTCGAACACACAGCTCACGAGAGGAACCGACGGTGCGGGAGACTAGCAACCCGGTATTTCGCTCGCTGCCCAAGCAGCGCGGCGGATACGCGCAGTTTGGCAGTGGCGTCGCGGGAGCCGCGACACAGTACGGGCATCAGACGGACCAATATGCCCCCTACACCGACCAGCGGGCAGGCGTTTCCCGCCCACTGACCATCGACGACGTCGTCACCAAGACCGGCATCACCCTGGCGGTGCTTTCGGTCGCCGCGGTCGTCTCCTTCTTCATGGTGGAAGCCAACCAGGCGCTGGCGACCATGTTCACGTTCGTCGGCGCGTTCGGCGGCTTTGCGCTGGTGATGATCGCGACCTTCGCGCGTAAGCAGGACAGCCCGGCCATCGTGTTGAGCTACGCCGTCCTGGAGGGCCTGTTCCTCGGTGCCTTCTCCTTCCTGCTGACCAACTTCACGGTGTCGTCCACCAGCGCCGGGGCGATGATTGGACAGGCGGTCCTGGGCACTGTCGGGGTGTTCTTCGGCATGCTCGTGGTCTACAAGACCGGCGCCATCCGAGTCACCCCGAAATTCACCCGGATGCTCGTTGCCAGCATGTTCGGCGTGCTGGCTCTGATGCTGGGCAACCTGGTGCTGGGCATGTTCGGTGTCGGCCACGGCGAGGGCATGGGGCTGCGCAGCGGCGGCCCACTGGCGATCATCTTCTCGCTGGTGTGCATCGGGATCGCAGCGTTCAGCTTCCTGATCGACTTCGACGCCGCCGACCAGATGATCCGCGCCGGAGCTCCCGAGAAGGCCGCCTGGGGTATCGCGCTGGGCCTGACCGTGACTCTGGTCTGGCTCTACATCGAGATCCTGCGCCTGCTCAGTTATCTGCAGAACGATTAGCGCTTGACACCAAAAAGCCGGCACGTGCGCAACGTGCCGGCTTTTTTGGGTTCCGCGCAAGCGCCGCGGCCGGTTCGGCTTAGCCCGACAGTCCGTTCTTGATGACGGTGTCTTGCTTTTGGCCGAGGTCGGTGACGAAATCCGGTGGCGGCAACATGTCGGGAGGGCCAACAAAGTTCAGGGTGGTGAACGCCTTGCCCTCGGTGAAGAGCAACATCATCACGCCCTTTGAGCCGTCGGGTGAGTTGCCCGAGACTGTGGTACCGCCGGTTCCCACCGCAGCCGGTGCGGGTGTTCCCTGGACCGAATCCCCCAGCTTCGCCTTGGCGGCGTCCAGCGCGGTGGCCGCCGCGGCAGGATCGCCAAGAACGAGGATGGTGTCGTGGATCTGGCGAGTTTTGTCATCGTTGCTGAATGTCGTCTCCACCCCGGCTTGACCATTCGGGTTCGGTATCACCGGGCCGGCGGTGAAGGGGATGGGCGACTGGATGTCATTGGCCTGGATCAACAGTCGGGCGTAGTCGGCGGACTGGGCTTGCGCCGAACTCGCTGTCGAGCTGTGGCTTGTCGTGGCCGAAGTGGCTGACTTCGACGAGGCCGTCGGTGACTTCGGATTGCTGCTGCAACCGGCCGCCGAAGCTGAAGTGACTGCCACCGCAGCCGTCACTAGTGCAATTGCTTTTAGGGAAACACTCATAGCGCCGCTTCTCTTCGACCGAGTCATCTCGAACTCGGATGCGTAGGCCACCGGGCGGCAGCCGGCAAACCGTAACCCAGTCAGGGTGATCCCATGCTCGAACCGTGCGGTTACGCCAGTTTTGGCCGCAAAACAGGAGACGGGTACTGCGTGGCGCAGAGACCGTTAGCGAATCAGCTCAGCCGCTCCATCACCAACGCCATACCCTGACCGCCGCCAACGCACATGGTCTCCAGACCGAAGGTCTTGTCGTGGGTCTGCAGGTTGTTGAGCAGCGTGGTGGCGATCCGCGCACCGGTCATGCCGAACGGGTGGCCCAGGGCGATCGCGCCACCGGAGACGTTCAGCTTGTCCTCGTCGATACCCAGTTCGCGGGCCGAGCCGAGCACCTGCACCGCGAACGCCTCGTTGATCTCGAACAGGTCGATGTCCTTGACCGACAAGCCGGCCCGCTGCAGGGCCGTCTTGCTCGCTTCGATCGGGCCCAGGCCCATGATCTCCGGGGAGAGGCCGCTCACGCCGGTGGAGACGATGCGGGCCAGCGGCTTGAGGCCGAGTTCCTTGGCCTTGGTGTCGCTGGTGATCACCACCGCGGCGGCGCCGTCGTTCAGTGGGCAGGCATTACCGGCGGTCACCGTGCCGTTGGGCCGGAAGACCGGCTTGAGCTGGCTGATCTTCTCGTAGGTGGTTCCCGGTCGCGGGCCGTCGTCGGTGCTGACCGTGGTGCCGTCCGGCAGCTTGACCGGCACGATCTCGCGCTCGAAGAAGCCGCTCTTGATGGCGTCCTCGGCGCGGTTCTGGCTGCGCACGCCCCAATGGTCCTGGTCTTCGCGGCTGACGCCGGTCAGGATGGCGACGTTCTCGGCGGTCTGACCCATCGCGATGTAGACGTCGGGGATGTTGTGGTCTTTGCGGGGATCGTGCCAATCCTCGGCGCCCTCAGCGGCGGTCGCCGTGCGTTGCCCGGCCTCATCGAACAGCGGGTTCTTGGTGTCGGGCAGCGAGTCCGAGCTGCCCTTGATGAACCGGGACACCGTCTCGACGCCGGCCGAGATGAAGGCGTCGCCCTCGCCGGCCTTGATTGCGTGAAAAGCCATCCGGATGGTCTGCAGCGACGACGAACAGTACCGGTTGACCGTCGTGCCGGGCAGGAAGTCGTAGCCGAGCTCGACGGCGACCACGCGGGCCATGTTGAAGCCCTGCTCGCCGCCGGGCAGGCCGCAGCCCAGGATCAGGTCGTCGATCTGGTGGGGATTGAGCGCCGCCACCTTGTCGAGTGCGGCTCGCACCATCTGAGCGGCCAGGTCGTCGGGCCGAATGCTGACCAGCGACCCTTTCATGGCGCGCCCGATCGGCGAACGGGCAGTTGAGACAATGACGGCTTCCGGCATTTCGGCTCCATCCGTGGGGGTTGGTCTGGACCCGAATCTAGCCTTGCGAGGAAGCGAGTTGCTTAGCCGGGGGCAGATACGACGATCGGCGCCGGCACCCCGGTAGTAGGTCGCCGCCACAGTCGCGAGATCAGCCGAAGCGCCAAGTTGCCGGGGCCGGCCTCGGTGCCGGAGGACGACCGCAGCGCCGGCGTCGGCGCGTCGGGCCAATCGCCGAGCACGCTGCACAGTGCGGGCAGCAACTGGCTCGCGGCGAGGGCGTATCCGGCCGCCGACGGGTGAAACTGGTCATCGGACAGCATCAGATGCGGCGAGTGCCGAAACTCGTCGTTGACCAGCGAAGCGAGCGGCACGGGTACACCGCCGGCGGACCGGACGGCACCGGCCTGTGCTCGGGCGAGCCGCAGCCCCAGGGCGCGTACTGTCCATCGCAGCGGCTGCGGGATCGCCTTGACGACACCGAAATCGGGGCAGGTGGCGACGACGACCTCCGCGCCGCTGGCACACAACCGTCGCACCGCCGCGCCCAGCCGTCGCGACGAGGCACCGATGCCGTTCAGCTTGGTGACGTCGTTGGCGCCGATCAGGATGACGGCGGCATCGGGCGGCGGTCCGGCCACGAACATCGCGTCGACCTGCCCGGACAATCCCTTGGACGTGGCACCGACAATCGCCTTGGTGCTCAACCGGACCCGTTTGCCGCTCTGCTCGGCCAGCCCGCGCGCGATCAACACCCCCGGGACCTCGTCGGCGATCCGGCAGCCGTACCCGGTTGCCGTCGAGTCACCGAAGATCATCAGGTGCAGGTCGACGTCCATCCCACGCTGCCAGCGCTGGACCGGGCCGCCGCCCGGCGTGTACACACCGTCGGCCCGCGGCGGGACGTCCCACGATTTCGGGATGAGGCTGCGTGCCTTGGCGGCCTGGCTGATCAGCAGATTGCGCGCCCCCACGTAGGCGGTGCCGGTCGATGCCAGCGCGCCCGCCGCGGCCAGCGCAGTGATCGAACCTCGCGGTGCGCGTCGTACCACGCGAACAGTTTATGTCCCGGACGGTTGGTCTCTCCGGACCCCGGCTCTTGTGCCATTACGGGTCGGAGCAATCTTGGTATCGAATCAGACTCTTTGATTGTTGAAGTTCTTTAAAGTGTCAAGCTAAGTTCACGAAGTTGGCTGAGGATGCTTCTCCGCTGCTTCGTCGACATGTTTATCGCACTACAACGGCGTAGGAGTGTTGAGCATGACCGCACCGAGCAAGGTTTCGGGCGCGCCCCGGACCGTAGTTCGTGCCCGTGACGTGTTACGGGCACGCAGATTTCCGGTCAACGACGGCGTGCCGGTCGAGGTCGTCGAGAGCGGACCCAGCCTTCCTGGGATGATCGCGTCACTGGCTTGTCGCCTCACGATCCGCCCCGCTTTGGGTGTGGTCAGCTACATCCCGCAGGTTCCATTTCCGTTCGGCATCATCGACTTCGCGTCCCGGATGCTGCTGCCCGGGCCCGGAACCGTCCGCACCACGGTCGAGTTGCCGCACTGCACCGCCCAGCTGGTCCGCGCGCCCGGCGTGCTGCCGGCCGACGGCAAGCGACGGGTGGTGCTCTATCTGCACGGTGGCGCCTTTTTGACGTGCGGGGTGAACTCGCACAGCCGAATCGTCAACGCGCTGTCGAAGTTTGCCGACTCGCCGGTGCTGGTGGTCAACTACCGGCTCATCCCGAAGCACTCGGTCGGCCAGGCACTGGACGACTGCCACGACGCCTACCGCTGGCTGCGCCTGCGCGGATACCAGCCGGACCAGATCGTGGTGGCCGGCGATTCGGCCGGCGGTTATCTGGCTCTTGCGCTGGCGCAACGGCTTCAACAGGTGTACGAAGAGCCGGCCGCGCTGGTCGCGATCTCTCCGCTGCTGGAGCTGGCCAAGCAACCCAAGCAGTCGCACCCGAACATCAAGACCGATGCGATGTTCCCCGCCAAGGCATTCGACGCGTTGTTGACGCTGGTCGCCAAGGCTGCCCGCAAGCACGTCGTCGACGGCAAGCCGGAACAGCTCTACGAGCCGCTCGACCACGTCGAGCCCGGGTTGCCCCGGACGCTGATCCATGTGTCCGGGTCAGAGGTACTGCTACATGACGCCCGCACGGCGGCCCGCGCACTCGCGGCTGCCGGAGTGCCGACCGAGGTGCGGGTCTGGCCGGGCCAGATTCACGACTTCCAGCTCGGTGCGCCGCTGATTCCCGAGGCAACGCGGTCGCTGCGGCAGATCGGCGAGTACATCCGCGAGGCCACCGGCTAGCGTTCGGGTTCTTGAAGCCGATTGCCCGGTTCTCCCCCCAAGCGGCGAGGGGGCGTACCCCCACCTCGGGCCGCTGCGCGGCCCGCATCGTCACCGGGAGAGCCCCTGCGCGCAGCCGCGCAACACCTGAGACCATTTAGGCATGCGGATCGCGCGACACATCAGTGAACTCATCGGAAATACTCCACTGGTTCAGCTGAACTCGGTCGTGCCGCCGGGTTCGGGCCGGGTGGTGGCCAAGGTCGAGTACCTGAGCCCCGGGATGAGCAGCAAGGACCGGATCGCGGTGAAGATGATCGACGCCGCCGAGGCCAGCGGAGAGCTCAAACCGGGCGGCACCATCGTCGAACCGACGTCAGGCAATACCGGCGTCGGCTTGGCGTTGGTCGCCCAGCACCGCGGCTATCGGTGTGTGTTCGTCTGCCCCGACAAGGTCAGCGAGGACAAGCAGAATGTGCTGCGGGCCTACGGCGCCGAAGTCGTGGTCTGCCCGACTGCTGTGCCGCCCGACCACCCGGACAGCTACTACAGCGTCTCCGACCGGCTGGTCGCCGAGATCGACGGCGCGTGGAAGCCCGATCAGTACTCCAACCCGCAGGGCCCGGCCAGCCACTACGAGACCACCGGGCCGGAGATCTGGGCCGACACCGACGGCCAGGTCACCCATTTCGTCGCCGGGATCGGAACCGGCGGGACGATCACCGGCGCCGGCCGCTATCTCAAAGACGCCTCCGGTGGGAAGGTGCGCGTGATCGGCGCCGACCCCGAGGGGTCGGTGTACTCCGGCGGCACCGGCCGGCCTTATCTCGTCGAAGGGGTCGGCGAGGATTTCTGGCCGGCGGCCTACGACAGCGCGGTGCCCGACGAGATCATCGCGGTCTCCGACTCCGATTCGTTCAACATGACCAGACGGCTGGCCCGCGAGGAGGCCATGCTCGTCGGCGGCTCGTGTGGCATGGCGGTGGTGGCGGCGCTGAAAGTCGCCGAGCAAGCCGGGCCCGACGCCCTGGTCGTCGTGTTGCTGCCCGACGGCGGCCGCGGATACATGTCGAAGATCTTCAACGACGCCTGGATGTCGTCGTACGGGTTCCTGCGCACCCGGCTGGACGGCTCGATCGAGCAGCCCACGGTCGGCGACGTGCTGCGGGGCAAGTCGGGCCACCTGCCCGACCTGGTGCACACCCATCCGTCGGAGACCGTGCGTGACGCGATCAGCATTCTGCGCGAGTACGGGGTGTCGCAGATGCCCGTCGTCGGCGCCGAGCCGCCGGTGATGGCCGGCGAGGTGGCCGGCAGTGTCTCTGAGCGCGAACTACTTTCAGCCGTCTTCGAGGGTCGCGCCAGCCTGGCCGACGCAGTCGGGATGCACATGAGCCCGCCGCTGCCGATCATCGGAGCCGGCGAACAGGTCGGCTCGCTGGCCAAGACGCTGCGCGACTTGGACGCCGTAATGGTCGTCGAGGAAGGCAAGCCGGTTGGCGTCATCACCCGGTACGACTTGTTGGGTTTCCTGTCCGACGGCGCCCTACGCAAGTAGCCGGACCGGTTTCAGGCAAATTACTTCGGGTAGCAAATCACTGTGCAAAGGGAAAGCCGTTCATGACCGAACAACCGCCGTCGTCGTCGTTCCCGCCGCCCCCGCTTCCGGGGAGCGGTAACTACCCACCGCCACCGCCGCCGTCGGGCGGATACGTGCCGCCGCCACCGGGGCCGGTACTGCGCGACCTGACCAAAGAGGATTGCACCCCGTGGCTCAGCCGGGTCGCGGCCTACCTCATCGACCATCTGCCCCCGCTGCTGATCCTCGGCGTCGGTTGGCTGGTGCTGCAGAACTCCGCCGACAGCGCCTGCCTGACCGACATCGCCCCGAACGCCGTCGATCAGATCTGCACGATCGGATATTCGACGCTCGGCATGGCGGTGATGTGGGGTGCGGTACTGGTTGGGCTGGGTTACTTCGTCTGGAACTACGGCTACCGCCAGGGCACTACCGGATCGAGCATCGGCAAGTCGTTGCTGAAATTCAAAGTCGTCAGTGAGAACACCGGGAAGCCCATCGGTTTCGGCTTGTCAGTGCTGCGCCAGATCGCTCACGTTGTTGACGCAATCATCCTCCACATCGGCTACCTGTTCCCGCTGTGGACCGCCAAGCGCCAGACGCTGGCCGACAAGATGATGGCCACGGTGTGCCTGCCGCTGGACCGGACGGCCAGCGGGACCGCCGAATACGGATCGGTGTAGGTAGACCGGTAAACCGCGAACTTCGGTTTATGGGTGGGTTCCTATATGACAATTTGTGAGCGTCGCGGGGTCGCAATAAAGCCCCGTTAACGGTGGGGGCGGCGGTGGCGGCTCTTCGCCCTCCCAGATGGTCCGGGCGACGTTGCCCCCGCCTCCGACATACCAGTAGGTGTGACACACATTCGCGTCCCATCGGACCGGATCCACCCGCAGGTTGCCGGTCTGCACCGGGGGATCTCCGGGGCACCAGTGACAGGGGCCCTCCGGGTGGTCTGGGGGACAACCCGGCCACGACTGCGGCGCCGGACCGGGACGGGCTTGGGCGGCACCCACATCGACAACCTCCGCGACGCCGCCCCACAGCAACACGGCCGATGCCAGCCCTATAAGCATTCGCCTCATGGGACGTCATTGTGGTCGCCGGCAAGCGTGCGCATGGGGAATCGACCTATTTACGACGGTCGGCGCGCTCGGGTCGACGTCATCGCGATGACTAGGCTGGTCGTCGATGAGCGACCACGGAGATTTCGCAAAAACCGGCCTGGCCACCAAGGCCATTCACGCCGGCTACCGGCCCGACCCGGCGACCGGCGCGGTCAATACCCCGATCTACGCCAGCAGCACCTTCGCTCAGGACGGCGTCGGCGGTCTGCGCGGTGGATTCGAGTACGCCCGCACCGGCAACCCGACCAGGGCCGCGCTGGAAAGCGCGCTGGCCGCCGTCGAAGATGGCCGCTTCGGACGGGCATTCGGCTCCGGCATGGCGGCCGGCGACTGCGTGCTGCGTGCGCTGCTGCGCCCCGGTGATCACGTGGTCATCCCCGACGACGCCTACGGCGGAACGTTCCGGCTGATCGACAAGGTCTTCACCCAGTGGGGTGTGCAGCACACCCCGGTCGCGTTGTCCGATGTCGACGCGGTCCGCGCGGCGATCACCGCGCAGACCCGGCTGATCTGGGTGGAAACGCCCACCAACCCGCTGCTGTCGATCGTCGACATCGCCGCAATCGCCGAACTTGCGGCGGGAGAGACCGCCGAAAGACGGGCGAAAGTGCTGGTGGACAACACCTTTGCCTCGCCGGCGTTGCAACAGCCGTTGACGCTGGGCGCCGACATCGTGCTGCACTCGACGACGAAATACATCGGCGGGCACTCCGATGTGGTGGGCGGCGCCCTGGTCACTAACGACGAAGAGTTGGACGCGACATTCGCGTTCCTGCAGAACGGGGCCGGCGCGGTGCCGGGCCCATTCGATGCTTACCTGACCATGCGCGGCCTGAAGACGCTCGTGTTGCGGATGCAGAGGCACAGCGAAAACGCCGCTGCGGTAGCGCAATTCCTTGTTAGCCACCCGTCAGTGGACGCGGTGCTGTATCCGGGTCTACCCACCCATCCCGGTCATCAGGTCGCCGCGCGGCAGATGCGCGGCTTCGGCGGCATGGTGTCGGTGCGGATGAAGGGTGGACGGCGCGCCGCGGAAGCCCTGTGCGCCAACGCCCGGGTGTTCATTCTGGCCGAGTCGCTGGGCGGGGTGGAGTCGCTGATCGAGTATCCGGGCGCGATGACGCATGCGTCGACGGCGGGGTCCCAGTTGGAGGTTCCCGACGATCTGGTCCGGCTCTCCGTCGGCATCGAAGACGTCGCCGACCTGATCGCCGACCTCGAACAGGCGCTGGGCTAGTCGAACTTGCATCCATCGGTGGCCGGGAGAATGGGCCATATCCACACTCCGTGATAGCTGGGTACGTCCAGCTGCAGACAAGCAGCATCCTTCGGGGCGCTGACGACGACAGCCGTACTCGTGTGGGACCCAGGGACGGTCGGCTCAGCGATCACCTCCGTGCCGTGGCCGCACTTCGCATGCATATAGAGATTTCCCGTCGACTTTCCCTGACTATCGCGAACACTCCAGTGAGGCAGGGCTAGTGCATGTGCGGTGGCCGTGTTGGCAAACTCATCGACGTTCGACCAGACTTCGAGGTCGAACCGTAGATATTGCACGTCCTCGTCCTTTATCAGTCGACCGTGCGGCT
>Ga0137412_10001678_pt1 | contig 17294 bp, 18 predicted proteins | sample CZODoug2_1_16fun_FD_122160 | JGI IMG/M metagenome (GOLD analysis project Ga0137412, IMG submission 122160) | Vadose zone soil fungal communities from Angelo Coast Range Reserve, California, USA - CZODoug2_1_16fungal (Hybrid Assembly) | ecosystem: Environmental > Terrestrial > Soil > Vadose zone...
CAGGTGGCAGGTACGACGGCTGCAGTTCCTGGCTCCCACGCGGACGTGGTCACAGTGGCGGGACCGCCCCGGACTCACACCGGGTTCCTGCACGACCGTCGATGACGCCATGACTCTAGAGGAAGCGGCCGCCAGGAAGGTAAGGGGCTGGAGCGGCCATGCCGCGGACAGCCAGATAGCCCTCCATTCCCAGAGCGAGACGGGGTCTGCTGCGGCGAGCAGGGGCAGTAACAAACCTGGTGGCGATATTTTAATCTGGGTAATTTAGGAGTCGCTGGTCACAACCGATCGTGAGTTTTGCCCTCAAGGTCAGCCCTTTTTCCCTTCTTGGTGGCTTGTGGCAAAGTCTGAGGTGGACTTTGCCGATTAGTACGACTGTGCCGGTCGGGCCGAGTTTGCCGAGGGCGGTGATCCGGTCCTGGGTGGCTCCGGCGGTGAAGACTGGTCCGGGCGCGACGGCGTTGACCCGGACGTGGTCGGTGCCGTATTCGGCGGCCCAGGATCGGGTCATGGCCACCAGCGCGGCCTTGGTGGCGCCGTAGGCGGCGCTGCCGGGGAGGCCGACGGTGCCGACCATGCTGGCCAGGTTGATGATGCTGCCCCCGCCGTTGCGGGCCATCGCTGGCGCGAGGGCGGCGGTCAGCAGGTAGGCCGAGCGGACGTTGCCGTCGAAGAGTCGATCGTAGGTCGCGACATCGAGGTCGCTGCTGGGCCCGAACCAGGACGAGCCGGCGTTGTTGACCAGGATGTCGACCGGGCCGACCTCCACCGCGAGCCGGGCCACATCGGCCGGGTCGCGGAGGTCGGCGCCGACGAAGCGGGCGTGGCCGCCCTCTCTCTCGATCTGCTCGACGACGCCCGCGCCGCGGCTGGCGTCGCGGCCGTGGACCAGCACGGTGGCGCCGTGTTCGGCGAGCTTGAGGGCGGCGGCCTGGCCGATGCCGGAGGTGGCGCCGGTGACCAGTGCGGTCTTGCCGGCGAGCTCGGCGGTGGTGACGGTGGCGGTCATGAGGGTCCCCTTCAACTGCTATTTAGACCGAGTGGTCTAACTGAAGGAACGTTAGACCGATCTGTATAAACAGGCAAGCTTTATTTAGACAGATCGGTCGGTTATTGTGGACGGGTGTCCCGACCCGTACAACGCCGCCGTACCGCCAAGGCGCGCATCCTGGACGCGGCCGACGACCTCTTCTACAACGAGGGCATCCACGCCGTCGGCGTCGACCGGGTCGTCCAGCGGGCCGGGGTGGCCAAGGGTTCGCTGTACTACTCCTTCACCGGTAAGGACGATCTGGTCCGCGAATACCTCGCCCACCGACACGGCGCCTGGGCCGAGCGCATCGCCGCCGGAATCGCCGAACACACCGACCCTCGCGAGCGGATCCTGGCGGTCTACGACGTGCTCGGCACCCTGTTCGCGCAGCCCGACTACCGCGGCTGTGCCTTCGTGAACGCCACCGCCGGGGCCGCACCGGACAGCGTCGAAGCCCAAGCAGCGGTGACTTTCCGCGCCTGGGTGCACGGCCTGTTCCTCGGCCTCGCCACCGAGACCGGCGTGCCCGCCCCCCAACAACTCGCCGACACCCTCGTGCTCCTCTACGACGGCGCCGTCGCCACTGCCCAGATGGACCACGTCCCCACCCCGGCCGGCACCGCCCGCGCGACCGCCGAGCTCGTACTCGACCACGCCGGCGCCACAACACCCGCGGACTGACTCCGGCCTCCAGCGCCGGGCACCGGGTGAACCACACGCTGCTGCGAGTGACGGCACATCTGCTTTGCGAGGATGGGGCGGTGGAACGGGCGGTCACAAGTCCAGATGGCGTGCTAGCGATGCCCGATGGCCGACCTCCTCGGTGCAGCGTGCTCGTGCTGGCCGGCTCCAGCGGTCGAGTCGAGGTCGACCGGGTCAGACTTCTCGCGGCTCACGGCGCAGCAGCAATGTCGATTCGCTGGTTCGGCGGCCCAGGACAGTCACCCGGAATCTGCGAGATTCCCCTCGCTACGTTCCAGCCGGCGCTGCAGCGGCTCTCGGAGTTGCACGAGCACGTGGCGGTCGTCGGCACATCCAAAGGAGCCGAGGCCGCGCTCCTTCTGGCGGGCCGTGACGTCCGTATTCGCGCCGTGGCCGCGCTATCGCCGTCCTCGGTCGTGTGGGCCAATGTCGGCCCGGGTTCAGACGGTGCACAGCAGCCGTACCGGTCATCGTGGAGCGAGCACGGGCAGCCGCTCCCATTCGTGCCCTACGACGACTCCTGGATGCTCGCCGACAACGACGGCCCACCGGTGTACCGCACTCTGTACGAGCAGAGCTTGGTGACGTTCGCGGCCCGGACCGCCGAGGCAGCGATTCCCGTCGAACACATTCGGGCCGACCTGCTGGTCAGTGCCGGCGGAGACGACCAGCTGTGGCCGTCCGACTTGTTCGCCGAGCAGATTGTGCAGCGGCGAGCCGCGTATCAGTTGTCGACCAGGATCGTCACCCACCCCGGAGCCGGACACCGGGTGCGTCTGCCGTCCGAACCAGAGCCCTCGCCTGCGGGAACGACGCGGGCGCACGGCGGGAACGCCCTCGCCGACACCCAGCAGGGCAAAGCCGTGTGGGAGCAACTCGTCGATCTCCTACATCTCGACAGCTAACCGCTGGTCGGCTACAGCGGGGCGTGGCGGCCAAGGCTTATCCACGCTGTTGGTCGTGATCGAGATCGGCAGCAGGAAACGCAACCAGCCGGCGCCGCCCCATGCGGTGTTCGAGGCGCTGGTCGAGCCTGATCGGGACCCGTCACGGCCCTGGCTCGAGCTTCTCGGCGACGAGGTACGACCTCAGGTTGTGCGCGCCGATGCTGTATCGACGGTGGTCTGGTCATCGCTGTGGGTCAGGCGGCCAGATGCCATCGTCCGCTTCGATCTCCCACCGGGCGACGACGGCGGCACCGACCTTCACTGGACACTGCACGTGGATCAGCCGATCCCGGACGATGCCCTGATCGGCCACCTGCGCAAGCGCGTCAACCAGCTCATCAACGCGAACCTGCGCTACACGTTCGGGCAGTAGCCAGACGGGCGATCGGCCGCGCCGAGCGCGTTCACGTGAACGCGCACGGCGGCGGCGCGCTCGCGTAGGCATCGACTCGGTCCGGCTCGCAGCGCTCTGTCGTCATCGTTGCGTTCCGACGCACACCTGGTTCCGGCCGCTGTGCTTGGCGTCGTAGAGGGCGAGGTCGGCGACGGCGAACAGGTCGGCGACGATCGTGCCGTGTTGCGGATAGTGGGCGACGCCGATCGACGCGGTCATTGCCGGGGCGGTGCTGGCGTGCGCGATCCGTGATCGGATCCGTTCGGCGACGGTGATCGCGGCCGGTGGATCCACGGCGGGCAGGAAGACAGCGAACTCTTCGCCGCCGTAGCGGGCGATGAGGTCGTGGCTGCGCAGTTCGGATGTCAGCGCTGTCGCAACGGCTCGCAGGGCGTCGTCGCCGGCGAGGTGGCCGTGCGTGTCGTTGATCAGTTTGAAGTGGTCGAGGTCGATCAGCAGCAGCGCGGCGGACGCGTGATCGCGTTCGGCACGGCGCAACTCGCCGGCTGCGCGCTCGTCCCAGGTCGCGGCATTGAGCAGCCCGGTCTTGCTGTCCTGGGTCGCGGCGTCGCGCAGCTTGGCGACGAGGGCGGAGCGCTGCAGCAAGACCAGGACCACGGCGACGGCGGGAGTCAGCCACGGTGTGCGAGTCAGCGTGACGGCGACGAACACGCCCAGCACCAGCGTCGCGCATTCCAGGGCGAAGTCGTCGCGGCTCAACAGCAGCGACCGAAGGCGCACCGGGCGGGTGGCGGTGTACATGCCGGCGATGATCAGCCCGGCGTTGACGACGGTGTAGGCCAGTACCGCGGCGAGCACGCCGAGCGGCGCCCACCACGGCCACGAGAACGACCAGAACGCCGCCCTGGCGCCGGTGGCGTCACTGATCATCGAGGCGGCCAGCGTCGCCAGCACACCCGTCGCGCCGGTGAACAGCTCCCGGTGCAGTCGCGTCGAGGCGGTCCGCGCGGTCCATATCAAGAGATGGGCGAGGACGACGACGTTCAGCAACGCGGCCAGACCCGCAGGAAGCGTCAGCGCGGCGGGCAGCGCCCAGACGGCGACGATGTTGGTCCGAGGACCACGGTCCGTGGACAAATAGCGATACAGCAACTCGACCCGACTCGTCGCCTCCGTGTAGCCGACAGCGAGCCCGACCAGCACCAGCCAGCGCACCCAGTCGCCCGCCGACGGATGGGGCGAAACGAGCCAAGCCGCTCCAGCGAGCGCAACCGCGGCGACGTCAACGGCAAGGAGCGCGCGCACTGCCGAGGGGCGTAGTGACCACAGCGACCAATCGCGCACCCACCGTAAACCTTGTCGCGCCCGCTTATCTCTGCCTGCGCGCTGGGCGATAATCACCGTGTCATCACCCCTCGGGCGGGGTTGCCGGCCCCATCCGCGACTACTACGGCGCAACGCGACGCGCGGCCCGGCCCACGCGTCTGACACGAGCCGGCTAGGACGGAGGTGGACGGCATGAACAACTGGGCCTGGTGAACACCGTGACCAACCGTCCCGTGACGACCATCGCTGCGCACCCCGAAGCCCCCCTCGCTGACCCCTCGCGTTCGCGTGGACCGGCAAGTGGACGCGCGCGGTGGTCGTTACGCTACTTTAACGGCAGAACACGCTCGGGATCTATGGGGCCTACCGAGCGATTGGTCGAGCGTCAGGCCGTTGACGTGAGCGCGCTGGCCCATCTCGCCGGGGTGAGTCCGTACGCGCGTTTGAACTGCCGCGTCATGTGACTCTGGTCGGCGAAGCCGGCGTCGGCGGCGGCCCGGGCCAGCGGCGTGCCGGCCTGGATGGCGGCCCGCACCAGATCCAGGCGGCGCAGTGTTCGGTACCGATCGGGACTCGTTCCGTAGGCGCGGCGGAACTGGCGGGCGAGCGTGAACCGATCGAGGCCGGCGAGCTGCTCGAGCGTCCGCGACGGCGTCGCCGCACCGGCATGGGCATCCAGGTAGTCGCGCACGGCGGCGACGGCCCGGCGGTCGATCAGGATCGGACGGCAGGCCCCCGGTCCGCTCAGGTGAGCCAGCAGGTCGGCCAGATCGACCGCCGCCTCGGCCCGCGCCAGATCACTCAGCGGCTGGTCGATGTCGTTCAGCAGCGCGGCGACTCGGCGCGACGCCCGTGTCTGGTCCTGGATCGGCTCCTGAACGAACGGCAGGGCCTGGTCGTCGAGGGCATCGCGGATCAGATCGGGTGCCACGTAAGCGATCCGATACCGGAACCCCTCGCTGGTCGCGGCGCCGCCGTCGTGCAGCTCGTCCGGATGCAGCACGTGCAACTGGCCGGGCCGGCCGACCCGCCGCTCGCCGCGATACCGGAATGTCTGCACGCCTTCGGTCGTGATCCCGATGCCGTAGGTGTCGTGGCGGTGCGGCTCGAAGCCATGGGCCGAGAAGTACGCCTCGACGCGCTGCAGCCCTTCGGTGCCCGCGCCGACCCGGATCGTGTCCCGGCCAGGCTTGCACGATCGTTCAAGAGCTCCGGCCTCGATGCCGCTTACCGTCCCGGGCATGACTCGACGTTATCGCGATCTACCACTGGGCCAGGCGATTGCCGCATGAGCTTGGAAACGGTTCGTGCCTTTCTGGCCGAGAAGGCGCCGGACGTGACCATCGTCGAACTGGGACGCAGCAGTTCCACGATGACGCTGTCGGCGGACTGGGCCATAGCGCCGGCGCAGATCGCGAAGACCTTGTCGCTCAAGGTCGGCGACCGCAGGCTGCTACTCGTCGCGTGCGGCGACTCGCGGTTGTCGAACCAGAAGGTCAAGGCCGAACTCGGTGGCAAGTTCCGGATGCTGCCGGCCGAGGAGGCTACGGCGCTCACCGGCCATCCGGTCGGCGGCGTGTGCCCGTTCGGGTTGGCCTCGCCGGTGCCGATCTACTTCGACGTCCGGTTGAAGGCGTACGACGAGGTCGTTCCGGCCGCCGGCTCGACCCACCACGCCCTCCGCATCGATCCGGTGCGGATGGCCGATCTGGTCGCCGCCGAGTGGGTAGACGTCTGCGACTAGGCGGCGAAGGCGTTCACCCCGGTGAGCTCGGCTGAGAGAGTCCACAGCCGGACTGCCTGATCGGGATCTACAGCATAGCTGTATACACCGCCAGTGAATTCCTCGCCCTCCTGGACGATCTCGGCGATGTCGCAGTCCTCGCAGTAGACGCCGCCGAGGCCGTCCAGCTGCGGAGAGGTTGCCGCCCAGGTCTGCGTCGCCGCACCCTGCTCGGGCGTCTTGAAGCCCTGACCCAGGGGGTTGCCGTCTTCGTCGATCCAGCCGAAGGCGACCATCTCCTCCTTGGGCAGGTGCCGCTGCAGCGGAGTGAGGATGCCGCCCGGGTGCAAGGCGAAGGCCCGAACCCCGGCGTCGCGGGCGAGGGCGTCGAGCTGGACGGCGAACAGCACGTTGGCGGTCTTCGCCTGCCCGTAGGCGGCCCACTTCTCGTAGCCGTGCTCGAATTGCACGTCGTCCCAGCGGATACCCGAGCGGCGATGCCCGGCCGACGACACCGCGACGACGCGGGCCCCGCCGGGGGCAATCGCGGGCCACAGCCGGTTGATCAGCGCGTAGTGGCCCAGGTGGTTGGTCGCGAACTGGGCCTCCCAGCCGGGGCCTACTCGGGTCTCGGGACAAGCCATGATGCCGGCGCTGTTGATGACGATGTCGATGGTGCGACCCGAGGCGAGGAATCGCTCGGCGAACCCGCGCACGCTCTCGAGGTCGCCTAGGTCGAGCTCGTCGACCTGTACGCCGTCTCCGAGCGCCGCTCGGGCGGCTTCCGGCCGCCGGGCGGGAACGACCACCTGGGCGCCGGCCCGGGTGAGCGCTCGGGTCGTCTCCAGGCCGATGCCCGAGTAGCCCCCGGTGACGATCGCGAGCTGGCCGGACAGGTCGATACCGCGCAGGACGTCGTCGGCGGTGCTCTGCGCGCCGAACCCCGAGCCGATCTTGTGTTGAGGCGTAGTCATGCCTTCAACCTACGAGTTGGAGCACGCTCTAAGGCAAGCCGGGCAGACCGCTCAACGCTGTGAGTTGAACGCGGCGTCGAATGCTGCTGTGGGCGGCTCGATCGCGGTGAGCTTGCGAACGAACGCCAGCGCGTCGGGCGCACCGACGAGCCGATCCATGCCGGCGTCTTCCCACTCGACGCTGATCGGCCCGTCGTACGCGATGGAATTGAGCATCCGAAAGATCGGCTCCCACGGAACGTCGCCGTGGCCGGTCGACACGAAGTCCCACCCGCGCCGGGGATCGGCCCACGGCAGGTGCGAGCCGAGCCGGCCGTTGCGGCCGTTCAGCTGCTTGACCGACTCCTTGCAGTCCACGTGGTAGATGCGGTCGCGGAAGTCCCACAGGAAGCCGACCGGATCGAGGTCCTGCCAGACGAAGTGGCTCGGGTCGAAGTTGAGTCCGAATGCCTCGCGGTGCCCGATCGCCTCCAGGGTCCGCACAGTTGTCCAGTAGTCATAGGCGATCTCACTCGGGTGAACCTCGTGGGCGAATCGGACGCCGACCTCGTCGAAGACGTCCAGGATCGGGTTCCATCGTTCGGCGAAGTCCTGATAGCCGCGCTCGATCATCGACGGGGGCACCGGCGGGAACATCGCGACGGTGTGCCAGATCGACGAGCCGGTGAATCCGACAACGGTCTTGACCCCGAGCTTCGCCGCTGCGCGCGCGGTGTCCTTGATCTCCTGCGCCGCACGGGATCGCACGCCTTCGGCTGCGCCGTCGCCCCAGATACGGGCCGGAAGGATGCCCCGGTGCCGCTCGTCGATGGGGTGGTCGCACACCGCCTGCCCGACGAGGTGACAGGAGATCGTCCAGACGCCGAGCTCGTATCTTTCGAGGATGGCGCGGCGCTCGGACACGTAGCCCTCGTCCGCGACGGCCTTGTCGACCTCGAAGTGATCGCCCCAGCACGCGATCTCCAGGCCGTCGTAGCCCCAGCCGGATGCGAGGCGGCAGACCTCCTCGAACGGCAGATCGGCGAACTGTCCGGTGAACAGGGTGACGGGTCGTGGCACGTCGGGTCTCCTTCTCGCGGGCGCTTCTCAGACCTCGCGCCAGGCACTGTCAGCGTTCGCCGAAGCCTCGACGGCGGCGAGCACTCGCTGCACCTGCAGGCCGTCGGCGAACGACGGCGACGGGTCGACACCCGCCGCGATGTCGTTGACCAGATCGACAACCTCGTGCGTGAAGGAGTGCTCGTAACCGAGTAGGTGACCCGGCGGCCACCAGGCCCCTACGTAGGGATGCGACGGCTCGGTCACCAGGATCCGCCGGAAGCCGGCGGTCTCCGGATCCTCGGTGCCGTCGTAGAACGACAGCTCGTTCATCGACTCGAAGTCGAAGGCGAGGCTGCCCTGACTGCCGTTGACCTCGATGCGCATCGCGTTCTTGCGTCCGGTGGCGAACCGGGTTGCCTCGAACGACGCGATCGCGCCACTCGCGAAACGGCCGTGGAACAGCGCCGCATCGTCGACGGTCACGTCGCCGAGCGTCTCCCCGCCGGTGGCGCTCAGGCCACTGGACGCCGCCGAAACGGGACGCTGCTTGACGAACGTCTCGGTGAATCCGGCCACCCGGGTCAGCTGATCCGCGACCAGGTACTGCGCCAGGTCGACGATGTGCGACCCGATGTCACCGAGCGCGCCCGAGCCCGCCTTGTCCTTCTGCAGGCGCCACACCAGGGGGAACTGCGGATCGGTTATCCAGTCCTGCAGGTACACCGCCCGAACCTGGCGCAAGGTGCCCAGACGCCCGGCCGCGATCATTCGTCGGGCGAGCGCGAGAGCCGGCACGCGCCGGTAGTTGAAGCCGACCATGCTGCGCACGCCACGCTCGCTCGCCTGTTCGGCAACCGCGGCCATCGCCTCGGCTTCGGCGACCGTGTTCGCGAGCGGCTTCTCGCAGAAGACGTGCTTTCCGGCCTGCAGCGCCGCGATCGCGATCTCGGCGTGGCTGTCGCCCGGCGTGCAGATGTCGACGAGGTCGACGTCGTCACGGGCGATCAGCTTCTGCCAGTCGGTCTCGGTCGCGGCCCACCCCATGCGCGTCGCGGCATCGGCAACCGCGGTCTCGTCCCGCCCGCAGAGGACGGCCAGGCGTGGCTCCAGCGGCAAGTCGAAGAACCGGCCGGCGGAACGCCACGCCTGCGAGTGCGCGGCGCCCATGAAGGCGTAGCCGACCAGCCCGATGCCCAGCGGCTTGCCAGCTGGGCTGATCAAGACTCGAAGCCCAGCGGCAGGTACTGATCGACGTTCTCCTTGGTGACGGTCGCGGAGTACAACGTGATGAATGCCGGAACCTCGGGTTGGGTGAGGTCGCTCATGCCGTGGCCTTGGGCCAGCAGGCGGGCCAACTGGATCGCCGACGATGCCATGGTGGGCGGGTACAGCACGGTCGCCTTGAGCACGCCCTTGTCGGCCTTGATCTCGCGCATGGCATTGGCCGAACCGGCGCCGCCGACCATGAAGAACTCGCTGCGCCCGGCCTGCCTGATCGCCGCGAGGACGCCTACTCCCTGATCGTCGTCGTGGTTCCACATGGCGTCGATGCGCGGTGCGGACTGCAGCAGGTTCGCGGTGACCTGCTGGCCGGACGCGACGGTGAACTGGGCCGCCTGCCGGGGACCGACCCGGAAGCCGTACTTGGCGAGGGAGTCGCGGAAGCCCTGGCTGCGCTGCTGGGTCAGCGGCAGGCTGTCGATGCCGGCGACCTCGGCGATGACCGGGTTGCTGACTCCCTTGCGTTTCAGCTCGGTCCCGACGTAGTCGCCGGCGCTGACGCCCATGCCGTAGTTGTCGCCGCCGATCCAGGTGCGATACGCGAGTGGTGAGTCGAAGATCCGGTCGAGGTTGATGACCTGGATGCCGGCATTCATCGCCTTGCGGGCGACGGTGGTGAGCTGCTTGCCGTCATTGGGCAGCATCACGATGACGTCGGCCTTCTTGTTGATCAGCGTCTCGACGGCCGCGATCTGGGCGGCGATGTCATTGGTCGGCTGGACCGCTTCGAGCTTGACGTCACTGAACTTCTTCGCTTCGGCGCTGGCGTTGTTGGCGATTGCCGCGATCCATCCGTGGTCCGCGGCCGGCGCCGAGAAGCCGATCGTGACCGTCTTGCCGGGGGCGGAATTCGCGTTCCCGACGGCCGCGGCCGTCGTGGCGGGCGGCGTGGACTTCTTGCTGTTGCCGGTGCAGGCCGTGAGCACCGTGGCGGCACCGACGCCGGCCGCGCCGAGCAGCATCTCGCGACGGCCTATGCCAATGGTGGTGGGTTTCATGAGGATCCCGTCCGCTCGAAGGTATGGAGGCGTGCTGGAGGCGTACTGGCTAAGTGGCGGTCTGTCTGCCCCGGCGTTGCAGCAGCACGGCGATGACGATGATCACGCCCTTGGCGATGTTCTGCGTCTCGGTCTGCAGGTTGTTCAGGATGAACAGGTTCGAGATCGTGGTGAACACGAGGACGCCGAGTACCGAACCGGCGATCGTGCCGCGCCCACCGGTGAGCAGAGTCCCGCCGATGATCACCGCGGCGATGGCGTCGAGTTCGTACAGGTCGCCATGTGTGCTGGACCCGGTCGTGGTCAGCGACGTGATCATGATCGCGGCGATACCGACACACAGGCCGGACAGCACGTACAGCGACGCTGTATGGCGGCGAACGTGGATGCCGGCGAGCCGGGCAGCCTCGAGGTTGCCACCGATGGCGAACGTGCGCCGCCCGTAGGTCGTGCGGTTCAGCACGATCCAGCCGACCACGGCGACCACCGCGAATATCCATACCAGCAAGGAGATTCCGAGCGGCTTGGTCGTCGCCAGGTTGTTGATCGCGTCCTGCGTGACCAGCTGGGTCTGCTTCTTGGAGATCCGCTCCGCGAGGCCGCGCGCCGCGGCGAGCATGGCCAGCGTCGCGATGAACGGCACCAACTGCCCGTAGGCGATCAGCAATCCGTTGACCAGCCCCGCGCCCATGCCGACGAGCAGGGCGCAGAGGACCATCACCACCGGCCCGTACGACTGGGTCGCCACGGTGGTGGACCACACCGACGCGAGCGCCATCACCTTGCCCACCGACAGGTCGATGCCTCCGCCGATGATCACGAAGGTCATGCCGACCGAGATCACGCCGATGACCGATGCCTGCTGCAAGATCGTGAGCAGGTTCGACCTGGTCCAGAACGTGTCCGCGGTGATCGCGCCGATGATGCCGAGAATCGCGAGTACACCGACCAGCCCGAGATTGCGCACCTCGCTGACCCGGGTCAGCAGGGTGATGCGTGGCGCCGCGGCGGTTGCCGCCGCGTCGGCCTCGACGCGGGCCTGCTCGGCCACCGGCGGCGGGGTCACCTGATCACTCACTCGCGCGTCCCTCCATGACGAGGCCTTCCATGACGAGGTCGAGCACGTCCGATTCAGTGAGCTGATCGGCGCGGGCTTGGTGCACCACCCGCCCTTCGCGGATGACCAGTACCCGGTCGCACAGCCCGAGCACCTCGGGAATCTCACTGGACACGAGCAGGATCCCGACGCCGGACTCGGCCAGGCGCCGGATCACGCCGTAGAGCTCGGCTCGGGCACCGACGTCGACGCCTCGGGTCGGCTCGTCCAGGATCAGCAGGTCGCACCCGCGAAGCAGCCAGCGGGCCACGACGACCTTCTGCTGGTTCCCGCCCGAGAGCGTCTGTACGGACTGGCTCGGGTCCTTCGGTCGGACGTCGAGAGCCGTCAGCTGGTGCCGGACGTCGACCAACTCTCGACGCCGATTGACGAAACCCAGCCGGGCATACCGGCGCAGCACCGCCGCGGTGACATTCTTCGTGACGGCCTGCTCGAGGAAGAGGGCCTGGCTCTTGCGCTCCTCGGGGGCCAGGCCGATTCCCGCCGAGACGGCCGCCGGCACATTGCCACCGCGAAGCCGACGTCCATTCATGAAGACCGAGCCACTGGCCGGTTTGCGGGCGCCGTACACCGTCTCCAGAATCTCGGAGCGGCCCGAGCCGACCAGTCCGGCCAGGCCGACGATCTCCCCCGAACCGACCGTGAAGGTGATGTCGCGAAATTCGCGGCGCCGGCTGAGGTCTTCGACGCGCAGGAGCTCGGGGGAGCCTTCGCGTACCTCGCCCCGCGGCGGAAACGCGTATTCGACGTCGCGGCCGGTCATCAGTCTGACGATCTCCGACGTGGGGGTGGTCTTGGCCGGCAGACCCTTCGCGACGGTGCGTCCGTCCTTCAACACCGTCACCCGGTCGCCGATCTCACGGATCTCGTCGAGGCGATGCGATATGTAGATCACCGCAACCCCGCCGGCGGTCAGGTCGCGGATCACGCGGAACAGGTTTGCGACCTCGTCGTGGTCCAGCACGGCCGACGGCTCGTCCATGACGATCGTTCGCGCCTGATGGGACAGGGCGCGGGCCACGCTCACGATCTGCTTGCGGGCGGCGGGCAGGACGCCCACCTCGCGCCCCGGGCTGATCTCGGCATGACCGAGGCGGGTCAATAGAGTCCGCGCCGCGCCGCGGGCCCGCCCACGGCGAATGAATCCGGCCGTGGACAGCTCGTGGCCGAGAAAGATGTTCTCGGCAACCGACAACCCGTCCACCAGGTCGAGCTCTTGGTAGATCGTCGCGATGCCACTGCGCAGGGCGGCCACCGGGCTGGAGAAGCTGACCGGCTCGCCGTTCCAGGTGATCGTCCCGGCTTCGGGCTGGTGCGCGCCGGACAGCACCTTGATCAGGGTGGTCTTGCCGGCCCCGTTCTGGCCGAGCAGGCAATGGACCTCGCCGGCCCGGACCTGCAGATCCACGCCGTCGAGCGCTCGCGCTCCGGCGAACGTCTTGACGATGCCGGTCATTTCCAACAGTGGGACGGTCACACGCGCCCCTCCCCGAGGAGGTATCTTCAGCTGCTAGACGCGAAAGATAAGCTGCCGACCAACATAAGTCAACGTTCGATCGGCTGAAGTTCGTACGCGTGCGACCGAGTGGGAGTAGGCATGGCGCGTGAGCTGCGGGGCGTGAGCATCGGGTCCGATCAGGTGGACAGCCTCGTCGCCGCGCTGGACCTGATCCGTTCCGGCACCGCCCGGACCCGACCCGAGCTCGCGCACCAGGCGAGCCTCGGCCGGGCCCTGGTCGCCCAGCGCGTCGCTCAGCTGATCGATCTCGGGTTGGTCGTCGAAGGCGATCTGGGGCCCTCGACCGGCGGACGGGCTCCGCGTCAGCTCCGCTTTCGGGCCGAGGCCGGACATGTCCTGGTGGCCGAGCTCGGTGCCACCAGCGTGTCGGCCGGCGTAGCGAACCTCGCCGGCCAGCTGCTCGCCTACCGCGAGGAACCGCTCGACGTCGCGAGCGGGCCGGAACGGTGCCTGCGCCGGGTCGAGGACATCTTCACCGACGTCCTGGCGGATCCGAGCGTCGGCGAGGCGCCCGTCTGGGGCGTCGGCGTCGGCGTGCCCGGCCCGGTCGAATTCGCCACCGGGCGGCCCACCGCCCCGCCGATCATGCCCGGCTGGGACGACTACCCGATTCGTGAGCGCTTCTCGGCCCGCTACGACGTGCCCGTCTGGGTCGACAACGAGGTCAACGTGATGGCCTTGGGCGAGCTGCGGGCCGGCTCAGCCCGTGGTCAGCGAGAGGTTCTCTACGTCAAGATCGGCACCGGAATCGGGGCCGGGCTCATCGCCGACGGCCGGCTGCACCGCGGCTCGCAGGGCTGCGCGGGCGACATCGGACACGTCGCCGTGGTGGACGACGACACCGTGATCTGCCGATGCGGCAACCGGGGTTGCCTCGAGGCGGTCGCCGGTGGGGCGGCGATCGCACGCATCGCCGAGCAGGCGGCGCGCGACGGCGAGAGCGCCTTCCTCGCCGACATCCTCGACCGGGCCGGGCACGTCACCGCCGCCGACGTCGCCACCGCCGCCCGGCACGGCGACCCGTTCAGTTACCAGCTGATCGTGCGCACCGGCCGGACGATCGGTGATGTGCTGGCGAGCTTCATCAGCTTCTTCAATCCCTCCCTGATCCTCGTCGGCGGTGGTGTCACCGGCGCGGGTGACGCCTTTCTCGCGACCATTCGGGAGAGCGCGTACCGGCGCGCCCTTCCCTTGGCGACCCGCGATCTGCGCCTGATCCGCTCACCGCTGGGCGACCTGGCGGGCATGATGGGCGCCGCGTTCATGGTCGCCGACGAGCTGCTGTCAAGGGAACGCGTTCCGCTGTGGCTGGCTCACGGTTCGCCGGTCGGCCGGCCTGAGCTGGCCGGCCCGCCGGCTTCGTCCACCGGCAAGGACGTCGCGCCGGCCGTTCGGATGACCAGCGCCTAGGGACCGAGCGCACGGCGGGAACCGAGCGGCGAGGTCCTAGCCCAGCCAGAGGCAGAACGGATGCCCGACCGGATCCAGGCACACCCGCACGTCATCTTGCGGCTGATACTCGGCGACGGTGGCACCGCAATCCACGGCGTGGGCCAGGGCGGCGGCGAGATCATCGACGCGGATCTCGAGATGCATCATCATCTGCTGGTCGCCGGGACCCGCCGGCCAGGCGGGCGGAACGTGGTAGGGCTCGTGCTGGAATGACAGCCGCACGCCGCCGGCGTGATCCTGGACCAGCAGCACCCAGTGGGTCTCCTCCACCGCGATCTCCCAGCCGAGCAACTGCTCGTAGAAGCGGGCGAGGGCGATCGGGTCGGGCGCACCGATGTTGACCGTGGTGAGGGTCAACGTCGGTGTCAGGTCGGGTCGCGCCACTCGGCGGCCAGCGTTGCGTACACGAGCTCGTCGGTCCACTCGCCCTTGATGAACTCGTTCTCGACGAAGTGAGCCTCGAGGCGCATGCCGAGCTTCTCCAACACCCGGGCGGACGCGGCGTTGCGCGCGTCGAGGCGTCCCGCGATGCGGTGCAGGCCGAGGCCGTCGAAGCCCAGCCGTAGCAGTGCCGCGCTCGCCTCGGTGGCGTAGCCGTGCCCGGCGTGTCCGGGATTGAGCACGTAACCGATCTCGCCGGCGCGGTGTTGCCGGCTGTGCCACATCAGCACGACGTCACCGACGAATGCGCCGGTCTCGCGTTCAATCGCAGCCAGGCTGAGTACCTGGCCTTCGTCGGTCAGTTCGGAGCGACTGTTCGCCGCCCGGGCAGCGACCTGCTCGTGGGTCTGGGGCGGATGCAGCAGGAACCGGCAGACGTCGTCACGGCGCCGGTACGCGAACATCGCGTTCGTGTCCTCGGCGTGGAGGGGGCGTAGCAGCAGTCGCTTCGTGTGGAGGGGGTAGGTGGGTCGCAGCACCTCGCCATCCTCGCAGGAACTTCACGTCGGCGCCTGTCTGGACGACACCCCGCACGACACCCGCACGCCACCCGCACGACACCCCGGGCGACGGCCGCGCGGCTTGACAACCGATAGGGGCCAGCGGAGGGTAAGAGCCGCGTTCACCCCCTACGACTCGGCAGTACAAGTCCCCCAGAACCGGGCTTTGGCTGGCAAAACAGTACGCCGGCCTCGTCCTAGGAGCCCCTCGTGGCACGGCATCGCCTCTCGGCGCGGCAGGCCCACCGCTCGCGCCATTCAGGCAGTCAGGAATCCACCGATAGTGCCCGCGAGGTGGTCGAGCCGAGGGTCATTCCGCCGGCCCGCCCGGCGCAGGTACAGGTGGATGAAGCCGGCAGGAACGACAGGTTCCTGACGACGGCCGAGGTCGAGCTCGATCGGGCGCCGGTCGACGCGCGGTCCACCATCCAGCGCTACTGGGCCGATGGCCTGGACGCGCAGGACATCGTCGAGCGGCTCTCCGGCCAGGGCGTGACGATCCAGAACGTCCTGGTCGAGCGCTACCTGTATCCGAGCGGCGGCGCGCGGGCCTGAACCGGCTACGGTTCAAGCATGGGATGCAGCGCCGGCATCGTCTGGGACGAGGGGTACCTCGCCTACGACTTCGGTGATCATCCGCTGAACCCGATGCGGCTCGACCTCACGATCAGGCTGGCCCGCGAACTCGGCGTGCTCGACGAGGTCACGATGGTCGCGCCGCGGCCGGCCGACGAGGCGCAGCTGCTGACCGTCCACGACGCCGACTACCTCGACGCCGTCCGGCGCGCCTCCACCGACCCGACGTTCGACGGCTACGGCCTCGGCACCACCGACGATCCCGTCTTCCCCGGCATGTTCGAGGCGTCGGCGCTGGTGGCCGGTGGGTCGGCGTTAGCCGCGCGGACGCTACTCGACGGCGACGTCGCGCACGCGGTGAACATCGCCGGGGGCCTGCACCACGCCATGCGCGACCACGCGTCGGGGTTCTGCGTCTTCAACGACGTGGTGCTCGGCATCCGCACGCTGCTGTCGTCCGGCGTGCAACGTATCGCCTACGTGGACGTGGACGTGCACCACGGCGACGGCGTGCAGGCGGCGTTCTACGACGACCCGCGCGTCCTGACGATCAGCCTGCACCAGGACCCGCGCACCCTCTTCCCCGGAACCGGCCTGCCGTCCGAGATCGGGCTCGGCGACGCCGAGGGCACGTCGATCAACGTGGCCCTGCCGCCGGGCACCGACGACTCGGGCTGGCTGCGCGCGTTCCGGGCGGTGGTGCCCGGGGCCGTGCGGGCGTTCCGTCCCGACGTCCTGGTCACGCAGTGCGGCTGCGACACGCACCGCGACGACCCGCTCGCCAATCTCGAGCTCACCGTCGACGGGCAGCGGACCGCGATCGGCGAGCTGCACGCGCTGGCCCACGAGGTGGCCGGCGGGCGGTGGTTGGCCTTCGGCGGCGGTGGATACGGGCTGGTGCGTTGCGTGCCGCGTACCTGGACACACCTGATCGCCGAGGCGTCCGGGCGCCCGATCGATCCCGAGACGCCGATCCCGGCCGGCTGGGCCGCGTACGCGCGGGAGCGGGGCGGGCGTCCACCCGAGCGGATGGGCGAGCGCATCGAGCCACCGACGGTCGAACCGTGGCAGCCCGGCGGTGATTCGTGGCTCGACCGGGCAATCGGGGCGACCCGGCACGCCGTGTTTCCGCTACTCGGGCTCGATCCCGACGACCCCCGTGACTGACATGCGCGAAGAGCGCTCGCGCGAAGAGCCGATCAGCACGGCATATCCCCCGCACTGGGAGGCCGACGTCGTCGTCGCGGACGGCGGCACGGTGCACCTGCGCCCGATCGAGCCGTCCGACGCGGACGCACTCGTCAAGTTC
>Ga0137412_10001679_pt1 | contig 17294 bp, 16 predicted proteins | sample CZODoug2_1_16fun_FD_122160 | JGI IMG/M metagenome (GOLD analysis project Ga0137412, IMG submission 122160) | Vadose zone soil fungal communities from Angelo Coast Range Reserve, California, USA - CZODoug2_1_16fungal (Hybrid Assembly) | ecosystem: Environmental > Terrestrial > Soil > Vadose zone...
GGCCGACCTCGCGGACACCGCGCAGGCCTTCTCCGTCGCCGCCCGCGCCCTTCCGTTGGACCGCTGGGACGTCCATGTGACGCTGCCCTCCGGCCGGATGGTGCCGACCCGGTTCGTGTTGCCCTACCGCATGCGCGAGGTGGAGTTCCACCACGTCGACCTCGACGTCGGCTATACCCCTGCGCATTGGGACACCAGCTTCGTCACCGCATGTCTGGACGAGTTCGTGGCCTCGGTGGCCGGCCGGCCGGGCCTGCCCGACATGACGTTGCGGGCCAGCGACGGCAGTGGCACGCACACCTGGTCGGTACCCGGTGTGGGCACCCCGGTGATGGTCAGCGGGCCGCGGGCGGCGCTGCTGGCCTGGATAGCCGGGCGCTCGACGGGTGACGGTCTGCAGTGCAGCGCGGACGCGCTGCCGGCGGTGCCGCCCTGGCCGTGAAGAATGGATGGCCTGCAACCGGGCAAGGAGGCCATCGTGCACACCTATCACGGCAAGGTCAGCGTCGGCGGTCCGCCGGACGTTCGCGAGCTGTCCGGGTTGATCATCACCAAGGTCGCCGTCGGACCGATGAACAACAACTGCTACCTACTGCGCTGCCGGGACTCCGGCGAGCAGCTGATGATCGACGCCGCGAACGAGGCGGACACCCTGCTGGGCATGCTCGGCGGGCCGCTGGAGCGGATCGTGACCACGCATCAGCACCCCGACCACTGGCAGGCGCTCGGCGAGGTCACCCGGCGCACCGGCGCGCGCACCACCGCGCACACGCTGGACGCCGAGGGCATCCCGGTGCCCACCGACGATCTGGTCAACGACGGCGACGAGATCACCTTCGGCCGGACCACGCTGCGCGCCATCCACATCGTCGGGCACACGCCGGGCAGCATCGCGCTGGTTTACGACGACCCGAACGGCCACCCGCACCTGTTCACCGGCGACTGCCTGTTCCCCGGCGGCGTCGGGAACACCCAGAGCGACAGCGCGCGCTTCACCTCCCTCATCCACGACGTGGAAACCAAGCTGTTCGGCGCGCTGCCCGACGAGACCTGGGTCTACCCCGGCCACGGCGGGGACACCACGCTGGGCAACGAACGCCCGCACCTGAAGGAGTGGCACGAACGCGGTTGGTGAGGGACGGGCGCATGCCCTCACAAGACTTCGTCGGGTGGTTCGGTGCCGTCGGGGTTGGGTGGCCGGGTGCGGTAGATGCGCCCGGTGGGGGTGGTGAAGGTGAGTTCGCCGTGGTCGCCCTGCACGGTCTTCCAGCCGGGGATCTGTTTGATTTGGTGATGTCGGCGGCACAGGCAGGCCAGGTTGTGGCGGATCGTCAGTCCGCCCTTGTGGTGCGGGATGGTGTGGTCGACGTCGCAATATTTGGCGGGTCGGCGGCAGCCGGGCCAGCGGCAGTGTCGGTCGCGCAGGCGGATGAACCGGTCCAGCCCGACACGCGGCTGGTAGCGGTCGGGGTGCGCGTCGAGCGCTTCGCTGGTGTCCGGATCGCTCAGGAGGCGCTGCCACTGCGGGTCGGTGGCGATCAGGTCGGCCACATCGGTGGGCAGCGGCCCGAAGCCGGGGATCTGTATGCGGGTGTCGTCCCCGATGGCGCGTTCACCGGGCTTCAGGACGCGCGACAGCTTGGTGAACCGCGGCCGGTACTTGGTCGAGGTGGCGCCGACCAGGGCGCCGGTGTCCGGGTCGACCAGCAGCCGTTGGCAATCCCCCGCCTGCTCGGCGAGGTCGCGGGCGACCTCGGCGCCGACCGGGCCGTGGCCCGGGATGCTGGCGTCGTCGCCGCTGATGCCGAGCAGGGTACCGACCGGGACGATGGCCTGGACCTGCCAGACCACCCGTGGGGTGCCATCGGGCCGGTTCACCAGCAGGTCGACCATCGCATCGACCCGTAATGCACCGACGCTGCGCTCATCCCCGGGGATCTTCAGCGTCGTGGCGTGCTCGAGGATCGCCGTCCACGCCCGCGCGGCGTCCTCGGCCGGCATCAAGGCGTTGATCGCGCTCAGGCCGTCCCGGTCCTCGAGGGTCACAGCCTCGCGTTCCTGGCGGGCTTCCTCCCGCTTACGCACCACGGCCCCCGGGTCGACGCGCTGCACCCAACTACGCACCCGGCGCTTGAAGTTGCTCCGGGTCCCACCCGGCTTGTGCAACACCGCCGCCTCCACCCGCGCGGCTTCCGGGGCGTCCAGGTTCGCGGTTTCCTCCACCATCACGATCGCCTTGGACACCGAGATCCGCCCGGCGCGCAACGCCGCCAGGGTCAGCGGCAGACGCTCATAGAGGATGCGCGCGTCATCGATACGGGCATCGGCGGTGCGACAGGCCACCTGTAACACCATCGCGATACCGGCACAGGCCGACCACTCCGCGTACTCGGGGTCGTCGAACGGATCCGGCTCCGCCGTGGCGAGGTTGACCTGCAGCGCCATCACCCGGCGCGACTCCCCGGCCAACATCCACGACGCCCGCTCCAACCGCTCCAGATAGGTCAACCCGTCCGACTGCGCCGCCTCCACCGCCGTGTCACCGGAACGCGCCTCCGGGAACGGCGCACCCAACACCGCGGCCACATCGTCGAGGACGGCCTTGGCGTCGAACCGGAACGTCGGCGGAACGAACATGCGCTCATGATTTCATGAGAACCATTCCCTGTCAGGAAAATAGCCACATCGTTCGAACACATCTTCGAACCCGTGCGGCGCCAACGACAGCGGGCGCCCACACGCGGTGCGTGTAGGCGCCCGTTCGCGTTTGCGGTGGGTCAGTCGTCGACCAGGCTGAGGGCCTCGGTGGGGCAGCCGTCGATCGCTTCGTGAACCGCGTCCATCTGGTCGTCCGAGGGATGCTCGCAGAGCACTGTCATCGAGCCGTCCGGCTGGATCTCGAACACATCCGGGGCGGCGGCCTCACACATGCCGAGGCCGGTACACCGGTTGCGGTCAACGACGATCTTCTTAGGCACTACGCGTCTCCGGGGTTCTCTGCTTTTTCAGGTGTGAAGGCGAAGTCGAGGTGGGTGATACCCCGCATGAAGTTCGTGCCGAGGTATGTCGGGTTCGACGCCTTGAAGTCCGGGATCCGGGTGAGGATCTCGTAGAAAAGCGCCCGCAGCATGGACTTCGCCAGGTTGCTGCCGAGGCAAAAGTGTACGCCGCCTCCCCCGAACCCACAGTGCGGGTTCGGGTCCCGAGCGAGGTTCATCTCGCTCGGGTTCTCGAACACCGTCTCGTCCCGGTTACCCGAGCCGTAGAAGAACACCACCTTGTCGCCGGGCATGATCTGCTGCCCGCACAGCTCGGTCTCCTCGATCGCGGTACGGCGGAAGGTCATCACCACGGTGCCGTAGCGGATGAACTCCTCGATCGCGCGGTCGATGCGACCGTCGAAGTCCTCCATCAGCCAGGCTCGTTGTTCGGGCTGCCGGGTCATGCCCAACACGGCGTAGCTCGAGGTGTGCTTGGTGGTGTCGGTGGCGGCCACCGACATCAGCACAAAGAACGCGCCCAGTTGGGCCTCGTCCAACTTCTCGCCGTCGATCTCGGCCTGCACCAGCGCGGTGAACAGGTCGTCGGTGGGGTTGCGCAGCCGCTCTTCGTACATCTCCCCGGCGATCTCGTGCAGCATCGACGCGGCCTCGATCTGCACCTCGTCCGGCGCGCGACCCTGCAGGATCTCCGGGTCCGCCCAGGCGACGATGCCCTGGGCCGCGGCGATGGTGTCCTCCCACCGCTCCCGGGGCACCCCCATGATCTCGCAGAAGGTGATCATGGGCAGTTTCTCGGCCAGGTCGACAGCGAAGTCGATCTGGCCCGCCTCCGCGATGTCATCCACCAGCTGCTTGGCCGTCTGCCTGATCTTGTCCTCCATGCGCCGCACCTGTTTGGGGGTGAACGCGCTGGCGACCAGCTTGCGCAGCTTGTTGTGCATCGGGTTGTCCATGGCCAGGAAGGACTGGGTCATGGTCAAGAAGATCTTGGGCAGCATGTCGAAGATGACACCCTGACCCGAGACGTAGGTATCGGAGTTGCGACTGACCTCGCTGATCTCCTTCAACCGGGTCAGTGCCCAGTAACCGGGGTCGTCGGGGTCGGGGGTGACCGCGTCCTCGACGGGGCGCTGCCAGGACACCGGGCGCTGCTCGCGCAGCATCCGGAAGTATTTGTCCTGCTCCGCGAACTCCATCTTCCAGAACGCCGAGGAGGAGACGTCGATCTCGTCGTAGTCGGGCTTGTTCTCCAGTGTGGCCGGGAGGAAGACGTCGTCGCCGCCCTCGTCCCAGTCGACCGCGTCGATCAGGGCGTTGCTCATCGATGAGCTCCTCGGTCGGGGGGGTACCGCGGATCTAGCTGGGGCCGTCCTTCTCGGCGACCAACTCGCGGTACATCGGGAACAGCGGCTTGGTGAGCGGCACCAGCTTGAGGATCTTGTTGACCGGGCCTTTGGCCTTGACCTGGCCCTTCGCCAGCCCCACCGCGAGGTTGTATTCACCCCGCCAGAACTTGTCCGCGATGTCGGCCGGCATGGCCAGCGTGACGTCGGCCGCCTCCTCCACCGGACCTGCGACGACCTGCATCGGGTCGCGCATGATCACATTCATCTCGACATCGGGGTCGGTGTAGAGCACGCGCATCACCAGATTGGCGGCCTTCATCTTCTCCCCGACCTCTGGGTGATCGGCAGCCAGGCGGAAAACGCCACCGATGTACTTGTCGACCTCGTTGGCGTCCGCGAAGTAGGGCATGGGGTGCTCCTCTCGGGGCCCGGGGACCGCAGCCGGGGTGGCGGGGAGGTGGAACACCGGGCGTCAGACAGAATTCAACAGGAACGCGCAGGTAGCAATGCTGGAGGGGCTGCGCCTCCGTCGTCCGACAGAGGCATTTCTGCCGACCGACAGACGCAAGGAGGCCGACGATCGACGCCATTGCCTACCAGGGTGAGCCCGGCTCCAACTCACAGTTGGCCGCCGCGCAGGCCTGGCCCGACCACCCGACCGCGCCGTACCCCACGTTCGAGGACGTGTTCACGGCGCTGATCGAACGCGACGTGGACCGGGCGCTGATCCCGATCGAGAACTCCGTGGCCGGTCGGGTAGCCGACATCCACCACCTGCTGCCGACCTCCGGGCTGTTCATGATCGGCGAGCATTTCCTTCCGGTGCACTTCCAGCTGATGGCGTTGCCCGGCGTGAAGGTCGAGGAACTGACCAGCGTGCACTCCCACGTGCATGCGCTCGGCCAGTGCCGCAAGGTGATCCGCCGGCTCGGACTACGCCCGGTGGTGGCCGGGGACACCGCGGGCGCGGCGCGGGAGATCGCCGAATTGGGCGATCTGACCACGGCCGCGTTGGCCCCGGAACCGGCCGCGGCGCTCTACGGCCTGGAGATCCTGGAACGCGACGTCGAAGACGAGTCGCACAACACCACGCGGTTCGTGATGATGGCCCGCGACCCGATCGAGGTCCCGGCCGACCACCGCGAGGTGGTGACCTGCTTCGTGTTCCGGGTGCGCAACATCCCCGCCGCGCTGTACAAGGCGCTGGGCGGGTTCGCCACCAACGCGGTGAACATGACCAAGCTCGAGTCCTACATGGTGGACGGGCAGTTCAGCGCCACCCAGTTCTACGCCGAGGTGGACGGGCACCCGCACAGCCCGCCGTTGCGTCGCGCGCTGGAGGAGCTGACCTTCTTCGCCGCCGAACTGCGCATGCTCGGCACGTTCCCCGCCTCTCCCCTGCGCCGTGATCTCATGCTCGGCGGGTAAGGAGCCACCATGGCCATTCGCTACCAGCCCGACGGTCACGTCGTGCTGATCACCATCGATCGCCCGCAGTTCCACAACTGCCTGGATCCCGAGCACAACGACGCGTTGGCCGACGCCTTCGCCCGCTACGAGGCGGACGACAACCTGCGCTGTGCGGTGCTCACCGGCGCGGGCGAGAAGTCGTTCTCCGCGGGCGCGGACCTGAAGGCGTTGATCCCGCCGTTCCGGGACGCGGTGCGCGCCGGGGAGGCTCCGCCGTGGGTGATCGGTGGCATCACCGACGGGCGACTGACCAAGCCGACGATCGCGGCGGTGAACGGCCACGCGTTGGCCGGCGGCATGGAATTGGCGCTGGCCTGCGACATCCGACTCGCCTCGCCGAACGCCTCGATGGGCCTGGCCGAGACCAAGTGGGCGATCATCCCCGGCGCGGGCGGCACCCAACGACTGCCCCGCGCGGTGCCGCTGGGCGCAGCCATGGAGATCATCCTCACCGGCGACCCGGTGGACGCGGCGACCGCGCTGCGGTTGGGCCTGGTGAACCGAGTGCTGCCGTTACCGGAGTTGGTGCCTGCCGCGTTGACCTTGGCGGGGACCATCGCCGCGCGCGGGCCGCTGGCGGTGCGCGCGGCGCGGCAGGCAATCCTGGCCGGCTTCAGCCTGTCCGAAAAGGAGGCGATGGCCGTCGAGTACCAGCTGTTCCTCGACGTCATGCGCACCGAGGACGCGGTGGAGGGCCCGACGGCGTTCACCGAGAAGCGCCCGCCGGTCTACCAGGGCCGATGAAGGACGCGCGGGTGCCGCGGCCGCGGCGCAAGCGGGGTGAGCCGCCGACCTACGACGTGGTCACCCCGACCACGGAGCAGGAACGCCTGGAGGACATCAAGCGCCGGCAGAAGCGGTACTACCGGGTGATGGTGCCCTGCATCATCCTGGTGGCGTTCGGCTTCTTTGTCCCGGCGCCGATCCCGATCCGGCTGATCGCCTTGGGCATCGCCGCGTGCATGCCACCCATCGCGGCAATCGTCGGGAACAGCCGGTGACGGTCCATCAGGCGGCCGCGCCGGCCTCCGCCTTGTCGGTGAACTCCAGCACGGTGCGCGCGACCAGTTCGGGGTTGTCGTAGATCGGCACGTGCCCGGCGCCGGTCAGTCGCACCAGGTCCACCTTCGGCAGCAGCTTGGTGTACGGCACGCCGTAGCGCTCCCACGGGATCGTGCGGTCCTTCATCGGCCAGACAAGGCGCACCGGGCAGTCGTCCGGAATGGTCATCGAGGCCAGCGAGCCGGTGGTGGCCAGGTTCTGCAGCAACCCGTCGAGGATCGTGCACTCGGCCAGGTCCTCGAACATCGCCGTCATGTCCTCCATCGGGATCAGGTCAGCGCGGTCCATGGCCTGGCGGAACATCGCCTTGCGGACGCCGGGACGCTTGGTCAACCGATGCACGAACGGCCGGTTGCTGGATCGGGCCAGCCTGAGCAGCCGACCGACCCGGGCCAGATCACGCGGTTTGGTCCAACACCCGGCCGGGGCGAAGGCGACCACGGACAGCCCGCGGCCGCGCTGGGCCAGTTCCAGGGACAGCCAGCCACCCAACGAGTTACCCACCAGGTGGGCACGCTTGATGCCGGCCGCGTCCAGCCGGGCCTCCATGTCGTCGGCCAGCGCGCCGATGCTGACCGGCCCGGCCGGGATCGCAGTGCCGCCGCGGTGCCCGGCCATGGTCAGCGCAATGACCTCGTGGTTCTTCGACAACAGGGGAAACACCGGCCGCCAGATGCGCCAGGACCCGTTCAGACCGTGCAGCAGCACGATCGGGGTGCCGCTGCCCTCGCGGTGCAACTCCGTCAGCTCGGACACCGATGGGCTCCTCTCCCCCGGCCGACTGTCGGCCCGTGCCCGACACCGTAGCCCGCGCCGTAGCGTGGACCGCATGAGCGACCTGTTGGACACCTTTTCCCGTCGCACCATCGTCACCCCGGACACCGAGATCGCGGTGCGGGTGGCGGGTAGCGGGCCGCCGTTGTTGCTGCTGCACGGTTACCCGCAAACCGGCATGATGTGGCACCGGATCGCGGCGCAACTGGCCGAACGGTTCACCACCGTGGTCCCGGATCTGCGCGGTTACGGGGCCAGTGGCAAACCGAACGGCGCACCGGGGGGTTCGCTGTACAGCAAGCGGGCGATGGCCCTCGATCAGGTCGCGGTGATGCGCGAGTTGGGGTTCGAACGTTTCGCGCTGGTCGGGCACGACCGGGGCGCACGGGTCGCGCACCGGCTGACGCTGGATCACCCCGATGTGGTGGAACGGTTGGCGGTGCTGGACATCGTGCCGACTCGGCACGTGTTCGAGTCCGCGGACCAACTGCTGGCCCGCGTGTACTACCACTGGTTCTTCCTCAGCCAACCGTTCGATCTGCCGGAGCGGTTGATCGGCGCCGACCCGGAGTTCTACCTGCGCTGGGCGCTGCGCAACTGGTGCGCGACCCCGGACGCCTTCCACCCGGACGCCGTCGCCGAGTACGTGACCTCGTTCGTGCACCCGGACACGGTGCACGCCACCTGCGAGGATTACCGGGCCGGCGCCGGGGTCGATCTGGAGCACGACGAGGCGGACCTGCACCGGCGCATCGAGTGCCCAATGCTGGTGCTGTGGGGCGCGCAGGGTTTCGTCGGCCGCGCCTACGACGTGCTCACCGTGTGGCGGGAACGCGGCACGGACGTGCGCGGGCACAGCGTCCGCGGCGGCCACTTCCTCCCCGAGGAAGCCCCTGAGGAGACCCTCGCCGCGCTGCTGGCCTTCCTTACCCCGTAGGCGTGGGTGTGGGGCTCAGCGAACCCGTGGATGTCGGCGTGGGTGTCGGGGTCGGGGTGGCGCTCGGCGAAGGGGATGGGGACGGTGACGGTGACGGGGAACTCGTCGGCGCCATCACCGGGCGGCCGGCGAAGACGTCGGTGATCATGGTGGCCAACCCGCCCGCCGCCTCGCCGAAGGCGGGCGTGCCCTTGTCCTGACGATCCGTCAGTGCGGTGAGTGCCTGGAGCACGATGCGCCGTTGCCCGCTGTCCACCCAGGGCGCGCGGTCGAACTCGTCGGCGAGTTCGCGGGCGGTCCGGGCCAGCACCAGGTCGATACCACCGGCGCCCACGGAGGTGGCCTCGGCGTGCAGGCTGATCACCTCCAGGCCGGATGCGGTGTCCTTGGCCTCGGCCCGCACACTCGCCACCCGGTCGGCCACACCCGGCGCGGACAACCGGCCCACGGCGCCACCGGCCACCAAGCCGATGACTGCCGTGGTCGTCGCGGCCACCACCAACCGCCGGCGGCGGCGGGACTGCGGAACGTAGAGCGCCATCTGGTTGCTACTCCCTGCCGACGATCACGGTGAAGTCCGCGCCCGACGGACACAGCGCGAGCACGGTCGGCGCCACCTGCGCCGGGTTGGTCACCGGCACCTGCAGCAACCGACTACCGCTGATCACCCAGACGTCCGGGGTGATGGTCACCGGGCCCATGCGCTTGATGCCGCGGCTGAACACATCGCCCACCCCGGCACCCGGTTCCGGGGTGCGCACCGCGGAGGCGGGCAACATCTCGCCGCGCACGTCGATGATCAGGTCGGCGAACTGGTCGAGCACGGCCATCCGGCCGGCGGCCGGGCCGCCGTGGCACACCCAGAACTGGCCGACCTGGCGGGTTTGCGGATAGCCCCGGTCCAGCGCCACCGCGGCGGCCTCGGTCTGATCGGCCGGCGGTCGACCGGGCACCGCGCCGGAGAGCAACGCCACCGAGCCGGTGGCGGTCACCCGCACCGCACCGCGTTCGGCGATGTGCTCGACGCGCACATCCAGGCTGCCCGCGCCGGCCCCGGCGCGCACCGCCTCGTCCTCCACCTCGGCGACCAGCGCGGCCAGTGCGCCGGGGTCCTCGGTGGCGAAGGTGCGTTCGCGTTCGGCCCGGATCAACGACAACGCGTCGCCCACCGCGCTGATCACCTCGGCACTGGGCGGTAGCACCAATTCCAACGCCATCGCCCGGGCCACCGCTCGGCCCAGGCCCCCCGCACCGCCTCCCACGGCAACCAGCGATGGCGAGTTCAGCTGATGGGCGGACATCACCTGCGTGACCAGTTCGCACAACGCATCGGTGGAGGCGCGCAGCATGCGCCGGGCCACCTCGGCGCCGGGCAGGCCGAGGAACCGGCCGGCCACCGCGAACCCGGCCACCGAGGCCTCGATGTCCCCCGCGGCGTAGTCCCCCGGCACCGTCACCTGCAGCGCGTTGGCCGCGCAGGTGTTGGTCAGCGCGGCTCGTCTGCCGTCGGGCAACCGCAGCACCAGATAGTCCGCCGGGTCGCCGGGTCGCGGGGCGATCAGTTCGGCGACCGCACCGTCGATCTCGGCCGGGGTAAGAAAGCAGGTGTAGGGCAGGCCCGCGATGTGTGCGCTGCGCGGCCCCACGCCGTGCACGTCCTTGCGCCGTCCGCCGCGCACGCGGAGCAGCGAGCCGCCGGCTACCCCGAGCACCCGTACGTCCAGGGCGCGCAGTGCAGTGGCGTGGCTGGCCACCTGGACATAGGACAGCGCCGGACGACCACGGCGCACCGCGGCCACGTTGGTGGAGGTGCCGCCCACCTCGACGATGACCGCGTCGCTGATCCTGGTGGAACGCAGCGCCCCGGCGACCGATGCGGCCGGCCCGGAGTACAGGGTGCGGGCCGGGGCCTGTCGGAAGCCGGCCAGGTCGGTGGCCCCGCCGTCGCCGCGCATCACCATCACCGGCCCGGTGATACCCACGGCCGCGACCCCCGCGCCGACCACCTCGGCGGTGCGCAACGCAATCGGCAGCACCGAGGCGTTGATCGCCGCGGTCACCGCACGCAACTCCAGCCCGTACAGGCCGGTGAGATCCGCAGAAGTGGTGGCGGGTAGACCCTGCCGCAGGGCGATCCCGGCGACCATGGCCTCGTTGGTGGTGTCGTCCGGGGCGAACGCCTCGGCCACCGCAATCGCCCGGGCGCCCGCCGCGGCCAGCCGGGCCACCGCGGCCGATGCGGCCTGTTCGTCCAACGTCGCCACGTCGAGGAACTCGGTGACCAGCGGCAGCGTGCGCCCCGCGGCCAGTTGGATGCGCACGTCCACGGTGCGCTTACGGGCCTTGCGCCGTTCCATGGCCGTGCTCATCCCGATCAGGCCGACGCAGGCCACGTCGCCCTCCAACAGCGCGTTCACCGCCTGCGTGGTGGAGTGGGTGACCAACTCGATGCGGTCCGCGCCGACCTGCGCAGCCAGCGTGCCCACCACCTGCACCACCCCGGCGGCAACGCCGTCCGGGTGATCGTGCGTGGTGGGCACCACGGCCTGCGCGACCACTGCGCCCACGACCGTGTCGAACGCGATGGCTTTCGTGAACGTGCCGCCGACGTCCACCCCGACTCGAACGGTCATGACGTCAGGTGCTGCGGTCCGTGGCGGACGCCGTCTCCAGCACAGTGAACCGAACGCCGGCCACCGAGGCCGGGCCGGGTGCAGGGGTGGGAGACGCGGGCCGCGCTATCGGGCGGGGGGCCGGACGTCGCATGCGCCGGGGCCGGATGCCGAACATGTACACCGCGCCGGCGGCGTAGATCGCGGTCAGGACCGCTTGGGCGAGGATCGTCTCCCGGCTGGGCCAGTAGCCCACCGACTGGGAGACGAAGATCGGCGCGTTCGGCCAACTGTTCCACCGGTGCAGCCCGATGACGTCGGCCTGCTGCAGGTTGCGCACCGCGTTGCCGAGGAACGCCACCGAGGTGGCCATCAACAGGATCACCGCAGTGGACAGGAACACCTTGACCGGGATGCGCCGGCCGAGCTTGAAGACGAACCACGCGACGACGCTCAGACACAGCGCGCCGGTGACGACCCCCGCCACGATGTACCAGCCCAGCCCGGCACCGAAGCTGGACAGCGCCTGGTAGAACAGCGCGGTCTCGAAGCCCTCGCGATACAGCGCGGTGAACCCGACCAGCATCAGCGCGGTGGCCGAGCCGGCCGAGGCCGCGGTCCACACCCGGGCGCGCAGGAACTCCAACCAGCGCTTCTGTTCCATGCGCGCGATCAGCCAGAACGACACCCAGAACAACACCACGACGGCCAGCAGTGCGGTGATGGCCTCGAGCAGTTCGCGACCGAAGGGCAGGGCCTGCAGCACTCCCTGCAACAGGAAGAACGTGGCGATGGTGGCCACCACCGCGGCGCTCATGCCGATCAACACCGGTCGGCGGAACCGGCCGGCCTTGGCTGCTTCCAGATAGCCCAGCAGCACCGAGATGAGCAGGACGGCCTCCAGGCCCTCCCGGAAGATGATCACGAAGGCCTGACCGAATACCAGCGACGGCGCGGACAGCCCGGTGTCGGTGAGGGTCCGTTCGGCGTCGTCGATCAGCCCGCGCAGGTCGATGATCTCGCTGCGGATATCCGAGACCGAGGCGTGTGACGAGATCGAGCCGCGGATCTCGGCGAACTTGGTCTCCGCCCGCGCGGTGAGCCCCGCGTCGGCGACCCGCAGCGGGACCTCCACGTACTCGAAGTGGCTCAGATAGCCGGTCTTGGCCTCGCTGAAGGCCTCCTCGGCATGCCCCTCCTTGCTCAGCGCGAGCGTGCGGTCGATGGAGCCGCGCACGATCTGCAACTGGTGGATGGCATCGGCCCGGGAGGTGCCTGTGCGCACCGCAGCCCCGGCGTTGCTCGCCCCGGCCAACTGCAGCCCGAGCACCACCGCGAGCAGCAGCAGCGCGGCTGCGGCCCAACGACGGGGTACCCGGTCGGTGATCATCAGGGCGTCGGGGAGGCACTGGGCGAGGGCGAGCCGGACGGGCTCGCCGAGGCACCGGTGCCGGGGTGGGCGGCCAGGTAGGCGTCGACGGCCTTGTCCACCAGCGCCGCGGCAGTCTTCGCCGAGCTCTCGTCCTTCTGCTCCACCGCCTTGCCGATGACCGCGAACTGGTCCTCGAAGGTGAGGTAGGTGTTGGAGTCGTTGGACTTGACGGTGCCCTCGATGCTCGCCCAGATCGGCTCGATCTCACCCTGCAGGTCCTTGGCGCGGGTGTTGTCCGCGGACGCGGCGGTGCCGATCTCGTCGACGATGCCCTTGATCTTGCCCAGGCCGTCGGCGACCTCGGCGTCCGGCGCACGCACGTCTTCCGGCGCGAGGGTGCCGTGTTCGGTACCGGTCGCGGGTTGGCCGGAATCGGAGTCCGAGGAGCTGCCGCACGCACTGGTCCCCAGCACAAGCGCTCCGGTGACCAGTCCGACACTCAACAGTCGCCTCGCACGCACCGACTGACTCCCCACACCTCACGAGCGCGCCCCGGGCGGCGCGTCAGATCAACCAAGCCTAACCTAACCGGCTGGCGGTGATCCTGTCCCCCCTCGCCCCTTGCGTCCCACCCTCCTCCGCGAGGGTTTTACCGCCCGGCGGCCTCGTGCATGCCGCGCAATTCCCGCTTCAGCTCGGAGATCTCGTCGCGCAACCGAGCCGCGAGTTCGAAGGCGAGTTCGGCGGCCGCGGCGTGCATCTGGTCGGTGAGCTGCTGGATGAGGTCGGCGAGGTCCATCGCCGGTAGCCCGGCCAGCTCCGCCGCGTGCCGACCCGCCCGGTCCGCCGCGGGTACCCGCGAGGACAGTCCCGGCACGGGCGCCTTGCCCCGACTGCGTTGTCGCCCGCCACCGCCGATCAGCTCCGCGGTGTCCGCGTCCTCCCGGGCGATCGAGTCGAGGATGTCGCCGATCTTCTTGCGCAGCGGGGTCGGGTCGATGCCGTGCTCGGTGTTGTAGGCGACCTGCTTGGCCCGGCGCCGGTTGGTCTCGTCGATGGCCTTCGCCATCGACGGGGTGATGGTGTCGGCGTACATGTGCACCTGGCCGGACACGTTGCGCGCCGCTCGGCCAATGGTCTGGATCAACGAGGTGCCGCTGCGCAAAAAGCCCTCCTTGTCGGCGTCCAGGATCGACACCAGGGACACCTCGGGCAGGTCCAATCCCTCGCGCAGCAGGTTGATGCCGACCAGCACGTCGAACACGCCCACCCGCAGCTCGCGCAGCAACTCCACCCGGCGCAACGTGTCCACCTCGGAGTGCAGATAGCGCACCCGCACGCCGAGCTCGAGCAGATAGTCGGTCAGGTCCTCGGACATCTTCTTGGTCAGCGTGGTGACCAACACCCGCTCGTTGCGCTCCGCCCGGGCCCGGATCTCGTGCAGCAGGTCGTCAATCTGACCCTTCGTCGGTTTGACCACGATCTCCGGGTCGATCAGGCCGGTGGGCCGGATGATCTGCTCGACGATCCCGTAACCGCGGGACAACTCGTACGGGCCCGGGGTGGCGGACAGGAACACCGTCTGCCCGATGCGGTCGAGGAACTCCTCCCACTGCAACGGCCGGTTGTCGCAGGCCGAGGGCAACCGGAAGCCGTGGTCGACCAGGGTGCGCTTGCGGGACATGTCGCCCTCGTACATGCCGCCGATCTGAGGCACCGTCACATGTGACTCGTCGATGACCAGCAGGAAGTCCTCCGGGAAGAAGTCCAGCAGGCAGTGCGGCGGGGAACCCGCCTCGCGGCCGTCGATGTGCCGGGAGTAGTTCTCGATGCCGGAGCAGAAGCCGACCTGACGCATCATCTCCACGTCGTACTGGGTGCGCATGCGCAAGCGCTGCGCCTCCAGCAACTTGCCCTGCCGCTCCAACTGGGCCAGCCGCTCCACGCACTCGGCCTCGATGCCGACGATCGCGCGTTCCATCCGTTCCGGGCCGGCCACATAGTGGGTGGCCGGGAACACGTGCACGCTCTGCGGCTCGTCGATGACCTCGCCGGTGAGCGGGTGCAGCATCATCACCCGCTCGACCTCGTCGCCGAAGAACTCGATCCGCAGCGCGTTCAGCTCGTACATCGGGAAGATCTCCAGGGTGTCCCCCCGCACCCGGAACGTGCCCCGGGTGAACGCCACGTCGTTGCGCGCGTACTGCATGGTGACCAGTTGGCGCAGCAACACGTCCCGCTCGATCTCGTCGCCGACGGACAGCGCGACCATGCGCTCCAGGTACTCCTCCGGTGTCCCCAGGCCGTAGATGCAGGACACGGTGGCCACCACGATCACGTCGCGGCGGGTGAGCAACGAGTTGGTCGCGGAGTGGCGCAGCCGCTCCACCTCCTCGTTCACCGAGGAGTCCTTCTCGATGTAGGTGTCCGACTGCGGGACGTAGGCCTCGGGTTGGTAGTAGTCGTAGTAGGAGACGAAGTACTCCACCGCGTTGTGCGGCAGCAGCTCCCGGAACTCGTTGGCCAGCTGGGCGGCCAGCGTCTTGTTCGGCGCCATCACCAACGTCGGGCGCTGCACCTGCTCCACCAGCCAGGCCGTGGTCGCCGACTTGCCGGTACCGGTGGCACCGAGCAGCACGACGTTCTTCTCCCCCGCCTGCACCCGCCGGGTCAGGTCCGCGATGGCCGCCGGCTGGTCGCCGGACGGCGAGAAGTCGCTGACCACCTCGAACGGCCGGGTGGTGCGCCGCAGCTTGGCCTGACGTTCCGCATCAATCCGCACGGCGCCCACGGTACGTCGCGGCGCCGACAGAATGCGCCGGGCGGCTCAGACCTGCGGGACGATCGCCAATGGCCGGGTGGCCACCCAGGGCCGTCTGCCCCAGACCAGCGCCTCCCGGCCCATGATCACCGAGGCGAGGCTGCGCCGCCGCCAGGCCAAGAGCAGCATCGCGCTGGGCCGGATCCACAACCGGGCGTCCGGACTCGGCCCCCCCGCGGCGCGGAAGCGCAAACCCTCGGCACCCGCGTCCAGCCGGTAGGCCGATTCCCCGGCCAGCCGCAGCTCGACGCTCCACGGCGCCGGGAACGGCGCCGCATTGGTGATGCACAGCATCGGCAACAGGAAGGAACGCAGCACCAGCGCGGCGAGGTGGTCCGGGACCGGCCGGGCCCGGCCGGTGGCGCGGGAGATGTCGTGGCCGTGCACGACCGTCTCGTTGAGCAAGTGCGCGGCGAAGTGCGCCGGCGGGCCGCCGACGCCCTCGATCATCCACGGCCGCACCGTGGAGTCCGTGACGTCCAGCTCCGCGAACGCCTTGGCCGCCGTCCGGATCCGGTCGGCGAGCACCGCGGGATCGCGTTCCGGATCGTTGCGCACGAGGGCGACGGTCGCCGGAGCCAATGCGGGCAGCGAGGCAAAGGCCGCCCCGCCCGGGGTTCCGTTGCCGACCTCGGGGGTCGGGGGCAACGCGGCGATGCCGCCCGCCAGGTCGCGCGCGGCCAGCCGCGGGATGAATAGCCACGCGTGGCTCAGATGTGCCGCGACGTCGCCGACCGTCCACTGCGCGAACGCGGGCCGGTCGGGGTCGGGGATACCGGCCACCACATCGGCGACCGTCTCCACCGCCTCGGCCAGCGCCGCCTGCAGCTCCGGCCAGACGACGTCGGACTCCACCACGATCATCCGCGCACCTCCACGGGCGAGAGTTCCAGCAGGGCTGCGCGCACCCGACCGTGTTCCTCCTCGACGAGGGCGAGCAGCGGCAACAGGGCCGCGGGCGGGCCGGTGTGTGTCTCGGCCTGTCCACACAAGCCGGCCAGGGCGTGCGCACCGAACGTGGCGCCCAGGGACCTCAGGGTGTGCGCCGCGAGGCGCGCGGCCGCAGCGTCGCCCCCGACGGTGGCCGCGCGAAGTGACTGGATGAGCAACGGTGACTCCGCGAGGAAGTCCACGACCAGGCCGTCGAACGCCACCCGATCCGAGCCCACCAACTCTCGCAGCTCACCGATCGCCACCGGATCGAGCACCGGCCCGGGTCGGCGCCGCCCCACCGCGGCCAGCACCCGCTCCAGGTCCGCGCGGATCACCGGTTTGCTGAGGTGATCCGCCATCCCGGCGGCCAGGCAGGCGTCCCGGTTCTCCACCCCCGCATCCGCGGTGAGCGCGACGATCGTCGGGGCCCGGTCGCCCAGCTCGGCGCGGATCGCCCGGGTGGCGGCGAAGCCGTCCAGTTCAGGCATCCGAAGGTCCATCAACACCAAGTCGTAGGCGATCGCAGCGACCGCGGCGACCGCTTCGGCCCCATCCGCGACGACATCAGCTCGATGTCCGAGCCGGTCCAGTAGTAGCACGGTCAGCCGCTGGTTCACCGGGTGGTCCTCGGCGACCAGGATTCGCAACGGTCGGCCGGCGCCGACCGGGTCCGCGTCCGGCGCGGGGTCCGACACGAGGGGTGAGGCGGCACCCGGGGCGCGCAGGGTCACCTCGAACGTGGACCCGGCGCCGGGCACGCTGGTCGCACTGATCCGACCACCCATCAGGTCACAGAGCCGACGGCAGATCGCCAGCCCCAGGCCGGTTCCGCCGTAGCGGCGGGTGATGGACACGTCGGCCTGGGTGAACGGCTCGAAGATCGCCGCGAGTCGATCCGGCGGAATACCGATCCCAGTGTCGGTGACGACGAAGGTCCAGACGTAATCGGCGCCATCAGGCACCGC
>Ga0137412_10001680_pt1 | contig 17291 bp, 12 predicted proteins | sample CZODoug2_1_16fun_FD_122160 | JGI IMG/M metagenome (GOLD analysis project Ga0137412, IMG submission 122160) | Vadose zone soil fungal communities from Angelo Coast Range Reserve, California, USA - CZODoug2_1_16fungal (Hybrid Assembly) | ecosystem: Environmental > Terrestrial > Soil > Vadose zone...
CTTCGCCTTGATCCCCAGTGTGAAACCATCCGTCGTGCAGGACGCGCGCCGTTTCCTCCTGGCGATTCCAATACCCGGGAAAAACGTTAGGTCCGCGCACCACGATTTCGTCATTCTCGGCGATTTTCATCTCGATGCCGCGGATGGTGGGTCCGACGTGGCCGGTATCTACCGTTCCATGGGGATCGTCCATGGTACAGATGCCCGTCGTTTCCGTGAGTCCGTACACCTGCAACACAGAAACTCCAAGCATGCGAAAGAAGTCTTGTGTTTCAGGAGCAAGTGGCGCGGAGCCACAAATCAATGCGCGAAGGTTGGGACCGAAACGCTCTTTGATTTTGCTGAAGATGAGTTTGCGGCCGAGAGCCAGCCATAATGGGTCGAACCCCCGTGTGCTTCGTGTCTGCTGACGTTGTGAGGCATCGCGGGCTCCAGCGAATAGCGAGCGAATCAGAGCAGAGCGTTTTGCGATGGTATCCTCGACGCCACGGCGCACACGCTCGAGCAACGTTGGAACATTAAGGAAATAGTGGGGAGCAGCGATGCGAATTTCATCGGCCAAGCGATTGAGATCGGTGGAAAGGGTGACCACGCTGTTTCGAGAAAGAAATGACAGCGTGGCAATCCAGGACGCCGCGAAGTTCAATGGAAGATAGTGGAAAACGCTGTCAGCTCCTTGCGATCCGCACATGAGCTGATCGAGACGCTCGGTGGTGCGGGAAAGCATGAAGCATACGTTGCCTGTATTCAGACAGACGCCCTTCGGCTCGCCGGAAGTTCCGGAGGTGTAGACAATGGTGACGAGGTCGGAGTCGCGGCGCGGATTTGGCGACATGGATTCGACGGATGTGGCACCTTGGGGGAGGAGTTCGTCAAACAAGATACGTTGTGGCACTCCGGAACCGCTAGATGACCATGCCTGCGCAACCGCCTCGCCGAGTGCGGCATCGCCGACGAGTAGCAAACGTGGCTGGCAGTCCTCCATCACCGCGATCAATTCCCCGGCAGCCTGACGCGAATACAGCGGGACGACGACGACCCCTTCGGCCATCAACGCGAGATCGATGGCGATCCAGCGGATCGAATTCGGCGCGAGAAGGGCGCAACGATCGCCGGGCTGAAGACGATAGCGGCGCAATGCTACTCGCGCCCTCTCCACTTGCGCCAACAGTTCTTTGCCCGTGACATTGACGAACGTCTCGCCGTGGATTTCGCGCAGGACCACTCGGCCGGAGCTCTGTTGCAGTTGCGCAAAAATGTTCTCGAGAAAACTAGACATGTGCGTCTGGATGCGACGGTGTGAAGCGCGCGCTGGGCGACGGAGGAATTTTCATCTGCCGACGGACCCCGCGACGGATTGTTGCGCGGCTTCAGACGTGTCGTACCGCTCGGCCAGTTGCCGGACGGTAGCACTGAGCGGCGGCAAATAGTCTTCCCAGGACAGCACGCCGGAGCGTAGCGGAAACTCCGGATACGTATGACGGACCGCGTCTTCGAGAATCGTGCCCATGCGGGCCATAACCTTCAGGTTACGCACTACCGTGCGGCCGATGCCGTCGCGGACAGAATCGACTTCCGCAACCAGGGTTTCCATCACCAGAAGAAGCTTTGTTTCCAGGTCCGGGTCTTCCACCGTGAGGAAGAGATGTTCATGGCCGCGCTCGCGCATTAGGTTGCGGATGCGTTCATCCATAGTGACGCCGGCAGAGGCGACTAGGCTGGGCATGCAGGTCACGATGCCGTGATAGCGCGAAGAAACCATGTAGGAGCCGCAGCGCAGGAGCGAGACAAGTTGGAACATGTCGTAGTCGTCAGATGTGAAGATCGGTGTATTGGGCAGAAATTCCAACATCGACCGGCACGCGACCCCGTCGAGCCGTTCCATGGCCACAAGAATCGGGAAAATCCGGTGGCGTTGGCAAAAGGCCGCCACCGCTTTTCCAAATCCAGAAATGTAGCCACGATATTTTTTGTCGACTTCGGGGCCCGATTCATGGAAATAGACTGTTCTGTACTGGCTTTCCTTGTAGGCGCCGGTAGTGACACGAGCCATGTATTTCGCGATCGACGCCTTCACGGGCCAGACAAACGGGTGGATCGGGCAGAGCACAAGCACTGGAGTCTTTTCGTCCCAACCCGCCTCCCGCAGTGTCTTGCGCGCGTACTCCGGCGGATTTGGCTCGAATGTCCAAGCGGTATCCGTGCCAAGTTCGGTGGGAATGCTTAGTTTGCGCAAAAGTGTTTGCGATTCGACGTTGCGGGTGATCACCAGTGAATCGTGAACGTAGCGCTCGCACATGTTCTGAATCAGCGGGTCCATATGCCCAGCTTCGCCGCCATACCCGAGCGAGAGTTTATTCTCCGCCGAAGCCAAGCCAAGCGCACCAATCATCATCGTAGAGAGCGCGTTTGCGAATTTGCTCTTAAACATCGAGCCTTCGCAGGCTATGACGCCGTGACTCTGGTGGACCTCGCGGAACAGAACGGGCGGAAAAGCATCGGGAAGGTGAATCTGACGGGCGCCCTCGAAATACCCGCGAGAGCGATCGAAGTCGAATGACAACACGCTAAAGTCCACATTGCCGGCTCCGAGGACGTGCCGGATCTGGCGCAACATTTCCTGCACGCGGACATCGGACCCGGTGTTACGCGTTCCGTTGTAGCCTGCGAAAAAGAGGCGAAGTTTTTCGCCGGGAGTCCACCGGCGGCCCAAACCAAACATCCAGCCGAAGCGCCGAATTTCAATCAGCGCGCTGACCCATGCCACGAGGAAAAAGTCGGTCATGCGTGGGCGCCCCCGGCAACGATCGTCTTTTCACCGACAGGGACCGAGTCAGGCCACGCCTTTACGGGATACCGGAATTTATTTTCGCGACTGAATTTCAGCAGAGGATAAGCGTAGGTCGAGAATTTTGCGGGAGCTTCACCAAGTTCCGTCACCACACGCGAATTGTCGAACACCGTGTTCCAGTCTAGATAAGGCCAGAAAACTTTCAGGAGCGACGCACCACGTCCAACCGAACCGTCTCCGTGGGCGAGGCGGTCTACCGTCGCCGAAAACGGCCTTCCCAGGGAAGGCAAATAGCTTGGACGTCGCGACCCGTTCGCAGCTGCGAGGGCCGTAGTGATCTCTCGATAGGTCTGCGATCCTTCGCCGGCAGACAAATGATAGATGCTGTGGGCCGGCTCAGGCTTCTGGTGAATGGTCACGATCGCTTTGGCGACGTAGTTTGCGGGCACGATATCGATTTTATCGGCAGGGCGCAGGGGAAGCACCGGCAATCGCGCCAGCACATCGAACGCCTGAACCATGTCGAACTGCGAAGTTTCGGCCCGCCGGCTGTCGCCCATCACGATCGAAGGACGAAAAATCGTGCGCGGCACGTCGGGGATGAGTTGATGAACCAGATGCTCGCCGAACTTCTTGGTGCGCGCGTAAGGATCGTAATCAGAACGCGACCAGTCGATGGAGGCGTCTTCGGTTACCACCTCGTTTTGGCGTTTGCCTGCAACCGCAACGGTCGAAACGTGCGAGTAGCGAACCACGCCGTTGCGATTTTGCGCGCGGCGGGCCAGCTGGATCACTTCCAGTCCACCGCGAAGATTTACGTTCAGGCACTGTTTCTCAGATTTTCGGTTCAACGAGGCTGCGCAGTGAATCAGCGAGTGCGTAGTATCCACGAGCGCATGATAGTCGTCTTCGGAAAGGCCAAAGCGCTCGATGGTGAGTTCTCCACGAAATATCGTGATGCGCGAGTTCACGTACTCGAAAAATTCAGGGAACTCCAGGTGCAATTGCAGCGACTGCCACAAGCGTTCGCGCGCTTCCTGGTCGGATTTCGCGCGCACCAACAGATTGAGCCGATCGCGGTGCCCGGTCAGCAGACCTGCGACCAGGTAGCTGCCCAGGTACCCTGTGCCGCCAGTTACGAAGATCGCCATAGAGGGTCGGACGGTGACGCCGAACCGCTCACCGCAGACGCTCGCGCGGTGTGGGTCGACCAATCCAGCTCGCGAGGAGTGCGCGATTCGAGCGGGCGGCCTTCCATCAGCGGGTAGCACCAGCGGCGCAACGCCGGAATGTGAATGTTAATCCAATAGTTCCACCAGTCGATGGATTCAGGATCGAATTCAAAGATCGGGCGCTCTTCCGGCGGAAGGGCCGCCGAGAGCAAGCGGGCGTTTTCGCATTCGAACACGTGCTCGTTGTGCAGAATGAACGGCTCGTAGAGTTCGATAAGCTTTTCGGCGCGTCCCAGGTCGCGTTCTTGCCTCGCGAGCGGCGCCTTCTTCATGTGCAGCGTCACGGCGGCGCGGTTGATGCTGGAGATGAACGCCTTTTGCATGGGAATCGACATGCGCTCGTACCGTTGCTTGGAAACTGGGATAGTCTCGAATTTCAGCTTGATCCAGTGTTCGAAGCCGGGCTGGCGGCGATAGTACTTGCGATGTGCCAAGCCGGTCAGTTCGATGCTGCGGCCCATATTCACCGGATTTATCGCCGACGTTGCCAGCTGATACATTCTCGCATTCTTCCGCGCGATTACGGCAGCGGCGATGAGCGTCATACCGCGGCAAACCATGTCGACCGGGATCACGTCCAGGCATTTGCGCTCGTTCGTCGGAAGCTGTCGAAAATTAGTACCCAGCAAATAGGAAAGCGGACCAGAGGTGTTGATGCCTTCGTTCCACCCGGCGAAAGGAGAACGCGTCGAACTCTCGACGATGGAGGGTCGCACAATCGCTATCGGCAGATCGCGCCCGCGCCGCGAAAGCATCGATTCACCGAGGCTCTTCGTAAACGTGTAAATGTTTGGCCAACCGAGATGTTTCGCGCGGCGCATTCCCGCCCGCACCAGGCGATTGCGCGACCACCGAACACGATTGCGTTTCAAGACTCCATCCAACTCTACGGCAGGGACTGCGGCCGGATCGCCGCCACGGCCCAACGCTTGCCTTCGAAGGGCCTTCGTCAGCTCGGGACTCTGGGACCGTTCTTCGACTCGGCCAATCATTTCTCGCAGAGAATCAATTTCCCGTTCGGCATCGAAATCGGGGTCGCTTGCCGGATTGTAGTTGTCGTGGAGTTCTTCATCAACGCGTCCGTCGCGCATGCCCACGACGTAGCAGGTGGACAGATGCATCAGGCCGGCGCGATTGCACTTGCGAAGAAAATCCAGCAGGTGCAGCGTGGAATCGACGTTCGAGGCCAGGGCTTCACGCAGATCGGGATTGAAGTCGGTAAGGCCGGCGCTATTGACGACCAAGTCGAGAGACTTCGCGAGTCGCGCCTGGGTGATTTCATCCATCCCAAGGCCAGGTTGACTGACATCTCCTTCCACAACCTCGACTTTCTCTTTTAGAAACGCTCCAAGTCTGCGGCCATAGCGCTCTTGCAGCCCGTCAAATGTGGGTGACTCCTCGACGATCTTCTCAAAGCGCCGTTGTGCAGAAGTCGTGCGATTGCGGCGAATCAGCAGCGTGATTTTGCCAACATTGGAAACATTTTCGAGCAGGTCGACCAGCCAGACCTTGCCGATGAAGCCAGTCACTCCGACCAGTAGGATGTGCCGATTCCCGAGCGTTTCCCGAACCGAAAGGCGGTCGACGCGCGGGACATCCCCGAGTGCCGCCACGGCCCTGCCCGTCAACGCCGCGGGATGCGCGCTCGATTGCAAGGCGGATTCCAGCCGTTCCGGTGTTTTTGACCAACCCAACTGGTGAAGCAGCTTTTTTTCGGAAATTCGGCCGTCGAGCGAGCCGCCAGCAATCCATGCAAAGGGCCCGCGGGGGCGAACGACCGGACTCAACAGGCGGCCGGTGGCGTGGCCGTCACGAAATTCCAGGCGATTCGAAATGAACGACTCGATACCGAAGTGGCTCGCCAGCGGACGCAAAATGTGGTCGAGGAGTTGACCCACGAGCACGATCTGATCGCCTTTCCGGACGGCTTCCAGGAGTTTTTCCGTGGCCTCCGATCGCAGGGCCGGCTTCAGGACGTAGTGGAAATATTCTTCGCCCAAAAGGTCGAGTCGGTCTTGGCTGACGCCCCGCAGAAGTGTGTGTAGAAATCGCGTAGCAAAGGTGCGGCTGGCGGCATACGCAAAGGGCCTCGATAGCGCCATCACCGCCATCCCGGCCCGGCGGGCCCAACGCTCCGCAAAGCTCTGCGCGTTCCATGTGAAAAATCCTACCGGGCGCATCGCGCCTACCTCGAGGAGGGATCCCTCGACGCGCCAATAGGTACGACTCCGCAAATCCTGAGGCGCTGAATCGCGGCGCACAGGAACACCCTTCGGATTGGACAGCCGATCACTCATGACGGTAAATAACTGATTTCAAGGATGAACCAGAACGCGAAAATCTCAAATCCTGCGCGACCCGTGTTGTGACCCACACAGACCCTAGATGATTTGGCCCTGGATGACCTGAAACGACTTCTCAGCCACGACCCGTGATCACACCGCACCCTGGCACCAGCCGCAGTCGATCTTCAGAGCTTAAGAAAGTGCAAAATTAGCATTATCAGCGGGTTCCCGCAAGCGATAGGGCGGGGGCATGATCAGCCCGAACGCTCCGTTCCTGTTGAGAATTGCTTGGCGCCGAGGGATCGGCGAAAGCAACCGTCCCTCGGCCTGGAATGCCTCGGCTGTGAATGGAAGTGGTTACTTCTTGGCGGCGGTGGCTTTTGCAGCGGCGTCAGCGTACTTCTTCGTGAAGCGCTCGACGCGGCCTGCCGTATCGATCAGTTTTTGTTTGCCGGTAAAGAATGGGTGGCAACTCGAGCAGATTTCCACACGCAGGGTGTCGCCTTTGATGGTTGAGCGCGTAGGAAACGCGTTGCCGCAAGCGCAGTGCACGTTCACTTGATGATAGTCGGGGTGAATACCGGGTTTCATGTTGCTCCAATCTGTCGCGTCCGGTCTGCACGGCTCCCCGGTCTGGGGCGCTACAGCCGCGTCGCTAGGTCGCGAGACAATCCCCGATTATACGCAAGATCCGCAGGATCTCCAAACCGGTGTTCTGGCGACGTCACCGGGCTAGTCCTCGGCTACTTTCCGGCAAACTGCCAGCGTGTGGCGGATTCAACGAAGTTTGTGGCGTGTTCATCCTGGCCAAACGCCACCTCTGGCTCAACGCGAAAGATCGAGCCGCCACTCGCTTCGAGCAGCGGAAGTATCTCCCCACCGTACTTGCGATCATAGAATCCCGCTATCTCTTTCCACACTGCCTGATCTTTGATTTCTTGCGCGACGCCTTCCAGGATCACGGCCTCGTCGGCCTTTTCCGTGCCGATTACACAATGAGGATTTGCGGCGATGTTCTTCGCTTTGCGCGTTCGCGGACCAGTGCTGAACCAGAAGGCGTTTTCCCACCAGATGCCCCAAACCACCATGAGGTGTGGGCGGCCTTCTAGGCGCGCAGTGGAGATCCAATAGTTATGCGAGTTCTCGAGACGCTCCACAGCCCAAGACCACGGCTTGAGGCCGGATGTCGCGTCAGGCGCATTTTGCAGCGCGTCGGGCCAATGCGGGCGGCTTGCCTTTGGTTCGCTCATTTCGGCTTCCTTTGGAACCATCGTCTGGAACCATCGTGGTCCGGCGGGATTTTACCAAGATTTCGGCAGCACTGTTGATCCCTTATTTTCGTTTTTTGAAGGACGAGCGGTACTAAAGCGTTCGGGTAGCTCGCGTACGGAACGAGCTACCATCAGAGGTGCGAGTGAAAGAGGTTAAGAGACGAAAGCGCAGCCAATGCGATAGGCGCCTTGCTTGGTTTGCTGTGACCAAACCGGTTTCAAACTCACGCGTACGGGCGGAAGAATGGGAACATGCAGGACAGCCAGAATGCTGTCCGGAAGACTTTCTTGTTTATCCAGCTCAATGGCCACGCCCCCAAAGCCCAGATCAATAACGCGTGCACGACGCGTATTTTGTTCACCCAGCACCGCGTAGGCGTTCGTGCCGGTCATGGATACTCGCTCGGCCTTGCGCTGCAGGGCGTAGACTCGCTGCGCAGACGATGCCGAAGGCGTCGTTGCCGGTTGGCTCGACGAGATTTCCGCGGCACTGGCCGATGCGGCTGCCGCCATTGTGGATTCTTGCTTTTCTGGACCGCGGCGAGATTCAATGGAAATAGGCTTCGGCGCGGCATCATGGCGCTCGGTTGAGGGCGCCGGCGTCACCGTCGGTTCAACTGGTGTTACCGGCGCAGGTCTTGCCGGGGCTGTTGGGGCCGCTCCCAAGGCGGGAGACGGCGCAGTTCCGGTTCCGCCGTTGCCAAGCTTGCGATGATTTGCGTGTTTCAGACGATAAAGACGTTCGTCGGCGATTCGAATCAACTGGTCGGCTTGTTCGCCATCCTGAGGGAACGTGGCGACTCCCTGGTCCATGCTTACGTTGACGCTAAGCGGCAAAGCTTGCAGCGTTTCCGCAAAAACGGTTTCGATACGCCGGCTGAGGCCGAGTGCTTGCTCGGCGTCGGTCTGGGGCAACAGCACCGCGAATTCGTCGCCACCGATGCGAAACGCGGAGTCCGAAGTGCGCAACGCTTTCTTCAGCGTGGTCGCAGCAGCACGCAGGACTTCGTCGCCTCTCGGATGACCATGCTTGTCGTTCACTTCCTTGAAGCGGTGCAAATCGAGCATCACCAGGCCCAGCGGCAATCCATAGCGGCGGGCGCGATTTAATTCCTTTTCGAATCCTTCACCGAAGAGGCGGCGATTATAAAGCCCTGTTAGCGGATCGGTTACCGCATTCAACTGCAGCACTTTCAGCTCGTCGTACTCCAGAATGATCGGAACGCGGAACAGACCTGCGGAAGTTAGCACGTCCATTAGCGCAGTCTTCAGCGCCACTGGCCGGCCGAGGTTGTCGGCGAGCTCGCGCCGGCGCGTGAGCATCTCATCCCATAGCTGGATGCATTGGCTTTCGCGCAAATCCAGGTGCGTAATCGCGCGAATATATCGCTGTAGAAATTGTCCGCGTGCTGAAACGTCCAAGCCGTCCAGCGTATCGGCTAGGAGCTCGAGGTACGAGTCCTCGATTGGCAAACGGGTGGGGGCGCCGCCAGGATTGGGCATAGCTAAATAGACACCTAAATTGCCGAGCCCCGCGGGTAGGGGAGAGAAGCACGTAGCTTGTATACCGGGAGCAAGTTTGGGTCCATCGGTATTTCGGAGTATAAAGCCGAGTGACAGAAGGGATCGTCCTCGGTGAGTTCTATTAAACTGAAATTAAAAGAGATAACGACTTAGCGTCCGTCGCGAAAGATGACTCTATGTGTGGGAAACCTCGCAAAAGCGAGCTTGTTCCGGCTGCCCGTCAGGAAACGGCATAAATTTACTCAAGTGGCCTGAGAAATTCCAACCCGAACAGCCGCATATCCCCTGCCACCTCTTGGCGCAATACCTTAGCCGCGATAGGAGGAGTTTCGTTCGGCACCAGGCTCGAAGAAGCAGGGGAGGGGGCGGGTACCGTCAGATAGACCACTTGATCGATACGAAGAATATGCGTAGACGTGATGCATGCGCCGGTAGCGCCAATGTTTAACGTTTTGGTCAGCTCAATGAATTCCATGCCTGAGGCGTCCGACGCACGCAAGAAGACCGGCACCTGAAGTCGAATTCGAGGCGAACGCCGCCTTTGAGTCTGATCCAAGTGCTGCCCTTCCTTAAGACTTTCGGTTCTCACTCAGTGGCCCCATAGTACTAGTGATCTAGTACGCGAATACTACGGAGTAAGCAGATTCGATGCCAAGTGTTCGTAAGCTTAACCTGCTCGTAATACTCTGTTAAATCAAATAGTTAACCGAATTGCGAGATCTCGCATTGTTGTCAGTAGGCATAGATTCGACGACTATGGACACTTGATTTCCCCAATTGTGCAAATGGACCGCTGTTACCTCAGTGGCACGTTTTTACCATTGACAGCCTGAGAACCGCTCTGCCACGATGGCGACGCGCCAATAGGGAAAATTTTTTCCCGTCGGTGTGCGAACGGGACGGTCCAATGAGTGGAAGTGTCATTACGCCTTCAATATCCGAGCCGCAGACCCCTGGCGACGTGTCCTTGGGGTTAGTCACTCGGCTTCTCGATACCCTGGATAAGTCGTTGCTTGTTGCGGAGCGCAGCGGTCGAATTTTGATGGTCAACTCCCGCGCTCGAAAATGCCTGGACTCTTTGCAACTGGGTGACCTCAACCGGTTGAACCTCTTCGGTGATCTCCTGGAGGTAGAAGCGAAACGCATTTTCACGGACATTGAAAGCGGTCAGCACGAAGTGAAACTCGATTTGTCTCGCGGTGAGAAAAGAACTCGCGCCAGCATTCATTGGGTCCCGGAACCCGACTGGCTGGTGGTTGAATTCGAGGCGCCGACTGAAACACAGACCGCTTCTGATCCGGCCACGCAGATTACCGTCCAGGAATTGCTCCAAGAACGCGAGATTACCTACCGAAACCTCCTGGCAGCCTACTTGAAGTTGCAAGAAGTCAACCGCCAGAAGACCGTGTTTCTGGCTTCGGCCGCGCATGAACTGAAGACGCCGCTCGCGGTAATCAAAGGATATTACGACCTGTTGCTCACCAGCTCACTCGGACGTTTGTCGGAGAAACAGCGCGACATTTTGGAAGAATCCAAGGAAAGCTGCGAAAGGCTTGTACGCCTGGTGTCGATGTTCCTGAACTATTCGGCTCTGGAAAGCGGAAAGCTGGTTTTGCAACTGCGGGAAAATGACTTGCGGGATTGTCTCGATGAACTCTCCAAGCGTTGGCTGGAAGCATTTCAGCGCAAGGGCGTGCGGTTGGACGCGGCCTTCGATCCTTCGATTCCGAATTTTCGCTTCGACTATCAGAAAGTCCAGCAAGCAGCGGCTAATCTTCTAGATAACGCGCTGAAGCATACGCCTGCAGGTGGCTTCGTCACGCTGCGCGCACTGCCTCATTTTTGGGAACGCCGCGTCTCCGAGGCTTCGCCCTCACAGGAACGCCGGCGTTTTCGATTGCCGCGCCCGAACAGCGTGGAAGTATCGGTCGCCGACAGCGGCCCCGGAATCGCGCCGGAGCACCACCAGGAGATTTTCGAGGACTTCGTCCGCGTAGACCGCAATACCACCGGAATGGGCCTCGGCCTCGCGATCGCCAAACGCTTGGTGCAGGCGCACCGCGGGAAGATCTGGGTGGAAAGCGAATCTTCCAACGGGAGCAAATTTACATTTCTGTTGCCTATGGACCAGACGTAATTCGTTCGGAATTGTTTTGATTCGATGAGTTGGCACGTAAAGGGAGAAGTCAATGGCTGTAAAAGAAAAAATTCTTGTCGTAGATGATGAGCCCAGTATCCGCAAGTATTTGCAGACGCTTCTGGAGGTGGACGGGTTCGATGTCGAAACCGTCGGCTCCGGTAAAGAAGTCATCAATAAGGTCAGCGATGGCGAACGTCCTGATCTAATCATCCTCGATGTGCTGATGCCGGAACTGAGCGGCATCGAAACGCTAAAGGAGCTCCTGCAACTCGACCGTAGCCTGAACATCATCATGCTGAGCTGCTCGAACGAGGTTGGCACGGTGGTTGAAGCCATCCGCATCGGTGCGCACGACTACTTGACCAAGCCCTTTGAGAAGAGCGACCTCGACGCGGCCATGCTGAAGTCTCGCCAGAAAAAGCACATGACGCAGGAGAATCAGGCGCTCCGCGACTATTGCGACCAGGTGACCGAAGATCTAAGTTTTCTTGCAGCTAGCCCGCAGATGGTCCGCATCCGCCAGCAGATCTTGCAGATCGCCCCGGTTGACGTGCCGGTATTCATTTGCGGCGAGAGCGGCGTTGGGAAAGAGGTAGTTGCTCGCATGATTCACCTTCGCTCAAAACGCCGCAACCAGGCCTTCATCAAGGTGAACTGCGCGGCATTGCCTGGCGAATTGCTCGAATCCGAGTTGTTTGGCTTCGAACAGGGCGCCTTCACCGGAGCCGTTCGCGCCAAGCCCGGCAAATTCGAACTAGCCAACAAAGGCACTATCTTTCTTGATGAAATCGCCGAAATGAGCACCCATTTACAAGCGAAACTCCTGCACGTATTGCAGGATCATCAGTATTCGCGCCTCGGCGGTCGCCACATGGTCGAGACCGACGTGCGCGTGCTGGCCGCGACCAACGTGGATGTGCAGGACGCCATGAAGACCGGTCGCTTCCGCGAGGATCTGTACTACCGCTTGAACGTTCTTTCTATCCTCGTACCTCCGCTGCGCGAACGCGCCGCCGAGATTCCTCTGCTTTTCCGTCATTTCCTCGACAAGTACAGCGAGAAATTCGGAAAGCCGGCAACGAATCCGTCCAAACATCTGCTCGACGCCGCCGCTAATTATCCGTGGCCCGGCAATCTGCGCGAGTTGGAGAACTTCGTAAAGCGCTACGTCATCCTCGAAGATGATGAGGGCAGCTTGCGAGAATTGATTGAGATGTCTTCGGCTCGCCAGCGCACCTCTCCCCGCCAAGAGGCCACCATCCCTCGTGAGCAGGGTTTGAAGGCGTTGGTTCGCGGACTGAAGGACGAGGCAGAAATGGAAGCGATTGCCGATGCGCTGGAAAAGACGCGTTGGTGCCGCAAAGATGCCGCGAAGATGTTGGGTATCAGCTATAAAGCCCTGCTCTATAAAATGCGGCAATTCAACCTGGATACTCCTCGCACGCGACGCTCAGCCGCTTCCACCCCCGCGACCGAAGAGCCGACACCGGTGGGTGCAATCCGCAACGAGTAATCTCGAACCGGATATCGCCGCCCCAGGCAGGCGCAATCGGCGATCGCAGGCCCCGTGGTTACGATCGAATCGGTGGAGCCGCCAGATGCCTCCTGGCTCGGGCAAAACCGCCTCCCAGCCGTGATATTTTTTCGTGGCACGAAACAAATGTTTCCTGTATTGTCACCCGAACCGGAAATGACAAGGAACTCGATTGATCGTCCTGGTGCGACCAGTCCAGGCGCTTCCCGAGTTCTAAACCACTTCTATCCCAATCACCGGCACGCCGGTGAGAGCTGTAAGGGCATGCGAAATCTAGCGAAAGGGGCGCGGCGCAAGGGTATCGGCCGCGGGCAGAGCGGAGGATGAGTTTAATGACGGAACGTCGCACTGCTCGACGCTATGATTTGTCGCTACCCGTAATTATTCGGATCCCGGCTGAGCGCATAGCGGACACTCAAAAAGGAAAGACCCGGGACATTTCCACGCGCGGTCTTTACTTCGTTCTCGACCAGGATCTTGAGGCTGGTTCCGAACTGGACATTACTTTGACGCTTCCTGCCGAGGTTACCCACGGGACCGAAGTGTTCGTGCGCGCGCAAGGCAAAGTCCTCCGCGTCGAACGACGGGTGGAAGACGGCAGCGCCCGGATGGGCGTAGCCGCGATTATCGAGCGGTACGACATCATGCGTGGAGAGAATGGTAAAGCGTAAGTCCCCCTTGGCCTATTTTGAAACTCTGCCTCCTCGTTTGTTGGTCCCCGACTTGTCTATTCGTTGTTCCTCGACCTGTTCCGCTTTAGAAGCTCTCTCATAAGGACACAAGGGCCACAAGGGGAAACAAGGCAACAGTTTGCCGTTTAGGGAGACATTTTTCCGCTGCTCTTCGATTCACCGCCGGACTTTCCGCCCGACCCGCTCCTTAGTTCTATACCTGTACCAAGGACCAGTAAGTTACAGCCTCAGAATGAGTTAAAAGCTTTAGGCGGGAATCCTGGGGCACCGAATGCCGTAAACAGGCCTCCTGGAGCTTTGGTTCCACGAGTGCAAAGTACCCAGCGTACGAACTGGGGCCTCATCGGGGGATGTAGGAAATGGCCGTCTCTGGAGTAGCTAGCGCAAAAGCAGTCCCGAAGGCATCCGTGCTCCCTTCCGAGCAGATCCTATTCGGCCGCTCCGCAGCCATGCAACCCATTCGGCAACTGGTGGGCAAGATTCTCGCCACCAACTTGCCGGTCTTGATACAGGGCGAAAATGGAACGGGGAAAGGGCTTTTGGCTCAGTATATCCACTCGCGGTCAAACCTTGCCTCGGGTCCCTGCATCAAGGTCAATTGCGCCGCAATTCCTGGATCACTGTTGGAAAGTGAGCTATTCGGTTACGAGAAAGGCGCTTTCACGGACGCCCATACCTCGAAACCGGGGCACGTCGAAATGGCCGACAACGGCACGCTATTTCTCGACGAAATTTCTGATCTTGACATGAGCCTGCAGGCCAAGACTCTGCAGCTTCTTCAGGATGGGCAATACAGCCGGATTGGCGACACTCAGGAGAGACGCGTCAATACCCGCGTGATTTGCGCGACCAACCGCAGGCTAGAGGATGAGATCGCCGCGGGACGTTTTCGACAGGACCTCTTTTACCGGATCAATGTGGTCACCATCAACCTGCCTCCGTTGCGCGACCGTCGCGAAGACATCCCTGGACTAGCAAATTATTTTCTCGAGCAGTTGAATGCGCGGTTCGATCGCGAGGCGCCGCCCTTTCCGGAAGGGGTCATGGAAGGGTTTGCCCACAAAGAATGGCGGGGGAATATACGTGAGCTGGAAAACGTGGTCGCGCGCTACGCCATCATGGGAGCGCTCGAAGGTGAGGTCGCAGAGTCCCGGCTTACGCGGCCGTCGAACCCGTTGAAACTTTCCGTCGATGGTACGGTTTCGTTAAAGCACATCGCCAAGCAAGCGGTCCGGGAGATGGAAAGCAACGTGATTCTCCAGGTGCTGCGCGAAAACAAATGGAATCGCCGCAAGGCCGCCAATGTGTTAAGCATAAGCTACCGTGCCCTTATATATAAAATTCAGGAAGCTGGCTTGGCACAGAGACATCATCGCAAAACCAATTCCGCGGTGGAACCACCTCAGACCGCCGTGTTGCCGGAATAGATCGATTCAGGGCGAGTATCCTCTCCGTGTTTTTCTGCATCATACCAAAGGGGTTAGTGCACTCTCGACAGGACAGATCTGTGAAAGTTTTTTCCTTAGTCTGTAAGGATGCCACGGCCGTGGGCAAAATTGCCGTCCTTTGGGTGCCGGATTAAGCCTCTCATTATGAAAGCTTTAGAGGTAAGCTTAGTTGTTCTTCTATGATTAGCACTGTGGTAAGAAACTTGCTCATCTCTTGGCTGTAGTAGTTTGCGCAGTTGCATTCGGTTCCCCGGGAGGAACGGTTTTGTATACGGCCTTTTACCAGTTAAAGGAAGAACCGTTTCGCCTTACACCGGACCCTAGATTTCTGCATTTGGCCGACCCTCATCGGACCGCCCTCAAAGTACTTTTGCAAGGTGTCCTTCAACGCAAGGGTTTCACCGTCGTCGCCGGACCGGTCGGGACGGGTAAGACTACTCTCCTGCATACGGCTCTGCAGATCCTTACCGAGAAATCGGAAGGCCGTGGCAGGCTCGTCTCCGCGTTTCTCGTGAATCCAACACTGGCCCCGGCTGAATTGTTGGAAGCGGTCCTCGACGAATACGAAATTACCTGCACGGCCACCAGCAAGCCACGGCGGCTCGCGGCCCTCCACCAGATGCTCTTCCAGACGCAGCAGCAAGGCGGCACGGCGATCTTGCTGATCGACGAAGCCCACTTGATGAGCGTGGAATTGCTCGAAGAAATCCGCCTTCTGGGGAACACCGACACCTACCAGGAAAAACTGCTGCAAATCGTACTTTGCGGCCAACCGGAGCTATTCGCTGTCCTGCAACGCCCGGAACTGCAGGCGTTGCAGCAGAGGATCGCCAGTACGTGCTTGCTACGCCCACTGAGCCTTCCCGAAGTACGCGCGTACATGGCGGAGCGCATGCACGCCGCAGGCTTGCGCGGGTCAAGTCCTTTTACGGGCACCGCGGTGGAAGTCATTCACCGGCTGACCGGAGGGGTTCCTCGCTTGATCAACCTCTTGTCGGACGCTTGCTTGATGTGCGGGTTTGAATTGAAGCGGAAACAGATCGATCAGTTTCTCGTCGAACAAGCGTCGGAAGACGTGCTGGGTCTGTTGAAAGGCCCGTTCTCGCCTGGCGCGGCACCAAGTGCCGGTTCGAATGGCAAGAAGGACGAGCGGCAAGTACCGGTGGAACCGAAACCAGTACCCTCCTGGCCCGATGAGCCGCCGCTGGCGCGTGCAGCGGCTGCCGCGGAGTCGGTCGCGAGAATTGGAATCAGTTCGAGCCTCTCCGCATCAGCGACCGCAACGATGGTGGCCGAAGAGCGCCGGGGGCTGAAGGCTTCGCCTCGCGACGGAAACTGGACCCGATCGACCTTTGATGTCCTGATTGATGCGCTGAAACAAGGCCGTACCACCGCACGCGAGTAATCCTCCGCCAAACGCTCGCCTGCCCGCGCAACACAATTCAATTCGTTCCACGACACTGTTGCTGAATGAATGAAAAATGTAGGGGCGCGCTTTAGCGCGACCTACGCAACCTCGGCAGGAACGTCCGTAGTTTCCCCAACCGAAAAATACGTGCAGTCCGGATGGTGAAACACGAGAGCGCTCACGCTAGCTTCTGGATCCATCATCATCCCCTCGGTAAGCTGCACGCCGATTTCTTCCGGCTGCAGCAGCTTCCACAGCGGGGCTTGATCATCCAAATCCGGGCATGCGGGGTAACCAAAACTATAGCGCTTGCCGCGATACCGCGACGTAAAGCGTTGCGCCATGGTCATTTCCGGCGGATCGGGGAAGCCCCAGTCTTCGCGGATGCGGCGGTGCAGCCATTCAGCGCAAGCCTCGGCACTCTCGATCGCCAGCGCCTGCAGACCGTGAGACTTCAGGTAGTAGCCGTCGTTCTTGGCTTTTTCGGAGCGTTCGCGAACGCCCTCGCCCGCGCTGACCACGAACAAAGCCACGTGATCCCGCTTTCCCTCTTGTGGCGCCAGCACGTAATCGCTCAAACAGAGAAAATCCCCGCCTCGTTGCCTCTTGAACGGGAATGTATGCAGCGGCTCTGAAATGCCGGGCGCGAACAGGTGCAGTGTGTTCCCTTCGGCCTCGGCTTCAAAAAATTGCCAGACGGCACGCACCTTCATGAACGTGGCCGCCTCGCTCTTCACTTCTTCCATGCTTTCGAACAGTTCCAGCGCCTTGGGATCACGCTGCGACAGGCGCTTCTCAAAATCACCTTTGAAGCCCAGGTGCCGCCCGAAAAGCATGAACGGGTTGATATAGCTCCAGACCTCGCGCAGATCCGGCACCAGCCGCACCTTGCGATCGAGACTCGCCACGCTGGGAACGGGCAGGTCGGCGCGGACATTCGGCGAGCGTGCGACTTCGGGGAATTCC
>Ga0137412_10001681_pt1 | contig 17285 bp, 9 predicted proteins | sample CZODoug2_1_16fun_FD_122160 | JGI IMG/M metagenome (GOLD analysis project Ga0137412, IMG submission 122160) | Vadose zone soil fungal communities from Angelo Coast Range Reserve, California, USA - CZODoug2_1_16fungal (Hybrid Assembly) | ecosystem: Environmental > Terrestrial > Soil > Vadose zone...
AGCAATTTCACCCGGTATACGGTAGTCGCGGGCATTCCGGAACTGCGCAAGGCAATCGTGCAACGGCACGCGTGTGACTTCGGCTCCGATTACACGCCGGATGAGACGGTCTTCACCACGGGCGGAAAGCTGGCGCTATTCAACGCCATCCAGGTGCTGGTGGACCACGGCGATGAGGTCATTCTGCCAGTCCCCTATTGGGTCTCTTTCAAGGACATTATTCAATACGCCGGGGGGAAGGTCGTCTATCTGCCCACGGAAGAAGCGGAAAATTTTCGCATTACGGCGGATGCCATTGAACGGGCGATTACCCCGCGCACCAAGGTCATTATTCTGAACACGCCGTCGAACCCGTCGGGTTCCGTCGTCTCGTCCGGCGACCTGGAGCGCATTGTGAAGCTGGCCCATGCGCGCGGGATTTTCCTGTTGCTGGATGAGTGCTACGTGTACCTGCGCTATGCCGGTACTCCGGTCTCGGGCGGTTCCTTCGTAGAGGCAAAGGAGCATGTGGTTGTGCTCGGTTCCCTCTCCAAGACGTATGCCATGACGGGCTGGCGTGCCGGATTCGCTCTTGGCCCCAAGGCCGTGATTGCCGCCATGAGTAAACTGCAGAGCCAGTCCACGTCTTCGACCGCGGCTATCGTGCAGAAGGCAGCCATCGCCGCACTGAACGGCTCGCAGGCATGCGTCACCGAGATGCGCGCCGATTACCTGAAATTGCGCGACGTCATTCTGCACGGCCTGCAGGCAATCCCCGGCATTACGTGCACCAAGCCGGAGGGCGCGTTTTATGTGTACCCCAATGTGTCGTCATTCCTGGGCAAACCGGGGGCGAAGAACACGACCGAACTGGCCTCACGCCTGCTGCACGAAGCGCATGTGGTCGCGGTTCCCGGGGAGGCATTTGGCACCCAGGAGCACATACGCCTGTCCTACGCCGTCGCGCAGAACGACATTGAAGAAGGGCTGGACAGGATAAAGAAGTTTTTCGGCAATCTTTCCTAGGAATCCATGAAGTCCAAAATCGAATTTCGCCCCATCATCCTGGCCGGCGGCAGCGGAACGCGCTTCTGGCCGCGCAGCCGCCGCTGGCGGGCGAAGCAGTTGCTGGTGTTAGACGGCGCGCGCACCATGATCCAAAGCACGGTGGATCGTCTGGGCGGGCTGGCGAGCTCGAACGAGGTTTGGGTGATCACCAACGATCTGCTCTCGAAAGCCATCTCGGAGCAGTTGCAAACGATGCTGGGGGAGCAGATCATCTGCGAGCCGGCGGCGCGTAACACGGCGCCCGCAGCGGGACTGGCGGCCTTCCTGATCGAGCGTACCTCTCCCGATGCGGTGCTGGGGATCTTCCCCGCCGACCACGTGATCACCGATGAGGAGAAATACCGGGCAACCATCGAGAAGGGCATCGCGGTGGCCGCGGCAGGCGAAAACATCGTGGTTCTGGGAGTGAAGCCTATCCGGCCGGAGACGGGATACGGCTACATCGAGACGGGAGAGGCGCTGCCGGGCGGAGTGAAGCGCGTTCGCCGCTTTACCGAGAAGCCCAACCGGGATCGCGCAGAAGAGTTCATGCTCGCGGGCAGGTACTACTGGAACAGCGGTATTTTTTTGTGGTCGGCGCGCACCCTGTCCAATGCCATCCGCGAACACCTGTCGGAGACCGCGCCCTATCTGCAGCAGATTGCCGACGCCTATGGAACACCGCGTTTTGAGCAGGTGTTTCGCGAGCTCTATCCTTCGTGCGAGAACATCAGCATTGACTATGCTGTGCTTGAGCCGCGCTCGGCCAAGGGCGAACATCATTCCAACATCTACTGCCTGCCGACAGAATTCGGGTGGAATGACCTGGGTTCGTGGGATGCCCTCTACGAACACCAGCTGGCGCAAGGGAACGCGAAGGACGGCAATGTTACCGAGGCGCGGGGCATGGTGGGCATCGATGCGCGCAACAATTACGTGTACAGTCCGGAGAAATTCGTCGCGCTGGTCGGGGTCGATGACCTGGTGGTGGTGGAAACCGAAGACGCCATTTTGATCACCACGCGGGAACGTTCGCAGGATGTGCGCCGCGTAGTCAGCGAGCTCGAGGCGGGGAAACACGACGAATTGATTTGATTCTGGAAAAACCTATCAAATTCGGGACGGATGGCTGGCGAGGGATTCTCGCCGACGACTTCACCCAGCGAAATGTGCGTATCGCAGCCGGGGCTATCGCCAGCTATGTCTGCCGGCAGGAAGACCCGGCCCGCGGCATCTGCGTTGGGTACGACACTCGTTTTTTATCGCAGCGCTTCGCGCAGATTGTCGCTGAAGTGGCCGCCGCGGCGGGCATCCCGGTGCGGCTGGCGGATCGGATCACGCCCACTCCGGCTCTCTCCTACGCGGTGAAGCATTCCGGTGCGGCCGGCGGGGTGATGATCACGTCGAGCCACAATCCCTACGACTGGAACGGGGTGAAGTTCAAAGCCAGCTACGGTGGCTCGGGAAGCCCGGCGATCATGGCGGCCATCGAAGGGTACCTGGGCCAGGAGCCGCCCGTGGCCAGGACTAGCGCAACTATCACTGAGACCGATTTTCTCAGTCCCTATATCGAGGCCATCTCTGTCTTCGCGGATCTCAAACGGATCGCCGCCACGGGGCAGAAATACGCCGTCGACTGCATGTACGGTGCGGGGCGAGGTGTACTTGCGGGGATCTTCGCGGGCAGGGGGATCGACCACGTGGAGATTCGGGCGGAGTGGAACCCGCTTTTTCCCGGCATTCAGCCGGAGCCGATTCCTCCCCACATCCGCGCCCTGGAAGTGGCGGTGCTGGAGCATGGATGCCAGGCCGGCTTTGCCACCGATGGGGATGCGGACCGCATTGGTGCGGTGGATGAGGAGGGGCGTTTCGTCGATGCCAACAAGATCTACTGCATCCTGCTCGAGTGGCTGCTGAAACGGAAGCAGTGGCCGGGAGATGTGGCTCGGGCATTCAATACGACCAAAATGCTGGATCGGATCGCGGTCCGGTACGGGCGGAAGCTTTATGAACACGGGATTGGGTTCAAGCATGTGTGCGAGTTGATGCTCACCAAAGACATCCTGATCGGCGGGGAGGAGTCGGGCAGCATCGGCATCGGCCGACATTTGCCGGAACGCGACGGACTGCTGAACGCCCTGCTACTGGCAAATGTCATGGCGGAGGAAGGCCGCGCTCTGGGCTCGCTGGTGAGCAGGCTGCAGAAGGAGTATGGCGAACATCATTATGGGCGATTGGACCTGCACATCCCGGAAACGATCAAGCAGGGGGCGATACGCCGGGCAGCAGCCGGGGTTCGCGAGTTTGCCGGCAGGCGGGTTTTGCGCCAGGAAACGCTCGATGGAATGAAGTTTTATCTCGAGGGTTCCGGAGGTCGTGCTTCCGAGCCGCCGGCCGCGGAGAGTTGGGTGTTGTTGCGCGCGTCCGGCACTGAGCCGTTGTTGCGCATATACGCGGAGAGCGGCTCCGCGGAATCGGTTCATGCTCTGCTGGAAGCAGGCCGGAAATTTGCTATGGGAGATGCGGCATGAAGGTGAAAACGAAGGGCCTGCTTTTTGACATGGACGGAGTGCTGATCAGCTCGTTGGGGTCGGTGGAGCGCAGCTGGCAGATCTGGGCTGAGCGGCACGGCCTCGACGTGCGCGAGACGATTAAGACTGCGCATGGAATGAGGGCTATTGAGACGGTGCGCACGCTCAAACCAGATGCCGACCATGATGCGGAACTTAAAGTGATTGAAGATCTCGAGGTCGGCGACAACGATGGCCTCGAGGTGTTGGAAGGGGTTATGTCGATTTTGCAATCGGTACCGCAGAAGTTCTGGACGATTGTTACGTCTGCGACCGAACGGCTGGCGCGGAGCCGCCTGGCGTTTGCCGGGATTCCGGTGCCGCGGCATATTGTCACCGCCGACATGGTGGCCAATGGGAAACCTCATCCTGAGCCCTATCTCAAGGGCGCAAAGATTCTTGGAGTCGCGCCGGCGGATTGTATTGTGATTGAGGATTCGACTTCAGGGGCGAAGGCCGGTCATGCTGCCGGATGCAAGGTGCTGGCAACGACGTTCTCTCACAGCATCGGTCAACTCGCGGCGGCGGATTGGATCGTTGAATCGCTGGCTAGAGTGAAGATCACGATTTTGCCCGAGGATGAAGGCGTGGAGCTTGAGTTCACACCGCTGAAGAGATGATCCCTCCACTCAGCGGGCCCTACCAGGAGCCTTTTTTCTTGATTGGACTTCTACCCTCATTGCTTGACTTAAAGTCTTAAATAGTTAAGATCTAAATAAGACCCTGCGGGGGCCACAAATGGAATCAGACGATGACGACCTTCCGGCTTCGTACCTGTTCTATATCGTCGCTGTTATGGTGTCGATTGGGGCAGCGGTGATCAGCACTTTCTTCTTCCTGATTCGCTAAAGGGGGACGTCAGTGGTGATCGAAAGTGGAGAGCCGCTTTAAGATGGCTGCGGCTGTAGCTGTTTGCTGGAGAGCTTGTTGGTGATCGCCATCTCTGCCCTTAGCAGCTTGCCCGGCAGGATCGTCGATGGGAATAACAGTCTGCCGGCTCGAGACCTTGGTGGAAGCAGTCGAACCACGATGAAGCAGTTGCGGGCCCCCAGTGCTGAGCGTGAGCGAAGGAGTGCCGGCACCTGGCGCGGTAGAAGAGTCATCGGATTCGGGCGTCTCGCTAACGTTTGCCCCCGATAGGCCCGCGCTTGTCAGACTTGATCCCCGCAGCAGCTTGGCTTTCCTGGTGGTTTTCGCTCTCGTATCTACTTTGCCGGGAGTGGTGCGCATCTCCGCTGCAATGGGCTGGACTATCTGACGCTGAGCGTAGGTAAACAGGACCGCCAGGGAGGGCTCGATCGCAACGAAAGCGGCGAGCAGCGCCAGGCCACACGCAACGCGGGACCAAACCAGCCATGCCGGTGATTTTTTGGTTTCAGCCAGGATGGAGTGAACGCGTGCCTTCAAGTGGTCGGAGGGTGCTGCGAAGTCGATGCCCCAATTGGTCGAGCCCGGCGAGGAGTTCAAACGCGCAAAATGGATCAGACACTCGGCGTACCTGGCTCTTCTTGCAGGCGAGTCAGAGACCGCGGCGAGGTCGCATGCGAGCTCCCGGTCAAATTGCATCCGGGTTACCGCATACCAGGCGGCGGGATGAAAGAAAAGAAGCGACCGACAGGCAATCGCGATCCCGTTCCATACAAAATCCAGACGGCGCACGTGATGCAGCTCATGGCGCAAGATATCTTCCAGATCGGAGCGATCCTGTTCCAGGCAAGTATCGGGGAGCAGGATGGTGGGGCGAATCCACCCGAAGGTTGCCGGTGACGTGACTCCCGACAATACCAACAGTCTTGAACGGCCGACACCAAGGTTCCCGGCGATGGGCTGAAAGGCTGCCGCAACCTCAGCGGGCGGTTGGCTGGTAAAGCCCAGCACCCACTTCAACTGAATGTGTTTTTTGATCTGCGTGATCAGCAGGTAGGTCAATACCAGGAGGTAGGCAATGCCCATGACGCGCAGAGAAATACTTAGCGGGAAGGCCCACGAACCCGGAATCTGCCAGGCGCCCTGACTCACCGCTTGAACCGGAACGGAGGAGGCAACGGCAGTCAAGTGGCCGCTGGCAAACAGCCCCTTCGCAAGAAAGAGCCAATAGGCCGCGGAACCATACAGAAAACTCAACCAAACCAGGAATCTCCGGCCGGGAGAATTGACCAGCCGGCTCAGGATCAGACATACCCCGAAGGCAAGTGCCGTCTTCAGGACAAAGCCAGCAAGGGCGGTGACGATGCCCGGCAAGAAGTCTGAATTCATGGCAGCCCTGGATTATTCGCGATCGCCCAGCTCATACCTCTTACGATACTCTCGCATCAACGACTCGAGCTCATCCAACTCCTTCTTTTTGATGGAACTGGATTCCAGCAGATTCACCAGCAGGCCGGCGGCGGAGCCGTGGAAGTTCCGGGATACCAGGGCCTGCACAGAAATCTGGTCGATGGCTTTTCGCGAAACGAGGGGCCGAAAGACAAACACCCGGCCTCGCGCCTCATGGGCAATAAATCCCTTATTTTCCATAATTCGGAGCAGCGTTTGCGTGGTCTTGTAATGCGGCCGCTCCTTTTCAGGATGAGCATTTACCATGTCGTCGACAGAACCCTCTTTCAGATCCCACAGGAGCTGCAGGAGCCTCATCTCGGCGGTGGTTGGTACCGTGAGCTTTTGCTTTCCGCCCGCAGTCCCCGACGGTTTGTTTCGCATAGGTACCTCGTCATTCGTCTTAACAGTTTAAGATTACGCTAAGCTTGAAATTTTGAAACACGAAAGAACCGATTTTACATGGATACGGACGGGAGACTCACGTTGGCTGTCGTGGTTAATGCAATGGGCGGATCTGTTCTGTCATGGTAAGAGGGCGATGAAGGTCGAGAAACCAAGGAAGTGGGGGCAATGCCTGATAGCAGGGGGCATGCTGCTGGGGTTGTTGTGCGGTTCCGCGGTTGGCCAGAGTGGATCGATCCAAATCCCGGCCAAGACTCTGCTGTCGATTCAGCTTCTGCAGCATGTTCCGATGAAGGTTGGCGAGTCGCTGGAAGGACGCCTGCTTTATCCCGTTTATGTTGATAACCAGATCGCCATTGCGGCCGGCGCTACGCTTCGCGGCACCGTCCTGCAACTTGACTCGGATCGAAGCCGGCGGATCCATGCGCGTCTGAGGGGGGACTTCACCCCTTTTCACATCCCGGTGGTCCGCTTCGACCAGTTGGTTCTGTCCGATGGGTCGCTTACGTCCGTGGTAAGCGATGACGCGAAGGATGGCGCCCCGATCCTGCGCTTGTCCCCTGCCGCTGGGGCGAAAAAGGGTTCGCTGGTCTCCCGGGAGATCGCGGCAGAGAAACAACGGATCAAAGACACGGTGGCACAATTCACCGCGCCCGGGCGGGGGGACCGCCTGGTGCAATTTATCTATACCCAGTTGCCCTATCACCCGGAAAGGATTGAGACGGGGACGGCCTGGGTGATTGACCTTGCCCAGCCGCTTAATCTCAGGCTCACAGACCCACGGCCCGAGGCCCCTGAAAAGCCGCCTGGAGCATCGGCCGCAACGGAATGGCGGCTGCGCGCGTATCTGCAAGAGACAATCAGCTCTGCCCAGAGAAAGCCCGGGGATACTTTCCAGGCTGTGGTCTCAGAGCCGGTGTTCAATGCCGAACATGAAGTGGTTGTCCCGCAAGGCTCGATACTCGTGGGGGAGGTCACCCAGACCAAACCTGCTCGTTCCTTCGGGCGGCAGGGGAAGCTCCGTTTTCGCTTCCGGCAGTTGAAACTACCGACCGGCTTCACTCAGCCAGTGGAAGGGACGCTCTCGGGAGTGGATGCAAGCAAGTCGGCAAACCTGCAAATCGACCCCGAAGGCGGCATAGCGCCAAAGCCGCAAAGCCGAGTACTTCTCCCTCTTGTGCTTACCTTCTTAGCCGGGCGGGGGCTTGATAACGACGGAAGCCAAGGCCTGAATGGTGCTGTTGCGTCGAATGGTTTTGGGATTGTGGGGAGGATTGTCGGCATCGCAGCGAGTTCACGGAACGTTGCCGCAGGGATAGGATTTTACGGGGCCGCGCTGGCTTTTTACGACGTTTGCCTGGCACGAGGCCGCAACGTGGTTTTTGTGAAGAATACGCGCATTGAAGTCACCACCACGCCGGGTCGGAGCCCCATGAACACCCCTTCCCCGTCTCAGTGAGCGGCCACTGCCTTGGCCTGCACCGCGCGGCGCAACGCTACCCGGGCAAGCAAGCGCGTCGAATCGAGGGTTGGCAGGGGCGAATTGCTGTCATCCATGAGCAGAGGGATCTCCGTGCACCCAAGGACCACGGCATCGCAGCCTTGGTTTTTCATCCTTACCATGACTCGCTGAAAGGCGGCGACCGCTTCCGGTTTGAAGACGCCGTAGACCAGTTCCTCCATGATGATGCGGTTGATTTCGTCGCGTTCGCCGGGTTCGGGGCGCACATATTCCAGGCCGCGGGCTTTGAGCTTCTCCGGATAGACGTCGCTTTCCACCAGGTATCGGGTTCCGGTAAGACCGAGCCGCCGGAACTGGCGGCCGACAGCCTGAGCCGCCACGGCATCGGCAATATGCAACCATTTCAGTGGCAGTTGCGCCTGGATGTAAGGCAGGGCCTGGTGGATGGTGTTGTCGGGACAAATGAGAAAATCGGCGCCTACTTTAGCCAGCTTGTTAGCCGAGGAGAGCATCAGCTCGCCGACCCCCTGCCAGTCATCGCGGTAGATACACTTCATGTAATCGGCCAGCGAGTGAGTATGCATGGAGATCTCGGGGTGATCGTGGGGACCGAGAAGGTCCGCGCCTCCGGTGCATATAGTTCGATAACAGAGAGCGGCTCCTTCCGCAGAACAAGCAACGATACCGATATGTTGGGCCATGGATTGATTTTAAGATAGGAGCCATGCGCGTTGGTCATGCCATGGTACTTCTGGCTTCGAGTTTCCTTTCCCTGGCGCCTGGTGCTTACGGGGAGACGGGACGAGAAGGTTGGCTTCGTTATGCCGCCCTGCCTCCGCAACTTGCTCGGCAATACAAGATTCCTCACCGCATCGTCGCCGGCAGCGAGTCCGCGGTTGCGCACAGTGCTGCGAGTGAGCTGGCGCGGGGGTTGCATTCTATGCTGGGGGCGAATCTCACAGTCGCCTCCAAATTGGCTGGCGACGATGCGTTTCTCCTCGGAACGCCGGCGGAGATACAGCGTATGCTCCCAACCTGGAAACCAGAGTCGCAGATTGCGCCTGAGGGCTTCTCTCTCTCGCAGTTCGCCGAGCAAGGCCATAACTACTGGGTGTTAGCCGGCGGGACCGATCGCGGAGTACTTTACGGTGTTTTCCGCATGCTGGAACAGGTTGCGCAACAGAAGTTCATCGCGGCGGACATGGAAGCACCTTCTTCGCCGATTCGTTGGGTGAACCAGTGGGACAACTTCGACGGCAGCATCGAGCGCGGCTATGGCGGGCGCAGCATCTTTTTCGACAACGGGCATGTGCGCCCCGATCTTAGCCGGGTTTCGGAGTATGGCCGGCTGCTGGCGTCGGTCGGGATCAACGGCGCTACGGTGAACAACGTCAACGCCAATCCGCATACGCTCGATCCAGAGATGATCCACGAGCTGGCCCGCATCGCGGATGCGTTTCGTCCGTGGGGCGTGCGGATGTCGCTGTCGGTTGATCTTTCGAGTCCCCAGGTGGTGGGGCAGTTAAATACGTTCGATCCTGTGAATCCCGCGGTCGTGGCGTGGTGGCGGAAGAAGGTGGACGAGATCTACAAATCCATTCCTGACTTCGCGGGCTTCGTCATCAAGGCCGACTCCGAAGGGCGTGTGGGCCCCTCGAAGTATGGGCGCACGCCGGCACAGGCGGCCAATACTGTGGCGCGTGCTTTGCGGCCGCATGGTGGCGTGGTGCTTTATCGCGGATTTGTCTACAACAATCACCTTGACTGGAATGACCTGAAGGCGGATCGCGCGCGGGCGGGGTATGACAACTTCCGCGAGCTCGATGGCTCGTTTGATCGCAACGTGGTGATCCAGGTTAAACACGGGCCTATCGATTTTCAGGTGCGGGAGCCGGTGTCGCCGCTGTTTGCTGCGCTGCGTCGTACCAGCCAGGCGATCGAATTGCAGGTCACGCAGGAGTACACCGGGCAGCAGCGGCACATGGTGTTTCTGGTGCCTATGTGGAAGGTGGCACTGGACACCGACATGCGTGCGCAAGAGCGCTACACCCCGGTGAGTGAGATTGTCGAGGGTAAGAGCTTTCATCAGCCGCTGGGCGGTTTTGTCGGCGTCGCTAATGTTGGGCTCGACGCTAATTGGCTGCATCATCCGATGGCCATGGCCAACCTTTATGGCTTCGGCAAGCTGGCGTGGAATCCTGAGCTCACCACGGCTGAAATTAGTGATTGCTGGACACGGCTTACTTTCGGCAATGATGCAAAGGTCGTGTATATCGTCAATGGGCTGCTGGAGAATTCGTGGCGGGTGTACGAGCAATACACGGGCCCGCTCGGTATAGGGACGCTCACGAATATTCTCGGGATTCATTATGGCCCGGGCATTGAGTCAGCGGAGCGGAACGGGTGGGGGCAATGGTTCCGCGCCGATAAGAAAGGTATCGGGATGGACCGCACGGTGGCGACGGGGACTGGCTATATCGGGCAGTATCCGCCGGAGCTGGCAAAGATCTACGAGTCTTTGGACAACTGCCCTGACAGTCTGCTGCTGTTCATGCATCATGTGCCGTACGACCACGTGCTGCATAACGGAAAGACCGTGGTGCAGTATGTCTACGATTCGCACTATGAGGGCGCGAGTTTGGCTGCCTCGTACGTGACGCGATGGAAGATGCTTCGTGGCTTGATCGATGACCAGCGTTATTACGAAACGCTGGCGCTGTTTGAATACGAGGCTGACCATGCAGTGGTGTGGCGGGATGCGGTGACGGCGTGGTTCCAGAATATTTCCGGCATTCCCGATAAGCTAGGGCGGGTGGGGCACTACCCTGATCGTATGGAAGCGGAGTCCATGCAGGCTGATGGATATACGACTGTTGATGTGACGCCGTGGGAGACGGCTTCCGGGGGGAAGGCGGCGGTTTGCAATCGTCCTGGTGGGTGCTCGCTGAATACGAGGTCTGGGCGGCCGGCGGGTACGTATTCCGTTGGTGTGCGGTATTTCGATCTGCGTACGGGTAACGCTCAGTATGAGTTGCTGATTAATGGCAAGTCCCTGGCGCGTTGGACGGCGAATGATGTGCTTCCGCCGGCTGCGGTGGATGCACATCTTGATGGGAGCACGAGCACGTTATTTTGGGTTTCTGATGTACGGTTGAAACCGAAGGATACGCTGACTCTTCGCGGGATGCCTGATCAGGGAGAGCCGGCTCCGGTGGATTATATCGAGTTGGAGAAGAAATAGAAGTTTTGCCTGGGATGCACAGGCCTTGGCTCAGGTGCCGAGTCGATCAAGTCCCGTAGGGACGATTGAACTTAAGAGTTGTCCAGATTAGATTTGAGAAATGCCTCGGTTCAGTAACCACACTTTATGAACCGTTGCCCTTTCCTTTGCCATCCCGGGTGGTCACGGCCGTTTCGGTTCAGCGACCTCTCTCCCGCGAGCCACCACCCCCTCCTTGTCATCCCGAGTGTACCCGGATTTCCTACCTCACCGCTCTCACCGGCAACCACGCATGTGGTTCTCCGTAAAGAGAACCACACGCAGTTGACCGAAGCCGCAACTCTCGACAGGAAATCCGGGGAAGCCGAGGGACCTGCGGTTCAACGGACCTTTCCTGGAAATGTTTTTTAACCGAAGCGACTCTGCGGTTACATCTCGACCAGCCAGGCGCGAAACTAGACCACCTGATTTCTAATCGGCAGTCGAAACCAACAGATCCTGGCCGCTATATATCGGCACAGTAAACCGGAAGCAGCTCCCCTTTTCCACTACGCTCTCGACCCATATCTTGCCGCCCTGCTTTTCCACCAGTTCTTTCGCGATGTGAAGACCTAAACCTAAACCCACACGGCCGGCCGTGTCGCTCGAATTGACCTGGTAAAGCCGTTCGAAAATATTTTCCGTCACCTCCGCCGCGATCCCGCAACCATTGTCGGAAACTTCCACCAGCAAAAAATTACGGTCGGCATCATGGGAACGAACCACTGTTTCAATCGCGCCATAGATGGGCGTGAACTTCACCGCGTTCTCCAGCAAGATAACGAGAAGCTGCCGTAGCCTTGTCTTATCGGCATAAGCGGCGCCTATCTCTTCGTCGATATGCACAGAGATACTGATCGATTTGGCTGACACCGCTCGCTCCAGCGTCTGGACAGCGTAATGGACGGCCTCTGATAACGAGACGCTCTGCAGCCTCATCGTGAGCCTGCCAGTCCGAATGCGAGTGGTTTCCAGCAAATCGTCAATCATCGACTTCATTTGGGCGACATTCATGCGGATGATGCCGAGGTATTCTTCTTGTTGCTCGCTTATTTCTCCCGCAAGACGATCTGAAATCAAGGTCACAAATGCATAAATCGAGGCCAGCGGCGTCCGGAATTCATGGGAGATATGCGAGAGGAACTCATCCTTCATCTGCAACTCCATGCTCTTGATCCTGTCTTGTGCTGCAGCCTCCTGCGTAACCGCCGTAATATCATCCTTATACTTTAGGGCCGTCAGTCGAAGCAGTTCATCCTGGGCCTTCCTGAAGTTGATCTGGTTCGTGACCCGGGCTTTAAGAGCCGCGGAGTGTATGGGTTTACTGACGAAGTCAGCGGCTCCCAATCGCAATCCTTTGATCTCCGAGTGTACGTCCCTGGCCCCGGTGAGAAACAGAACTGGTATTTCTTTGGTCTCGGGCTCTTTTTTCAATCGCTCACAAACCTCATACCCGTCCATGCCGGGCATCATGACGTCCAACAAGATCAGCTCCGGCGAGCGTTGCCTGGCGAGCAGCAGTCCCGTCATTCCCTCATTTGCGCGTAGAACTTCATAGTCATCGCGAAAAACATCCGCGAGCAAATCATGAACCGACAGTTCATCATCGATGACCAGGATGCTGGGGCGCAATTTCGAGGAACTCGCCGGAACCAGGTCGGCAGCAGGTGACTCCGAGCCCATCGGCGCAATCGAGGAAGCGGCTGCGATCGCGGGAGCAAGCTCCTTCGCCAGGATTTCGATGAGAGGCGAAAGAGTCTCCATGTTTCCCGCACGAAGCGCCTTCTCAACTGCGAACGCCGCATCGGCCAACTGGTTGGCTTCGAGCGCGGCGGCAAGGCTCTTGAGCGAATGGACCAGCCGTTGCGCCTCTTCGTCCTTCTTCTCATCAAGATTTCCTGTCAATTCTGCGATGGCGTTGCCATACCGTTCGTGAAAGGTCAGGAGCAATTTGCGGATAAGTTTCGGCTTGCCGTTATTGCGCAGCAAGGCTGCCGGAATGTCGAAGGGTGGGAGCCAATCCGGAATACTATCTTCAGCCGGCAAAGTCAGTGGCTGCTGTTCTGCCACGGCAGATGGCTTGACCGGTACTGCGGGCATCCATTGAATCAAAGACATGGTCAATTCATCGAAGCTGATTGGTTTGGTGATGTGGTCGTTCATCCCGGCGCCGAGACTTCTTTCACGATCTCCGCTCATGGCGTGCGCGGTCATCGCGAGGATGGGAAGACAGCGAAAGCGGCTATCGGCACGGATGAGCTTGGTCGCCGTCAAGCCATCCATGACAGGCATTTGGATGTCCATGAGTACCAGGTCGAACGGTTGTGTCGCGACCAGGTCAACTGCTTCACGGCCGTTGAGTGCAATGGTGAACAAGATGCCAAGATCGGTCAGCACTTCGACGGCAATATCACGATTGAAGTCATTATCTTCAACCAGCAGGACGTGACGGCCGCTAAGGCTCGCTGTCTTCGCCGGCGCGGACTGCGGTGCATCCGCCTGACCCCCAGGTCGCGCACCAAACACCTTGCCGATGGTATCGACTAATTGCGATTCGGCGACCGGACTGCCGAGAAAGCCCTCGACTTCAAGTCCGTCCAGCTCACCCATCACTTCGTGGCGTTCAAAAACGGAGACAATGAGGATGGCAGGGATTCTGCTAAGACTCTGAGAAGCCTTGATGCGCCGTGAGGTCTCAATTCCATTGATGCCTGGCAGGCGCCAGTCCATCAGCACCAGGTCAAATGGCTCTCCCGCTTGGGACCGTCCTGCCAACGCGGTCAACGCTTCCTCGCCGGATGCAACCGCTCGTGCCTCAAGTCCATTTGCCCGCAGCATAGCGACGAGCGAATGCCTGGTGCTCGAACTGTCATCCACTACCAGCACTGATTTCTGTTGTAGATCACTCAAGGAGGCGCGGATCTGTTCCGGCAAGGCTTCGGCAGCGACGCCGAACCCTGTCGTGAAGTAAAACGTACTTCCCAACCCGAATTCGCTCTCCAGCCAAACCGTCCCACCCATCAATTCGACGAGCTGCTTGCTGATGGCAAGACCCAGTCCAGTCCCCCCATACTTGCGCGTAACCGAGGTGTCTGCCTGGTTGAAGGCTTGAAACAGGGTGGCCATTTGTGGCGGCGTCATGCCGATGCCGGTGTCAGAAACTGAGAATTTCAACATCTTCAGGTCGCCGTTTGCCTGGTCCACTGCTCCCGGCTTCTCGTCTGTCACCATCACTCTGACAACAATCTCCCCCTGTTCCGTGAATTTGATCGCATTGTTGACCAGGTTGATGAGGATCTGTCCCAGCCTTAATGGATCTCCAACCAGGTATTGGGGAACCTCGGGGGCAACTGTGAAGATCAGCGGCAGGTGCTTCTGTTCAGCAGGTTCTCCTACGATATCGCGAACGTTCTTCAACACCTCTTCCAGCGAAAACGGGATGCGTTCCAGGGTGAGCTTGCCGGCTTCAATCTTGGAAACATCGAGAATGTCGTTCATAATAGCGAGCAGCTTTCGCGCCGCGATGTCGATCTTGGTCAGGTATGTTCGCTGTCTGCTATCAGGGTTGGCCCGCAGTGCGAGGTGGGCCATCCCCGTGATCGCATTCACGGGTGTGCGGATCTCGTGGCTCATATTAGCGAGAAATTCTGACTTGGATTGGTTCGCGACTTCAGCTTCAATCCTGGCCCTTCTTGAAGCCTCCTCAGCTTGTTTAATTTCGGTTATGTCACTATTGCTCTCCATCACTTCCAGGGGAAGGCCATTTCCATCCCGCTGCAACACCCAACGGCTGGCCACAACAATGCGCGTACCGTCTTGAAGCGTGTGCTCGAGTTCTCCTTCCCACCGTTCTTTTTCCAGAAGCTCCGCTTCGATGTCCGCCAGCGGCTTGGGGAAAACAGTGCCAAGCAGGGTGTACGAGTTGCTGCTCAGAGCTTGCTCTTTCGAGTACCCGTACATCTCCTCCGCTCCCTTATTCCAGAAGAGAATCTTGCCGCGAAGGTCGCGCATCATGATGGTGTCGTGAGACAGATCGAGCAGGTTAGCCTTCTCCCGTAATTCTTCCTCGGCTTGTTTGCGGGTGGTTACATCGGTTGCATACTTCGCTACCTTGGTGACCACACCGTTTTTATCGAAAATTGGGTTGTAAGACGCTGCAATCCAGACCTCGCGAGCATTCTTACCGACGCGCTTGAATTCTCCGGACTGGAACTTGCCGGCTTTCAAGTTATCCCAGAACTCTTGGTAGCCTGCGCTTCTCTGATCCTCTTCGGTGACGAAAATACTGTGCGCTTTCCCTACCAGGTCAGCGTGGGCGTAACCGAAGGCACGAAGATAATTGTCATTCGCCTGGATGATCGTTCCATCCAGATTGAACTCAATCATCATCTGCGACCGGTTGATTGCTTCAACCTGGCCACGGTAGTTCGCCACCGCGTCTTCTTTTTCTTGCCGGGCTACTGTGAGCGCCAATGCATCTCTGGTCCGTTCTGTATCCCTTGATGCTTCTAACACTCTCGATAGGTCGCGCATCTGGCGTCTGAAGAGCAACCAGATGCCGCCTGCGCCCACAAACGCAAATAGGAAGCAGCTGACGCTGAGAAATACGGAGCTGCTTCTGATTCGCCGCATGATTACATTGCGCGGAAGTACTTCACTCGCGATGAGGGCATCGAATTTCGTGCGGAGCAGGTCCATCGATGTCTTGCTCTCCAACATCTTGCTGGAGCTGGTGTCCGACGGATCATGTGCCGCCCTATCGGTGTGTTGCCGAAGTGCTTCGGTTGCCTCCAGTCTCCACTCTTTGAAGCTCTGGCGAATGCTTGCCAGTTGAGCTCGCTGAGATGGATCGTCAGCGATCAGCGCATCAAGGGCAACGAACTTTGCATCGATGAGTTCCGCCGCGTCGTTATAAGGTTGGAGGAAGACAGGTCTGCCGGTAAGTTGGAAGCCACGAAGGCCAGTCTCCATATCGAGGGTTAGTCTGAACAATTCCCGCTCTGCGCTGATCACCTGGTTGGCGTGATCGATAAACTTCAGAGTCGTTCTCTGAAATTCTGCTCCCACGAAGAGCAGCATGGACGCAAAGATAGTCAAAGCGACGATCTGAAGAACCGTAGCTCGCTTTAACGACGGTTTAAACTCATGCGCGGCCATGATGAAATCCTGAGAATGAAAAACGTCCGGAAAGAATGCGTAGAGCAGAGTCAGTAGAACAACTTGGGAAGCGTGGACCCAGTTCCGATGTCACCAGCCCGGCGACACGGAACCGAACACTCCATCAGCATGGGAGGTGCATCTGTCGAGGATTAGGACAAATCAAGCTTGAGGCAAACACCAACTCTCCAGACATTAGGGCGATGTATTGTTTGCTTCGGCGACACTTTAGCGTGGGCCTACTACTCAGTACTTCGGCTGATTTGAAGCCGCCGATGTACCACTTTCGGGCCATGGCAAAAGGCCTGCAGTAGTTGGCTTTGGTCCCTGAATGTCGATCCTGAAGACCGCGCGCGACCTACGCCAGAATGGGCGAGCCTAACTGCAGAGCGGAATCTCGATCCCCGTCGTCGAGGGACCCGGAGGACCAGGTTCCAGACCACCGCCACCTTGTCACTACGGTGGCGTGACAGTTTTTCCGTTAAAATCTGTTGCCCAACTTGAATATGCGACCCTTATGATCGTATATTAATTCAGACCGAAGTGGTCGGAGTTCGACGAATCAAGGAGCTTTATCCCAAGTCCCCGCACGTACTCTTGGCCGAGCGATGCGAGGACCCGGGCAAACCCACGACTCGGCAGCCGCAGATTCCCCTTACTATAGGTCTCTGCGTATGCCGCTTTCAACTCCACAGCGGGCTTCGGGGCGGCGACGTCTCCCTCAGCCAGTTGTGCGAAGGAGACCAGCGGAGAATGAACAAGAGTTTCCCTCAAAATCCCCAACAGGCGAAGCGATCGGAACTTACCTGTGCCAGGAAAGCCTGGCTCACTTTGGGAACCTTAGCCGCCTACGCCGCCGTCTCCATCACGAAATCCGTGCCGGCCTGGGCACAGGATGTCACTCGGAACTCAGCTAACGGGAAGACGAAAGAGCAGCAAAACTTGACCGTGCGACGCCTGGATATACCTCCGGGGCCACTCGATGCAACCATCAAAGCGTACGAGGGGATTACAGGAATAGAGGTCTCGTTCTCAATTCCGGCTGAAACCGTTGCGGGTTTCAGGTCCCCAGGGGTGAAGGGCCTGTACA
>Ga0137412_10001682_pt1 | contig 17280 bp, 15 predicted proteins | sample CZODoug2_1_16fun_FD_122160 | JGI IMG/M metagenome (GOLD analysis project Ga0137412, IMG submission 122160) | Vadose zone soil fungal communities from Angelo Coast Range Reserve, California, USA - CZODoug2_1_16fungal (Hybrid Assembly) | ecosystem: Environmental > Terrestrial > Soil > Vadose zone...
ATTATGCAGGGCGCGGGCGGCGGCGGTTTGCAACCGAGCGAGCAGGCGATTTTGAACGACACGTTTCCGCTGGAAAAGCGGGGGATGGCGTTCGCGGTGTATGGGGTCGCGGTGGTTGTGGCGCCGACGATTGGGCCCTGGCTGGGCGGCTGGATTACGGACAATTTTTCGTGGAGATGGATTTTCTACATCAACATTCCGGTGGGAATAATTTCGCTGCTTTTGACGTCTGTACTGGTGAGCGACCCTCCCTACATGAAAAAGGCGAAAGTGAGCGAAGGGTTCCGCGTGGATTACATCGGAATCGGATTGATCAGCCTGGGGCTTGGCAGCATGCAGATTATTTTGGACAAGGGGCAGCGCGACGATTGGCTGGCGAGCGGATTCATCCAGATTTTCGCGGTGCTGATGCTTGTGGGATTGATTGCAGCGATTTTCTGGGAGTTGCGGCAGGACCATCCGGTGGTGGATTTGCGGATGTTGAAGAACCGGAATTTCGCGATCGCGACGACGGCGATGTTTTTCCTGGGGTTCGTGCTGTATTCGAGCACGGTGCTGATTCCGCAGATGCTGCAGCAATTGCTGGGGTATTCGGCGGAAATGGCGGGGCTGGCGCTGTCGCCGGGCGGCGCGGTGATCTTGCTGATGATGCCGGTGGTGGGGCTTCTGGTGTCGAAAGTAGACACGAAATTTCTGATTTCGTTTGGATGCATCGTGTGCTCGATTTCGCTGTTCGTGATGGCGGGCTGGAATTTGCAACTGGATTACCGGCACGCGGTGTATGGGCGGATGCTGCAAAGCTTCGGGATGGCGTTTCTGTTCATCCCGATTAACGTGAGCGCATTTGCGTACGTGCCGAGAGAAAAGACGAACATGGGCACGGGAATCATTAATTTGGCGCGAAACATTGGAGCGAGTGTGGGAATCGCCACGGTGACGACGCAGCTGGAGCGGAGAACGCAGGCGCATACTGCGCGGCTGATGGAGCATGTGAATCCGTTCAGCCTGGCGTATCAGAAAGTGGTTGCGGGGTTCACGGCTACGTTCATGTCGGCGGGATCGAGCCACGCGGGCGCAACGGAACGCGCGACGGGTATGGTTTACGGCGTGGTGCAGAAGCAAGCGGCGATGCTGGCGTTTTTGGATAACTACAAGATGCTCGGCGTCGTATTTCTGATGGTGCTGCCGGTGATGTTGCTTTTGAAAAAACCCAAGGGGGCTGTGAACGCGCCGGTGCATTGAGACGACAGACGGAAGGCTTCTGCGTCTAACGTTAGGTGCAAAAAAGTTTATTTGTAATGGGGGAACAAATGGCTACACAAGCTGCAGTGGGAATAGAACTGAATGAAGCGAAACTGATCCGCGCGGGGCAGCGCGGCGACGCGCAGGCGGTGGACGCGCTGTTCAAGCGTTACCAGCGGCCGCTGTTTCAGACGGCGTTGCGCGTGCTCGGGAACGCCGAGGATGCGGAAGACGCGCTGCAGGAGGGAATGCTCTCCGCGTACCGCAACTTGAAGCGGTTTGAAGGGCGCTCGCAATTTTCGACGTGGCTGACGCGCATCGTGATTAACGCGGCGCTGATGCGGCGGCGCAGCATGAAGGCGCGGCCGGCGGTGTCGCTCGATGAACCGGCGCGGGAAGATGAGTTGCCGGCGAGCGAACGATATGCGGACGACAGTCCGGACCCGGAACAGATGTACGTGGGAACGGAACTGCGCGAGATGATCAACGAAAACCTGGACGAGCTTTCTCCGCTGCTGAAGTCGGCGTTTGTCCTGCGCGAAGTGCAGGGCTATTCGACGGGCGAAGCGGCGAAGACGCTCGGCGTGACGGAAAATACGCTGAAGGCGCGGCTGTGGCGCGCGCGGCATCAGCTTGCGGAACGCCTCGGCAGCCGGTTGAAGCGAATGAAGGACGGCATGTCGGGCGGAATGGGCGGCGCGGAGTGCAGCTACTGCTAAACGATGAAGTAACGAAATAACCGCGGAAGGAAGTTAAGACGAAGAGGCCGGCGGCGACGCTGGCCTTTTTGTTTTGACCGCGCAGATTCGTATGGGTGACGTTAGAGGAAGGGCACGGGCGAAGACTCGCTGGACCGGATGCTGGTACGGTGAGAGGAGCGAGTGGAAACGAGGTGGGATCGTGAACAAAACAATTAATTTGGTACTGATGATATTGATGGCGGGGCTGTCCGTGACAGAGGGCGTGAATATCGTGCAGAACGGGGCGAATGCAAGAAATGTGTTGTTCTGTTTGCTTTTTGCGGGGTTTGCGATCCGCAGGCTGATGATTCACAGCAAGCTGAGTTAATGACAGACGCGAATTTGTGTGGCCGCGCAATTTTCAGGCGTTACAAACCGCTCTGATTTCTTTTTGAAGTCCGATATTCGCGGCTGTATTATTTGGAGAGCTTTTGCAGCACCGGACATACCGAGGGTCCCGCCAATGAACGAAAAAGCAAATCAGTCTTTTCGGCTCTCGTTCAAATTCACTGTAGTGTTGACTCTGATCTTTGGAGCCGCGTTGCTGGCCGCGCCGCCTGGGCACACGGGGCAGAAAAGCAAGCCGCACGACATGCCTGGAATGGATATGCACGACGAGGACATGAGCGGCATGGGGCCGAGCATGGCGGCTATGGCCGGCCATATGTACATGACGCCGCTCCGGCCAAAGCAACCCGGCGACAAGGAAAAAGTGATCACGGTTGTGGCTACAGCGAAGGCAGCTATCGAGCGTTACAAGGACTACCGGAAAGCCTTGGATGACGGATACGTCATCGCGAACCCGAAACTCAAGCAGCCCCAGTATCACTTCATGAATCAAGCTAATACGCGGGAAGCTGATCTCCACTTCGACCCGAGCAAGCCAACAGCATTGCTCTATCGCCGAACTCCGATGCAGGAATACAAGCTGGAGGGCGTGATGTACACAGCGAACCCAGACGCGACGGAGGATGAACTAAACGAGCGCATCCCGCTGAGCATAGTGCGCTGGCATAGGCACATCAACTACTGCGAGGCCCCGGAAGACCGTATAAAGGACTACCAGGCCGCCCATCCCAAGTTCGGCATGTTCGGCTCCATAAACACGGAAGAGGCGTGCAAAGCCGAACGGGGAATCTTCCACGCCCATATGTTCAGCTGGATGATCCATGTTTTTCCGTACGAACCCGACTTCAAGGATGTTTTCTCCATGAACGACGATGTGCCCCACGTGCATTGATCCGCGCGAATTAGAATCCCTCGCAGTTCCTTAAGGAAGATAATTCACAGCAAGCTGTATTGGTGACAGATGCGAGTTTGCGTCGCTGCGCAGACTTTAGGCGCGGGAAGCGGAGGGATAAAGGCCGAGGACGCGGAGAGAAGTGGTGGAGGAGTGGACTTCGGCGAGCGCGGCGCTGAGCGCCGCGGAAGAACCGGTTTCAACGTCGAGGTAGAACTGATATTCGAACGGCCGCCCGTGGATGGGGCGGCTTTCGATTTTTTGGAGGTTGACGCCGTGGCGGGAGAAGGGTTCAAGAGCGGCGAGGAGCGCGCCGGGTTTGTGGGCGAGGCGCAGGGCAAGAGACATTTTGTTAGCTTCGGGCGAAGCGAGCTGAGCCGCTTGCGCGGACGGGACGAGCAAAACGAAGCGAGTGAAGTTTTCGGGATTGTCGTGAATATTTTCGGCGAGGATAGTGCCGCCGTAGATCGAGGCAGCGCGGCGCGCGGCGATACCCGCGAACGATTTGTCGCCGCGGGAGATGACTTCGCGGACGCTGCCGGCGGTGTCTTCCGCAGGAACGCGCTTCAGATTGGAATGCGCGAGGAAGAATTTTTCGCACTGTGCAAGCGCGACGGGATGGGAGGAGACGGAGCGAAGACCGGCAAGCGTTGCTCCCGGGCAGCCGATGAGTTGGTGTTCGATGTGGAGAATGGTTTCGGCGACCATGGTGAGATCGCTTTCGAGAAGCAAGTCGTAGACGCGAACGACGGAGCCGGCGAGCGTGTTTTCCACGGGAGCGAGGAGAACGTCCGCTGCGCCATCCGCGATGGCGGCGAAGGCGGAATCGAAAGTTGGGCGCGGGATAGTGGTGATGGAATCGCCGAGAAGCTGGATGGCGGCGGCCTCGCTGAAGGCGCCGGGTTCGCCTTGGAATGCTACACGGGCGGATTTAAGCGTGGGGATCAATTGGCTGCTCCGGACGGGGAAGCCCGCAGGCTGAAGCCTACGCTACATGCGGCGACGCTTGCGGAGTTCAGTATTGCCGGGATGTCTTGCTCGCCAGAACTGCCAGCCAATTCGGCCTCCGTTTTTGGTTTTGTGGCGGCGGTAGCGAATCTGGAGATTCGCGCTCCAAGGAGTATAATTCAGCGCATGATGCCGAAACGCGCCGCTGTAACCCGACCGCAGCCCGATGAGTATGCACCATATTATGAGACTTACGTTTCGCTAATTCCGGGTGACGACATTGTGAGCGTGCTGGAAACGCAGCGCGTACAGATGGCGCAGCTACTGGCGGCGCGCAGCGAACGCGAAGGGAATTTTCGCTATGCGCCGGAGAAGTGGTCGGTGAAGGAAGTGATCGGCCACATTTGCGATGCGGAGCGGATTTTTGCGTACCGCTTGCTGCGAATCGCGCGCGGCGATCAGACGCCGTTGGCTTCGTTCGAGCAGAACGATTACATTGCGCCGGGGGGCGTTCGGCGAGCGGACACTGGCGGATTTGGCGGCGGAATTTGCGGCAGTGCGAGCGGCGACGATGGCACTGGTGCAGAGTTTGAAGGCGGAGGCGTGGGTACGTCGCGGCACGGCCAGCGGGAAAACCGTTTCAGCGCGAGCGCTGGCGTACATTATTGCCGGGCATGAAGTTCATCACCGGAAGATTCTGGATGAAAGATATTTTCCGGCGATTCCGAGGGCCTAGAGCGCGTATGCGACGTGAATTAGTCGCTCCGAATTCCGAGGCTTTCGATTTGGGGCGATCGAAGAGAGATTTCTCTCTGCACAAACCGACCGATTCATCGGAATGAATCGGAGAAATAAAGGCGTCGGTTTGTTCCGTTCGAAATGACGGGCTGATTCTTTTGGCCCGCGGCATAAGTTCTAAGTCACACACGCACTCCGCCAAAACTAAGAAAAAATTAGTCGAGCGCTCTGATCCAGTTCAACTCCGATGACGGCTGGTGCGAATTGTCCCATTCTAGCGCGGCGCAGGGGCGTTGCCGGGGCCGCCGACCTGGTAGAGGCGCGGAATGCGGGCTTCGACTGGTGGAAGGGCAGGCGGAGCGGCGTGGGACTCGGACTGGTACCAGTAGGCGACGGAGAAGAAATTGTCGGAGCGGACATTGGCATGGCCGTGCTCGATGGTGGCGCGGAGAGATTTTGTGAATGGAATGGGCGAGTCGAGATGGAAACGGTAGACGGAGCTTCGGCTGCCGGCGTGTTCTTCGCCTTTGACCGGCGCGCCCATCGAGCCGTACGCGAATGAATGTGAGCCGAAATCCCACGCGCCGAGAAAATAGTCTTCGGAGCCCGTGCCGTTGATGGACGGCAGCGATTCGCCGTCAACGAAAAACATGTCGTCGCCTTCGCCCCACCAGCCATCCTGATTTTGCAGAACAGACATGGTGACGCCGACGAAATGGCCGCGGCCCGTTGCTTCGAGCCAGGTGTAATTGTCTTTTCCATCGAGATTCTTCTTGTCGTTCACTTTGGCGTCGCCATTGGAAGACCAATCGGAAGTCCAGCCTTTGGCGGGCGATTGCTGGCGATACTGTGCGTGGAAATAGAGCGTGTCCGCAGCGAGGGGCTTGGCGCAGGCGCGATAGTCAATATTGAAATAAAACGCGTCGACTTTGTCGCGGCCCTCATTCGTGACGGAGATGTGGGCGTGTTTTTGAAACGGCATGGGGAAAAAGGAGTTGAGCGCCTTGTCCGGCGAAACGGCAAGCGGAATAGATTGGTAAAGAAAATATTGGCCGAGGCCGAGACCAAAGAAATCGCCGATCGGGGCTTCGACGCTGGGAGAGGATTCACCGTCCCAATTCATGCGAAGGACAAGTTTTTTGAGATGGAAGTCTTCAGGGGAGGCGATGGTGATCCAGATGTGCGTGATGACGCCCGGGCCGCTAACGTCGAGCAGATCGAGCGTAGCGCCGGGAGGAATGGGGCGAGCGTCGGCGTTGCCGCCGCCGCGGTCATAACTGGAGACGCGTTTTTGTACGTAGTCATGCGGCTGCGTGAGCGAAAGGAGTGATTCCGCGTTACCGGAACAAGATTGCGCGTTGAGCAACGCGGGAAGGAAAAGCGAGCAGGCGAGAAGGAAAAGTTTGCGCATGGGGCCTCGCAGAGAAAAAGTCGGGCGAATTTGTGCTGTCGAGGCGAGAGTGTAACACCGTTCGAAGGGCGAATCAGCGCGAGATGCGCGCTTCGTCTACGTAGTGGCGATGGAAAGGCTGCGGAGGTGGCGCTTCTCTGGGTAGCGATTTTTTCGGAGGCAGCATGGGTTGTACGAATGCAGACTCTCTTGAGTTGGCTTGCTCGCCGGATTGCGCCGGCGCCGCCGTGCGCAACGAGCGAAACATGTACAAGCTGAGGAGCAGACCACAGGCCAGGGTAACGGAGCCGAAAAGGATGGCCGCTGCATCCGACTCGAGGGGACGCGCGATGGTCCTTTCGAGTTGATAGGCACCTCCGGCGACCAGGAGTAACGCCAGCGGAATGAGAAGCGTTCCGAACGTGTGGGGAACGTCGGCTTGGGCGCGGAGAGTCCTGGGATGACTGTATGGCCAGCGAATAGGGTGCACGGCCCGCTACTCCTGGCCGGATTTCTTGGCAACGACCAGCGGCGGGTCAAGGTGAAGAAAATCCAGATAGGAAAAGACCGGCGATTTAAACTCTTTCTTCATGACGGAACCGCAGCAGCAGCGGGGATTTCCACCGGCTTCTGGCGTTCCAGTTTCAACGAGGATCGAGCAACGGCAAGCGATATTCGTGCAATGCCAGCGTTCCCCGGGATGCATGACCATGGAAGAGCCTCCGATCTCGGCCACCGCTATCGCGATACCCTGAATGGTGATAAGGAGTTGCAATATACGGAATGGTAAACGCGAAAGCAAGAGAAAAATTAAAGTATCTTAATGCGTAAACATAGCGGCCTAATGCCCCGTTGGTATATTCGCTTAAGGTTCGCCTGCGCACGGTGGCGGCAGCGGAAGTTAAAAAGCGAATTGGCAGGACAATGGAGGCCATCTGGAGAATTCAAGCAGGCATGATTTGCTCGGAAGGTGTGCGGCTGGTAAAATTCGAAGTTTGCCGGGCTGCCGTCGCTCAAGCAGGGGTAGGAGTGGCGCGGAGCGGTGACCTCCAGCGTGAGCGGGCGACCGCACAGAAGTCCTAGAGCGAAAACCTAACCGGGCGCGAAGCGGGCGTGGCGGCACGCCAGCGCCAGAATCAGAGATGGGCCTCCAACCGAAGGGAGATTCAGCGTGGCAAAGTACGATGTGGCGATTATCGGGAGCGGACCCGGTGGATACGTGGCGGCGATCCGCGCCGGCGAGCTGGGGCTGAAGGCGGTTGTTGTGGAGAAGGATCCGTTTCTTGGCGGGACGTGCCTGCACGTCGGCTGCATTCCCACGAAAGTTCTGCTGCATCACGCGGAGATTTACGATCACTTTAAAGAAGCGTCGGAATACGGAATTGAAGTGAGTGGCGTGAAATTGAATTGGGGTTCGACGCTGGCGCGCAAAGACAAGATTGTGAAGAAACACGCCAAGGGCATCGAGTTTCTTTTTAAGAAGAACAAGGTGGAGTGGGTGCAGGGTTGGGGACGCTACGAAGGCCCGGGAAAGATTAGCGTCGAGAAAGACGGAAAGAAGACGACGATTGAAGCGTCGAATGTGCTGATGGTGAGCGGCTCAGAAGCGCGGGCGCTGCCGGGGATTGAGCCGGACCACAAAACGATTTTGACGAACCGCTCGATTCTGGAGCTGCCGGAAATTCCGAAGACGCTGATTGTGGTTGGGGCAGGCGCGGTCGGCGTGGAATTTGCGTCCATCTACAATTCGTTTGGGACGCAGGTGACGATACTGGAAGCGTTGCCGCGGGCGGTGCCGGTGGAAGACGAAGAGATTTCCGTCGAGCTGGAGAAGACTTTCAAAAAGAAGAACATAGCGATTCAGACCGGCTGCAAAGTCGATAGCGTGAAAAAAGACGCGAAGGGCGTGACCGTTTCGTTTACGGACAAGGACGGAAAAGCGCAGACGCTGCAGGCGGAAAAGCTTTTGCTGGCGGTGGGGCGCAAGCCGATGACGGATGGATGCGGCCTGGAGAAATCGAAGGCAAAACTCGAGCGCGGATTTGTGCACGTCGGGCCGACGATGGAAACGACGGAAAAAGGCTTGTACGCGATTGGCGACATCGTGGCGGGGCTGCCGCAACTGGCGCATGCGGCGATGATGGAGGGAATTGTCGCGGTGACGACGATTGCAGGAAAGCCGACGCAGCCGATTCGCAAGGACCGCATTCCGAATGCGACGTATTGCGAGCCGCAGATTGGCTCGATTGGGTTGACGGAGAAGCAGGCGCGCGACGCGGGCTATTCGGTGAAAGTCGGAAAATTTCCGTTTGTGGGAAACAGCAAGGCGACGATTCTGAACAATCACGGCGGATTCATTAAGGTCGTGAGCGAAGAGAAATACGGCGAGGTGCTGGGCATTCACATTATTGGGCCGCTGGCGACGGAAATTCTGGCGGAAGCGGCGGCGGTTTTGAATCTTGAAGGCACGATCGACGACATGATGAACATGGTTCACGCGCATCCAACAGTGTGGGAAGCGATGGGCGACGCGTTCGCCAGCGTGCGTGGATTGCAGATCAACGTTTAGTGTCCGGTGGACCGCGTCCGGTGGCCAGTGAAGAGAAGAGTCGAAGAGTGAACAGTTGCTTGCAAGTCGATTTGGGTTTGATTCCGTATGCGGAAGCGTATGCGCTGCAGAAGCGGGTTGTTGTAGCGCGCAAGCTGGGCCTGATCGACGATGTTTTGTTTTTTTGTGAGCATCCGCACGTCATTACGCAGGGACGCAATGGAAAGCGCGAACATCTGCTGGCCAGTGAGAGCGTATTGCATCAAAAGAGTGTGGAGTTTTTTGAAACAAGCCGGGGCGGAGATGTGACGTATCACGGGCCAGGACAGATTGTGGCGTATCCGATTTTGAACTTGGGCGCGATCCGGCGGGATGTGGTTTGGTACGTCCGGCAACTGGAAGAAGCGATGATTCGCGCGACGGCGGAATTTGGAATTGTGGCGGGACGCGAAGCGGGAAAAACGGGCGTTTGGGTCGGCGAAGGGAAAACTTCAGAGAAATTGGCGGCGATCGGCGTGCACATCAGCAGATGGGTTACTTCGCATGGCCTGGCGTACAACGTTTCGACGGACTTGCGGAATTTCGATTTGATCGTGCCGTGCGGAATTGCGGACCGGAAGGCGACGTCCCTTGAGAAATTGCTGGGACGCAGCGTAAAGCTGGACGAAGTGAAGCCGAAACTGGCGGCGCATCTTGCCGAAGCATTCGGGCTCGAGTTGCAGCGGATCGATCGCGCGGAATTGCTCGAGAAGTTGGAAACGGCCGAGCAACCGGTTGCGGCGACGGCGTAAAGATTGGCGGCGGAGAAGCGAATGGCGAAAACGCTCACACGGCAGCAGCATCTGGATCTGTACTACTACATGCGGCTGAACCGCGCCGTGGAAGACACGATGGTGAAGCTGTTCCGCCAGAACAAGATTGTCGGCGGGCTGTATTCGAGTTTGGGGCAGGAAGCGGTTTCCGTGGGCACGGCATTCGCGCTTGAGAAAAAAGATTGGCTGGCACCGATGATCCGCAACATCGGGGCGTTGTTAGTGAAGGGTGTTCCTCCCCGCGATGTTTTCATGCAACACATGGCCAAATACGATTCGCCGACGAAAGGCAAGGACGGCACGAGCCACTTCGGCGATCTGGAAAATCTGCACATCGTTTCGCCGATTTCGATGCTGGGCGATCTGATTCCGGTCATGACCGGCGTGGCGATGGCGGGCCGCTACTTGGGACACAAAATTGTGGCGATGACGTGGATCGGCGACGGCGGCAGCTCCACAGGCGTGTTTCATGAGGGTCTGAATTTTGCGGCGACGCAGAAAGCGCCGTTCGTGCTCGTGCTGGAAAATAATTTGTGGGCGTATTCGACGCCGGTGAAGCGGCAAGTGCCGGTGGAAAACCTGGCGGACCGTGCCAAAGCGTACGGCGTGAAGAGTTTTGTGGTTGATGGCAATGATGTCGCCGCCGTGTACACGACGGCGAAAGAGGCCGTGGACCTGGCGCGCGCCGGCGACGGTCCGATTCTGATCGAAGCCAAGACGTTCCGGCGCCTGGGCCATGCGCAGCACGATCCGGCCGAATATGTTCCGGCGGAAATGAAAAAATATTGGGAAGAGCGGGATCCGATTTTGCGGCACGAGCGATTTTTGTTGAAGGAAAAGTTCCTGGACGAAAAAAGCAGGAAAGAGATCGAAGCGACGATTTCTGCATTACTGGAAAAAGACCGGGACTTCGCGGAGAATTCACCGATGCCGCCGGCCGAATTTGCCGAACAGGGCGTTTATTGCACGGGCGACGATTGCCACAAGATTCGCGCGAAGTGGGAGCGGCCGGTGGCGGAAGTGACGCCGCCGAAGTCCAGCGTACCTGCGGTTTGGACGGTGGAAGGCTTTGGCAGCGGAAAAGGTTCCGGCGGCGGGAGCGCGCCGATTCATTTTGGCGATACGGAGAAGCACGAGCAGAAGGAAGAACCAGCTGCGTCGAATAACGGCGCAAGAGGCGCGACGAAAAAATCCGCGAAGAGGCCGGTTGCTGTGAGAAAGGCAAAGCGCTAATGGCTCAAGTGACCTTTCTCGACGCGATCAAGCAGGCGATGCAGGAAGAAATGGAACGCGACCCGACAGTGGTGCTGATCGGCGAAGACGTCGGCGTTTACGGCGGCGCATTCAAGACGAGCGAAGGTTTGCTCGCCAAGTTCGGCTGGGAGCGCGTGATTGACACGCCGATCAGCGAGAGCGCGATTGTCGGCGCGGCGTGCGGCATGAGCTATCTCGGCCTGCGGCCGATTGCGGAGATGCAGTTCATCGATTTCATCGTCTGCGCGTTCAATCAGATTACGAACTTCGTGGCGAAGGGACATTATTTGTGGAACGCGCCGGCGCCAATCGTGATTCGCGGACCGGCGGGCGGCGGCGTGCACGGCGGACCGTTCCACTCGGCGAATCCGGAAATGTATTTCGTGCACACGCCGGGACTGAAGGTGATCTATCCTTCGACGCCGTACGACGCAAAAGGCTTGTTGAAGGCGGCGATTCGCGACAACAATCCGGTACTTTTTTTCGAGCACAAGTTTTTGTACCGCCGCATCAAGGAAGAGATTCCGGAAGATGACTACGTCGTGCCGATCGGCAAAGCGGCAGTACGCCGCGAGGGAAAGCATCTAACTATCGTGAGCTATGCGGCGATGATGCACACGGCGCTCGAAGCGGCGGATGAATTGGCGAAGTCCGGCATCGAAGCCGAAGTGATCGATTTGCGCACGCTGGCTCCGCTTGATTCGGACACGATTGTGGAATCGGTGAAAAAAACGAACCGGTGCCTGGTCGTGCACGAAGACACGAAAACGGGCGGCATCGCCGGCGAGATTGCGGCGATACTTTGTGAACGCGCCTTCGGGTACCTGGATGGCCCGTTGATGCGCGTCACGGCCCTCGATACGCCGGTGCCGTATGCGCCGACGCTCGAAGAATATTTTTTGCCAAACAAAGAGAAGGTCGTGCACGCGGCGAGGGAGTTGGCGAGATATTGAAACTAGTTTTCAGTCGTCAGTCAGCAAGTAGTCAGTAAGACGGGCGATCTGGTTTTACTGATAACTGAAAACTGACGACTGATGACTCGCGGATTTAGCTTTTTGAAGCACACGGGAGAAACGCAATGGCAGCCGATGTCGTAATGCCCCAGATGGGCGAAAGCATTTTCGAAGGAACGATCACCAAGTGGCTGAAGAAGCCCGGTGACAAGGTCGAGCGCGACGAGCCGCTCTTCGAGATTTCCACGGACAAGGTGGACGCGGAAATTCCGTCGCCGTCCGCCGGCGTGTTGAAAGAGATTAAGTTCGCCGAGGGCCAGACCGTGCCCATCAACACGGTGGTTGCCGTGATTGACGCCGCAGGTGCGGCCGCCGCTGCGCCTGCACCGGCTCCAGCCAAGGCGGCTCCCGCTCCGGCACCCGTTCCTGTACCCGTGGCTGCCGTGCCGGCGCCGAAGCCGCAAATCGTTCCGCCACCCGCGCCGCAGCCTGCCGCGGTTGCTCCCGCGGCGAGCGCCGCGAGAGAAGCCGCGCGCGTGCACTCTTCTCCGCTCGTACGCCGCATGGCCAAGGAACACGGCATTGACTTGACGACGGTGCCGGGTACGGGTTCGGGCGGACGCGTCAGCAAGCAGGATATCGAAGCGGCGATTTCCGGGTCGGCCGCGCCCGCAGGAATTTCGGCGCCGGCAGCGGCTGCTCCTGCCGCGCAGCGTGTCGCTCCGCCGCCGGTCGCTCCGGCTCCCCTGGCCGGAGGCGGAGGTCCGGCCGCGCACGGAACGCAGTACGTTCCGGCGCTACAACTCGGCGTGCCACGCGAGCGCGTGTACTTCGGCGATTACGAAGTCGAACCGCTTTCCAATATGCGGCTGAAAATTGCCGAGCACATGGTGGCTTCGAAACACGTTTCGCCGCACGTCTATTCCGTGGACGAAATCGACATGACAAAAATCGCTTCGCTGCGCGCCAAGTCCAAGGACGAGTTCGAAAGAAACTACGGCACGAAGCTGACGTTCATGCCATTTTTCGTGAAGGCTGTGGTAGCGGGATTGCGCGCGTATCCAACGCTTAATGCCTCGCTGGACGGCACAAACGTCGTACGGCACAAGGAAATAAACATCGGCATCGCCGTGGCGCTCGATTGGGGCTTGATCGTGCCCGTGGTAAAGAGCGCCGACGAAAAGAATATTCTCGGCATTCAGCGGACGATGAACGATCTGGCGGAGCGCGCGCGTTCGAAAAAGCTGAAGCCGGAAGAGGTGCAGGAAGGAACGTTTTCGATCACGAATCCGGGCGTGTTCGGCGGGCTGTTTGGATTGCCGGTGATCAGCCAGCCGAACGTCGGCATTCTCGGCCTCGGCGCGATCGAAAAGCGTCCCGTGGTCATCAACGATTCGATTGCCATTCGCTCCATGTGCTACGTCACGCTGAGCTACGACCATCGCGTGGTGGACGGCGCCATCGCGCACCAGTTCCTGCACAAGGTGAAAGAGACGCTGGAAAACTGGAGCGAGCCGCTGGTGTAAGGAAGACGGTTTGAATTGTAGGTTTTAAGTTAGGAGTTAAGAACGAGAGAAGCCCGGCAAAGTCTGCCGGGCTCTTTCCTTTTGTGGACTAGGCCAAAGCGCGGATTCTCGGAATGCCGCGCGGGCGCGCGACTGGGCCCGCATTTCGAGCGGAAAGTTTTCACTTACAACTGTGGGCTTAGAACTTAAAACCGACTTATTGCAGCATCGGCTTGAGCTTGGCGACCCACACGGCAAAGCCTTCCATTGGAATGGGTTCGATGCCCGCGTCGCGCAGGGTATCGCGCACGAAGCGGTGCCGCAGATTGCCGTTGTCCAGCGGCACATCGGTGATCGCGGCGAATTCGGATTTGAACGCGGCGCGCGGCGCGATGTACTGCGCGGTGTACGCGTACTCTTTGCAGGCCATCGGCGAACGGCTGACGCTCAGGGTTTGCACAAATCCCCGCGTACCGTTGCGTCGGTAGCAGTAATCGATGCGCATGGGATCGCCCGGAAATGTGAACTCCGCGACCCTCGTCGATTTTTCAATGCGCTCCCACAACCGCGCCTGGTGCCACACTTGCGAGCAATAGCTGCGCATCGTCGCGCGGCTGCCCGGCGCGCCCACACGGGAGCCGCCGCGTTCCAGCTCGACGTGTTCCGAGTACAGCCTGCTCGCTTCTTGTTCGAGATCCACGGCGTGGACGCCTTTCTGCGGGCTCAGCTGCAGTCCGGTCGAAAGTGTTCCGTCCCACTTCTCGATCAATTTCCGGAAGTCTTGCGGCGCCGTGCTGGAGCCTTCGCGGAACTGCTGCAATAGCGTTTCGAAATGATCTTCGAGGTGATCGCGCATCCGGCGGATCAAATCTTCGTCCGCGGAGGGTTGCATGCGGCGCAGCCGGGCAAATTCGCGTTCCTCTTCGATCAGGCGGATGCTGCGCTCGCCCGTCTCGGGATCGAACAGCAGGATTCCGATGTTGAGCCACTCGTCGCGCACCAGGTCGGACGTGTAGCGAAGGATGTGGGCGACAAACGTTTTGAAGTTCTCTTCAGGCATTTCTTACCCGCCCTTCTCAAATCCAGTTCGGAAACGGCCGCCGATTGGTGTTCTTGGCGGCGTAAATCAGGTCCGGAACGAGTTTGCGTCGGCGCAACAATTGCTCGCCGAGGCGCATCACCGAATCCAAATCGTCCGCATACCATTCCGGCGGAATTTCGCGAAAACATTCGTCGAGCACGCCCTCGCTCATCCGTTTCTCGATGCGCTCCAGCCACGGATCAAACGACGCCCGCCCGATGACACCTTCGTAAACGCGGTTGCGCGAGTACAGCCCTCGCAACGCGGCATCCGGAAAGTTCCACTCCCCCGCGTTGAAGCAGAAACCCTGATCAATCATGACGGTTTCGTACGCGGTCTCCTCTGTGCCGTGATCGGCCTGCCGCCCTGCGCCGCGATAAAACAGCGTTTGCCGCCCGTTCGTGTTGCACAGCCATTTATCGAAGGCGAGCATGCCGGCAAAGTCACCTAGATTTTTTACCCGTGGCAACAGCTCGTCCGGGAGGAAATCCAGCATGGTCACTTTGTGGGGATCGCCAGGGTAACGCGAACCGAATTGCAATCCCGCTGCACAGGGCACGCGTGTCCGCGGCATTTCCACGCACAATTCCGGCGTCAGCCGGATCAGTCCCGGACTCACTTCCACCACGGCCACCGGTGTTGTTGGCAAGCCCAAACGTGCCGCCAGCCTTGTGGCCAGCAGTTCGTTGACCAGGATCCTGGTATGTTGCGGATTATTTTGGAACTTGACGACGTAATAGTGGCCGTCCGAGCAGCGCATCAAGTGCGATTGCGCGCCACCACGCATCCGGCGTATGTGCCCAAGCGCCCGCAACATGGAAAGATATGGTAGTGATACGTAACGGATAAAACAAGGCCGGCCCGGCTCCGGCGCGGCGCAGCTCCAAAACGGTCACGCCGAAATTCCGGGATTGGCACTCGGACTGCGAAGACAGAGATTCGATTCCGACGAGCGCCGTATCAAAAGAGAACCGGCTCGGGCGCGGGCCCGAGCCGGTCGAGTCTTTCCGCGAAGCGCAGCCTCGCTACCGCTTCTTCTTTTTCTTTTTAGGCGCCGCTTTCTTGGCTTTCTTCGCGGGCTTTTTCTTGGCGGGTTTTTTGGCGGCTTTCTTTTTCGTCTTCTTCGCCGCCGGTTTTTTCGGAGCGGGTTTCTTGGCCGCCGGCTTCGGGGCAGGCCGCGCGGGCGCCGCCTCCTCTTCTTCCGGTTCTTCCTCCGTAATCACCAGCTCTTCTTCCTCGGTCTCAACGATCTCTTCGGCATCACCGGCGAGCTCGTCATCCTCCAGAGGCGACATCTCATTGTCTTCGTCAAAATGATCTTTATCGAAATCCATGCGTTCCTCCCCTGGGGGAATCTGTGTTTTGGGACGCGCGACCTGGGCGTTGCGGGCCGGCGCAGCCAATTATGCCTTGCGCGTTCGTATCGTATTCACAAAGTATTGTCAAGCATGTGTGGAAAAACTGTGGAGAGGAAGCGCAAAACGAGTGAATAACCCGCTCTCCCGACGATGGGTTCTATTTTATAAAATCATTGTAACTTATTCAATCAAAGCAGGTTACTGGTTTTTGGCCACGGCCGACGCCGTGCTCGGCTTGGCCCTGGTGGCCGCACTGGATTTGCGCTTCGTGCGTGCCCTGGCCGGGCTCGCCTCCGGCGCGCCGCCGATCGTATAAATCCGCAACACCATTCCGCGGCTTACCCGCGCCGCTTTCAAATGGTTCCACTTGCGCAAATCGTCCGAGCTGACGCTGTAGCGGTCCGCGATGCCCAGAAGCGTATCCCCTTTGCGCACGCGATATTGCACCAGCCGGCTCTTCGTTTCGCTCGCGGGTTGCACCGCCGGAATAATCAGCTTGTCGCCCGCGCTGAGCGCTTCGCCCTTCTCCAGATTGTTTGCCGACGCAATCGCCGCGGGCGTCACGCGGTATTTCTTCGCAATCGACGTCAGCGTATCGCCCGGCGCAACTTTGTGCCTCCGCCAGCTCACCCATTTTTCGGGCGGAATATCCGCAATACTCGCGGAAAATTTTTCAGCGGTGCCTTTCGGCAAATGCAATTCGAACGACGGATCATCCGGTGTCGCGAGCCGCAGCAGCGCCGGATTCAGTTGATGGAGCGTTTCGACGTCCACATCGATCGATTCCGCCACGAGCCGCAAATCGATCGCGCGGCCGGGCTTTACGACGTCGGTCGGCACCGGATCATCGCGGTCCACGTGAATTCCATAGTGCGCCGCATCTTTTGCGATCAGCGTCAGCGCCAGAATAATCGGCACGTAATTCTTCGTTTCCTTCGGCAATACGTTGCGCCGGTACAACTCCCAGAAATCCGCATAACCCGTGCGTTCGATGCCCTTCTGCACGTTCCCGGGCCCGCAGTTGTATGCGGCCATTGCCAGATACCAGTCGCCGTAGAGTCCGTAGAGATCGCGCAAATGCTGCGCCGCCGCCCGCGTCGCTTTTTCCGGGTCCTGCCGCTCGTCAATCCACCAGGTATGTTTCAGCCCGTATTCGTGGCCGCGCCAGGCCACAAATTGCCAGATGCCGCGCGCGCCGGCGCGCGAAAGCGCCAGCGGCTGAAACGCGCTCTCCGCCTGCGCCAGGTAAATTAAATCCTGCGGAATTCCCTCTTCGCGCAACACGCGCGCAATCATCTCCTGGTAGCGGCCGCTCCGACGCAGCCCGGTTTCCACAATCGCTTTTCCGCGCGGCGTCTGGAAAAAATTCAGGAACGATAAAACTTCATCGTTCACGGTCAGCGGCAAATCGTGCGAAATATTTTTGGCCGCTTCTTCCGCCCGCGCTTTCAGGTTCGGGTCCACGGGAAAC
>Ga0137412_10001683_pt1 | contig 17272 bp, 14 predicted proteins | sample CZODoug2_1_16fun_FD_122160 | JGI IMG/M metagenome (GOLD analysis project Ga0137412, IMG submission 122160) | Vadose zone soil fungal communities from Angelo Coast Range Reserve, California, USA - CZODoug2_1_16fungal (Hybrid Assembly) | ecosystem: Environmental > Terrestrial > Soil > Vadose zone...
CTGTTCAACGGCTTCTGGATCCTCGACGTGTCGTCGGTCGACGAGGCCAAGCAGTGGGCGCTCAAGTGCCCGCTGGGCACCGGCGCACGGCTCGAGGTGCGACGGGTGTCCGAGACCGAGGAGTTCGACCAGGACAACGAGTGGATCCAGAAGGAACTCCAGTGGAAGAAGGACGGCGTCTGGAAGTAGTGCCGACGCGACAGTCCCCGGCGATGTGATCCATCGCCGGGGACTGCGCTGCTGCTCGCGCTCAGACGAACGTCGAGCAGGGGGCCATCGGCGGGCAGCAATCCGACACTTTCGGAAGCTTGTTTTCGATGGGGCGCGTTCCGACGCTGCGACGCTCGAAGCGGTCTGCCACGACCCGAACTACGCCGGGCCGTGGCAGACGCTCTCCGGTACCTACCCGATAGCCGTCACGTCCTGCTCGACGTGACCGAACTCAACGGACTTGCCTTCGAACTGACCCTTGCACGACAACACCACGTGGTACGTCGACAACAGCGGTGGAGCAAGTGTGCTGAAACTCGTCGACCCGTTGGGCGCAAGGTTGAACGACTTGTTGACTGCCGGAAGCAGCGGCGCAGTCGCTCTGTACGTGCAGTTTCCGGGAATGTCCGCGGTACTCGCGATGTCGATGTTCGCGCTGAGACCCGACACATTGATGTTCATCGTGACGGCGTTCGTCGGCGCGACCTTCACTTCAGGGCAGGTTTGCCCCGCGGGAACGGTCGGAGTGGGTGAGCCTGGAGGACATTGCACGGGCGGCAAAGGTGCTGGGGTGCACTGCTGGCCAGCCGGAACGGTCGGGGTTGTCGAGCCAGGAGGGCACTGAACCGGCGGGTCCGGGGCCTTCGGTGCCGCGGGAGGCGTGAAGGTGTAGTTCGCATAGGGTGTGCAGGCGTCCTTGCTGAAGTCCCGCTTGCGACAGGCCTGGACCCCGATGTTGACGGGCTGGCGGTTATTGTCGACGCCGTACCTGGCGGTCGCACCGTTGATGCATTTGAAGCCGTCTTCTGATTGCCCCCCTCCGTTGATCATCGCGTGTATCGCGTCGACCACGTAATCGCCGTCTACTCGTGGGCAGCCGGAAACGACGCAGGTCGCGTGGATATCGCTGTCTTGAGTACACGTCACGTTGAGCCCATTGGACAGCACGTCCGCGTTGGCGAGCGGCGCAACCATCATCACCCCCGTCCAGGCCAGACAGGCCACGGCGGCCGCAATGGCAAATGATGCAAATTCGCGTAATTTCATCGAACTCCCCCCTCGGTTTGGGCCAGCGGTTGCTTGCCTTGGGGAAGTGTTTCGCAGTTTTTCTACGTCTCCGCGAGTAGTCGACTACTCGAAGATCGCGCGTAACGGACCATTCGAAGCTCCGCCGCCTGACCACCCACCCGTGCAGAGCCGGCGCCAGTCGACGGCCGCCCACGGGTGATTGGCCCGGTACCGGTGACCGTTTCTGTAACACGTTCTAGTCTGTCTTCTATGACCCAAGTCGTTGCCTCTTCGCGCGAGCGCTCATCGGAGGACCTGCTGCGCCATCCGATCCACTCCGGGCACATCACGGTGAGCGCGCTGAAGCGCCACAAGGACAAGCCGGTGCTGTTCCTCGGTGACACCACACTGACCGGCGGGCAGCTGGCAGAACGCATCAGCCAGTACATTCAGGCGTTCGAGGCACTCGGCGCAGGCACAGGAAGCATCTCTGGCCTACTGTCGCTGAACCGACCCGAGGTGCTGATGATCATCGGTGCCGGCCAGACCCAGGGCTACCGACGAACGGCACTACACCCTCTCGGCTCACTCGACGACCATGCCTTCGTGCTGTCCGACGCCGAGGTGACGTCGTTGATCATCGATCCGAATCCGATGTTCGTCGAACGGGCCTTGGGCCTGCTCGAGAAGGTGCCGTCGCTCAAGCAGATCCTGACCATCGGCCCCGTGCCGGACGCATTGGCCGGGCACGCGGCCGTCGACCTCACCGCCGAGGCCGCGAAGTACGAGCCCAAGCCGCTGGTGGCCGCGGACCTTCCGCTGGATCACATCGGCGGGATGACGTACACCGGCGGCACCACCGGCAGGCCCAAGGGCGTCATGGGCACGACGGGGTCGATCACCACCATGACGACCGTTCAGCTCGCCGAGTGGGAGTGGCCGGAGAACCCGCGGTTCCTGATGTGCACGCCGCTGTCGCATGCGGGCGCAGCGTTCTTCACGCCGGTCATCGTGAAGGGCGGCGAGCTCATCGTGCTGACGAAGTTCGACCCCGCCGAGGTACTGCGCGTGATCGAGGAGCAGAAGATCTCGTCGACCATGTTGGTGCCGTCGATGATCTACGCGTTGATGGATCACCCCGATTCGCATACCCGCGACCTGTCGTCGTTGGAGACCGTCTACTACGGCGCCTCGGCGATGAACCCGGTGCGGCTGAAGGAGGCGATCAAGCGGTTCGGCCCGATCTTCGCGCAGTACTACGGCCAGTCCGAAGCGCCGATGGTGATCACCTATCTGGCCAAGGGCGATCACGACGAGAAGCGGCTGACCTCCTGCGGACGGCCCACGCTGTTCGCTCGCACTGCCCTGCTCGGCGACGACGGCAAGCCCGTCGCGCAGGGCGACGTGGGCGAGATCTGCGTGTCCGGCCCGCTGCTGTGCGGCGGCTATTGGAAACTGCCAGAAGCGACCGCCGAGACGTTCCGCGACGGCTGGATGCACACCGGCGACCTTGCCCGCGAGGACGAGAACGGCTTCTGGTACATCGTCGACCGGACCAAGGACATGATCGTCACCGGCGGGTTCAACGTGTTCCCCCGTGAAGTGGAAGACGTGGTGGCAGAACATCCTTCGATCGCGCAGGTGTGCGTGATCGGCACGCCCGACGAAAAGTGGGGCGAGGCGGTGACGGCGGTGGTGGTGCTGCGGCCCGATGCCGCGACCGACGAGGCGTCCGTCGCCACGATGACCGCCGAGATCCAGTCCGCGGTCAAGGACCGCAAGGGCTCGGTGCAGTCGCCCAAGCAGGTGATCGTCGTCGACTCGGTGCCGGTGACCGCCCTCGGCAAGCCGGACAAGAAGGCCGTGCGCGCGCAGTTCTGGGCGGGTGCGGGCCGCAGTGTTGGTTAGTTCTGGTTCGCCTGCGTTGACATAGCGGTCACGGCGCGGAAGTGCGAGTGGCGCTCGCCGCCACCGCTATCTCAACGCGGGTACGCACTTAGCTTCGCGGCTGCTCGGCAGTCCCTGACGTCGCGTTCGGCTGCGTCAGCCAACGCCCCATTGACGGCGATGCGATTGCGAGTCAGACTCCGTTGACATATTGTCGACAACAGAACAATTACTGTTCACGCATTTTCTGGTGGCATTCACACGAAACGAGGATCAACCCCATGGGCGAGTTGCTGGCTGGAAAGACCGTCATCGTTACCGGTGCAGGCGGAGGGATCGGACTGGCGACGGCGCTGCATCTGCTGGAGGAAGGCGCCCAGGTAGTCGCCACCGTGCACAAGGAGTCCTCGCTACCCGAGCTGAAGGTCGACAACGACAACCTCGTCGCCCGCGTGGTGGACGTCGCCGACGAACAGCAAGTCAAGGACCTCATCGCCTTCACTGTGCACACGTTCGGCAAGCTCGACGGCATCGTCAACAACGCCGGCGTACTCATCCCCGGCACCATTCTGGACGCCTCGGTGGAGGACTACCAGAAGACCTTCGACGTCAACGTCAAGGGCGTCTTCCTCGGCTCGAAATACGCGATCCCCGAGCTGCTCAAGGCCGGCGGCGGGTCCATCGTGAACTTCGGCTCGATCAACTCGATCGGCGCCGAGAAGCTGCTGACGACATACACCGCCAGCAAGGGCGCCGTACTGACACTGACCAAGGCCATCGCGCTGGACTTCGGCGCCAAGGGCATCCGGGCGAACACGCTATGCCCTGGATTCGTCGACACCCCGCTCAACGTCCCGCACTACACCGCACTGGGTGGACGCGAGGAGCTCGAGGCCGGACTGCCCGACTTCCAGCCGATCGGGCGGCCGATCCTGCCCCTGGAGATCGCCCACTCGGTGGCGTTCCTGCTGTCGGATCATTCGACGGCCATCACCGGCACCGCGTTCGTCGTCGACGGCGGCGTCCTCGCCGGAGCCTGAAGCGTTGCGCTGGAGCACCATTGAACTACCCCGGGGCCGAGACGATTGAGGGTCGACAGTGACATCGAATATCAGCAACACCGATGAGCCCACCGTCGACGTCCTAGTCATCGGCGCCGGCCCCTCGGGCGCCGTCGTCACCCACACCGCCGCAGCAGCGGGCCTCAGCGTCATCTGTCTCGAGCAGGGCGACTGGGTCAACCCCAGCGACTTCCCTGCCAACCATCCCGAGTGGGAGCTGCTGATTCAGCACGACTGGGCCCACGACCCGAACGTGCGCGCACTGCCCTCGGACTACCCCGTCGACGTCACCGACTCCGACATGTGGCCGGTGATGTTCAACGCCGTCGGCGGGAGTTCCATCTTCTACGGCGCCGAGTGGCCACGGCTGCTGCCCTCGGACTTCCGCGTCAAGACCCTCGACGGCGTGGCTGATGACTGGCCGATCAGCTACGACGACCTCAAGCCCTACCACGACGAGGTCGACGAATTCATCGGCGTCTCCGGCGTCGGCGGCGACACTGCCTATCCCGAAGGTCTGGACTACCCGCTACCGCCGCACCCCCTGGGCAAGCCCGGAATGAAGGCCGCCGAGGCCGCGAACAAGCTCGGATGGCACTGGTGGCCCGGAACCAACGCCATCCCCAGCCAGAAGTACAAGACCCTTGAGCAGTGCGGACGTTGGGGTGTCTGCGAATGGGGCTGCCCGCAGGGGGCCAAGGCGTCCTTCGACCTGATCTACATGCCGCAGGCGCAGCAGGCCGGCGCCCAGGTCATCACCGGGGCACGCGTGCGCAAAGTGGTCACCGACGACGAGGGCAATGTCACAGGAGCGGAGTGGGTCGATCGGGATGGCACCGTTCGGTTCCAGCCAGCCCGGTCGGTGGTGCTGTGCGCCAACGGGATTGGTACCCCGCGGCTGCTGCTGCTCTCGGCCGATGACCATCACCCCGACGGCTTGGCCAACTCTTCGGGGATGGTCGGCCGCAACCTCATGCTGCACCCCAACTGCACCGCCATCGGTTACTACGACGAGAACCTCGAAAGTTGGCGCGGCCCAGCAGGTCAGCTGATCCACTCCATGCAGTTCTACGAGACCGACAAGTCCCGAGGCTTCGTGCGCGGCGCCAAGCTGCACGCGCTGCCGACTCCCGGACCGCTCAACACCATCGAGGCGCACCGGGAATTGGACTTCGACGATCTGTGGGGGCCCGCCATCCACGACGTCGCTCGCCGGTCCTCGAACGGCATCCTTTGGGCAGCGAACTCCGAAGACCTTCCCGATCCCGACAATCGGGTGACGCTGTCACCGGAACAGGTCGATTCCGACGGCCTCCCAGCCCCGAAGATTCACTACACCGTCAGCGAGAACACCCGCAAGATCCTCAAGTTCACCGTCGAGCGGATGGTCGAGGCGCACGAGGCAGCCGGTGCCACCCGGATCATCACCCAGGAACTGTGGGTCGATCAGCCCGGACACCTGCTCGGGACCGCTCGCATGGGTGACGATCCCACGACCTCGGTCGTGGACTCCTACGGCAAGGCCCACGACGTCGACAACCTCTACATCGCCGACGGCAGCATCTTCGTCACCTCCGGCTCGGCGAACCCGACCTGCACCATCAGCGCCCTGGCGCTGCGGGTGGGCAAGAAGGTCGTCGAGAACGTTTCGGCCCGAAAGGCACAGTCATGAAGGCCGCCCGCCGTCTATCGGTCCCGGTCCGCGACACCCACCCGCCGCGGGAGATGAGCCACGACGAAGTGGCCACATTGCTGCGGATCGCGGACTGCCTGATTCCCGCCGCCGGACCCAACCCGGCGGCCAGCAACGCCGAGAACTATGTCGAGTATCTGCACCTCGCGCTGGCGGCGCGGGCGGATGCGTTCGACGCCGTGATGGATGCCGTCGCCACCCTCGCCGCGGTTCCCGACGAGGAACTGCGAGCGGCGCTCAAGCACATGTGGGCCACCGACAAGGCGACCTTCGATCCGCTGTCGGCGATCCTGGCCGGCGCCTACTTCATGACCCCCCAGGTCATGGCACTCATCGGTTACCCCGGTCAGCACCGCGACCCCGCAGGCCTGGAAGACGCGGCCAACGAGCTGGAGACCGGGATCCTCGAGCCCGTTCTGGAGCGCGGGTCCATCTACATCTCCGCTGCAGGCGAGTGACCGAACACGAGGCGGGACTACGGCACCAACGGACCCGGCGAGGTCCCCGGCAGGACACTGCGAACGGCTATTGTCGACAATTGGGCATACCTGGTGGCGCGGGTCCGTCACCGCTGCGCGGGCTTGATGCGAAAGGACTTCCAGTGTCTGAACCTACGACCGGAGCGTTCGCCGCCACCTTGGGCCGCAACGCCTCCAAGAAGGTTTCCTTCGGACCGATCGAGCAACGCACCACGCCGGGATCGGTAGCCCACGTTCTGCGCACGGCGATCCTCGACGGCACCTTGGCACCCGGCAGTCAGCTCCGTGAGATCCCGCTGGCCGCCGATCTTGGTGTCAGCAGGGCTCCGCTGCGAGAGGCCCTCGCGATGCTGGCCGACGAGGGCCTCATCGTGAAGTACCCGTACCGCGGAGCGTTCGTCGCCGAGGTCAGCGCCACGGGGATGTCGGAGATCGCAAGCCTGCGCAAACGCCTAGAGCCCTACGCCATCGAACTGGCGATTCCGCGATTGACCGGAACCAACCGGATCAAGGTCACCCGGCCCTTGGAAGACATGGCCATCGGCGCCGACAACAACGACCTGACGGCGACGATCGACGCGCACATGGCCTTTCACCGCGCCTTCTACGAGCTGTCCGAGCACAAGCTGCTGCTGGACTTGTGGAAGAGCTGGGAGGCGCAGCTGCAGATGTTCTTCTCCGCCGATCATCAGGCATTTGCCGACCTGCACGAATTGGTCGCCGAACACGAACGGCTGCTGAGCATCATCGACCGCGGCGACGTCGACGAAATCACCCGCGAGATCGCGGTGCACGTCCACAGTCCTTCAGCCGAAGAGGTCGCGGCCGAAGCGGATGCGTGAGTACGTCGACTTCCTGGGTGCGCAATCCCCCTACGATGCCCTCGACGCCGCCGACCTCGCCGCCCTCGCGCGTCTGATCGAAGTCGAATACTTCGCCTCGGGAACCACCATCGTGGAAGCCGGCGGTTCGGCGTTGGCCCACTTCTACGTCATCCGTACCGGCGAGGTCGAAATTCTCGACCGCGGCCGGGCCGTCGACGTGCTCGGGCCCGGTGAGACCTTCGGTCAGATCTCGGTACTGTCGGGGCTGCCGCCGCCGCTGAGCGCCCGAGCTGCCGAGGACACCCTGTGCTACCGGTTCCCCGACCCCCGCCCCGCACTGCAGCACCCCGAGCGTCTGCAGTTCAGCCACTACGGGTCGCTGGTCACCCGGGAGCGGCTGGCCCGGTCCGGGTTGGTCGACCAAGCCCTGCGCTCTGCGCGCAACCAGATGCGTCCGGTGGTCTGGTGCCCGCTGCAGGCCACCGTCAGTGAGGCGGCCGCGGTGATGACCGAGGCCGGCCAGTCCTGCGCATTACTGCTGCGGGGCAACGAAGTCGGCATCGTCACCGACAGCGACTTCCGCACGGGTCTCGCCACCGGCCACGTGAACGGGCATACACCGGTGGCCACGCTCGCCTCCTTCCCTGCCGCCACCATCGGTGCCGACACCCTCATCGGCGATGCGTTCTTGCGCATGGTCGAGTGCGGCTTGCACCACCTCGTCACCGGTGCGGGCGAGAAACCCGTCGGCATCCTGCGGGTCGTGGACCTGGCTCGCCGACGCGATCGGGCTGCCGGTGGTCAACCCGCACCACGCCCTGGGCGACGCCACCACCACTGCTCAGGTATTCCTCGCCCTGACGTCGCGGCTGGGTCGGCTCGGGTATCGCACAGCCCTGGACTTCGTCGACCTCACCGCCGGAGATCGGGCTCTCAAACGGCGTTGAGGGTCCGGTCAGACGCGACATTGGGACCCAGCACCGGAGTGGTCCTTCATCGCATCTCGTGATTCAGACCTCAATCGAATCGTCCTCTTGTCGACAATCACCAATATCAGTAGTGTGGTGACCAGGGCGCCCAACCGATCGAGCGGCGCCCGCACCGAATCCCGACGTCGAAGGAACCCCGAAACATGACCAAGAAGCTGGGCGGCATCCTCGCTGCCGTCTCGACTCCATTCGCCGCCGACGGCAGCGTCGACGAGGGCGCCCTACGCGGCCACGTCGACTTCCTCATCGACAACGGTCTGCACGGCCTGGTTCCCGGTGGCAGCACAGGCGAATTCGCCGCCCTGACCTCCGATGAGCGCAAGCTCGTCAACAAGGTGGTCATCGATCAGGCAGCCGGCCGAGTCCCCGTTGCCCCGCAGACCGGGTCCACCAGCACTGCCGAGGCGATCAATCTGTCCAAGCAGGCCGCCGACGACGGCGCCGACGCCGTGCTGCTGGTCCAGCCGTTCTACGAGGCGCCGACCCGCCACCAGGTCATCGAGTACTTCGCCACCGTCGGTGAGGCCGCCGGGGTGCCCGTCATCGCCTACAACCTGCCCGGCGCAACCGGCATGAACCTCGACCGCCCGTTCTACCGCGAGCTGCTCGAGCGCACCGACGCGGTGAAGTACATCAAGGACACCTCCGGCTCCATCGAGCAGGCCTTCGACCTGATCTTCAACCTCGGTGACGCCATCGAGACATTCGTCGGCTGGGACACCATCGTGCTGCCCGCCTTCTCTGCAGGCGCGGCTGGATCCATCTGGGGCGCACCGAACTTCGCGCCCAAGGAGTGTGTGGCGATCTTCGATCTGGCCAAGGAGGGCAAGACCGCCGAGGCGTTCGTCATCTTCAAGCGGCTCTGGAACGTCTTCGACTTCCTTGGCAAGGAAGGGTATGCCGTCTCCACCAAGGCCGCCGCACAGGCCGTGGGCGTCGACCTCGGCTACGCCCGCGCGCCGTACGGCCCGCTATCGGCCGACAAGCAGGACGAACTGACCAAGCTGATCGCCGAGACCGGTCTGAACTACGCCTAGCTCGACCAGCGCATGGACAACAGGCCGGCAGCGGACATCCCGCTGCCGGCCTGACGCATCATCAATGACACCGCCTCGGCGACGACGTCGCCGGGGCACAACCGAAGGGACCGGCGATGCGCTGGAGTCGAATGGTCAACGTGGTGAAGTGCCACGTCGGCGGCGAAGTCAACAACGTGGTCACCGGAGGCATCGGCGACGTCCCTGGGGCGACGGTGTTCGAGAAGATGAAGTTCTTCCGCGAGCACCGCGACGACCTGCGCCAACTGCTGTTGCACGAACCGCGCGGCGGCGTCCACCACTGCGTCAACTACATCGTCCCGGCGACCGACCCGCAAGCCCAACTCGGTTACGTCATAGCCGAATCCACCGAATATCCGGTCATGTCGGGCAGCAACACCATGTGCGTCACCACCGCGCTCCTCGAGACCGGGATGATCCCGATGGTCGAACCGGTCACCGAGCTGATCCTGGAATCCCCCGCCGGACTGATCCGCATCCGGTGCACGTGCGAGAACGGCAAGGTCACCAGCGTCGAGTTCGAGAACCAGCCCGCCTTCGCCTACGCGATCGGCGTCCCGCTGGAACTCGAGGGCTATCCGACGCTGACCGTCGACGTCGCCTGGGGTGGCATGGCCTACGTCCTTGCCGACGCCGCCGAATTGGGCATCGGGCTGACACCCGATGAAGCCCGCGAACTCTGTGACCTGGGGCAACAGCTGAAGACTGCTGCCGCCCAACAGATCCCCGCGGTTCATCCAACGAATCCCGAGTTCGCCGGCATCACCCAGACGGAGATCGTCGGACCCCTGTCCCGCACCGACGACGGTGTCCTCACCGCCCGCAACGCGGTGATCGTCTCACCGGGACGTCTGGACCGATCCCCCTGCGGGACCGGCACTTCCGCGCGGCTGGCCGTGCTGAAGGCCAAGGGGCAGATCGGCGTCGGGGAGACATTCGTCCACGAATCCGTGATCGGCTCCACGTTCACCAGCCGCATCGACCGACTCACCGCCGTCGGCCGTTACGACGCCGTCGTCCCCCGTGTCGCCGGGCAGGCCTTCATCACCGAGCTGAGCCAGGTCGGACTCGATCCCGCCGACCCCTATCCCACCGGTTACCGACTCTCCGACACCTGGCCGACCATGCCCTAGGTCATGCTGAGGGTGACCAGCTTCGTGCGGGTGAACTCTTCGAGTCCGGCGAGGCCGCCTTCCTTGCCGAGCCCCGACGCCCGGAATCCACCGAGGGGAACTTCGGGCCCGACGACCATGTGCGTGTTGACCCAGACGATGCCGGTATCGATCGCGTTCACGCAACGCAGCCCCCTGGCCAGGTCGCGGGTCCACACCGAGGACGCCAGGCCCTGGGAGACCGAGTTGGCCTTGGCGATCGCGTCGCTCTCGTCGGTGAAGGTTTGCACGGTGGCCACGGGGCCGAAGATCTCCTCGGTGACCAGTTCGTCGTCGTCGCTGAGTCCTGAGATCAGGGTCGGCTGGAAGAAGAATCCCGGACGGTCGACCGCGGATCCGCCGGTCACCACGGTCGCCGAAGGCGGCCTGTTGGCGACGAGCTTGGCCACCCGGTCGCGCTGAACTTCTGAAATCAGCGGCCCCAAAGTCGTTGCGGGATCGGAGGTGTCGCCGATGACTGCCTGCTCGAGGCTGGCGGCCAGCTGCTCGACGAATTCGTCGTGCAGTGACTCGGCCACCAGAATTCTGGTGGCCGACATGCATTCCTGCCCGGCGTTGAACAGAATCCCGTTGGTCAACGAGGGCACCGCCTGGGCCAGGTCCACGTCATCGAAGACCAGCACCGGGGAATTGCCGCCGAGTTCGAGCACCACGCGTTTGGCTTGCGCTCCTGCGGTCGAGCCGATGCTCTCACCGGCGCGGGTCGAACCGGTGAAGGAGACCAAGTTGACGTCGGGATGCTCGACCAGGGCCGCTCCGGCGACGGGGCCGCGGCCGTTGACGACATTGACGACGCCCGGGGGAAGCACCTGTTGAGCCAACTCGATGAAACGACTCGTGGACACCGGCGTGTTCTCCGCGGGCTTGATCACGATGGTGTTGCCCGCGATCAGTGCGGGTGCGATCTTCCATACCGCCTGCCACAGAGGGAAATTCCACGGCGTGATGCCGGCGACCACGCCGACCGGCTCACGCCGCACGTAACTCGTGGTGCCGGCGGCGAACTCTCCTGCGGCCTGAGCGGCCAGCACACGACCGGCTCCGGCAAAGTGCCGCAGCGCTCCCAGAATTCCCGGCAGTTCTTCTTCGGTCGCCGCAGTGATCGGCTTGCCGGCGTCGATGGATTCGATCCTGGCGAATTCGGCCAAGTTCTGCGCGAACAGATCGGCCAGGGCGTGTAGCGCCTCGGAGCGCTTGCCGGGAGACTTGGCCGCCCAGGCGGGGAAGGCGGCCTTGGCCGCTTGGACCGCGTCATCGACATCTCCGGGGGTCGATTCGGTGAAGCGGGCGATGACTTCACCAGTGCTGGGATCCAGGACCTCGAGCGTGTCGGTCGAGGAGCCGGCCACCGATTTGCCGTCGATCACGTTCGGCACCGTCAGCAGTGTCATGGGTCTACCTTTCGGGGTTGTCTACTTGCTGTTGTGGATCGGTTCACAGCTGGGTGCTGGTCAATACGAAGCTCGGGTCGCCGAAGAGTTCCTCGTCGACGGACACACCGAGGCCGGGGGCGTCGTCGAGTACGACCTTCCCCGCCGTAAGGACGGGTCCCGTTGCGCCCGGGTCCTTTTGGTAGGACATCGTCATGTGATGGCCCATGAAGTAGGACACACCGAGGAACCGTTGGGGGTCGATGCTGGCGGCGAGTTGCGCCATCGCGCCGGTGGCGAGGTCGGCGCCTTGGGGTTCGTCGACCATGATCATGATGCCGGTGGCTTCGGCTAGGTCGCGGATGCGGGCGGCCTTGGTCAGTCCTCCGACTCGGGTGATCTTCAAGTTGAGCGCATCGGTGATGCCCAGATGGTGCCCGGTCAGCACGTCGTCGTAGGTTTGGCCGCTTTCGTCCATCATCAGGGGCAGGGGGCTGTGCCGTGCGACGAGGGCGAGTTCGGTCATGCTGGCGCAGGGTTGTTCGACGTAGGTGTCGACGTCGCGGATCGCCTGCAGGTAGCGCTTGGCTTGAGCGACGGTCCAGCCGCGGTTGGCGTCGCTGGTCATGAACTCCGACACTCCCGCCACCGCGCTGGCGACGGCGTGCGTGCGCTTGGCGTCGTCTATCGGGTCGTCACCCAATTTTAGCTGAAAGCGTCGAAACCCCAAGTCCACGAAGGACAGGGCTTCTTCGGCCATTCCCTGCGGTGAGGTCAGGCTGACCGCTTGGAAGGCGCCGAGTTCACGTTGCTTGATGCCGCCGAGCAGCGTGGCCACCGGCAATCCGAGGAGCTTGCCGCGCAGGTCCCACATCGCGGTGTCGATGGCCGCCTTGCCGGGTAGGTGCCCGATCAGCAGCGCGTCCATGCCGTCGGCGAGCACGCCGGCGTCCATTGGATCGCAGGTGAGCACGAACGGTGCGAGTTCCTTGACGGTTTCGCGTGCACTGCCGGGGAATCCGTTGAGGTAGTTGCCCCCCAAGGTGCCGGCTTCGCCCCAACCGGTGGTGCCGTCGTCGGCGGTCACTTTGACGACGGTGGCGGGGAAGGCGCTCAGGTCGCGCCCGTGCGACATGACGTAGGAACCGCCGGCTGCCGGGATGTCGACGGAAAAGCAGGAAATGCTGTGCAGCTTCATGGCCTCATTCTCTGTGATGAAGGGGCGGCTAGGCGAAAAGCGTTGACAAGTAAGGGGATAGGAAAGTCCCTTGTGGGTCCAATTCCTGCCGGACGGCCTCGAAGTCGCCGAGCCTTGGGAACAGTCGCGCGATTCGCTCGCGCGTCATGAAGTTGAGCTTTCCCCAGTGTGGGCGCGCGTCGAAGTCGTCGAGGGTCGCGGCGACGTCGGCCAGAAAGCCCATGTAGTCCTTGTCCTGGTGTCCGCAGATGGAGATCGAGATGGAGGGGCGTTGGTAGAACGGGGAGAGGTAGGCGTCGTCGGCGGCGATCGACCGCACTTCGATGGGGTAGAGCTGGTCGGGGTACTTGGTCAAGATCAGGTCCCGCAGCGCGAGGAACGCGTCCTTGCCGTCCTCGTAGGGGACGAAGTACTCGAGTTCCCTGTTGACGATGACGCCCTCGAAATCAGGATCGGGATAGATCCGGTACGGCCGGTCGACCCGCCGGTATCTGGGGTCGGGGGTGGAGCTGAGCGACACCCGCGGCACCTCGTCGTAGAGCTTGACCAAGGCACAGTCACCCGGGCCGACCGACGCAGGCCAGTCCATGAACAGCGATCCCGGGGAGCCGTCATAGGGCATCCAGAAGAACGAGAAGTGACGCCGATGCGCCATTTCGTCGTCGAAACGCTCGAGAACCTGTTCGACGGGCCAATATTCGAGGTTTTCGGCCAGACCGAACGCCTCGCGGACGGCGAGCTCGACCTCGGTGACGACGCCGAGCATTCCCATCGCCACTCGCGCTGCCGCCAGCCTGTGCGGATCGTCAGTCCTGACCTCGCGAACCTGGCCCGTGGCAAGGACGACGCGGAACTTCGTGGCCATCGCCGAGAAGCACTGCTGTGCCACACCGGAGCCGTGCGTGGCGGTGCCGATCGCGCCGGCGATCTGTTGTGCGTCGATGTCCCCTTGATTCTTCAGACACAACCGGGCCGCCCACAACGGGTCACCCATCTGCCGGATCGTCGTTCCTGCCAATACCGTGACACGGTGGCGGGCAGCATCGATCTCGGTAACCCCGGTCATCCGGTCCATGCAGAGGATCACGCCGTCGGTTGTCGACAGTGGCGAGAAGGAGTGCCCCGTCCCGACGACGCGCACGCCCAGTCCCTGGTTCACGGCGTCGGTGACGGCGTCCTGAACGTCGGCCTCCGTGCTCGGATGCAGGACCCGCTGAGGAGCGCACTGCTGATTGCCTGCCCAGTTCGACCATTGCGAACGCGTGATACTTGCCATGCCTAGGTTGACTCCATCTTGGTCGGATGACTCAACGATGCCCAGGTGCGACGTCGCGAGAGATTCCCCGACGGCTCTTCGGGATGCACATGTAGATGACGCAGCCGGCCACTACGACTCCGGCGAGGCCCAATCCCACGTGAATCGGGTCGGAGACCACCAAGACGATGCACAGGACGAACGACCAGACGATCGCCGCCACGAAGATCACCGGGGTGAACTTGCCGTAGTGCCACGGGTGTTCGGGCAGCTTCTTCTTGATCACGGCCCAGAAACCGACCGTGACCACGACCGTGTAGGCAAATCCCCAGGCCAGCGCTGTCATCGCGGCGAGCACCGAGAGCAACGAGGACCACAGACCAAACAGTAGGGCCATCGCGAGGATCGTCAGGGTGGCGTTGATCGGGATTCGCTGCTTGCTGACCTTGCGCATCCAGCCTGCCGCCGGCATCTGACCATCGCGCGCTTGCGACCACAGGACCCGTATTCCGGTGAGCTGCAACATGGCGATGGTGGCCAGCAGCGCTACGATCGCGACCGCTTCGATCACCGTCGCGAACGTCTGGCCGATCGCGCTGTCGAGGATGTCTTTCACGGGCACGGAGCTGCCCATGATGGCGGGAAGGTCTTGAATGGCCAGCAGCAGCAAGGCAATGATGATTCCGCCGGCCAGGTAGGCCGAGGTGTTGGCTACGACGGAGGCCATCGGCGCCATCTTGTTGGCGTTCTTCGTTTCCTCCGAGGCATTCCCCGTGGCGTCGAAGCTGGAAATCAGATAGGCGGGAAGAATCATCGCGAAGAGCGCGGGCATCAACCAGTGGCCCCCATTGGTGGTGCCACCGCTGTCGGTCAGGATGCTCAGCGGCTGGGTGGGGTGCTTGACCAGGATCAAGCCACCGATCAGCAAGACGACCACGATGATCTCGGCGATGACGCCGACGTTGTTGAGCAGCGCGGCCACCTTGACCCCGGCGATGTTGAACAGGGTCACGAACACCATGATCCCGGCGGCCCACGCGAAGGTTTCCAAGTTGGAGTCGACGGTGACGCCGAACCACCCCGCCAGGAACGGGACCATGCTGGTGGATACGGCGGTCACGGATACGGTGTGTGCGATGACCAGAAGCCAGCCCGTTTGCCAGGCCAGCCACGGGTTTCCGGTAATCCGACCGGTGATCTGGTAGACGCCGCCGGCGAGCGGGTACGCCGAAACCAGTTGTGCGACGGCGAGTCCCACGGTGAAGACCTGAAGTGCACCGCCAATCACGTACGACCAGAATGACGCAGGGCCAAAGAAGCTGAGGCCGACGATCAACGTCGTGAAGGTCGACGATGCGACCGCGATGGACGAGAACTGGATGCCGAAGCTGGAGAAGAAGCCCAACGATCGACTCAACTCCTGTTTGTAGCCCATTTTCTCCAGGAGCGCTTCATCTGTGTGCAGCTGCTCGCTGCCGGACTCTGGGACTGCTTCGGCATCTGGAGATATGGCCATGACTACCTCGCTCAGGAGTATCGAATTAGTAAGGACGGACGGATCATGGACGACATTGATGATTGCTGATTGTCGACAATGGTACACATGGCTCCATTGAAGTCAACCAATTCGGCCGTTTCGTCCAGCAGTCAGAGGCGGGATGGGCTCGCTGCCGCGGCTATCGGAAGTCGCACCAATCCACGGCGGAGCTCTGCTCATGTAACATTGTCGACAAGTTGTCCATATCGACGTAAGAGGTCGGCACGCCCCGACCGACTACACGAGCAGCGTCTACGCCAGATCCGCCCACGGGGGTCTTTGTGTCCATGCCGAGCCTCGGCGCCACCAATGATGTCTCACTGGGCCGTATCGAACAGCGGACCCGACCGGAGTCGGTGGCGCAGGTCCTTCGCAATGCCATCCTGGACGGCACGCTGCCTCAAGGCAGCCAGTTGGGCGAGACGCACCTGGCCAGCGATCTTGGAGTAAGTCGTGCGCCGCTACGCGAAGCACTCGGCACGCTCGCCGATGAGGGTCTCGTCGTGAGGATTCCCTACCGCGGGGCGTTTGTCGCCGAGGTGAGCGCGCGGGGCATGTCTGAAATCGCCAGTCTGCGAAAACGTTTGGAGCCCTACGCCATCGAGTTGGCGATGCCCCGACTGAAGGGAGCAGGGCGCGACAGAGTGCAACGTGCTCTCGACGCAATGCGCAAGAGCGCCGATGACAACGACCTCAGCGCCACAGTTCTCAACCACATGACGTTCCACCGCGAATTCTACGAACTCTCCGAGCACAAGCTGTTGCTGGATTTGTGGAGGAGCTGGGAAGCCCAACTGCAGATGTTCTTCTCCACTGATCAGCGGGCATTCTCCGACTTGCACGACCTGGTTGCCGCACACGAGCGTCTGCTCTCCATCATCGAAGGCGGGGACATCGAGGCAATCGCGCGAGAACTGGCCGTGCACATCCACAGCCCGTCCCCCGCCGACATCGAAGCCGACGGAGGCAATCCCGTCATCCGCTGAGTCGAACTGCTTACTCCTGCCGAAGCTCGCGCCACTCCGGTACCGCGTCAGGGTCTTGCACTGCGGGCGCAGGCCGCAGTGTCGGTTAGGACTGTCGGCTAGGACTTCAGCTTGCGCCAGCCACCGGCCCGGTTGTTGGCGATGATGGCGACGAACATCTGCTGCAGTGCCTCGGCGTTGACCGGCCGGCCCTCGTAGATCGCCACCGTGCGGCCCGTCTTGTTGTCGTGGCCGCCGGTGACGATGCCGTGCGGGTCGGGCACGATGCCGCCGTCGTAGAGGAACACGTTGACGTGATCCTTGGTGGCCAGCAGCGCGCAGACGTTGCCGTCGAGCACGAAGTACGGCTGCACCGTCCGCTTGATCGTCTCGACCACGTCGGGGTCGGCGGCGTGTACGAGGTCGCGGACCTGTTGGCAGATCCGCTGCTGCCAGTCGGGCAGGGCGTCGATGTACGCGTCGACTCTCGGGTCCTTCAGGTAGTCCACACCCCGAGGATCACACGCGTCCCATCCGTCGCGGGACGGAACCACTAGTCGAAGTGC
>Ga0137412_10001684_pt1 | contig 17271 bp, 12 predicted proteins | sample CZODoug2_1_16fun_FD_122160 | JGI IMG/M metagenome (GOLD analysis project Ga0137412, IMG submission 122160) | Vadose zone soil fungal communities from Angelo Coast Range Reserve, California, USA - CZODoug2_1_16fungal (Hybrid Assembly) | ecosystem: Environmental > Terrestrial > Soil > Vadose zone...
CACGGCAGGTGTGTTTTGGTCAGCCATGAATGGTTCAACCCGTGGTAAATATGTCGTGAGTCTGCAGCAAAAATTCCTCCAGCGTCTGTGCCGCGCGTTCACACTGCGCCCGAGTGCATGGCGCATCGCCCCGGTAGACGGCTCCAGCCGGCCCCTGAATCGCGATTGCATAGACTCCCTCGGCCAGTCCCGAGGCGCGCAAGGCGGCCAGCGCCATGGCACCGTCCGCTGATCCGCCGACGCCATCGTGCGCCGCGCTATCGCGCGTGCTCAGCGTCACGCAACCGCGCAGCGCATCCGGGTCCGCCAGGCTGGCGCACGGCCCCGCAGGCCGGTCGGCCGGACACGCCAGGACCAGCAATTCATAGGGCAATTGCCTGCCCTTTTGCTTGAGTTGCTGCGTCACGGCTATTCCTAACAGACAGCCCAAGCGTCCGTCATAGCGCACCGTATTGGCCGCCGTATCGTAGTGCACGCCGATGAGTAGTCGTTTCGCGTTGGACCGATCCGTGCGGTGGCGCCCGATCATGTTGCCGCCGCCGGCAGCCGATACATCGAGGCCGGCTGCCAACATCCATTCGCGCAACAGGGCAGCGCTTCCCTGCCCTACGCCGGTGCCGTCCACGCCCGTGCCGTCGGAACTCAGCGCCAGCCGTTCGTTCATCGCCATGATTTCGACGCCCGCGGGCGTGGCAACCACATCGCTCAGCCGGAAACCTGCAATCAAGCCGATTTGGCCCAGCGCCGTGTTCCGTTCCAGCGGTTCATCATGCGTGAGCCGGCGTTTCAGGGTCGCAATAATGGACGCAGGATCGTGGCCGCGCACCGCGAGGATGAACGGCATGGCAAATTTTTCGACGTAGGCCGTATTGAGCTCATCCAGTTGCGCAAAATCTTGCGGCGTACAGGCGTCCAGACCTGCGCGATGCTGTTCGCTGGCCGACGCTCGAGTAAGCTCGGCACGAGTTCGGCCACGGGCACCCAACTTCGGATGCGCACGAATGAGGATCAATTGCTCCGCGGGACTCGCCTTCTCTACGGCCAGGCGCATGGCTTCGAGCAAATGCAGGCGCGAAGCATACGGCCGGCCGGCGGCGGCGCGCTGCGCCACCCACGGAGAATGCTCGAAGATCGCGCCCAGCGTGATCACGAACTCATGGACAGCCAGTTCATTCAAGTCGGAAAGCGCGATCACGGGCCCTGCGTGTACGGGTGATTAGTGATCCAGTGCCGGGCGATGTCGACGCGGCGGCAGATCCAAACCTGCTCATGCTCCAGGACATAGTCGAGGAACCGCTCGAGTGCCGCGATTCGTCCGGGACGCCCGGCCAAGCGGCAGTGCAGACCGATCGACAGCATTTTCGGCGCATCGAGACCGCCGGGATCGCCTTCGGCATACAGCGTGTCGAACGCCGCCTGCAGATAGTCGAAGAACTGCGTGCCGGAATTGAAGCCCTGGACGGTGGCAAAGCGCATGTCGTTGGTATCGAGCGCGTACGGTACCACCAGGTGGGGCACCTCGCGCCGAGCGCCGCCGCCGCCCACCGCCACCCGGGTCCAGTACGGCAGATCATCGGCATAGGAATCCGCGTCGTACAGCAAACCGCCATGCTCCACGACCAGTCGACGCGTCTGCGGGCTGTCGCGTCCGGTATACCAGCCCAAGGGCGCGGCGCCGAAGATATCGCTCAACATGGCGATGGCCTCGGCCATGTCCGCGCGTTCCGCGGCTTCGTCGACTTGCTGGTAGCTGATCCAGCGCAGCCCGTGGCAGGCGATCTCATGCCCAAGCTCTTGGAACGCCGCCGCCGCCTCCGGATGGCGGCGCACGGCGGTGGCGACCGCAAATATGGTGAGCGGCAGATCGCGGCGTTCGAATGCCCGCAGCACCCGCCAGAGGCCCGCGCGGGAGCCGTACTCGTACAGCGACTCCATGCTCATGTGGCGCATGGGGAAGGCCTGTGCATTGACGATGTCGGACAGGAACACCTCGGATGCCGCGTCGCCGTCGAGCACACAGCTCTCCGCGCCCTCCTCGTAATTCAAGACGAACTGCAAGGCAATCCGTGCGCCGCCCGGCCAGCGCGGGTGCGGTGGGTATCGGCCATAACCCTTGAGGTCGCGCGGATAATACGGGTTCAACGGCGCAGCACTCCGTGTCCGATCCACATCAGCACCGTCGCGCGCTCGTCATCGGTCATCCCGGTGAGATTGCCGAGCGGCATGGCGCGCAGCGCGAGCTGCTGCTGAACTTCCGGAAGATGCGCACGGACTTGATCCAGAGTCTCAAACACGAGGCCGTTGGGAGGGGCGGTGAAGCCGGCCTGGGTGGGGCTCTGCGCGTGGCATGGCACACAGCGCTGCGCGACGATGAGCTGCACGCGGGCGGGATCGACCGCCGGCGCCGCGCCGCGGGCCGCGAGCTCCTGTTGGTGCAACGGCGCGAGCGCAACCACGACCGCAGCGAGAGTCAGTACGCCGAGCGCCGCCGGCAGGACCGTCGCCCAACCGCGGCGCTCCGCCGGTTTGTGCCGGGCCACGAACCAGGCGCGGATGCAGGCGCCGGCGAAGCTGATCGCAATGAGCACCAGCCAGTTGTAGCGCGCGCCGTAGGTCATGGCGTAATGATTGCTGATCATCACGAACAGCACCGGCAGCGTGAAATAGGTGTTGTGCACCGAGCGCTGCTTGCCGCGCAGCCCCGGCGTCGGGTCCGGATCGCGGCCCTGGCTTTTCGCCCGAACCAGTTCGCGTTGACCCGGAATGATCACGAACAACACGTTGGCCACCATGATGGTGCCGAGGGCGGCGCCGAATATCATGAAGGCGCCGCGGCCGCTGAATAGCTGGCACAGGCCCCACGCTTCGGCGGCAAGCGCTAAGCTCAAGAGCGTAGCGAGTGCGCGCGGGTGGCGGCCAAGCGGCGAGCGGCACAAACCGTCGTAGACCAGCCAGCTCGCGGCCAACGAGATCATGGCAATCGCGATGGCGGCGGGCTTCGACCATGCCGCGACATCGGGGTCGATCAGATAGGCCTCGGCGCGCAGGAAATACAACAGGCAGAGCAGCACGAATCCGGACAGCCAGGTGGAATACGCCTCCCAGTAGAACCAATGCAGCGTCGGCGGCAACACCGCCGGCGCGACCCGGTACTTCTGAGAGCGGTAGAAACCGCCGCCGTGCACCGCCCACAACTCGCCGGCGACGCCGGGATCGATGCGCTCGCCGCCGAACGGCGCTTGCAAATGGTTATCCAGCCAGACGAAATAAAACGACGCGCCAATCCATGCGATGCCGGTGATGACATGCACCCAGCGCACGAGGAGCGCAAACCAGTCCAACAAATACGTCACCATGGCGGCGTCCCTGGCGCGCCCGACGCCGCGGCAGCCGTTGCTGCGACACCCGTGGGGGCACGCGCGCCCGCGCCGCAGTTCGCGCAGGCGACGCCCGCGCAAGCGGCTTCGGCCGCCGCCGTCGCCGGCGCCTGTTGCCGAGCCGCGGCGCCCGCGCTCAAGTCCCGCATCAGCTGTGCGGCCACGCCGACGGCAATCGCCGCGGGCCATTTGCTCGAAATACCCTCGATGCCGATCGGGCAAACCAGTGCCGCAATGGCCTTGGGTTCGAGGCCGTCGCGCGCCAATCGAGCACGAAAACGCGCCGCCTTGCTGCTCGAGCCGATCAATCCCACCCAGGCAAAATCGCCGCGATGCAGAATTGCCCGGCACAGCGCATAGTCGAGCGGATGGCTGTGCGTCATCACCAGAAAGCGCGCGCCCGGCGGCGCGTCGCTCAACGTCGCTACCGGATCTTCGCTGTGCACCATTTGCACCGCCGTCTCATTCTGGGCGGGCAACAATTCGACGCGCGAATCGACCCAGGTCAAGCGCACCGGCAACTCCATCAAAATACGCGCGAGCGCCTGGCCGACATGGCCGGCACCAAACAGCCACAGCGGCGGCAAGGCATCGTCCAGGCGCTCGCGCAGCGTGACCTCGTCCGGCCGTTCTCGATTGATGCGCGGCGCGGCCTGCGCGCGCGGCGTTCGCAATAAATGATTCGTGTCGACGTCCGACCCGGCGGCGCACACGAGTCGGCGCTCGATTCCCGTCGCGGAGATCGTGCTCTCGAGCACAGCCGGACCGTGGCACGCCGCGACCGCGGCGGCATCGAGCAGTTTGACCTCGGCGCGCGTGTAACGCTCGAACCACACCTCGACCACGCCGCCGCAGCATTGTCCGAGGTCGGCGGCGAGCACCATGCGCTGCAGCTGCGCGGGCATCGCCGCATCGTCGAGCATCGCCCGCGCCACGGTCAATGCCTGCCACTCGAGCTGGCCACCGCCGATGGTGCCTACGACGGCAGCAGGACTGACCAGCATACCGACCCCGGGTTCGCGCGGTGCCGAGCCGCGCACGGCCGCCAGAACGATGCGGATCACCACAGGTGCGCCCTGCAGCGCGCGCGATAGCGCCTGCGGCCAGTCGCAAAGCGGCTTCAGCCACGATGTCTCTGGCTTGCTCATGGACTCGGCGCAACGCCGCCGGCGAGCCCTAAGTTCCCAATGGCGCGCAGCACCGCTTCCGGCGTCGCGGGTGCCGACAAATCCGCGAATGAACCGGGCGCACCGCAGCTGGCAATGGCATCGCGAATGGCATGAAAGACCGAGATCGCCAACATCAACGGTGGCTCGCCCACCGCCTTGGAGCGATAGATGGTCTCTTCCCGGTTGGGTTCCCCCTCCAGCAATCGCACCGAGGCGCGCAACGGCCAGTCTCGTGCCGTCGGGATTTTGTACGTCGATGGAGCGTGTGTTTTCAGCTCACCCGCGCCGTTCCACCACAATTCTTCCGAGGTGAGCCAACCGACGCCCTGCAAAAATCCTCCTTCGATTTGACCGAGATCGATGGCGGTGTTCAGCGAGGTTCCCGCATCGTGCAGGATATCCACGCCGAGCAACTGCGTTTCGCCCGTCAAAGTATCCACCGCGACTTCACTCACGGCCGCGCCATAGGCGAAGTAAAAGAACGGCCGGCCGCGCATGCTGGACTTGTCCCATTCGATCTTCGGCGTGCGATAGAAACCGGTGGACGATAGGGAAATGCGCGCGCGGTAGGCCTGCTGCACCAAGTCGGCGAACGCGAACTGCCGCTCGCCCACCTGGACTCGTCCGGCGTGAAAATGCACGTTCTCGGGCGCGGCACCATAAGCGTCGCAGGCAAATTGCACCAGGCGGCGCCGAATGGTTTGCGCGGCAGCTTGCGCCGCCTTGCCGTTCAAATCCGAGCTCGCCGAGGCTGCGCTCGCCGACGTGTTGGGTACCTTGGACGTGTCCGTGGTCGAGACCCGGATCGCCGACAGCGGTACTCCGAGCTCCGTCGCGACCACCGATGCCACTTTGGTGAACAGTCCCTGCCCCATCTCGGTGCCGCCATGGTTCAGCAACACGGTGCCGTCGGTGTAAACATGCAACAGCGCACCGGCCTGGTTGAACGTGGTCGAGGTAAAGGAGATGCCAAATTTGACGGGCGTCAGCGCGAGACCGCGTTTGACGGTGGTACTCGCCGCGTTCCAAGCGGCAATGTTGCGGCGGCGCGCATGGTAACGGCTGCTGGCTACCAGACGATCGACGATGGTGTGAATGACATTGTCTTCGACCCGCTGGCCATACGGCGTGACGTTGCGATCCTCGAGACCGTAAAAATTTGCGCGGCGCACCGCGAGCGGATCCAGGCCCTGCGTGCGGGCGATCTGATCGAGAATGTGCTCGATCACCATCATGCCCTGCGGTCCGCCGAAACCGCGAAAGGCCGTGTTTGAGACCGTGTGCGTCTTGCAGCGATGCGAGACGATTTCGACATGATCGAGAAAGTAAGCGTTGTCGACATGCATCATGGCGCGGTCGTTCACCGGGCCGGACAAATCGGCCGAATAGCCGCAGCGCGACGCCAGAACGACGGCCAGGGCCGTCACGCGGCCATCGTCGCCGAAGCCGACCTCGTAGTCGGCCAGGAAGTCATGGCGCTTGCCGGTCAGGAGCATGTCGGCGTCGCGGTCGACCCGCAGTTTGACCGGGCGGCCGGTTTTATGTGCGAGTACGGCGGCGGCGGCGGCGATCAAGGCAGGCTGGGTTTCCTTGCCGCCGAAGCCGCCGCCCATGCGCCGGCACTGCACGGTGATGTCGTGCGCGCGCCTGCCAAGGGCGCGCGCCACGATCTGTTGAACTTCGGAAGGGTGCTGCGTCGAACTATGCAGCAGCATGGCGCCGTCTTCCTGGGGAAGCGCGATCGCAATCTGGCCCTCGAGGTAGAAGTGGTCTTGGCCGCCGATGCAGACCGTGCCGCGCAGCCGGTGGGCGGCATGCGTGAGCGCCTCGTGCGGCTGGCCGCGCACCAAGCGCTCGGTCGGCAGCACAAAGCTCTGCGCCGCGAGCGCGGCTCGAATGTCCAGAATCGCCGGCAGCTCCTCATAGGCGATGTGCCCGGCGCCCGCCGCCCGCCGCGCCGCCGAGTAACTGGTCGCGGCCACGGCGAACAGCGGCTGACCCGCGTATTGCACCAAGTCGGCCGCGAAAATCGGATCATCGTGCAGCACGCTGCCGTAATTGTTTTCCCCCGGAATGTCCGCTGCCGTGGCAACGGCGACCACGCCGGGCCGCAGTTGCAGCGTCGCGAGGTCCAATGCGCGTATCCGGCCGTGCGCGATGCGGCTGAGCCCAAAAGCCGCATGCAGCGTATCGGCCGGCAGCGGGATGTCATCGGCGTAGAGCGCCCGCCCGGTGACATGCAGGTGCGCGCTCTCGTGCCGTGCCGCCGCGCCCTGCCCCGGTTGCAGGATGGGCTCGGTCACCATCGCGATAACCCAGGCTTCACGGCCACGCCGCCAGCGCCGCATCGGTGCGCACCGGACCCGCTCCGCCGCCGTGCTCCAAGTAGAAGCGCCGCAGCAAGTTCCCCGCGGCCCGCTGCCGATAAGCGCTGCTTGCGCGCAAATCGGTCAGCGGCTGGAAATCATCGGCAAGCGCGCGCGCGGCGCTCTCGATGCTGGCGGATTCCCAGGCAGCACCGAGCAACGCGCGTTCGGCCGCGCGCGCCCGCGCCGGAATGGCGGCCATACCGCCGAAGGCTATCCGGGCCGCGACGATGCGTCCGCCCTCGACCTGCACCGAAAACGCGGCGCACACCCCGCTGATGTCCTGATCGAACCGCTTGGATACTTTGTAGCTCGCGACGCATTGTCCGGCGCGCGCGCGCGGCACGGTCACGGAAACGATGAACTCGCCCGGTTCGAGCTGCGTAATCTGATATCCCACATAGAACGACTCGAGCGGCACGTGCCGCGTTCGCGAACCGCGGCGCAACTCGAGATCGGCTTCGAGCGCGATCAGGATGGGCATGGAATCGCCGATGGGAGAACCGTTGGCGAGATTGCCGCACAAGGTGCCCGAGTTGCGCACCGGCGGCGAGCCGAAACGCTGTGCAAGCTCGGCGAATTGCGGGAACGCGGCAACGATCGCGCTCCAGGCCTCGGTCAACGTTACCGCAGCGCCAATGACGATGCCCTCGTCAGTGCTGCGCACCTGCTTGAGTTCGGCAATCTCGCCGATGTAAATGACCGCCGGCAAATCCCGCTGTTGCTTGGTGACCCAAAGCCCGATATCCGTGCCGCCCGCCAACAATGTCGCAGCCGGGTTTTGCATTCGTGCAGCGGCAAGTTCATCGGTGGTGTGGGGTGCATGGAAGCTTGGCAATCGTAACGGCTGATCGCGGCGGATCGCCAGCAGCGCGTCGCGGCGGGCGGCCGATTGCGGTTCAGCACGACTCCAGTGGGCCGGCGGCGCATAGCCGCCCATGCGCAGTCCCGCGTCGATGATCGGGCGATAGCCCGTGCAGCGGCACAGGTTTCCGGACAGCGCCTCGAGCACCTGCTCGCGCGTGGCCGCGTCGGTCTGCAAATACAGGGCAAACAGCGACATCACGAATCCGGGCGTGCAAAACCCGCACTGCGAGGCATGCGAATCGACCATCGCCTGCTGCACCGGATGCAGGCAGCCGTCCGCGGCCTGCAGGCTTTCGACGGTGACGAGTTCCTGCCCGTCGATGGTCGGCAAGAAGCGAATGCAGGAATTCACGGCCCGATAGCGGACACCGCTGCCATCCGGCGCGAGCTCTCCCAAGGCCACGGTGCATGCGCCGCAATCGCCCTCGGCGCAGCCTTCCTTGGTGCCGGTACGGTGCGCGACGTCGCGCAAATATTCGAGCACCGTCAGCGTCGGCGGCAGGCCGGATGCGGTCACGATCTGTCCATCGAGGAGGAAGCGGACCGCGTTCTGCGCTTCAGTGGCTGACACGCCCGCTCATCCTCCTCGATAGACCGAATAACTCCAGGGCGAGACCAGCAACGGCACGTGGTAGTGCTCCTCTGGGTGGGCAATGCCGATCCGAATGACCGCGTCCTCGAGGAACGCGGGGACGGGCAATACCACGCCGCGGGCGCGGAAATAGTCCGCCACATAAAACGTGACGGCATAGCGGCCAGCGCGCAAGGCCGCCCCGGCGATGAGCGGCGCCGCGCAGCGGCCGTCCTTGCCGGTCGATACCGAGGCAAGCAGCAGAGGCGCCGCAGACCCCAACTCGTGCACTTCGATCCGCATACCGCCCGCCGGCAATCCGGCGCTGGTGTCGAGGACATGCGTGGTCAGCTGGCCCATGCCTCAAGGTTCCGAAAACAATTCGGCCAGTCACTCAAACTCGTTCACCAGCGGCATCTCGTTGATCGCGTATCGGCCGAGTGTATGCGATTATTTCGCGTTGCGGTAGCGAGCGGCAGGCAGGCAGGGGTCAGCGTGTGTGGACACGCCGGTTCGCCACCCACACGTCGCGGATATTGGCGCGCGCAGCATGGTAGACGATTTTCTGCACCATCTCTGCGGGGGTATCCGCCTCATCGAGATGCAAATTGCTGTCGGGCACATCGCCGTCGATCAAGAGCGCGTCGAAATAATACCCTTCCCGGAATATTCCGATCGGCAGGTCGAGTGCAACGCCGCCGCCCGCCGTCGCCAACCAAAAAGCGGTGAGTGCATCGATACGCGACTCGGGAAGCCTGCGTTCCGCGCGCCCAAGCGCCGGATCAACCCCGGCTTCGAGGCTGCGGGAGGCGATCACCGCTTGGCGGGCATTGTCCAGGATCGAGGGACTCGCGCCCCCGGCGATATCCGTGCCCAGGCCGACGTGAACGCCGCGTGCCAACATGCGTCGCAAGGGGAAAATGGCATCGGAAAAATAGACGTTCGACAACGGACAATGCGCGATCCCCGCGCCCGCTTTAAGGATGTGCACCACATCCTCCTCGCTGATGAAGTTGCCGTGCGCCAGGATCGTGCGCCGTGACAGCAGTCCGAAGCTCTCGAGCGCTACGGTATCCGTCACTCCGCAGCGATTGCGGACGTACTCATGCTCCCAATCGCTCTCCGAGCAATGCGTCTGCACATGGCAGCCGGTGGCGCGCGCAAGCGCACCCAATCCGTGCAGCAGTTCATCGGAACAGGACGGAATGAAGCGCGGCGTGATGACCGGCCGGATCAATCCACTCTCGTTGCCCGTCATCGATTGCACATAGTCTATGAATGCGGCCGTCTCGGCCAGGGCGGTGGCCGCAGATGCGTCCCGATAAAAAACGGGACACTGGTCCGGATTATCCATGGCAACCCGGCCGATCAACGCACGCTGCGATTTCTCGAGACAGATGTCGGCGAGCTTTTGGGTCGCCGGCAAATGAATGGTCGCGAAATACAACGCCGTTGTCGTGCCGTTCGCGAGCAGCCCCCGCACCAGCGATTCGTAAACCCTGGCCGCATACTCGAGGTCCGCATAGAGCGCTTCCAGCGGGAAGGTGTAGGCCTGCAGCCACTCCTCGAGGGGTAGATCGAGCGCCAACCCAAGTTGCGGCCATTGCGGCGCATGCACGTGCAGGTCAATCAGCCCGGGCAATAGGTATTGCCCTTTTCCAGATGTTATCAAGGTTCCGGCCCCTTGGAACTGCCGGATCGCCTCGGCGGCTTGCGGCGAATTGCCGCGGTGGATTGCGCCGATCTTTCCGTCGCCGCCGATCACGATGAGAGCATCGCGCAGCAACTCGATTCGCCCACGCGACGGCGTGTGCAATACGTTGCCGAGAAATGCGCGCTCAGACACGGATGAATGGGACATGCGGCGCACGCGCCAGACTCGAGGCGGATAGTTGCATTCGCGGCTCCCAAAAACCGCTTGGCTGCGGCACAGCCGATAATTAAACCGCGTTTCGCGGCGAGAGGCGAGGCGAGAATTAGAGCGTGTTTACAAGACCGCTGTTACGAGACCGGTGTTATGCGCGCCGCCGCGGAGACGCCGGCGCGAGCCGGCCGCTGTTCACCGGCGTTGCGATCGCGGGGACGATGCAGGACCGGATAAGCAAAACTCGCGAGATGCGAGTGAATACGGCGAAGATCGCGCACGGAACGCAGCAGGAGACCGCTCTCCTCGGCCACCCGCTCCGCCGTCTCGGTCTCGACGAGTCGATTGCTTGCGGCGGCCGTGCGCAGCGACCGTGCGCTCAACGCCATTGCCGCCGCCTCGAATTCGCGGAAACTCGCCTTGCTGGCGACCAGACGCTCGGCATCGTGCGGTTCGGCCTGCAGAAACACCGCCACTGCCAGGCGCAGGCAGTTGCACAGCTCGGCATGCATCGCCGCCACGATGTCGGTTTCATCCGATGACAGCCTCTTGCCCCGCTTGAGACTGCGCAACGAGAACTCCACGAAACTGTTCGCGAGAATGTCCGCGACATGTTCGAGGTTGATGACCGCGGACAGAATGTCCTGCGCGCGCGCCCCTTCGCGTTGATTATCCAGAGCCTGATCGCCGATGTCGGCCAAGTAGCGGCGGATCGCCTCCCCCAACTGATCGACGCTGCGGCCGGCGGCGGCGACGGCGGTGGCCCGCCCAAGGCTCTCGCGGCAGGTGATTTCCAGCGTGTCGCGCAGCATCGCGTCGATCATGTCCGCTATTCGCAGTGTCTCCCGCGAAGCGTTCGCGAGTGCGACCGTCGCCGAATCGAGCGCCGCCGCGTCGAGGTGCACCGGACGGCCCGGATCGGCGGAGAGGGGTGGGTCGGGCAACCAACGGGTGAGGAGGCGCGCCAGCGCCCCCACCGGGACCAAAAAGACCAAGGCCAGAGCAAGATTGAACAGGAGATGGAAATTCACCACCAGGCGCGCAGCGCCCAGATCCGATCGAGCGAGGGTGTGTGCTATTTCCGGTAGAAACGGCAACGCCAGAATCACGCCGGTGGCCCGCACCAACAGGTTGCCGAGCGGCAAGCGGCGCGCAATGCGCGTCGACGCATTGAGCAACGCGGGAAGCGCTCCGCCAAGATTCGCCCCCAGGACGAGCGCCAGCGCTCCGGTGGGTCCGACGACGTGAAGGGCCTCGAAGGTACCGACCAGCAGGACGATGGCAATGCTCGAATGGCAGGCCCAGGTGAGCACCGCCGCGATCGCGACCGCGAGTACGGGGTCGGCGGATAGCGAGCCCATGATGGGGCGCAGCAGAGGGGCATTTTCGAGCGGCGCCAGCGAATGCACCAGACCGGCCAGGGCCATGAGCATGAGTCCCAGACCAATGGCGATACGGCCGACATTCTTGGCGCGGCCGGCCGTCGCCCAGCGAAAGGCCAGTACGCCCACCAGCACCAGGGGCGGGCCCACCAGAGCCATATTGACCGACAGCAGCTGAGCCAACAACGCGGTCCCGACATTGGCGCCCAGCATGACCGCAAGCGCGGGCGCCAAGGCAATCACGCCGGTGGCCGTGAATGAGGTGGCCAATAGTCCGGTGGCGGTACTGCTCTGCAGGAGCGTGGTGATGCCGAGGCCGGTCAGAAATGCCCGAAAGGGAGACGCGAGATTTAGGCCGAGCCAGCGCCGCAGTACCGGACCGAAACCACGCTGCACGCCCGTGCCCACCATGTGAGTGCCCCAGAGTAGGAGACCCACGTGGCCTGCGAGTTCGATGAGTATGAGCGTGCCGTTCATCACATTTTCAATGGAATTTCACTTATTCAATGCAATGCTCGAGAATGTGCCAAGAACAACCGTGCGTGCATTGACGATGCGCACAGTTTTCGCTCAACGATGACGAGCGCGGTCGCGGGAACGCTTGAAAACTCGGTCGAGGATGATGGCCAGGATCACGATCGCAAGCCCCGCCTCGAAGCCCATGGCGATGTTGACCGAATTGAGCGCGCGCACCACCGGTTTGCCCAATCCGCCCGCCCCCACCAGGGCCGCGATCACCACCATGGAGAGGCTGAGCATGATGCATTGGGTGATGCCGGCCATAATCGTCGGCAACGCATGCGGCAGTTCTATTTTGAACAGCAGCTGACGCCGCGTGGCGCCGAACGACGCGCCGACGTCGAGCAGATGCGTGGGCACGGAGGAGATGCCGAGGTGCGTCAGGCGAATCGGCGCGGGGATCGCGAAAATCACCGTCGATATCAGCCCCGGCACGACGCCGAGCCCGAACAGGACCAAAGTCGGAATGAGATACACGAAAGTCGGAATGGTCTGCATCAGATCGAGCATGGGATGCAGCACTCGGTACACCCAAGGCCGATGTGCGGCGGCGATCCCGATCGGCACGCCGAGGATCATGCACACGATGGTCGAGAAGACCACCAGCGACAGCGTTTGGATGGTCGCGTCCCAATAGCCCAAATTGTCGATGAGCAACAGCGAGCTCGAAACGAAAATGGCGAGGCCAATCGAACGATGCAGAAGATAGGCAATCACCGTGAGCACCAGCATGAGCAGCAGCGCCGGGACTCGCATCAGAGCGGCGGTCAGCGCATTGATCACCCCGCCCAACACCCCGGAAACCGTGTCGAAGAGGCGCTGCGCATGGTGCATGGCGTAGTCGACAACATGGTTGAGCCAGCTGCCCAGAGGAATCTTATGGCCGACGATCCAGTCGTTCGCGGCGTCGAGCCGGTCGGCCATCTTGTGCAGCCCCGAATTTCTCAAGTTTTGGCGTATTGCAACGGCCGCCGGCGCACCGTCGAACGCGACCACCCCCGCCACCCAGGTATCGGCCAGAGCCAGATGCGAGGACAGAAACCGGGTCGCTGCCGCGGCCCCGTCCAGATGTTCATCAAGGATGAGCGCCATCATCTGGCTTTCGATTTCAGGAGTGAAGCTCAGATTCTCGAGGAACCTCCCCACGTTAGGGCACTCGGCTGGGTAACCCGTGCGCACGTCGGTGTAAATGGTCGCCCCGCCGTAGCCGGGGCCGAAGGTATCGTCGCCCCCAGCGAGATATTCCATGTGATATTTCAGGTTCATCGGATGGGGCGACCAGCCGAGAAATACGATCCACTCGGACTTGGCGATCGCGCGGTCGACCTCGCTCAACATGCCCTGCTCGCTCGATTCCACCAGAGTCCAGCGTCCGAGATCGAAGCGGTTGTCGGCGATGATGGAACCGATGATCCGATTGCCGTTGTTTCCGGGTTCAATGCCGTAGATCTTCTGGTGGAATCGATCCGCATGAGCGTTCAGATCGGCAAAGTTCTTGACTCCCGCCGCGGCCACGTAGGATGGGACGGCCAAGGTGTACTTGGCGCCCACCAGATTCGCCCGAACGACTTGAACCGATCCGTCGGCAAGGAACGGCTTGCGGTCCTCTTGCATACTCGGTTGCCAATCGCCGAGATACACGTCGATCTGGCGATTCTTGAGCGATGCGTAGGTGACCGGAATCGACAGGATTTCCGTGGTGGTTCGGTAACCCAAGGCCTCCAAGAGGCGGGCGGTCAAGGCGGTTGTCGCGGTAATGTCCGTCCAGCCCACATCGGAAAATCGAACCGTCCGACAGCTCTGCGGCGGCGCCGCGAGCGCGAGCGCAGGAATGGCCGCCGCCCACAGCAACAGCGTCGCGAACGCCCGCATTGTCGATCGGGCGCCAGGTCCGGTTCCCTCAGCGCCGATACGACGGCTCCTCCACATCGAGAATCGCCTTGACGTTCTTCAAGTGGTCGATGGCCAACTGTCCATAGTCGCGCCACTGCTGCGCCGTGAGTTCGGCAACATCGTCGGGGACGATGCGCAGCGGTTTTCCGGTTGCATAACAGGTAAGCAGGGTCTCCGCGGCCCGTTCGAAGTAGTACATTTCGTCGAATGCGGCGGCGACGGACGAGCCGATCACGAGCACGCCATGATTGGCCAGCAGCAGCACGGTCTTGCCCTCGCCCATCAAATCGGCCACGCGGTCGCCTTCGTCGTCGGATAACGCCATGCCGCTGAAGCCGCTATCCAGGGCCACGCTGCCAAAAAAACGCATGGTGTTCATATCGATGGGATACAGGGTCGGGTCAGCGAGGCAGGCCAGTGCGGTCGCATATTTCGAATGCAAGTGCATGACGCAGCGCGCACCGGGCAAGCGGGCATGCAGGCGCGCGTGCAAATACCAAGCCGTGGGATCCGGGGCATTTTCCCGCATGAGCGTATTCGAACCGTTCGCGTCGAGCAGCAATAAATCGCCGGCGCTGACGCGGGCAAAATGCCGGCCGCGCGGATTGATTAAAAATTGAGAGCCATCCTCGGACACCGCGACGCTCAAATGATTGGCGACGGATTCGTGCATGTTGAGACGTGCGAACCAACGGAATGCCGCCGCAAGATCGATGCGCTCGGCGCGATGCTCGGCAAGGGATGAGTTCTGGACGATGGCGGTGGCGGCGGTCATGAGTGCGTGCTCCCGAGGTGTTCAACGTTGCGCCGTGGCCCAGGCGGGGTGACTCCAAACCGCAGCATCCTCGCGCGCCAACGCCGCTTTGCCGCGCAGCAGATCGCTGGCCTTTTCGGCGATCATGATGGTTGGCGCGTTGGTGTTGCCGCTGATGATGGCCGGCATGATCGAGGCATCGACGACGCGCAAGCCCGCGAGGCCATGAACTCGGCACTCGCGATCGACCACGGACTCGCGCGCATCCACTCCCATCCGGCAGGTACCCACCGGGTGGTAGCATGTCTCCACCCCGCGTCTCACCCAAGCGTCGATCTCCTCATCGCTTTGGATGCCGCGCCCCGGATTCAATTCCTCGCCGCGATACGGACGGAGCGCCGGCTGCGACAGTATCTCGCGCGTCAACCGCACGGCCGTCCTGAGATCCGCGCGATCTTGCGGGTCCGCGAGGTAGTTGAAGCGAATCGAGGGTGGTTGCGCGGGATCAGCCGACCGGATAGCGACCTCGCCCAAACTCTTCGGCCGCATGAGATCGATGTGCACCTGGAAGGAATGGGTTCCCACATCGTCAACGGTCCCCGGTTTGATCGCCAAGGGCATGAAGGTTAATTGAATGTCCGGCTGTTCGATACCTGCGCGGCTGCGCAGGAAGCCGCCCGCCTCGAAATGATTGGATCCCGCCAAACCGCCGAGCCCGCAGAACCACCGCAGGCCGGTGAGCAGTTTTCCCATGCCTCGATTCGCACCGAAAATAGAGACGGGCTGCAGGCAGCGGTGTTGCACCACCAAATCCGGATGATCATTGAGATTCGCGCCTACCGCAGGCAACTCGTGCCGCGGCTCGATGCCGAGGGCGGATAGCCGGGCGCCGGCGCCGATACCGGACAATTGCAGCAGTTGCGGCGAATTGATGGCTCCGGCGGATAGCACCACATCGGTTTCGGCGAACGCTTGCGCGACGCCGGCTCCCAGGGAGTATTCGACGCCGACGGCGCGGGCGCCGCGCACCAGCACGCGGTGCACCAGCGCGCCGGTCACGACACGGAGGTTGGAGCGCCCGAGTGCGGGCCCCAGATAGGCGTGCGCGGCGCTGCAGCGGCGGCCGTTCCGGGTGGTGCGATCGACCCGGCCAAAGCCCTCCTGCCGCTCGCCATTTGAATCCGGCGCGGATCCGTAGCCGGCTTCCAATGCCGCCTGCACGAAGGCCGCGGCAAGCGGCGTCTTGGTCAGATCGGGTGCAAACACCGCCAAGGGCCCCGCCCCGCCGTGGTACCGATCAGCGCCGTGAAGGTGCCGCTCGGCCCGCTTGAAATACGGCAACACGTCGGCGTAGCCCCAACCTGCCAGCCCCGCCCGGGCCCAGGCGTCGTAGTCGCCTGCGTGTCCGCGAATGTAGACCATGCCGTTGATCGACGATGAACCGCCGAGCACCCGTCCGCGAGGATGCGTGAGACGCCTGCCGTCGAGATGAGGCTCCGGGTCCGATGTGTAATTCCAATTGAACCGATCGGAACTCAACAAGCTGCCGACCGCGGACGGCATCGAAATTCGCCAGCTACGGTCCTCGGGACCCGCTTCGATCAATAGCACGCGCGTTTCGGGATCCTCGGTAAGACGCGCCGCCAGCACGCATCCGGCGGAGCCCGCTCCCACGATGATGTAGTTGAAGCGTGCATCCTTGCCCCCGCGGGCCGAAACTCCGCTCACGAGGTTATCGCGTCGTAGCACAGTTTATGAAAGTGACGCACCAGGTGTTCGCTGCGGTTGTCGAAGGCATCGCCGATGACATAGCGTCCGCGCTCGAATCCAAAGGAGCGCAGTCCTTTCTGATTCGAGACGTTGAGCCTGATGTCCTCAGGACCCAACTCCTCATTCATCCAACGGATGCACGCCTTCGTCACTTCCGGTATGACTCGGCCCTCGACTGCGTAATAGCCAAAGCGCAGCATTGATGTTTCGGGCCCCGTCGGATTCATGACGAAGGTGCCGACGACGTCGGCGTAGGGAAACACGTACAGGGTGGCGTTCGGCCACAAACCGAAGTTGAAGAACCAATCGGTCTGCCAGGTCGCCCCCGCGAGCGGTACGCCATAGGCTTCGCGGGCATCGCGCTGCGGCGGTCCGATATAGGTCCACCAGTCGCCGCGCGGCGTCAGCGTGTAGCCGGCGAAGTCGATCAGCTTGACCAGTTGTTTGTGAGCAGGCCCGGACTGATCGAAATGGTAGCCCTCGATCGAGTTCTCTTGAATGACCTTCCAGTTCGCCGCCACCGGAACATCAACTTCCTCGAGCAGGGTGAGTCGATCCAGATCGGGGATGTAGCGGCGAATCTCCTCCTCCGCGCCGGGCGCCATCGAGGCGATGGGCGTGGCACGAGGGTCCAGATTGACGAACACGAAGGAGGCGAATACAGCTGCTTGAACCGGCTTCAATCCATGCGCACTTTTGTCGAATCCGGCCAGCCGCTGGGTATGCGCCGCACCGCGCA
>Ga0137412_10001685_pt1 | contig 17262 bp, 14 predicted proteins | sample CZODoug2_1_16fun_FD_122160 | JGI IMG/M metagenome (GOLD analysis project Ga0137412, IMG submission 122160) | Vadose zone soil fungal communities from Angelo Coast Range Reserve, California, USA - CZODoug2_1_16fungal (Hybrid Assembly) | ecosystem: Environmental > Terrestrial > Soil > Vadose zone...
CACCTTGTTGTTTGGCGAAATCTCGAGAAAATCGGGTGCGTGTTGCTCGTTCTTGCGGATGTCAACCAGTTTGACTTCGTAAGCGAGGCCGAGCTCTTCGAGAGCAATCGAGATTTTTTGGCAATTGGGCGTCGCAAACGCGTACAGAGTAATCATCTATCTCTCCGCGCTACGCGATCGTAGCGGCTGCTGTTTGTATTTGATATAGAAGTCCGAACGGACGGTCAATCTCGTGTTGACTCGCTGCAGACCGTCTCCGGACCACCACGGAAGCTTGGCCTCACTTCAGGGGAAAAACACCGATCCGCGTGCCCCGGACGCTACTCACCCAGACTTCATTACCGACCTTGGCAACGCCGGTGGCCAACCCGAACAACGGACCACCAGGTTCATTCACCAGCTCCTCGCTTTCGAGCGTCCGCGGGTCGATCCTGAGAACCTTGAAAGGCGCCGGACAGGACGCGCTGGCCTCGATGGCCTGACAAGCCATCGCCTCGCCAAATATTCCTCGGCTGGTTACTGCCGGGCCGGTTACGTAGAGAAATCCGTCGTCACCCCATCTGATGTTGTCCGGGTAGAAAGTGGTCTTGATCACCACGCGATCCACCGGCGTTCGTCCCAGAGACAAACGGTAGACTCCCTGCTCGAACAATGCATCCACGTACAGCCACTTGCCATCTGGCGTCGCCTCAATGCCGTTGTTGCCCGCCATTTCGCTGCCGGGGACCTCCTGCCACTGTGTGCCGGGACTCCAGATCATCACACGGCCCGGGATCTCGCCCTTGAGCAGCTTCGCGGCGATGACGGGGTCTCTCATATGGGCCAGGGCGTCGGCTGGGTTGATCGTGACCGCAAACGCATTGTTGGGCAAAGGGGCGACGGCGTTTCCTACCGATGCCTGGTGGGAGTCCGGCATCGGCGGTGTGAGCACGCAGCCGACCCAGGTGATCGTGGGCTTTTCACCCTGCGCGTCGATCTCGAAGATTTCAGTAGACTCGCGGCGCTCTTGGTTGACGAAGTCGTGCACACCTCCGTGATTGATGACATAGAGCGTAAATTTGCCATTCGCGGACGGTCGCACGTCGATGCCTTCAGCATGAAATTTCTTCTCGTCCGGCTTGCCGGGACAGCCGCCGAACAGCTTCTGATCTTGCCGATACTGGTTCTGCGCCAGGGGGTACAGCGGTTCTACAGTTCGAGTGTTGACGTTTATGAGATACAGGTGGCCTACCGGCACTCCCGGCCCAGCCTTCCCGCTACTGACAACCCAATGGGTCTTCGGCAATTGAACGATGTCCTCCGAATTGACGACTCCGCAGACGAACCTTGTTTTCTCGTCAGGCGGACAAGATGTCGCCGCACCTCTGCTCGATTCAGCGCGTACGAGGCACGCGACAAACAGAAAGGGCAGCAGCGTGCTCAGGCTCAGCGCGCACCGTGCAGCCACGCGCCATCCAGTAGACGTCCGGATTTCCCGGATACCGTGACATCGCGTGACAGTCACAACTCGCGAAATCGCCGTCATCCTGAAGTCTTTATGGATCGAGGGGTTTCCAGCAGTGCGCGGGCTTGCTCGATGTCCGATATCTGCGCTAGCGCCGCTCCTAGGGCGCTCCCTGCATTGTCGGGTAGTGTTGTCCAACGCGCACCGACATAACCGTCGGGTCTGATCAGCAATGCTCCGGTGGCAGTGACGCCGACGAGAGACTCCCAGGTTGTGCCGCTGGGACGCTGGCCATAGCCCGGGCTGCCGATTTGAAACGCGTGCAGCGGGGCCGTGGTGGCAGCGGCGATTTCGGCCGCTGCTGCGAGCCAGTCTTCACCGGCGTTTGCCACGAGCAGAATGAAACCTCCATCGTAGAGGTCGATTGTCGAATAGTCTTTGCCCTGCGCGTCAACCAGCCAAAAATGCGGTGCGCGCGCCCCAGGATGCCCCGTTGGCCGATATGTTGAAACGGTGGATTCTTCGACTGGGGTGCCGTCATCGACGACGGCGTTCGAGTCGTACAGTTGGCCGAATTGCTGTCCCTGCGAGAAGAACTGCTCGCGCTGCTTGGGGATTGCGCTGCTGATCTTTTGTCGAAGGGGCTCCCCCTCCGGAGTTTCTATGGCAGCCAGTGCGCGCGCGTCTTTGAGCAGCCAACCCGTTTCCGCCATCCGCTTCGTGTTGAGGACACATTGGTCACCATTGCGCTGCGCGACCGGTTTGCGCTCAACCTCATAGGTATCGAGCAAGCGGTCTCCCGCCTTCCAACGAAGCCTCGCGATCAGTTTCCATACGAGATTTTGACTGTCCTGAATGCCGCTGTTCATGCCGAAGCCGCCATGCGGCGGAAAGCGGTGCGAAGCATCACCCGCCAGGAACACGCGCCCGCGGCGCCAGTGTTGAGTAACCGATTGATCGTGTTGCCAATGCAGAATGCTGATGACCTTTATCGCGAGATCCGGAACACCTGCCGCGGCTCGCACGACGTCGGCACAGCGTTCCGGCGTATAGATTGCCGGGTCTTCGCCCTCGGCGGCCTCGAAGCCGAAGAACCATAGATTGCCCCGCTTTCTCCAGCCGAACGCTCCTTGAATATCGCCATTGACGATCCAAAAAAGGCCATACTCCCGACCGGCGCGATAGGCTTCCATATCCGCTTCGAACACAACATTGATGGAGTTTCCGAATGAGGGAAGTGCGTCCTCGCCGATTCCCAGGCGATGGCGTGTGGGACTGCGGATACCGTCTGCCCCGATAACATATTGGGCGCGCACCGTCCCCTTGCCGTGTTCAGGTGATGTGTAACCGACCGACACACCATCCTCGTCCTGGTTGATTGTGGAAGCCTCCGAGGCCAAGCGAAGTTCGACAGACGGGTACTTTTTGAGCGCCTCTGCGAAGAGCGGCTCGTAGATGTCCTGGCTGCAAAAAGCCATTGTTTCGGGCGACCAACTGTGGAATAGATCCAGATCAGCCTGGGATGCGCCCAACGTGATTTTGCCGAGCTCGATGCCGGTCAAGCGCGTCATCCAGCCGACCGTGAAGATGCCATTCCAGTCCGCGCTATTCTTGCGCACGATGCTCGCCAAGCCCAGTTGTCGATATATTTCCATCGTACGCGCATGAATCCCGCCGGCCTTGGCATGGACGGAGAAGGTCGCGCGTCGCTCCAGTAGGAGCGTCTTGATTCCGGCGCGGCCGAGCTGGATGGCGGAAACGAGCCCGACCGGCCCGCCTCCAATGACCAGAACCTCGACGTTTGTGATATCAGATGACATGTGTGTGTGTAGGAGTTGGTTCTGAAGCTGGCGACTCGCGCGTGATGTTCGTCACTCGAGCAACACGCGCAATATCGCCAACCAAGTATGTATCAATTGTAGTTATGGGGTTTAGAAAACAGTTTTGCATTGTCGTCTATTTACGCGTCTCCGCGTGGAAGGTAGACGTCGCTCAAATGGTCAGCATGACGTGCGCAGCAGCGAAGTGCATAAGGGCTATAAGAAATCTTTCTTGCACAAAAATACCGGCTAGGCGAGGGTGCAGGAGTTGATTGCAGAGGGGTGGTAGAGCGGCTGCCTGCAGCGTTCAGTCGGAGCGCGTCGGCCGGAGCGCGTCAGCGACCAGCTGTTCTACCGATTTGCAAGTGGTCCAAAAATGCGCGTTCTCACGACGCCCCTGGCCTATGTGTTGCTTGATTTTCGATGGTTCGACGTCGCCAGTGCAATGAGAGGTCAAGAAATCTATGAGCAACCGGACAGCAGGAAGCATCCCCCGGCGCGAAGGAAACACACCTTGAATCTCGAACAGCGGCGCCAGGAAACCGGGAAGAACGAGCTCGAGGCTTCCCTGTTGGATATCAGCAAGACACATCGACAGAGGCAGCTGCGCAAGCCCGACACCTCGTACGGCCGCTTGCCGGACGAGAAGCAAATCGCTGACGATCAGGACCGGATCGTGCCGAATTTGCAATTCGCAGCCTTCCGGACTTACAACGCTCCACACATGGGGCCCTGGCGGCGAGAGAGAACTGATGCTGGGTAGCCGCGTCAGCTCGTCTGGTGTGGTCGGTCGTCCACGACCATCCAGTAAGGTTTTACTGGCGACGAGGACCTTTTGCACGATTCCCAGAGATCTCACGATCACCCCTGAATCTTCGCAAGGAAGTTGTCGCAGACGGATCGACAAGTCGAAATTCTCCTCCATGCTCACCTTCCTGTTCGTCGTCTCGATCGCAATGCGAACATCTGGATTCTTCTCCAGGAACTGAGGCAGCAACGGCCCGATCACCAACTGGACGAGCATTGAGGGACAGCTGATGCGGATCAGGCCGGATGGCGTTTCGCGGGCGCGTGCCACTTCCTCGAGTGCGGCAGTTGCTCCTGCCGCCATTTCGAGGCAGTGCTTGTTAAATTCCTTGCCAAGGTCTGTAACCGTGAAGGAGCGCGTTGAGCGTTGAACCAACCGAACACCCAATCGCGCTTCCAATTGTGCGATGCGCCGGGAAATTCGGGACGGCACCATGCCGAGGGCGTGCGCCGCGCCACTGAATCCGTTGTGTTCTACAACCTTTGAAAAGAGGAACAGGTCATTGAGATCGTCCATAGTCCCCTCGCAACTTTTACGGACGCCGCATCAGTTCTGCGCCGACTGGAACGCGGACGAAATCCTTGGGAATTGAATATCGGCATGTTCAACGTGCGCAGAAAACAGTTGTGCATTTCGGTCAGTTTACGGGATCCGCGAGGGAGGGTACACCGTGCTAAGTTCGGCGTTTCATGTGTTTGAGTGTCAGAAGATTTGAGTTATCAAGCACATGGAGGGCCAGGATGAAAATGTCTATCAAGACAGGAGACGTGCAATGCGATTATACGAAGCCAAGATGGCCCCTTACCCGCGCCGCGTGAAGATCTATCTTGCGGAGAAGGGAGTTGAGCTGGAGCGGGTCGAGGTAGATCTTCACGGCAGGGAGAACAGATCTGCGGCCTTCCTGAATAAAAACCCGTCGGGAAAGATCCCGGTCCTCGAATTGGACGACGGCGCATTCCTGCCGGAATCTGCCGCGATCATGGAGTATCTGGAAGAAATCTATCCGAGCCCGCCGATGCTCGGCGAGACGCCGGAGCAACGTGCGCAGACTCGCGCCACAGATCGGATTGCCAGCGAGATCTTCACCGTGCTGGCGCAAATGCTCATGCACACGCATCCAGCAGCACGCCAGTTTCATCCTGAGCTGGTCCAGCACCGGCAAGTCGGCGAAGCATTGCAGCCGCTGGTCGATCAGCTTTTTGACCAGCTGGAGGAGCGCATCGGCGACCGGAGCTTCCTGGCGGGCCCGCGTCCCACGGTGGCCGATTGCACGCTCTTTGCGCTGATTGACAGCGTCTCTCTCGGATTCGGCTACGTTCTTCCCGAGCGTTGTCCGCGTCTGCGCGCCTGGTATAGGCGGTTCCAGGAACGTCCGAGCGCCAAGATAATGTGAAGGCGGCGCTAATAAATTGACCGTCCGTTCGGGCAATTTGTGTTGACTTGCCGAGTGCTGTCGGTTTTTATTGCGAGAAGCCAAGAGTGACCGCAGCGAGCTCGATGTTTTAATGAAGGTGCTTCGACAACTCGGAGCGCGACTAAGGAGCGAGTGATGATGCCGTTGAAACGTGATTCGCTGGCGCGGGGGACCGGGCCGATGTTACGGGACGGAACGACGCTGCTGGATCTGATCGACCTGGACCGCCGGGAAGTGGCGATGCGGGTACTGTCGGATCCGGAGCTCTACCGGCTGGAGTTGCAGCACATTTTTGCCCGGGCGTGGGTGGGGGTGGCTCATGTCAGTGAGCTCACCAACGTCGGCGATTTTGTTGTGCGTCATATCGGCGAGGATCGGGTCATCGTCACTCGTACATTCGGCGGTGATGTTTCGGTCCTGCTCAACGTTTGCGCCCATCGGGGCTTTGAATTGTGCGCGGCTGAGGAAGGCAATGCGGCCTCGTTCAAGTGCCCTTACCATGGTTGGGCGTTCGACGGCTCGGGCAATCTCCTGGGGGCGCCGCTCGAGAAGGAAATGTACGGCGACTGGGACAAGTCAAAGTACGGCCTGCGGCGGGCCCGGGTGGAGGTGCGTGCCGGGATCGTGTTTGCCACTTTCGATACGTCCGACCGGTCGTTGGACGACTGGTTGGGATCCGCGGGGTGGTACATCGACCGCGCCAGCCACGAGAACAGAGTCCCTCTCGGTCCGCCGATGCGATTCCATGTAAATGGGAACTGGAAGACATTCATGGACCAGGGCGCGGGTGACAACTACCACCCCTTGACTCTGCACCGCTCGCTGCACGAGGTTGGTCTGCTCGCGGATTTGCCGGGCACGGGAGGTAGTCGGTCGACATTCAGGAGCTGGAATCACGTGATCGTTGGCAACGCCGAGGGCAACGCCACGTTCGCTTTCCCGCCCGGTTTCCCTACAGCCGTCTTTGATGAAAATGCCGATGATTTCCTGGCTTTCGAGGGTCGTCTGTTCGCCTCTTCGGTCTTTCCGCAGACGGTCATATGGGGCCCTTATGTGTACCCTCTCCCCGACGGCACAACGACCACCGGCAGCGCCCTTTGGCAGGTCGAGCCCAAAGGCCCGGACACATTCGTGATGTTTCTACAGAACTTCATCGACCGCGACGCGCCCGAGGCAGTCCGGGAAGTTGTGCGTCAATCGCTTTCGGCTCAGCAAGCGTTTGTGGCCGACGACTACGAGGCGAATTTGTCGCTGCAGCGTTCGGCGCGTGGGGAACTCGGTCGGCAGCAACCGCTGCGCTACTTCGCCCAGGGCGAAACAACGAAGCCGAAAGGTTGGCCGGGGCCCGGCATCATCTTCTCGCCGCCACAAAAAGACGACGGCCAATGGCTTTTCTGGCGTCGCTGGTTCACGTTAATGACGGAAGGGGCTCGCTAGGCGTCGGCACTAACAGGCGGCAGATCAGACCAAACAGGAAAACAAATACAGCCATGACAACTTTGGACACGGGGACGAAGACAGGCACCCAGACGGGTACTCTGATGCCACCTCCGAACACGGCATCGAAGACGAGTGCACAGGTGAGTACGGGTACCCAGGAAAAGACCGGCGGTGCTCGGTTAACAGCTTCCGACCCGATCTACGGCGGGATTCTCGACTTCTTGATCGATGAGGCCGCGCTGCTCGACGACGACCGCCATGTCGAGTGGTTGGACTGCCTCGCCGATGACATCGTTTACCAGATGCCGGTCCGCAAAACCGTGTACCGGCGCAACGGCGACGGCTTCGATGGACGCAACTCGCACTGGGACGACAACCGGCAATCGCTCGGCATGCGAGTAAAACGCTCCGTTGATCTCGCCTCCGCCTTCGACCGCGACCCGCCACCGCATATCCGGCGCATGGTCACGAACCTCATTGTCCGCAAGACCGATACACCGGGCGAATACGCGGCGATGAGTTACATGCTTCTCTTGCGCAACCGGTTCGACGCTCCCACCTACGACATCTTGTCGGCTAAACGTGAAGATCTCATTCGTCGCGGCAGCGACGGCATTTGTAAGCTCGCTCGCCGGCTGATCCTTCTCGACCAGACCGCGCTCGGCGCCGTTTTCATCAACGTCTTCATGTAGGGATCGACCCCGAAGAGGGAAGGGGTGGTTCGTTCAAGTAGTAGCCAGGCGTGGCGACGGCAACACAAAGAGAGAGTGTATGACCGATCAAACCGTGACGCTGTACGTCAAGGTGGATGTGTCGAAATGCTGCGGCTACACCACCTGTGCCGAAGTTTGTCCGGAGGTATACAAGATCGACGAGCAAGGGTTTGCCTATGTGGAGAGCGACGTCGTGCCGCCGGGTCTGGAGGGCAAGGCCCGGGAAGGCGCCTTTATGTGTCCCGAGCGCGCGATTTACGTGGGCGAGACGCCACCACCTAAATGAGCCTGCGCTTCGTCCGTTGCGCCAAATGACGACGGAGAGCGTACGTTGACCAGGTCCACGTTCATCCTGCTGGGTGGCGGGCTCGCGAGCGCGACTGCAGCGTCGACGTTGCGTGCGGAGGGCTTCGATGGACGTGTGATCATCGTGGGCGACGAGAACCACCCGCCTTACTCCCGCCCACCGCTGTCCAAAGACGTACTCAGAGGGGAGAAATCTCCGGAGAAGACTTGGCTGCGTCAACCTGCGTGGTACGCGAGCAAGGACATCGAGCTTCAGCTCGGTGTCCGGGCGGTCGCGGTCGATCCACACGCGCATAGGGTCGAGCTGGCAGGCGGCGCTAGCCTCGTGTACGACAAACTTCTTATCGCCACCGGAGGGGTCCCACGAACCCTGGACATCGCCGGGGCGGAGCTGCCCGGTGTGTTCTACCTCCGCAGCCTCGATGACGCCCTTGCGCTTCGTGAGCATCTCATCCCCGCAGCCCAGGTCATCGTGATCGGAGCCGGGTTTATCGGTGCCGAGGTTGCTGCGAGTGCCCGCACTCTCGGCTGCGAGGTCACCATGCTCGAGATTGCGGAGATCCCGTTGGGGCGCGCGCTCGGTCCCACGATCGGGCAGATCTACGCGGATCTGCACCGTGAACACGGCGTCGAGTTGTACACGCGCGTTGGCGTCGAACGCATCGAGGGCCACGGGCACGTGCAGCGGGTAGTGACAACTGACGGTCGGGTGCACGAAGCGTCCGTGGTAGTGATCGGAGTCGGGATGCTACCGGATGTGGATCTCGCCCGGCGTTCGGGATTTGCCACCGGGAATGGGATCATCGTAGATGAGTATTGCCAGACGTCGGTCGACGACGTGTTCGCCGCCGGCGATATCGCTCACCATCCCAACCACTTCCTCGGTCGTCGAATTCGGGTCGAACACTGGCAGAACGCGCAGCATCAGGGCTCGGCCGCAGCTCGGAATATGTTGGGTCAGCAGAAGCCCTTCCGTGAAGTTCCGTGGGTATGGTCCGACCAGTACGAGCACAATCTCCAGATCGTGGGACTTCCTGGTCCCACCGAGCGCGTGGTGGTGCGCGGCGACACTACGACGAGGAATTTCTCGGCCTTCTTCGTGCGCGACGGTCGCGTGGCTGCGGCGTTGGCCGTCAACCGATCTGAAGACGTCCGTGTCGCCCGCCTCATTATCCAACACGGAACGGAGGTGACGGCAGAGCACCTCGCGGATGTCGACACAGCCTTGGGCGGACTCGTCGTGAGTAGAGCCTGAGTGAGTGTGCTGACCGGGACTCCGGGGGAGGGCCAAGAGGTCGGTCGCGGGCAATACCTCGCGCCGTTGCTGGGTCTCATGATGATCATGATCGATGGCTACGATCTGCAGAGCATCGGCTACGTCGCGCCCGAAATCGCCCGAGCTTGGTCGCTCGACATCGCCGCGTTCGGCATAGTCTTTGGCGCTGGTCTAGCCGGAACCATACCGGGCGCCATGCTCGCCGGGCCCGCAGCGCGCCGGTTCGGACCGGGCGCGGTGCTGAAGATGTCGCTTCTTGTCTTCGGCGTCGGCACGCTGGCGACGGCCCAGGCCGGCGATCTCGCCCAGTTGGCGATGCTCCGCTTCATCGTCGGTGTCGGGCTTGGCGCCGCAGTGCCGATCGTGCTGACCAGCGTCGCGCAAAACAGCCCGGCACGATTTCGCACAGCGCTGGTCACCGCCGCGGGATGCGGTCAGCCCATCGGCGCCATCTTGGGCTCCGCGCTATGCGCGCGGTTGATCCCCATGTTCGGGTGGAAATCGGCATTCGTTTTGGGTGGTGTCCTGCCACTGTTAGTCCTCCCCGGGGTGCAGGCTCTTCTCGGAGGAAGACGACCTCGCGACGATTTGACAAGCGCACGGAAGGCCGCGGACCGGCCTAGCGGACGCGTGCGAGATCTGTTCAGCCGGGAATTTCGCGCAACGACTCTGCTCATTTGGGCCGCCGCGGGGCTTTGCGTCTGCTTCCTCTACGTTATCCTAAATTGGCTGCCGGGCGTCGCACGCGACAGCGGCTATTCATTCGAAAACTCCGTGCTCGTCATTGGGCTGTATAACACCGGGACGCTTATCGGAGCGCTCGTTTTCGGCGCGTTGATTGACCGGTTCGGTCCGTTTAAGGTTCTGCCGACCGCATTGTTGGCCGGAGGGATATTCCTGTCGCTCCTCGATGTATCGCTCAGCTCGCGACCGCTTCTGCTCGCGGTCTCGCTGATCAGCGGATTTACCAGCGGCGGCGGCGGTATGTGCCTGGCTGCGATGCTGGTCCTCCTGTATCCGAGCGCTCTGCGCACGACAGGAACGGGGTGGGCGCTCGCCATCGGCAAGGTGGGCGCCGCGCTTGGGCCGATTGCGATTACTTTCGCGTTGCGAGCGGGTTTGGCCAAAGAGCACTTATTCTATTTCGCCGGGGGGGCGGCGACTATGGCGGCGCTGTGTCTCATCGCTCTAGCAAGAGTTCGCGCCAGCGCCACAGGCGTCTCGAGCGAGCCGCCAACAGGACGGCAATTGGTCTAACACCACCTCGCCGGTTTTACGCCGGCCGCCTACGTACGGACATCGCAACTACAAGGGCGAGGACGTTGGAAACATCGGAGCCCTTTTTTCCCTGAAGGCGGCGATGCCCTCGACGACCTCCGGGCCAAAAAAACCGAGGCTCTCGAGGGCGAGCGAAGCGTCGAAGATCGGTCCTGCGGTGCGTAGCCAGTTATTCAATGCGTACTTGCTCCACCTGATGGCGCTCTGCGCGCCGGCCGCGAGCCTGATGGCGACCTGAAGCGCCGTGTCATAGACCTTGTCGTCGTCGACACACATCGAAACGAGGCCAATCCTTTCGGCTTCCTCGCCGGACAGCGCCTCGCACAGCAGCAGGTAGTATTTCGCCTTGGCCATCCCGCACAGCAGGGGCCAGATGACGGCGGCGTGATCGCCGGCAGCGATGCCCAGCTTGGTATGCGCATCCACTATCTTGGCGCTTCGCGCGGCAATCGAGATGTCCGCCAGCAGTGCGACGGCGAGCCCGGCGCCCGCCGCACCACCCTTGATCGCGGAGACGACCGGTTTGGAGCAATTGATGATGTTATAGACGATGTCGCGGGCTTCCTTCCATCCGCCAGCCATCTTTTCCCAGTCCTTGCCGAACACTTCGACCATGTTGATGTCGCCCCCCGCGGCGAAAGCATCTCCGGGTCCGCGAACAACAGCCACACGGGTCGCGGGATCGGCATCCACGTCTCTCCATATTTCGGCCATTTCGCGATGGATTTCCGCTCCCAGCGCGTTGGCGCGGCCGTGCCCCTGCAGCACTATCTGCAAAACACCGTCCGCCGGATGACTCAGCTCGAGCTTGGAATACTTTGCGTAGCGTTCAGACAGTTCCACTAGGTCTCCTTCGGTTATGTTTTGCGTCGCAGATCGAGGAGGCGGCGCGCCTTGCCTTCTCTGCCGAAATTGGTGAACTCCGTCAATGTGCCTTCATCGACGAGTTCGACGATGACTCGCACGCCGAGGTCTTCCTTGAGACGGCGTTCCATATGTTCCACCATGTTCTCGCGCGATCCGGCGTTCTTCTTGACCTCGATGCGGATGGTGAGACTTTCTCCGATGACGCCACCGCTTTCGCTCCGCTCGGCGACGCACAGCCACTCGCCGGTGGAACGTTCATCGCTGCGGACGGCCGAGAGGCATGCCATAGGGTAAATGTTGACTCCGCGCATGCGGACCATGTCGTCGCTGCGTCCGAGGAAGTGGTCCATGCGCTTGAAGTAGCTGCCGCATTCGCAGCGTTCCGTCGCGATGATCCTGCCGAGATCGCGGGTATTCAGCCTGATGATCGGCGGGATGGTGCGGCACAGCGACGTGATGACGATGTTGCCCGTCTGCCCGTCGGGCAGCGGCTGGCCGGTCTCGGTATCGACGATCTCGAACAGATACAGGTCTTCCATGATGTGCAGGCCGCATTGATGCGTACATTCAAAGCTGCCGAGCGCGGTTTCGTTGATCCCATAGTTGTCGTACACCTTCGTGCCGAGCGTTTGCTGAAGGTAGGTCCGCAGCGAGCCATCCGTGTCGGGTCCCAGAAAGGTTGCAATGAACTTGCAGTTCATTTCGGCGAAATCTCTGTTCAATTCCGTTTTGCAAACCTTGGCCAGTTGGCTGAAATATTCCGGAAAGCTCACCCAGATGTTCGTGCCGAAATCGAACGCCATTTCGATCTGCCGCCTGGTGGGCGTCACCAGCCCGCTGCCGGTGGTCAGCGGCATCACCCCCAGGTAGTCGTGGAATCCCTTGTAGATGGCCCAACCCAGATTGGCCAACCCGCAGGTGGCCGGAATTTGTGCGACGTCGCCAGGGCGGGCGCCCTGAATATAGAGGCCGCGCGCGCTCGATAGTCCGTTCAATTCCCACTCGGTCTGTCCAAAAAGAGTTGGCCGCGGCTTACCGGTCGTCCCTCCGCTGGTCTGGACTTTCATGGGCTGCTTGCCGAAGTCCGCACGTGATACCCCCGTGATCGAACCGAATGGCGGAAAAGCATCCTGATTTGCTTTGATGTGGTCAGTATTGAAGGTTGGAAGCCGTGCGATATCGTCGATGGACCGTACGTGTTCGTGCCGGACTTCGGCAGATGACCAGAGTTGGCGATAATAGGAATTGGACCAGCCGACATTCAGGATCTCCTTGAACCTGTCGTTCTGCAGGTCTGCGAGCCGGCTCTTGTCCCAAAGATAAACGGTCTCGCTGAACACGTCCGGTAGCGGGTACTTGGCGAAGAAGTCCGGCCAGTTCAGCCCGAAGTGCGATACGGGAAGAACCCCCCGCTCAAATCGCCGGTCCTCCGGTAATGTCATGAGGAAGCCCCCCCGGTGCGCTGGATCTCGGCCATCTAGAAAGTAGATGACCTTACAGGCGTTGCCGTTGCGCGCGATATTGGCACAATGTATCTTGATGTCAAGATACCTGATAAACTGCTGCGATCACAGCAGACTTTACACCCGATGCTATCTTTGGCTAAAGGTGTAGTGAGGAATCGCGCGATGATAGATCTAAGGGAGAAGGTCGTGATGATTGCCGGTGCGAATGGCGGTATTGGCGGTCACGTCGCTGAAGTGCTCGTTGAATGCGGAGCAACAACCGCACTGAGCTTTCACAACAGTTCAGCGCGGGTCGAGGAGGTGCGAGTCAAGGCCGCGTCTGCAGGAAGGGATTGTCGTGTCGCGCAGGTCGATATCACAAGCATCGACGCAGTGATGCGCTGGGCGGAATCGGTCGCGGCTACGTTCGGGAAGATCGACGCGGTCGTGAATTGTTGCGGCTCGAACGGCCCTTTCAAGCTGTTTGCCGATCAGGATCCGTCGGGTTGGCATGCGATGCTCGACATCGAATTGATGTCTTCCGTGTACCTTGCGAAAGCCGTGCTCGAGCAAATGGTGAAGCGGAAGCAGGGGCGCATTATTTCGTTGGGTTCGGATTCGGGGAAAGTTGGCAACTCGGGATCGTCGATGAGCGCCGCCGCTCGCGGAGGACTCAACGCGTTTTCCAAGTCTCTCGCCCGCGAGCTCGCGCGATACGGGGTAACGGTCAACACGGTTTGCCCGGGCCCGACAGAAACGGCCAACTTAGCGGGCCTCCGGTCTCAGGGAGATACCGGCGAAAAGATCGTCAATGCAATGCTTCGGTCGATTCCACTTGGCAGAGCTGGAGATCCCCGAGATATCGGTTGGCTCATCGCCTTTCTTGCGTCGGATCACGCCAGCTACATCACTGGACAAACCTTGAGCATCAGCGGAGGCCTGACCATGTGTTGAGGCTGGCACCGGACCGGCTGAACATCATCATGAACGCGAAAGCCGACAACCGACCCGATAATGGTGGCCTCGTTGCCCAGATGCGTCCGGCGCTCGTCCGCTACTTCAAACGCAAGACCGGCAGCCCTGTCGAGGCGGAGGATTTAGCCCAGGACGTTTTGGTACGAGTACTCGCCCACGCCACTTGGAAAACTCCCAGCGAGGCTAAGGGGTACGTCTTCCGCGCGGCCATCAATCGTTGGCACGATCTCTATCGCCGCAACGGCGCCCGCGGGACTCGTGTAGCGTGGAACGAGGAAGAGATCGGAGAGTTGGGTACACAAAATCCTCCCGAGCGCGTAGTAATCGTTATGGAAGAGCTCGGTCAGATTGCCCGGGCTCTCGAGGAAATGAATGTGCGCACGCGGACGGTGCTGATGTTAGTCCGGCTCGAACAGATGAAAGCGGCAACTGTAGCCGACATGCTGGGCATTAGTCTGAGTGCAGTGAACAAGCATTTGGCGAAGGGAGTCGCGCGGCTCGCCGAGCTGCGTCGCCGCGAGGATGGCGAGTCATGACCAGAAAACCAGCAGAGCCACTCGATCCTGCGCCGCCAACCATGGAAGAGGCAGCCTCCGATACGTTCGTTCGGCGTCTCTATGGAGAATGGACTGCGGCCGATATGGCTGCGCTCGAAGCGCGTCTGAAACACAATCCTGTGTTCGCGGACGCCTACGTCCGGGTCAAGGCGACATGGGATTCTTTGGACTCGTACGCGGAAGCCCCAGAACTCATGGCCTATCGCGAGCAAGCCATCGCGTATGCACGCGACGCCAATGCCGATCGCTGGCGCAAAGGCAGCCCCTACGCGCGTAATCTTTGGCGAAACGCCGCTGTCGTGGCGGGAATGGCACTGGCGATCGCAGCTGGATGGAATTTCTCGCCATACGGCTATAGGCCAGGTCAGTACCAAACGGGCGTTGGTGAGCAGCGCATGGTCGAGCTGGAAGATCACTCGCGCATCGCGCTCGATACGGCAACTCGCTTGAACGTGCGCTACTCCGATGATGCGCGAATCGTGCAATTGCAGGAAGGTCAAGCACAGTTTTCCGTCGCCAAAGATCCGGCGCGACCCTTCAAAGTTGTCGCCGGAGATCGAACAATTATTGCGATAGGCACGGTGTTCACCGTCGAGTATGTCGACCGGCAAGTTCACGTTGCTATGATGGAAGGTAAAGTTGCTGTCGTTCCTGCTGAGACCGAACATCCCGGCAATACGCGTCCCGGTTCGTCCTCGCCACCGGTTCTGTCCGATGGAGGGCAGGGGGTGAGGCTCGAGAAAGGGAGTGCGCTGGGTGAGAAATCGAGGGACGATCGGAATGCCACCATTGAGCTCATCGCCGGTGAGGAATTGAGTATCAGCCGCGATGGCGAGAACACTGTCGTTCCAAAAGCCGACATTCAGGCCGCCACTGCCTGGCGCGAAGGCAAAGTAATCATCCGCAGGGGGACCTTAGGGGACGCCGTGCGACGCCTGAACCGCTACTCACAGCGGCAAATTCAGATCGACGATGCGGCACTCGCCGGCCAGCTCATTAGTGGCGTCTTCGAGGCCGGCGATACTCGAGGGTTTGTAAGTGCCGTCCAACGCTACCTGCCGGTCACCGTCGATGAATCGGCGCTGGAGACTATCAAGCTCAAATGGCAAATCGAGCCGACAGGTTCTGCCCCCGCGGAGCAGGAAAGATCCCACCAATACGATGCACCTGCGGAGAGTCATTTCTAAAATAGTTGCGGAACGCTGAGATAACAGATGCACATATTGACTCCCCGTGCGTGTTGACTAGGTGGAAAGATCGAATCCGCGTTCGCACAGGGGGGGTATGCATGTTCGACAATATGCCGATGGGGGTATCGTTCCGAACCGCGCCTGAGAAGCGTAAGTCACAGCTGCGTAAGATCCGAGCTTTGAGCGCAGTTGTTGCCGCGTCATGCATGACGTTGTTGTTGGGCACCACAATCGCCTCTCCCCCCGCGGAAGCGCGCAGCACGACCTATAACCTCGACATACCATCCCAGAGTTTGAAAGACGCGCTGCAGGCGCTGGCCCTCGCCTCGCAGCATAAATTGCTGTACTCGGCGGATTTGGTCGAAGGCAGGAAAAGCCCCAAGCTCAAGGGGGAATTCACAACCGAAGGAGCGGTTAAGTTGCTGCTTTCGGGGACGGATCTCAAGTATGAGGTTACTCCGGAGGGATTCGTGCTGATTCGAGCAACCGAGCCACTTCCTACTACGAAGGCGGTTGGTGTTGATACCGGGGACACAGGCAATGAGCCGCTCGCCCTGGTCCCGGCTGCAGATTTTTCACCTTCTCCGGGCAGGGGTGAGGGCCAACGTTACCGGCGCCTCAGGTTGGCACAAGCTGACGCGAAAACGACCACGGCCCCCACAACGTCTCGTGATCAGATGAACCTGCATGACGAGGCCAAGATAGAAGAAATCATCGTCACCGCCAAGAAACGCACCGAGAATCTACAGGACGTTGCCGTTTCTGTTCAAGTGATCGGGGCTCAGGCGCTGGCGCAGCAGAATCATAACTCGTTTGAGGAATTGACTCAGACCATGCCCGCGGTGCACATCTCCGCCGGCGCCGATCAAAACGGATCCAACAGCTTCTTTATCCGCGGCATCGGCTCGGGTTCGGATCCATCCTTTGACCAGTCGGTTGCCGTCTTCACCGACGACATCTACAAGGGCCGCTCGCGTATGAGCGAGGCGGCATTCCTGGACTTGGACCGGATTGAAGTGCTGAAAGGGCCCCAGACGACTTTCTTTGGCAACAATGCCATTGCGGGCGCGTTGAACATTGTCACCAGGAAGCCCGGCGATCACTTTGATGCATGGGCGCGAGCCCTCTATGGCATGTACGGCCAATATGCCGTGGAGGGTGCAGTGAGTGGCCCGATTACTGACACCTTTGGCGCTCGTCTGGCGGTGACGCGGAATGGTGATGACCGTGGTTGGATCGAGAATGTGAGCCTGGGTGAGCGCGTGCCTCGTATCAACAATCTGGCGGGACGCCTGACGCTCGCGTTTAATCCCAGCGAGAATTTGGATTCGAGCCTGAAGATCGAGGGCAGCCGTCACACTACCGCGGGTAGCTCGGGGGATCAGCCCTTGCAGTATACCAATTGTCCGCCGCCTCCACCGCTAACACCAGATTTCGGCGGGAGCTGCGCGCAGGCGCTTGCGTTGGGAATTCCGATCGGAGCCGACACCAATCGAGTCACAGGGCTTCCGGGACAAGGAAATCGACTCTCAACGTTCGAGAGCGTGCTCAATCTCAACTACCACGAGTGGGGCCATACATTCACTTCAGTCTCCGGATTCTACAACTATAGCTTTCACATGAATGTCGATTCCCGCAACTTACCGGATTGGCTCCAGACAGGCGCTGGGGCGGAGCACTATCGGCAGTTCAGCCAGGAGTTTCGGGTCGCATCTCCCACCGGACAACC
>Ga0137412_10001686_pt1 | contig 17262 bp, 16 predicted proteins | sample CZODoug2_1_16fun_FD_122160 | JGI IMG/M metagenome (GOLD analysis project Ga0137412, IMG submission 122160) | Vadose zone soil fungal communities from Angelo Coast Range Reserve, California, USA - CZODoug2_1_16fungal (Hybrid Assembly) | ecosystem: Environmental > Terrestrial > Soil > Vadose zone...
GACGAATCTGTTGCCTACCGCTTGGCCAACCGGCTTAGTGTGCTGAGGCGGCCCTGGCCGCTTGCGTTTGCACAATTGCCATCGGCACCGTCGCGGCTTCGGCTTCTGGTCCGACTTTCATCGAAGGGTGAAAAACTTTCGCCAATGCTTCGATGCCCGTAATGAGCCGCGGTCCAGGTCGCGAAAAATAGCTGTTGGCTTCCAAGGCGTACACGCGGCCGCTTTGCACGGCGGGAATGGCGTTCCACTCGTGCGGATGCGCCATTGAGAGGTACTCATCCCGAGCCTGCTGCGCGCCATAGCCACACGGCGAGATGAGAATTATTTCTGGCGCGGCCGCGACAATGTCGTCAAGAGTCACTCGAAAGGATGGCGTGTGTATCCGGCCTAAGACGTCGCGCCCGCCAGCCAACTCGATCATCTCCGGGACCCAATGTCCGCCGACGTAAAATGGCTGCAACCATTCAAGAAAAGCAACGCGGGGACGCTCCGCGCGGTCCGCAACAATTCGCTCTAGCGCTCCAAGCCGCTCGCCGATTCGTTCCAGCAGCGCCTCGGCGGCCCTTCCACGCCGGGTCTGTTCGCCGACCCACAAAATATCGCGCCATACATCGCCAAGATCCTGCGGATTGAGGCACAGCACCTCTGGCCGCTCGGCGAAGCGCATCAGCGCCGCTCCCAAATCATCAGGCGAGGCGGCGCACACATGACACAAATCCTGCGTGATGATCAGATCGGGAGCGAGTTCTTCCAAGGCTTGCGCGTCGACGGCGTAGAGACTTTCGCCTCGGGAGACATATTCGCGGACGAGGCGGTCGATCTCCAACGGCGCCGCGTCTTTGGGAATACGAGACTGAATGACCACTCGTTTGTTACGAGCCTGCGGCGGAAAATCACATTCGTGACTGACGCCGACGACTTCTCGGTCGAAGCCCAGCGCAAACAGAATCTCCGTAGCCGAGGGCAGCAGCGAAACGATTCGCATGGACAAAATGTATCACACGCAATTGCGGAGAAAAGAAAGAAACTAAAGCGCGTCCGCTTGAGCCGTTTGCACGCACGTTCTGCTTGGTGACCGTTCCGCTTGGGTCTATCTATTTGTAAAGGAAATATTGTTTTCGGGCCTGCTCAAATACGTTCAGATCGGCGCTCCAGCCTTCGACAATTTTCTCGGGAGCTGCGCCAGCCTGCAGTTCGCGAATAGTTTCCGTATTGCCCACAAGAAGCATGAGCTTCGCTGGATCAAACTTGTCCGGGTAAAATTTCTTGAGAAGCGTCGCAATCTCAATTCCCATGCGCATCGCGCGCACAGCTTGCCGATCCGTGATGCGCACCGCCACCCCGCCGCAACGCTGCCCGGAATACAGCCCTGTCACCGGGATAAACGGTTGATTTGTAAAACGCAGCCCGGCCAAGTGCCGTTCGTTGAGGGCCGCGGCCACTTCTTCCCCGTTGATCCAGGGTGCGCCGAATTGTTCAAAGGGAGTTTCTGTTCCGCGCCCCACCGAAACGCCGGCAGCCTGCAGAATCTCAATCCCTGGGTATAGGACCGCGCCCTTCAACGTGCGCAGGCTTGGCGAGGGCGGAATCCAGCGCGCGCCGGTGCTCTCGAAAAAATAATTTCGGTGCCAATTCTTCATCGGAATTACATGCAAATCGCAATTGATGTGATTCTCGGCGTTGAAAAACTGCGCCAGCTCTCCGATAGTAAGGCCGTAGCGCACCGGCAATGGAAAGTAAGCCGTGAAGGCAATCTTGTCCGCATCCAGCATCGGCCCTTCGACAACGTTGCCGCCCATGGGATTCGGCCGGTCCAACACATAGAACGCGATCTTGCGTTTCGCGGCTTCTTCCATGCAATACGCCATCGTCGTGGTGTAAGTATAAAAACGCACGCCGGCGTCTTGCACATCAAACACCAGAGCGTCGATGCCCCTCAACATTTCGTCGGTGGGCCGCATGGTCTCGCCATACAAGCTGAAAATCGGCAAACCGGTCTGGGCGTCTTTTTTCGATGCGATTTTCTCGTCATTGCGGCCGGCAAGTCCGTGCTCGGGACTGAACAGCGCCACCAGGTGCACTCCCGGCGCGTGCGAAATCAGTTCCGCGATGCTGCGTCCTTCGGAATCGAGGCCGGTGTGATTGGTGATTAGTCCGACATGCTTGTTGCGTAGCGCGGCAAATTTTTGCACTTTCAAGACGTCAAGCCCAGTTTGCACTCGTCCAGGTCGTCCGGAATGCCGCGTAGCCGCAACCGCGCCCTCAGACCCGCCCCAGGCCGCTAAGATAAACAGGCCGACAGCCAGCCTCGCTCCGCACCTCACAAATTTGGTTTCTTGCGACAACGTCACTCCCTCTTGCCTACACTAATAATATTGTGGAACCTTCCATTCGCGCTCGCGTTGTTAGGCCGATGTGCGTGTGTTATATACAAACTTCGCACTCGTTGTGCACCGGAGGAGACTCGCATTTGAGGAAAGGACGCGTTGGCGTTCTGTTACTGATTCCCGCCGCAATCATTTTTCTTATGGCCCACACTGCTCGAACACAAAGCCGCTCGTCTGCTGCGAAACCTGGCGCAGCCAAGAAAAAATCCTCTGAGCCAGGCAAACCGTCGAAACGGCCCTCTCCGGCGGCCTCGCAATGGGTCGAGGCCACCCTCCGTAAGATGACTGTCGATGAAAAGATCGGCCAAGTTCTTTTTGCGACCTATCACGGGAGCTTTACCTCGACCGATGCCGCCGCCTATGCGCAGATGATGCATTGCGTAAACGATCTGCACGTCGGCGGGTTCATCAACATCACGCAAGGCTCGCCGCTCGGCATCGTTAAGAGTCAGGCGTATCCCACGGCCGTGCTCACCAACCAACTACAAGCTAAAGCAAAAGTGCCGCTATTGATCGGCGCTGATTTTGAGCGCGGCGCCGCTATGCGTCTGGATGAAGGCACATCGTTTCCCACCGCCATGGCTCTCGCCGCGGCAGGAAATCCACGCGACGCTTACACCATGGGCAAGGTGACAGCCTTGGAGGCTCGCGCCGTGGGCATTCAGTGGGTGTACGCGCCGGACGCGGACGTGAACAATAATCCCAACAATCCCATTATCAACACGCGGTCGTTTGGCGAAGATCCCGCCCGCGTCGCTGAGTTCGTCAAAGAATTTGTTCGTGGCGTGGAAGAAAACGGCGCGCTGGCCACCGCGAAGCATTTTCCCGGTCATGGCGACACTGCCAGTGACTCGCACATCGATCTGCCAGTCATCCAAGCCAATCGCGAACGCCTCGACCGTCTCGAGCTAGTTCCCTTTCGCGCCGCGATCGCCGCAGGTGCAGGCAGCATCATGACCGGCCATCTCTCTGTGCCCGCGCTCGAGCCGGATCCAAATACGCCAGCGACTCTGTCGTCGCGAATTCTCACCGATCTTTTGCGCAAAGAGCTGCGATTCGAGGGCCTGGTCGTCACCGACGCCATGGACATGGGCGGCATCACCGTTCGCTTCGCCCCCGGCGAGGCCGCCGTCCGCGCGTTCGAGGCCGGCGCGGACGCCTTGCTGATGCCACCGGTCCCCGACGCCGCGTTCGAAGGCCTGCAAAGCGCCGTTAAGTCCGGCCGCATCTCGCGCGAACGTCTCGATGCTTCTGTGCGCCGAATCCTGCAAGCAAAAGCCAAACTCGGCTTGGACAAAACTCGCCTAGTCGACATCAACGCTATCAACCAAAAATTCGGCCACACCGCATGGCAAGCCGAAGCACAAAATATTTCCGATCGTGGCATAACTCTGCTGCGCGACACTCCGCATCGCCTGCCCCTCGACGCCACAAAGCCCGCGCGTGCCCTCATGCTAGCTTTTTACGCCGATCCCGAACCGTACCCCGGCGAAGATTTGGAGCGCGAACTCCGGACTCGCTTCGATTCGCTGACCACCCTGCGCGCCGACACTAAATTCGTCAAAGCCGATATGCTGAAGCTGCCCCCTCCGGACAGCTATGATGTCGCCATCCTCGCGCTTTTTGTGCGCGTCAGCGATCGCAAAGGCAATGTCGATGTTCCTGCAGAGCAGGCAGCGCTCGCCGACCAACTCTTCAAAACTGGCAAGCCGGTGGTCACGTTGTGCCTCGGCAGCCCTTACTTGATCGAGCGTTTCCCGCAAGCGCAAACCTGGCTAGCCGCGTTTGGTATCAGCGACGTGGCGCAAATTTCCCTCGCCCGCGCGCTCTTCGGACAAATTCCCGTCCGAGGACATCTGCCGGTAACCATTCCCGGCGTCGATATGAAATTGGGTTACGGCCTCGAGCTGCCGGAAAATCCCATGACGCTCCAAGCCATGGAAGTCCGCGGCGAGGCCCAGCTACAACCCGCATTCCAGGTGATCGAGCGCGCGATCGCGGACAAAGCCTTCCCCGGCGCGACAGTTGCCATTGGCTACCGCGGGAAAGTTTCGCTCCACGCCTTCGGAAATCTGAGCTACGCCGCCAACGCGCCCGCCGTAGACACGCACACGATGTACGACATCGCTTCGCTGACAAAAGTACTGGCCACGACAACGCTGGTGGCCAAGATGGTTGAAGGCGACTTCGCTGTTCCGCTCGACCTCGACGCACGCATCGAGCGCTATCTGCCCGAATGGACCACAGGACCGCAGCAAGAATGGCGACATCAAGTGACCGTTCGCCATTTGCTCACGCACACTTCCGGGCTGCCCGCCTTCAAAGAATATTGGCGCACCTCAAAAAATAAGCAGGACACGCTTACCAGGATTTTCGCCGAGCCGCTAGAATATGAGCCGGGCACAAAAGAAATCTATTCCGATCTCGGCATCATCCTGATGGCGGAGATCATCGAGCGCCTCACCGGCCGCACGCTCGACGACCTCGCAAAAGCCTACGTCTTCAATCCGCTGGCCATGAAAGACACCATGTTCCGCCCGGCCAAAAAACTTTGGCCATGGATTGCTCCGACAGAGATTGACAACAATTTGCGTTATCGCCTTGTGCAAGGCGAAGTGCATGACGAAAACGCGTTCGCCATCGGCGGTGTCTCTGGCCACGCCGGCATCTTCAGCACCGCGCCCGATCTCGCTTCATTCTGCCAGATGTTGCTGAATGGCGGAGTCTATGCGCATCATCGCATCCTGCGCCGCGCTACCATCGCGCAATTCACAACGCCGCAACAGCTTTCGAGCGGCACGCGTACGCTCGGCTGGGCCGTTCCCACTGAGGGTGGCTCCAGCGGCCATTTTTTCTCCTCACATAGCTTCGGTCACACCGGCTTCACCGGCACCAGCATCTGGATCGATCCCGACCGCGAGCTGTTCGTAGTGCTGCTCACGAATCGCGTGAATCCCACGCGCGAAAATCAAAAGATGGCGCAATTGCGCCCAGCCTTCCACGACGCCGTCATGCAAGCGCTAGGCTTCGCAACGGTAGCCGCCCCGGTGAAATGATCTTCATTCGGCTCAGCGCTGGCGTCCTGCTAGTGAGTGCATGTATTGCAGCGACTGCATTCCTTCAGGCATGCTCGGATCGGCGCGAATCGTCTTATGCCTCGCTTGCCGATGCAAGCAAGGCGGGCGAGATCACTCGCGGTTGGATACCCGACTACCTGCCTAGGAAGACTCGGTCAGTCCACATTATGTATGAGCCTTCTTCGCCGAGGACGTGGTGTGCTTTTGAGTTCTCTCCCGCTGACTCACAAGGCCTCAAGGAAAATCTCAGTATCGTTAGTGCCCTCCCAGGACGCCTGAAATACATTGATGATCCTGGTGTTTCATGGTGGCCAGCTTTTCTGAAAGGCAATCTAGACATTGTGAGGTTTCGCGCGGAGGGATTCGACGCCTATATTGCGGAAGAGGTCGCCCCTCAATCCAGTAATGACCTGGTTCTCTTCGCGATTGACTGGGCAACAGGGCGCGGATTTTTTTATCGCACACCTTAGCTCAAGGCCGCACAGAGTAATGGCAGAAATGACGAACAATAGCGAAGAGCAATGTCTTGTTCTATTGCTGAATAACTTTTTGTTCTAAATCCAGAGCGGCTTGCTCCAAATCAGCCGGCTTGCCGAGGTCTCGCCAGTAGTACTTGTTAGCGCGAAATGCGGCTATCTTTTGTCCGCCGCCAGCGAGACGCAGATATGAAGTGACGATGGAAAAAACGCCGCCTTCAGTAAGCAAGGGCAAAAGGCGCGGCGAGATGATGTGTATGCCGGAGAAGGCTAGCGGCTCCAGATGCGGTGAAGGACGCACAATCTCGGGCTCGCGATCGGTTCCAGTTCGGCGACCGCAGAGTTGCAGTTGCTCGTCGAACAGGAGCTGTCGGCTACTCCCCCGGCTTTGCACCGCGAGAGTCGCGAGCGCCTGATTGTCTTTGTGAGCTTGCACCATCCGGGCGAAATCGATGGTGCTGATCACGTCGACGTTGTGCAATAGAAAAGGCTCACTTGCGCTGCTGGAATCCTCAAGGAAAAACCATGCGGCCTTCTTCAAGCCGCCTCCCGTATCGAGCAACACATCTTCGCGCGAGACTTCAACGCGCATTCCGAAGCTGTCATGGACCTTCAAATACTCGACAACCATATCGGCGAAGTGATGGACGTTGACAATCACCTCGCGAATTCCGAAAGTCCGCAAACGCACCAGCGTAATCTCCAGCAGCGTGCGCCCTGCAATCTCCACCAAAGCCTTAGGCCGATCATTAGTGAGCGGCCGCAAGCGCGTCCCTAGTCCCGCGGCCAGGACCATGGCTTTCATCTCGGCGCCATCATAGATGGGGCCTTCACTTGCCCATCTTCTCCAACTCCAGATGCCGCACCGCCACCTCAAGCCCATTTTTCGCACGCAAGCGCTTCGCCAATTGCTCCGCCAAGAACACCGACCGGTGCTGCCCGCCCGTGCAGCCAAAGGACACCATCAAATTTTTGAACCCGCGTTCCTTGTAATTCCCCACGCTTGCATCCACCAGCGACAGCACGCTGGCCAAAAACTGGTGCACGCTCTCCTGCTGATTCAGATAGTCGATCACCGGAGCGTCTTTGCCGGTCAATGACTTGAATCGCTCCTCCCGTCCGGGATTCGGCAAGCTTCGCCCGTCAAACACAAATCCGCCGCCATTGCCGCTGTCGTCTTTAGGCAGGCCGCGATGAAAAGAAAAGCTGAAGATCCGCACGACCAGATCATCCGCTTCATTCGCCAGGCCCAACAGTTTTTCGGAAGCCAGCATGCTCTGAAACGCGGCCATCAACGTAGGCAACGCAATCGGCAGCTCGACGTGATGCAATAGCCACCGCAGATTTTTCAGCGCGTAGGGCACACTTTGCAAGAAATGAGCTTTGCGCTCATAGAAGCCGCGAAACCCGTAAGCCCCCAGGGCCTGCAAGATGCGCACGTAAACGTAAGCATAGTAATGTCGCATGAACGCTTCGCGATCTAGCTTTACGTGGCGGCCAAGCGCCTGGAGATAATGATTAAGCAGGTCTTGACGCACTTCCGGCGGCAGATCGGCCTTGGCGTCAAACAAAAGCGAAGCGATATCGTATTGCAGGGCACCTTTGCGACCGCCCTGATAGTCCACAAAAAACGGCTGGCCGTCCCGCAGCAAAATGTTGCGCGACTGAAAATCGCGATACAGAAAATAATCACGTGGAGCGCTGAGTAGAAAATCCGTCAAGCGCGCAAAATCGTTTTCCAGTGCCTGTTCGTTGAAAGGAATGCCCGCCAGCCGCAAAAAATAATATTTGAAGTAATTCAAGTCCCACGCGACAGACTGCCGGTCAAAGCTCCCGATCGGATAACAGACCTCATAGTTCAAGTCGCGGCCCGCTTCCACCTGAAATCGCGGCAGCACTGCGACAACTTTGCGATACGCATCAACAACATCTGCGTTGATGCTCTCGCCCTTCCGATTTTTCGACAGGAACTCAAAAAGGGTCATATCCCCAAGGTCTTCTTCGAGGTAAGCGCCGGAACTCAGATCTTCGCCGTAGATCTCCGGCACCGGCAATCCGTGCTGTCGAAAGTGTCTTGAAAATTCAAGGAAGGCGACGTTCTCTTCGCGCACGCCATACAACACGCCGATAGCTGTGGCCGTCTCGTTAGAAAGTCGAATGATCTTGCGCCCCGAGCCGCCAAGCTCGCCTTGAAGCGCTTGAATCCGCTTCACCGGCGCGCGAAAATGCTCCTCAAACAACCTGTTCAGAACGTCCATGAAAGGATTTTCCGTCAATTCTGTTTTGTACCACAGGTGATTGCCTGGAGGGAATTTGCTTGACGGTTAGTTGCTATCTTTCGTAGCGCTGGGCTTGGCTTCGCCACTCGAATCAGAGGGCGCTGCCTTTAGCAGCTTGACCAGCCAACAGAAACGTCTTGGGATGGGAGCCACGCCCGCAAATCTTGAAGGAACCAAAGTCCTTGTACCAATCGCCCTCTGGGACCTCCGGCTCGGACTCAATCCAGATCCGAAGTTGATTTAGATCCGCGAGGGTAATTTCTCGTTCGTTCATTCTTTCGATCAAATGCTCGCGCACACCCGCAGGTAGTTCTTTCCAACGCGAAATCCTGGGCATCAGTCGCCGAACACCATTTGGCCGAGTTTGTCTCCCAGCCGTTTTGCTTCTTGTGGGTCGGTTGCACTCCGGAAACGCTTGGCAAGCTCAAAGAATTCCTGCTGCCGACGCTTTTCTGCTTCAATTCCGTTCTCGATTAGTTCGACTAATATCCGGTTAGAACTGACCCTGCGCGTCTTGGCCATCGTCCGCACCTGCGCGGCCGTTTTTTCTGGCAAACTCACGCTCTGGCGTATCGTTTTGTTTGCAGTTCGCATGGCACCAGTATGCACCAGAATGGTGCGCGCTAACAAGGCCGATCGCTAGCTTGTCTGTACGCAAAATAAGCTATTGACGTTCTGGAAGCGAAATACCTCATTCTTATCCCAGCACTCGTCCGCGACAGTCCAGTCGCCAGTTATAATTCCAAGGATGCCCTCCCAGCGTAAGGAACGCAGGCGAACAGAACACCGCAACGCAGCGTCCAAGAACCTCGATCGCATGAGCGCGATCGAAATCGTCCGCCTGATGAATCGCGAGGACCGTAAGGTGGCTGCGGCAGTTGCCCGCGAGCTTCCAGCCATTGCGCGCGCAGCCGAGGCCATTACCAAGGCCATTCGGAACGGGGGGCGGCTGATATATGTAGGAGCAGGTTCGAGCGGGCGAATGGCCGTACTCGATGCCGCCGAATGTCCACCGACTTTCGGTACCTCGCCCGAACTCGTGCAAGCATTGATCGCCGGAGGGCGCCCGGCAGTGACCGGCGCAGTCGAAGGCGCGGAAGATTCAGTGGAAAATGCACAACGCGATTTGCGCGCGAAGAAACTGACGCGGCACGACATCGTTGTAGGGATCACCGCGAGCGGCACCACGCCATACGTGTTGGCAGCACTGCAACACGCTCGGCATCGCGGCGCGGCGACGGTGGCAATCACGGTGAACCCACGTACGCCTGTGGCGCGCCTGGCCAAGATCCTGATCGCCACGCAAGTCGGCCCCGAAATCCTGACCGGCTCGACGCGCCTGAAAGCCGGCACCGCCCAAAAAATGGTGCTGAACATGCTCTCTACCGCAGCGATGGCGCGGCTCGGACATGTCTATGAGAACCTGATGATCGATGTAAAAGCGTCAAATCAAAAGGTTTCAGATCGCATCGTGCGCATCTTAGCCGAAGCCAGCGGCAAGAGCCTGTCTGCATCCGAACACGCCCTGCGTCAAGCGGGACACAACATGCGAATCGCATTGATAATGCTGAAGCATGGAGTGGACGCCCAAGATGCGAAGAAAAAATTGGCAGCAGCAAAAGGGAATTTGCATGAGGCATTGGACAAATAAATACCGCATGCGTCGCATGTCTGCGCAACTCGGCGCCCTCTGCGTCTCTGCGTTATCCTTTTCTGCCGCTCGGATGCTATGGACAAATTCCTAATCAAAGGCGGCAATCCCCTGCACGGCACCGTGAGCGTCAGCGGCGCAAAGAATTCCGCGCTACCGGTAATGGCCGCAGCTCTGCTCACCGCCGACCAAGTCACCGTGCACAATATCCCCAAAGTCCGCGACCTCATCACCATGAGCAAGCTCCTCGCGTTTATGGGCGCCGGCGTCTCCATCACCGAAATTCCGGCCAGCGACTACGTCATTTCCGCGCCAACGCTGAATCATGCCGAAGCTCCATACGAGCTGGTAAAAACCATGCGTGCTTCGATCCTCACCCTCGGCCCGCTAATGGCCCGCCTCGGCATCGCCCACGTTTCGCTCCCCGGAGGCTGTGCCATCGGTGCCCGGCCAATCGATCTGCATCTCTCTGCTCTCGAAAAAATGGGAGCCGAAATCACAATTTCGCATGGCTACATCGAAGCCAAAGTTCCAAATCGCGGCCGCCTTAAAGGCGCCCACATCATCTTCGACAAAATCACTGTCACCGGCACGGAAAATATCCTTATGGCCGCAGTCCTCGCCGATGGCGAAACCATCCTGGAGAACGCCGCCCGCGAACCGGAAGTCACCGACCTCATCGTCATGTTGCGCAAAATGGGAGCCTGCATCGCAGGCGATGGCACGTCCACGCTGCGGATTCGCGGCGCAAAGGAACTTCACGGCACCGAGCACTCCGTGATACCCGATCGCATCGAAGCAGGAACTTTCCTGGTAGCAGGCGCAATCACCGGCGGCGACTTAACCGTAGCCAACTGCGCCCCCGATCATCTCGGCGCGGTCGTTGCCAAGCTGCAACAGGCGGGAGTCCATACCGACATTCTTGATGAGTCTACGCTCCGTGTTCGGCCGGCAAAAAAACTTGTCGCCGCCGACGTCACCACCGAGGAATATCCCGGCTTCGCCACCGACATGCAGGCCCAATACATGGCCCTCGCCACCCAAGCCGAAGGAACTTCCGTCATCACCGAAACCATCTTCGAGAACCGCTACCTCCACGCCAGCGAAATGGTCCGCATGGGCGCCAACATCTCCGTCGACGGCCGCCGCGCCGTAGTCCGCGGCCCCGCCCAACTCTCCGGCACCACCGTGCAAGCCTCCGACCTCCGCGCCAGCGCCGGCTTGGTCCTCGCCGCCCTGGTCGCCAGCGGCGAAACCATCATCGACCGCGTCTACCACATCGACCGCGGCTACGAAGGCATAGTAGAAAAGCTGCAAAGCGTCGGCGCCGATATCACCCGCATCCACGCGCTAGCTTCATAGAAAGAAACATGAAACAGGAAGACATAAGGCTGCACAATGTCGAGACGTCTAAAGGACAGTGGGGAATCTTCATTCAATCTGTTGTAAAAGCACAGGACAACGACAACCTCTTCCTAACGATTGTTCTGGAGCAGAACATCGACGACGAGCGCATCAGAATGCGTAGATTGGACCTTCTGGTTTTCTCAGCAGAATTAGCGAGTCACGCAGGTCTGCGGGAAGTACGCGATCAGATTTGCCGGTGGGTTGAGGAAACCGATGGCGATGGCTTTCTCGACCTAGTCTCAAAAGCCAGCTAGCTTCGCCCACCTTCAAAAACACACTCACCAGCTAATTTCTGCAAACTCTGCTACAATCCGCCGCTCGACCGTGGCCCCGCGCTCTCCGCGTGGCTGGAGGTACCCATGGCAAACACCGAACTTCTCGACCGGCTGGATGCCGCAATAGCAGAGAAAAATCTCCTGAAGCACCCGTTCTACCAAGATTGGCAAGCCGGCAAGCTCACCCGCCAAGCTCTGCAACTCTACGCTGCCCAGTATTACCGCCACGTCGAAGCTTTTCCCAAGCATCTCCGCGTGCTAGCCGCCCGCACCGAAGGCCCTCTCCGCGACACCGTCATGGAAAATCTCGCCGAAGAGGAAGACTTTAACGCGCCCCACCCTAAGCTGTGGCGCGACTTCGCTGCAGCCGTCGGCGTCGGCGAAGACGACATCACCTGCTGCCCTGCGCTGCCCGGCACGCAAAATGTAGTCGCCATCTTCCGCGAAATTTGCGGCGACCGTCCGGTGGCCGAAGCCGTCGCCGCGCTCTACGCCTACGAAGCGCAAGTCCCCGAAATCGCCAGCACCAAAATCGATGGCCTGCGCAAATTTTATGGCGTGGAAAAGCCCGCCGCCCTCGCCTACTTCGCTATCCACGAAGAAGCGGACAAGGCCCATCGCGAAGCCTGGCGCACCTGGCTCGATGAACACTCGGACCCAACCAGCAACGACGAAATCGTAGCCACCGCCACCGAAGCGCTATCAGCTCTATGGGGCGCACTAGACGCCGTCCACCGTAATTAGGGCGCTCAGCCCTCTAGCGGCCGCCTTCAGTCGGCCAGCGTAAAATAAAAAAGGCCCGGCGAACTGCCGGGCCTTTTTCTGGACCAATCAAAGACTCTTTATTTATTCCGAAGCCGCGGCAGCGCCACCGGTGCTCCCACCGCCACCAGTGCCAGCCGCTTCTTTCTTCGTCTGCTTCTCGCGCGCTTCGCGAATTAACGCCTTGCGCGACAGCCGCACCTTGTTGCCCTCAATCGAGAGCACCTTCACCAATACCTGGTCGCCCAGCTTCAGCTCATCGCGGACATCGCGAATGCGATGTTCCGAAATTTCGCTGATGTGCAGCAATCCGTCGGTGCCCGGGAAAAGTTCGACGAAAGCCCCGAACTCCGCCAGCCGCACCACTTTGCCAAGATACGTCTTGCCGATCTCCGCCGACGCAGTGACGTCGCGCACCATCTGCAGCGCCGAATCGCCACCCGCGCCGCTGGTCGAGAAAATGTGCACCGTGCCGTCTTCCAGCACGTCAATTTTCACGCCAGTAGCTTCGATGATCGACTTGATCTTCTTCCCGCCCGGACCGATCAAATCGCGAATCTTGTCCGTAGGAATGTGCAGCTTGTACAACCGCGGTGCGTACGTTGAAATCGAAGTGCGCCCCTCGGTCAGCGTCTTGTCCATAGTGTCGAGAATTTCCAGCCGTGCCTTCTTCGCCTGCGCCAGAGCTTCCCGCATCATTCCAATGCTGATGCCCAACACCTTGATGTCCATCTGCAGCGCCGTAATTCCCGCGCGCGTGCCCGCCACCTTGAAATCCATATCGCCGTAGTGATCTTCCGCTCCGGCAATATCCGTCAAGATCGAATATTTCTTGTCGTCGGCAACCACCAAGCCCATCGCGATACCCGCGCAAGGAGCCTTCATCGGCACGCCAGCATCCATCAGCGCCAGCGAGCCTCCGCAAACAGTCGCCATCGAAGACGACCCGTTCGATTCCAAAATGTCGGAAACCAACCGCATCGCGTAAGGGAACTCCGCCTCGGGTGGCAGCAAATTTACCAGCGCACGTTCTGCCAGCGCCCCGTGTCCAATCTCACGACGTCCCGGTCCGCGCAAGAACTTCACTTCGCCCACGCTGAACGGCGGAAAATTGTAGTGCAGCATGAAGCGTTTGAACTGGTCGTGCTCGAACAGCAGGTCCAGCCGCTGCATGTCTTCCTTCGTGCCCAACGTCAGCGTAGCCAGCGCCTGCGTCTCTCCGCGCGTAAATAGTGCCGAGCCGTGCACGCGCGGCAGCAACCCCACTTCGCAAGTGATCTGCCGGATCTGATCAAACGCGCGCCCATCCGGACGCCGCCGCTTGTTCAAAATGTCGTCGCGGAAATATTCCTCACGCAAACGCTCGAACGCCCGCTTCGCCAGAACTCGCTTCTCTTCGTCATCTTCCGGAATCGCCGAAACAATCTCGTCCTTCAGCGCATCCACCAGGTGATAGCTGTCCTTCTTCGGATGCTTCTGCGTATCAATGGCATCGTGCAAGCGATCGCCGTACTTCTTCGCAATCTCTTTGTACAGTCCCTCATCGAATGGTAGCGCCGCGACCTTCACCTTCGTCGGATTAACCTGCTTGTACAACTCCTTGATCGCGCCCACAATTTTCTTGATCTGCGCGTGCCCAAACTCCAGCGCGTCCACCACCGCTTCTTCGGAAACTTCCAGCGCGCCAGACTCCACCATCACGATCGCTTCTTCGGTTCCAGCGATCACGATGTTCAACAAACTCTTCTTCTGTTCGGCAACAGTAGGATTCGCCACCAATTGCCCGTCCAGCAATCCCACCCGCACCGCCGCAATCGGCTTCTCGAACGGCAAATCCGAGCAGTAGCAAGCCGCCGAAGCTCCCGTGACCGCAATCACGTCCGGATCATTGTCGCTATCCGCCGACAACACCATGCTCACGATCTGTGTCTCGTTCCGCCAAGACTCGGGGAACAGCGGCCGCATCGGCCGGTCAATCAACCTCGAAGTCAGAATCTCTTTTTCCGAAGGCCGCCCTTCGCGCTTAAAAAATCCTCCCGGAATTTTTCCCGCGGAATACGTGTTCTCGCGATAATCCACGGTCAGAGGCAGAAAATCCCGGTCATTTGCCGTCGGAGCCATGCAAGCCGTGGTCAACACCACCGTATCGCCATAACGCGCCACAATCGCGCCATTCGCCTGCTTCGCAATCTTTCCCGTCTCCAGTATCAGCGGACGTCCGCCGACCTCTACCGTCACTTGGCGTGGAGCAGGCGTAACATTATTTTCAGACATAACTCATTTTCCTTTGGCTCCGTCTCAGCGGAGCATTTCTGCGGAGAATGCGTCTCCGCTCATTTGTAAGTTAAAAGAGATAAGGGATTACTGCGAGGATGACGCTAACGCCGGTCTACACCACGAGAACGCCGGCCATCTTACGGCCGATTGCCTGACAATTCACTGGCGGCCACAAAGCAACCCGCCGACACTTCCCCACTTGAATTTGTCACTTCGCAGAAACGCAGTGGATGCCGCGCCAAAACGCGGCTACTTGCGCAGGCTAAGCCGTTCAACAATCTCGCGGTACCGATCCGGGTCCCGGCGGTTAAGATAGTCCAGCAAACGTCGCCGTTTGTTCACCATCATGATCAACCCGCGGCGGGATGCGTGGTCTTTTACGTGAGACTTGAGGTGCGTCGTCAGGTAGTTGATCCGCTCGCTTAAGAGCGCGATCTGCACTTCCGGTGAGCCGGTATCCTTAATGTGGGCTCGGAACTGCTCGATCAACACTGCCTTGGCTTCGCTCAAGTGCCCCTCTCCGTCGTCCCCTGAATTTTTCCTCTTCTCTTCGACCAATTCAGGCTAACACAATACAAACAAAACTGTAAAGCAATCCTAATACTCGCCCGAGGTCAAATTTGGCTCTTAAAACGAATCAAAGCCGGGCGCGTCAAACTTCTTATGCGCCGAAAGTTGTACCACTCATGTTAAAGTTTTCGGTCGGAGGATCTAAATCATGCGTAAACCCATCATCGTGATCGCCGCGCTGCTTGCAACTCTCGCTGTAGCCGGCATCGCTCTTCGCGCTCAGCAAGACAAAGCATCCCGCCCCAGCCCGCCAGCCAAAGCCGAGTGCAAAATCGATAGCAAGACCGTCACGGTCGACTACTCCAGCCCGCGTGCCAAAGGCCGCAAGATTTTTGGCAGCCTCGTTCCCTACGGGCAAGTCTGGCGCGCCGGAGCGAATGAAGCCACCACGTTAGTCACCAGCGGTGACATCAACATCGGCGGAAAGACCGTGCCTGCCGGGAAATACACCATCTTCGCCATTCCAGCCGAAGACAAATGGACTCTCGTCATCAGCAAAAAAACCGGTGAATGGGGCACCGCCTATCCCGGTCCCGACAATGATCTCGCCCGCGTCGACATGAAAGTCTCGAAGACCTCAGCCCCTGTCGAGAATTTCACCATCGCCTTCGATCAAAAGGGAAGCACCTGCACCCTGCGAATGGAGTGGGAAAACACCAACGCCTCGGTCGATATCAAGTAGTTTGGAGTGCGGCGGTCTTGTGCACCCTGAGCCTCGAAGGGCCGCCGCTTTCACGGATTAAGATCGGCCGAGGGTGCTGCCGTCAAACCACGGTGCCAAAGGTGAAGCCTGTCCGAGGCTCAGCCCCTCTTGACTCAACCCCTCTTCCCCACCAAAGCCAAAAACTCATCCCGCGTCTGCTTATTCTCCCGAAACGCCCCCAGCATCGCGCTAGTAACCGCCTGCCCATGCTGCTTTTCCACGCCACGCATCTGCATGCAGAGATGACGAGCTTCGATAATAACGCCTACACCCTGAGGAGCGATTTTCTCCTGAATCGCTTCCGCAACCTGACTGGTCAAACGTTCCTGAATCTGCAGGCGCCGAGCGAACATGTTGACGACGCGGGCAATCTTGCTGAGGCCCAGAACACGCTTGTCCGGAAGATAGGCGACGTGAGCCTTACCGAAGAACGGAAGCAGGTGGTGCTCGCAAAGGCTGAAGAACTCGATGTCCTTTACGATCACCATCTGGTCGTAAGTCACACTAAAGGTAGCTCCGTTCAAAACGTGATCGAGATTCTGGTGATAGCCGCTGGTCAGGAACTTCAGCGCTTTCTCGAAGCGCTCCGGAGTCTTGCGCAGTCCCTCGCGATTGGGGTCTTCGCCAATGATCTTGATGATTTCGCGCATGAACTGCTCGCGGCTGATTTTCTTCCGCTGCATTTCCTTCAACTGAAATTCCCACTCGCCCGTCAGCTCCGGCTTGGTCAATTCCGGCACGCCCAGGCCGTTCAACAGTTCCATCAGCGAAAACGCCTTCGCCGTGGCCTCGTCCTTCGACTGCCAGACCGACATGCGGCGGCCATGCTCTTCCGCCCTGCCCAGCCAGTCGATCGGCTTGACGACCTTCTCGTAGACATCCGTCAAAATCGCCCAGTAGCGCTCGCGGATCTCCGGACGGCGCCACAGGATCGCGCCCACCTGTCCCGTTCCACCGGGAATGACGATCTTCACCGGGCTCCCCCTTCTGTCGGGAGTGAGCCTAGCGCAGAAAGTTGAACGCGTTCAATATTTGCCGGAGGGGTACGGGCGGAGCCCTACGCAGCAGGCTCTTCGGCGGGGGCACGGAGGCCGGCGTCCCACTTTTCCTCGATGCGGCCGTACTTCCAGACGGCGAGGGCGACGGCCCAGGTGGCGGCGAAGAGGCCAACGATCCAGAAGCCGACGGTGTTGAGGTCGAGACCGCCGAGCCAATCCCAGAAGGGCCCCCGCCACCCCAGCTGGCCGGAGAACAGGTCGAGCAGCTCGATGCTGCCGATCAGCAGGGCGACGACGACCGATAACCCGGTGATGGTGATGTTGTAGTAGATCTTGCGCACCGGGTTGGAAAACGCCCAGCCGTAGGCGAAATTCATGAACGAGCCGTCGATGGTGTCCA
>Ga0137412_10001687_pt1 | contig 17256 bp, 14 predicted proteins | sample CZODoug2_1_16fun_FD_122160 | JGI IMG/M metagenome (GOLD analysis project Ga0137412, IMG submission 122160) | Vadose zone soil fungal communities from Angelo Coast Range Reserve, California, USA - CZODoug2_1_16fungal (Hybrid Assembly) | ecosystem: Environmental > Terrestrial > Soil > Vadose zone...
GGGTCGCTGGGGGTCTTGCTGGCACGCCACCAGGCGGGCATGCGAGCGGTGGCGTTGAGCATGATCGGCTACGGCCCGGACACCGACGACGTGGTGCAGGACGCCGCTCTACTGGCGCTGCGTCGGATCCAGGACGTGCGGAACCCGGAAGCGGTCGGTCCGTGGTTGCGGGCGGTGGTACGCAACGAGTGTCGGATGCGCCTGCGAGCCAGGCGGGAGGGCGAACTGGATGGCGAGACGCTCGTGGCGCTGCCGTCCGACGATCCGATGCCCGAGGAGTTACTCGACCGGCACCTGCTGCGGGACTGGGTGTGGCATGCCATCGGGGAGCTCTCACCCTCGCTGCGGGTGGTGGCGATGCTGCGGTATTTCAGCGACGTGTCCGCCTATGAGCAGATCGCTTCGGTATGTCAGCTGCCGATCGGCACGGTTCGCAGCCGCCTCAGCCAGGTCAGGGTCAAGTTGACCGATGCGTTGTCCGCGACAGCGGAGCGGTCGCACGAGGACGCCTCCGCCAAGCAGCGGATCTGCGAACAAGACGCCGTCGATTCGCTGGCGGCCGCCAACCGGGGGGCCTTCAACGAACTAGCCGTGCGATGGTCGCCGCGGCTTGAGGTGATCCCGGCGCGCGGAGACCGAGGCGGGGCTGACCTTCTGCTGAACACGCTGCACACCGAACACGAAGATGGCGTTCACCGGCGGCCCGTCAACGTGGTCGTCGGTGGCGACCTGGTCATTTGGGAAACCGCGTTGACCGATCCGCCGAACAACCCCAGAAGTGGCGCCTCAGCCGCGGCCTGGGTCATGTCCCTGGACGCCAACGGCTTGGTGCGGCAGATGCGGCTGTTCCACCCCGCTCAAACAATGATCCCGGGCTCACGGTAACAGCGTCGTCACGCTCGGCCGACTTGCGACACTTCTCGGTTACCTCGGCTGCCGTTGCCGGAAATCCGCGATGCCTACGGTCAGCGGCTGTGGATACAGAGCTGTATACGAAAGGGTCACCTCGTCGACTGAGCGCGTCGGCCTGGCTGCAGACATGACCTCGATCGACATCATCAAGGCGCCGACGAGCGATCCTGCAGACACCGCTGGGCCGCTCCACACGCTGCGGCAGGCGGGTTTCCGCGTGTCCGACCTGCTCGCCGTGGTCGGTAAGACGGAAGGCAACGGCTGCGTCAACGACTTCAGCCGCGGCCTCTCGGCGGCGGTGTGGGAACCGCTGATTCCCGACGATGCGATCACCGTGTTCTCCGGCGGTACCGAAGGAGTGCTCACCCCACACGTCACGCTCCTGGTTGCCGACCGGGCCGAGCACCCCGGGTACGACCGTGGTCTGGTCGCCGCCACTGGGCGCACCCGGGTCATCGCGGCCGAGGAGCTGGGCCGCGCGGCGCAGGTGGAGGCGGTGCGGGCCAGCGTCGAATCGCTCGTCGGCAAGCTGGCCCTGCGCACCGAGGACGTGCACCTGGTGCTGGTCAAGTGTCCGCTGCTGACCTCGACGCAGGTGAGCTCCTGCCGAGATCGGGGGCTGGAGCCAGTGACCGACGACACCTACGAGTCCATGGCCCGGTCCCGGTTGGCGAGCTCGCTGGGCATCGCCCGCGCGCTGGATGAGTGCACCGACGCGCAGGTCGAGGCGGCGCTCGAGGGCAGTCAGCAGGTGTGGTCGAGGCGGGCCTCGGCCAGCTCGGGCGCCGAGCTGGCGGACTGCCACATCCTGGTGCTCGGCACCAGCGAGGCCGCGAGCAACCCGCTGCGCGCGGCACACGCCAGCATGCGCGACGCCATCGACGCGGACACAGTGGTTCAGCTACTCGAGCAGGTTCGCGCCGAAGGCGGCACCGTGGTGCAGGTGCTGGCGAAGGCCGAGGCGTCGCCGGACGGGCAGATCCGCGGCCGACGCCACACCATGCTCACCGACTCCGACCTGCAGTCCACCCGGCATGCGCGCGCCGCCGTCGGCGGCCTGCTCGCCGGGCTCGTCCAAGACACCGCGATCTACGTCTCGGGCGGTGCCGAGGCACAGGGCGCGCCCGGCGGAGGCAGCTTGACCGTGCTGTACCGGTTGTCACCGCGATGACCGGGCACGGACCGGGCGTGAGCTTCACCCCGGGGCGCCGCGGCGGACCGGAGGGTGAGCGCCGGGTCGCAGCGCCAGCACTTCGGCGAAGCCGTCGAGCAGGCATTGCTCGAATAGCTCCGGCTCGGTGAAGGAGGCCGTGTCGAGGTTGGCGGCCACGCAGGCAGTCTCGCCGTGGCTGACCAGTGTGATCATGGCCGCGCAGCCGGGGAGCGGGCCGAACAGGTACATCCGTTCGATCTTGGCTCCGGCCAGGTAGGCATCGCGGCTGATCCCCGGGATGTTGCTGGCTTGCAGGTCGTTGGCTTTGGTCAGTGGGCCGGCGATGCGGGCGGTGAGTGAGCCGGGCAATCGGGCCATCAGCGGCGATATCAGTCCGACAGCGTCGAGTGCCGGTTCGTTGCGTACGGCGCGGACCAGCGCGTGTACCTGCTGGATGCGGGCCCGCGGATCGGCGGTGGACACCGGGGCGGCGAATCGCGCGGCGGTGATCCGGGTGCCGCCTGGGGGGTCATCGGGCTTGCGCACCGAGATCGGAATCGTCATCGGGATGGTGTCGACCGGTGTGTCCATGGCGGCGTGGTAGCGGCGGTAGGCACCCAGTAGCGCGGCCAGGAAGGCGTCATTGACCGATCCGCCGGCGGCCTTGCCAGCGGCGCGTAGGTCGGCGAACCGTACCTCGAGAGCGGTGAATCGCCAGGACAGGCTGCGGTCGGCCAGCAGCGGCGAGGCAGTGGCCGCCGGCGGGGTGAGCACCCGGTACAGCGACTGGCCGTAGCGTGTCGCGGAGCGCAGCGCACCCGCCGGGTTGGTCAGCGAACTCAGCGCCAGCGAGCCCACCTCCCGGGCCAGGCCGGGAACTGCCTGCACGTCGCCGCGCAGCTGCCCGGCGAGCGCGCCGAGCGGGCTGGTCGGTTGCTCGCCGGTCTGGCGGGGCTGCGGCTTCGCCAGGTTGGGCTCCCGGGTGGGCGGGTGCAACTGCTCGAGCAGTTGGATCGAGCTGAGCCCGTCGGTCGCGGAGTGGTGCACCTTGAGCAGGTAGGCCGCCCGCCCGCCGGGCAGCCCTTCGTACAGCAGTGCCTCCCAGGGTGGGCGGGTGCGGTCGAACGGGGTCATTGCCACCTGGGCGGCCGCCTCCAGCAACTCCGGCCACCCGCCGCCCTCGGGCAATCTGGCCCGCCGGACATGGAACCGCAGGTCGAAGTCGGGATCGACGGTCCAACGCGGTGCCCCGAGACCCAGCGGCGCCTCCACCACCCGTTGGCGGAAGCGGGGCGCCATGCGCACCCCCCACTCGTGCGCGGCCAGAAACCGGTCCCAGTCCGGGAGGGTGTCCAACTCCTCGAGCACCAACCCTGTTGAGCGCAGCGTCCGGTCAACCTCGACCCGCCACATGACGGCCTCGGCCGCATTCATCTCGTCGCGGGCACCCCAGCCCAGCGGGGTGTCGACATCCCGGGGCGCGGCGCCATCTAGTTCGCCCTGTTCAGCCACTCCGACGACCATAACGAGAGCAGCGCCGGTCAGACACCGCCGGAGGTAGCCAGTCGTCCAGCATGGCTCGGCACACGAGACACTAGCTGGGCGGTCAGGACGCGGAGCGGTCCGTGAAGCGTTCGGGGTCGCCGAGCGGGAATGCGGCCGTGGCGCCCGAGGTTGGCGCAGCTATGAGGATTGGGATCATTGGTGCGGGACACATCGGCGGCACACTCACCCGGAAGCTCACCGGACTCGGCCACGAGGTACGGGTGGCCAACTCACGTGACCCTCGGACCCTGGCGGAGCTCGCGGCGGAGACTGGTGCGGAGGCCGTATGGGCCGCGGACGCCGCCACGGATGCTGACGTGGTGATCGTCAGCATCCCGCAGAAGAATGTGCCGGACCTTGCGCAGGGCATCGTGGCGAAGGCAAAGACCGGGGCTCCGGTGATCGAGACGAACAACTACTACCCGAAGCAGCGGGACGGCCGCATCGGCGCGATCGAGGACGGTACGCCGGAGAGCGTGTGGGTCGCCGAGCAGCTGGGCGCCCCCGTGATCAAGGTCTTCAACGGCATCTTCTGGAAGCACCTGCTCGAGCGGGGTGTGCCGGCCGGTGCCCCCGGGCGGATCGCGTTGCCGGTTGCCGGCGCGGACGGGCCGGCCAAGCGGCTCGTCCTGGACCTGGTCGACCAGCTCGGTTTCGACCCGGTCGACGGCGGCACGCTCGACGACTCGTGGCGGCAGCAGCCAGGAACGCCGGTGTATGGCAAGGACTACGACGCCGAGGGTGTGCGCAAGGCACTACCCGAGGCGCCTCGTGAGCGTCCGGCTGACTTCCGCGCCGGACCCTGACAGGGATCAGAGGCTTGCCTCGGAGCCTCTGATGCCGGCGGAGTTCGCCTGGGTAATCGCCGCGGACTCGGCGTCGGCCTCGAGACCGCGCATCTCACCCTTGAAGACGCGGGTGGACTGGCCGACCGATCGAGCGAGCTCGGGAAGCTTCTTGGCGCCGAACAGCAACACCAGAACACCCACGACGATCAGCCAATGGGTTGGGCTCATTGCGCCCATTGCCAACTCCTTTGCGCGACGGACTGTGTTGGCCGGGTCATTTGAGCGGGCCGTTCTTCAGGAGCCCGCCGACCGGGCCCTCGACGTAGCGGGGGTCGGGTTGCACGAACTGGGTCTCGGTGCCGTTCGCGCCGTCCGGGCGGTCGTCGCCGTTGGCCGCGTCGTTGAAGGAGTCGGCGGAGTTGTCCAGCGTCGCTGCTCCGGCGTCCGCGCCCTGTGTCGGGCTCTGTGTGCTGGGGTAGCCCTCGCTGTCGTCCTCGTCGGCGTGGGCGACGCCGGCCGCGATCAGCAGAAGCGCCGCGCTGGCCAGGGCGAGCGTGACGAGCCTGGGTGCGTTCATGGGTTGTCCTTCGGTGGTGGGGAGCGTCTCGGGAGCGGGGCCGGGCTTAGAGCGTGTCCCGCGGATCATCCAGCCGGCTTCGCGGCGCCCAGGCGGCGCCTCGCGGCGTTGTCGTCGCGGCCGATACAACAGCGGTATCGGCCACTCCTCCGCCTTGCGATGCATCCGCCTGGATCACCGCGCAGCTCGGCATAGATCCACGGGACACGCTCTAGTCACATCTCCTCTGCACCGGCCTTGATCGCCTCGCGGATCCGGTTGTACGTGCCGCAGCGGCAGATGTTGCGAATCTCCTCGATCGCGTCATCGTCGACGTCACGATCCTCGTCCTGGCACTGTCGCACCTTGGCCACCGCGGCCATGATCTGGCCCGGCTGGCAGTAGCCGCATTGCGCGACGTCGTGGTCGATCCACGCCTGCTGCATCGGGTGCAGGTCATCGTCGACGGTGTCGGCCAGGCCCTCAATCGTGGTGATCTTGTCCGATTCCTTGATGTCGCCCACCGGCACCGAACACGGGTTGAACGCCTTGCCGTTGATATGGCTGGTGCACGCCTTGCACACGTTGATGCCACATCCGTACTTCGGTCCGGTCACTCCGAGAAGGTCCCGGATCACCCAGAGCAGACGGACGTCGTCATCAACGTCGACCGTGACGCATTCGCCATTGAGCGTGAAGGTCTGTGTCGGCATATCAGGCTCCTCAGTACGTGTGCTCGAGGCCGTTGCTCGGCGACGGCGGGATCGGCGGCACGGTCGGATACGGCTCGAACGGCAGCGACTCCTTGTGGTTGATCGGGAAGTACTCCGGTACCTCCCCGGTCGCCCGGGCGTAGGCGCAGGCCACCGCCCCGCAGGTGGCCGCAAGGCCGAACTCGCCGACACCACCCGGCTCCGGGGACTCGGAGTCGTCGATGACGACGATGTTCATCACACACGGGGTGTTCCACTGCCGGGTGTAGAAGTAGTTGTCCCAGCTCGCCTCGATGAAGTGGCCGTCGTCGAGGTGCAGGCTGGAGGTCAGCGTCATCGCCAGGGCGTCGTTGATTCCGCCCATCATCTGCGCCTCGACCCCGCGCGGGTTGATCACCAGGCCGATGTCGACGACGTAGGTCACCTTGGTGACCCGCGCGCCGGTCCGCCCCTGCCTGATCTTCCGGTTCACCATGTCCGGCCGGCAGTCGATCTCCACCACGCACGCCGCCGCGCCCTTGTACTCGACATGCATGCCGATGCCCTGGGCGGTGCCCCGCTCCATCGACTTGCCCCAGTCGGCTTCCTTCGCGGCGCGGTCCAGCACCTTGCGCCAGCGGTCGAGCTTGGTGAACTGGGCCCGGAACTCGTAGGGATCCTTGCCCATCTTGGCCGCGATCTGGTCGACCATGAGTTCTCGAGCGGTGGCCACGTCCGGCGAGTAGATGTTGCGCGTGGCGGAGGTGTTGAACCGCATGTCGACCTCGTTGAGCAGCCGGGTCGAGTTGCCGAACTCGTACGGCGTGACCTGGGTGAGCTCCCAGATGATCTCCGAGACAGTCAGATTGCCCATGGGTGCTTTTTGCGCGTTGGCGGTGATCGCCTCGGAGAAGCCCGGATTGATCTCGCAGGCGACACTGGTGTGCCGCTGTTCGAAGCTCAGCACGGAGTCCTTGGTGATCTGGGCCCGGATCCGGGAGGTGGCCATCGGGTGCGCCCGGCCCTGCCGCGCGTCGTCCGCCCGGGTCCACATCAACTTGACCGGCTTGCCCATCTTCTTCGAGACCTCCGCGGCCTCCAGCGCACCGTCGAAGAACAGCCTGCGGCCGAACGACCCACCACCCTGCATCACGTGGAACGTCACCGCGTTCTGCGGCAGCCCGAGCTTTCTGGCGATCTCGGCCTGCGCCGCGATCGGGCTCTTGCTCGGGCTCCAGATCTCCGCCCGGTCCTCGCGCACATCGGCGATCGCGCAGTTCGTCTCCAAGGCGCTACCGCCGCGGAAGTAGAAGACAAACTGACCCTCGACGGTCTCCCCGGCCCCCTTCGGCACGGCCAACGGCAACTCGGCCTTCCGCAGCTTCTTCAGCACCGACTCGTCGTTCTCGCCGGCCACTGTGCCGGCGTTCCACCGCACCTCGAGCGCGTTCACCGCGTCGATGCACTGCCCGAAGGTGGCCGCGCGCACCGCGTAACCGTTGCTGACCTTGACCACGTCGGTGACGCCCGGCATCGAACGGACCTCGTCGAGGTTCTCCGCGTCCTTCGGGAACCCGTTGAGGTCCGGCGCACGACAGATGACCGTGGGCAGCGCGTGCGGGATCCGCAGGTCGGTGGTGAATTTCTTCCGACCGGTGACCATGTCGTAGGCATCGGTCTTGGTTTGCGGCTTACCGATGATGGTGAACTTCTCGCGGTCTTTGAGCGCGACCTCGACCGCCTCGGTGACCGGGCTGGCAGCCGCCTCGGTCAGCTCGCCGAACGGCAACGATTCACCGTTCCTGCCCAGGATCAGGCCCTTCCGACTGGTCAGGACCGCCTTCTCCTGGGCCAGCTGCGCCGCCGCCGCGCCCAGCAGACGGCCCTGGGCCAGCGCCGCCGCCACCCGGATCGGGGTGTACGTGGAGAAGGTGGTGCTCGACCCGCCGGTGAGCTGGTTGAACACCAACTCCGGTCGAGCGTCGGCCAGGGTCACCCGCACCTGGTCGACATCCAGGTTCATCTCCTCGGCGATGATCATCTGGGTGGAGGTGATGATTCCCTGGCCGTTGTCCGAGCGTGGCAGCGCGAACGACACGGTGCCGTCGCGGTGCACCTCGATCGTGATCAGGTTCGCGGTCGGCCGGGCGCTGTCACGAATGGCGTCCAGCAGGTCGTAGTACTCCGGTGTCTGCGGCGGCGACGGTATTCCGGGCAGCTTCGGTAGGGCCGCGGCCCAGGCCGGAGGCGTGCCGAACGCGGCGCCGCGGCCGAGCTCGGCGGCAACCACCAGGGTCGGTGCGGCGACCAGGAAACCGAGAAAACGCCGACGACTGACGCTGTTGCGCGTGGTGGCGGTGTCGCCACCGGGATCAGGGCGTGGACGGGTTGCAGCGCGGTGGGCAGGCATGGTGATCCTCTCCAGCTAAAAAGCGGCGCCGGCCGACTGACAGTCAGGCTCGGGAAGCTGGCGATGAGGATCTTGTCGTTCGATGGACACCAATGTCCCCTTTCGACGGCCGCGGCAGTGGGGAGCGTCCGCGGTCGAATGTCTCTAAAACGACGTCGAGCCGCCAAAGGTTTGTAGAGTGATCGGCCGCAGGGGTGACGCTGCGTGCACATCTGGGTGGTTATCGGCACGTTCCGTAGTCGTTTCCGCGGTTGCGGAGCCAGCGAGGCCAACCCACCGCTCGTACGGAGATCGCTAGCCTCAGATCGATATTCGACGCCTGGGCGTCGAACGTTCCCGAAGCTGCTTCGTGACGAAGTCACCAAGTGACCGGTCACTTGACACTGGTCACCGGTCACTCTTACGGTGTGTGCCTCGCCGCACAGCCAGAGGGGCGCGCGTCCATGGCAGAGAACACAGACGATCGGCGGCCTTACCGGACGATCGACCGGGTGCGCGCGGCTGACCAGATTCTGGAGGACCTGCGGGACCGGATCCTGCGGGGCGAGTTCGCGCACGGCTCGCGTTTCCCGGCGGAGCGGGATCTTGCCGAGCAGTTCGGGGTGAGCCCGGCAACCGTGCGGGAGGCGGTCCGCGCCCTCGCCGCGATGGGGCTGGTGCGGGTCCGGCACGGCAGCGGGTCGTTCGTCACCGGTCGGTCGGAGACTCTGATCGCAATGTTGATGGCTTCCGCGATCCAGTTGGAGGGCTCGCCGGCCACAGACGTGATGGACATCCTCGGAGTCCTCTACTCCCATGCCGCCGGGCTCGCCGCGCGCGAGGCGACCGACGAGGAGATCATCTCGCTGCGCGAGGCCGCCGAGCGACTGGCCGAGCTCGACGATCTGGACCAGGCGATGAAAAACCTGCAGCGTTTCCTGCGGCAGCTCGCCACGCTCAGCCACAACACTCTGCTCGCCGCGATGTGTACCTCTCTCAACGAAATCCAGGTGGAGTTGGCGATCGAGCTCTCCGACCGTCAGCTGCTCCCGCTGCGGGAGGTGGCCGCTGCCCTCTACCCGGACCGGATCGCCGTCGTTGAGGCGCTGGAGTCAAGGGACGTCGATCGCGCGGTACTGGCCGCCCGCGCCTATCACGACCACGCCCTGGAGTTGATCACCTCCTCGCCCACAGCCCGGTCGATCGGCCTCTCCGATCCCAGCTACACGCGAGTCATCTCGTCGCTAATGAGCACCAAACTCACCTCCCTGACCCGCGACCCGCCCCTCCACGGGAGCGCTTCGGCGCTGTCCTGAGGGAGCCGCGCGCCGGTCTTCGGCCACCCAGGCCGAACGGAGACCAGAGACCACGGAGGACCCGCTCAGCCGCTCTCACCGAGGAGGCGCCGTGAGTACCGACGGAAGACCAGATCTCGACTCGATCATCAATCGCGCCAGGACATCCGGATTCCAGACCGTCATTATCGCCCTGTGCACGGCGGTCATGATCGTCGATGGGTTCGACACCCAGGCGATCTCCTTCGTCGCTCCCGCCATCGCCGCGGCCTGGCACGTCCCGCACTCCAGTTTCGGCTTGGTCTTCGGCATCGGCCTGTTCGGCGGGCTGGTCGGCGCGGTCTGCTCGGGTGTGGTCGCCGACCGGATCGGCCGCAAGCCAACACTGATGATGGCGGTTCTGCTGTTCGGCGTGGCCTCCCTCGCCACCCCCTTCGCCAGTTCGATGGGCATGTTGAGCCTCATCCGGTTCATCACCGGTCTCGGCGTGGGTGGTGCGCTGCCGGGAGCCATCGTGCTCGCAGCCGAGTACGCCCCGAGGCGGTCGCGGGCCACCGTCACCACGGTGACCTTCTGTGGCATCCCCCTTGGCTCCGTGCTCGGCAGTGTGCTGGCCTCGCAGCTGATCCCCGCCTACGGCTGGGGGAGCATCTTTGTTGTCGGCGGCGTGCTCCCGCTGCTGCTCCTGCCCTTGATCGCCGCCCGCGTGCCGGAGTCGATCCGCTTCCTGGCCCTCAAACACGATGAGGCCGCCATCGCGAAGCTGCTCGCCCGGATGGGCGTCGCCGAAGAACTGGCGGCACAGGTGCGGATCAGACCGGACGCCGAGACCCGGCGCGCCCCGCTGCGGAGCCTGTTCACCGAAGGCCGAGCACTCGGGACAAGCTTGCTGTCGGTGGCGCTGTTCCTGACATTGCTGATGGCCTTCTTCCTCGTCAACTGGATCCCCACCCTCGCCATCCGGTCGGGAATCGACATATCGGTGGCGATCCTCGGTGTGGCGGCGCTGAACGTAGGTGGCATCCTCGGCAGCCTCGTCATCAGCAGGTTCGCCGACTGGCGGGCTCCGGGCATGGTGATCAGCCTCGGCTATGCGCTGGGCGCCGTCGCCATCGCCTGCGTCGGGCAGGCCGGCAGGTCGGGCACCTGGCTGCTGATCACCGCGTTTGTCGCCGGCTTCCTCGCCATCGGCGCCCAAATGTGCATGGCCTCACTGCTCGCCATCTACTACGACACCGGGCTGCGGGCGTCGGGCGTCGGCTGGGGGATGGGCTGCGGCCGGGTCGGCGGGATCATCGGCCCGGTCATCGGCGGCATGCTGCTCGCCGCGTCGGTGAGCACGGGCGCCATCTTCCTCATCGCCGGACTCGTCTGCGCGGCGTGCGCCGTCACCGTCTTCACCATGGGCCGCCTAGTTCTGCGCCCGCGGAGGGAGCGCGCCGCGCAGCTCGACGTCGCCCCGAACACCGCCCCTAGCTCCTGATACACCAACAATCCCGGAGGAACCGTGAAGATCGTCCCCTTCGACGACACCGCCTGGGTCAAGGACCACCCGACCGGCGCCGTCTCCTTCCAGCACCTGCTCAAGGGGGAGCCAAATTCACCGGACAACTTCATGTACATCCTGGGGCGACAGGACACCGACTTCTGGATGCCACGCCACCGCCACAACTTCGAGCAGATACGCCTTCCGGTCCGCGGGGACATGAACATCGGGCGCGGCATGGTTCTGCGGGAGGGCGAAGTCGGTTACTTCCCGGAAGGCATGGGGTACGGCCCACAGGACGACCCGCTCGGCAACGCCGCCCCCGGAGAGCGCGTCCAGCTCGTCCTGCAATTCGGGGGCGCGTCCGGCTGTGGGTTCATGAGCATCGAGCAGCGTCGCCAGGCGAGGAAGGAGCTCGCGGAAACCGGCAGGTTCGACGGAAACTACTACCACCGACCGGACGGCAAGGTGCAATGGGGCCTCAACGCCATCTGGGAGCACGTCTATGGCGAGCGGCTGAAGTACTCCAGGCCGCGCTACCAGAACGTGATCATTGCCGACTCGAAGCGTTTCAACTGGCTTCCGGTCGCGGGAGCGGATCACGTCGACCACCGGTACCTGGGCTCTTTCTCCGAGCGGGGCGTGTGGATCGAGATGATCAGGCTGCGGCCCGAGGCCAGTTGGTCGTCGACCGAATCCCGCGGACGGCGACTGATGGTCGTGCTGTCCGGCAGGGGCGCCCTCGGACAGAAGCCGATCGAGCGATGGACGGCCCTGCAGGTCGAGTGCGAGGAGACGCTCCACCTCTCGGCTGTGACCGAGACCGAGCTCTTCGTCGTCGGCCTGCCGCCGGTGGTCGTTCCCTCGGACGAGCCGCGGCAGTTCGACTACGTCGAGATCACTGAGGCCGAACCGGAGACCGCGCAGGCCGCCACCTAGCGCTGCGGCGGCACCTGGTTGCGGAGCCTGCGAGGCCAACCCGCCGCTCGCCTTCCGCCCGGACCTCGGCCTCCCTACCGTCCCTGCTGTGGCGTTGGATACGCCGTTGTCCCGGCGGTGCGATCCCGCCAGCCTTGCGGACAACTCTGCAAGTGATGGAAGGGAAGGCCGGATGAACCCGAGCGCCTCGAAACAGACCAGCGTCGGGGTGCGTCATCCGCTCGACCCGCTGACGGCGGACGAGTTTCGCCGGGTCACCGCGATCCTGCGTCGCGATCAAGGGGTGGATGAGGCCTACCGGTTCGCGTCGATCGAATTGAGGGAGCCGGCAAAGGCGGTGGTGCGGGATTTCATCGCTGGCGCGGCGATCGTTCGGGAAGCACTCGTGGTGTGTTGGGACCGCCGTGACGGTGCCGCCTACAAGGCGGTGGTCTCGCTGACCGAGAACGCAGTGCTGTCCTGGGAACACCAGCCCGGCAAGCAACCCAACATGACCGTCGACGAGTGGCACGAGTGCGACGAGGCGATGCGCAAGGACCCTCGGGTGGGGCAGGCGCTGGCGAAGCGGGGCATCACCGAGCTGGACAAGGTGCTCATCGACGTATGGACCTTCGGTGACTTCCTCGTCCCGGAGAAATACCGGGGTCGTCGGCTGGGCTGGACCGACACGTGGTTCCGCACTGAAGCCGACTCCAATCCCTACGCCCACCCGGTCAACGGCCTGCATTTCCTGGTGGACATGAACGAGATGCGGCTGCTGGAGATCGAGGACACGTTCCAGGTAGCCAGCCGGCCGGAGATCGTGGGGGAGTACCAGCCGAAACATCTACCCGGCCGTCGGCCGCGCGAGGACCTCACACCGCTGCGCATCGCACAGCCGGACGGGGTGTCCTTCACGCTGGACGGGCACGAGCTGCACTGGCAGGGCTGGTCGATGCGGCTCGGCTTCAACTACCGGGAAGGGATGGTGATCCACCGCGTCGGCTACCGCGATCAGGGCCGGGTGCGGTCGATCGCGCATCGGTTATCGGTCGCCGAGATGATTGTTCCGTACCGCGATCCCGGGGTTGATCACGTCCGGCGGACCGCGTTCGACATCGGCGAGTGGGGTCTGGGATTCATGACCACGTCGCTGACCTCGGGGTGTGACTGCCTCGGCGAGATCGTCTACCTGGACGCCGAGCTGCACGACAGCACCGGGGAGCCCTACCCGATCGAGAACGCGATCTGCATCCATGAGGAGGACGACCGGGTGCTCTGGAAGCACGTCGACGGGGTCAGCGGTGCGGAGGTGCGCCGGGCGCGGCGGCTGGTGATTTCCTGCCACGTCACGGTGGCCAACTACGAGTACCTCATCTACTGGAGCTTCTACCAGGACGGCAACATCGAGTGCGAGGTCCGGGCGACCGGGATCATGGTCGTCGGGCACTTCGATGAGGGGCAGCAGCCGCCGTTCGGGACGCTGGTCGACCAGCGCACGTACGCCCCTTTCCATCAGCATTTCCTGGTCGCGCGGATGGATCTGGAGATTGACGGCGCGGACAACACGGTGTGCATGACCGAGTCGTCGGCGCCGCCGATCGGGCCGGACAACCCGTACGGCCTGGCGCTGGTGTTGACCAGCACGCCGCTGCTGACCGAGGCCGACGGCAAGCAGGACTTCCGTTGGGAGACTCAGCGTGGCTGGAAGGTCATCAACACCAACGTCACCAACCACATGGGAACTCCGGTCGGCTACAAGCTCGTCCCCAGCGCGAGCTTCCCGGCGATGCTCGACCCCAGCTCGCCGGTCTTCCAACGCGCTCAGGTGATCGGGCACACGCTGTGGGTCACGCCGTATGACGCGGACGAGCGCTGGCCGTGCGGGGAGTTCGTCAACCAGAGCGCCACCGATGAGGGTCTGCCGGTCTGGACGGCCAAGAACCGATCCATTGAGAACACCGACGTTGTGCTCTGGCACGTGTTCGGCATCCATCACATCACCAGGCCGGAGGAGTGGCCGATCATGCCCGTCGACAAGATCTCTTTCTGGCTCAAACCAGTCGGGTTCTTCGACCGCAACCCCGCGCTGGATGTCGCGCCCTAATCGGCCACAGGTCGGGCGTAGCCCGTGGATCGGCTGGTCGAGCCGAGTGCATATCCTCGGCCCGACCAGCCGATGGACGTGTCAGAAGTCCATGCCGCCCATGCCACCGGACGGGTCGCCCGCCGGTGCGGCGTGCTTCTCCGGCTTGTCGACGATGACGACCGCGGTGGTGAGGAACAGCGCGGCGATCGAAGCCGCGTTCTGCAGCGCGGACCGGGTGACCTTGGCCGGGTCGATGATGCCGGCCTTGATCAGGTCCACGTACTGGCCGGTGGCCGCATTGAGACCCCAGCCGGGTTCCAGGCCGCGCACTTTCTCCGCGAACTCCACAGGCTGGGTAGGTCTGGAAGTTTTCCGATGAGCCAGCTTGCGACGGAAGCGTGTTTGTCGGGTGCGGAGATCGAACGGCAAATCCGAGCGCGCGTAGGCCAACTGTATGCGCTCGAGGATGAACCGGCGCTACGGCTATTTCTGATCCGGGAATTTTCGTTGGCCCTGGAAGATTTGCTTTCCGGTGCTCGCGATGTTCTGATCTCCGCCGGCTTGTCGTTCGAAGCAGAACTGGAATACGAACAACGGTGTCTTGCTCCGGCAGATTTCGGCTTCCACAATGCGATCAGGGATGAAAAAGGCCGACTTACCTTTATTGATTTCGAGTATTTTGGATGGGACGATCCCGCTAAGCTAATCTCCGACGTGTTGCTTCATCCTGGCAAGTCTGTCTCAACTGAGCTGCGGTCTCGTTTCCAGACCGCCGCGGAAAGATTGTATGGTGATGATCCGAATTTCACGACGAGGTTAGGTGCTTTTCGTCCGCTTTTTGGTTTGCGATGGGTGTTGATCCTGTTAAACGAATTTCATCCTGAACGATGGCGCAAGCGCGTACTTGCGGGCGCGAGTGACGGTTGGGCGGAAGCCAAGAACCGGCAGCTGGGCGCCGCGCGCGCCTTTCTGATGAATGTGATGCCGCCAAGGAGACCGCAATGACCGCGCTGTTGGATCGGCTGCAATCGCGCAGTACGCCGCTCGACGAACGCTCCAAATATCTGCGCCGGCTCGCGGTTCGCGCTGCGGACGGTGGGCAGATCGTCCACGGACTCCCGCGCCAGCAGCACGAGCGGTACCCAAACCACCGCCGGGGATTCCTGCGGCGGGCCGCTTTGGTGATCATCATGCTGACCGTCGTGGCCGGCGCTGGCGTGCGGCGGTGCAGCCTGCGCGTGGCCATGTCCGCTCGCATCGTGCGACGCCGCCTGTGCTGGAACGGAGCCGTGGCCCGCGTGGCCCGCGGCGGCGAACCGTTCCTTGCCGTGGAACACCAGGAAATACATGCGAAACGAATAGAACGCCGTGATGAAGACGCCGATCGTCACCGCGAAGTCGGCGAAGACGTAGGCGAAGCCCGCACCCGGCACGTTGGCGGCATGGGCGGCGAGCAGGATGCTGTCCTTGGAGTAGAAGCCCGCGAAAAACGGCGTGCCGATCAGCGCCAGCGAACCGACCAGCGCCGTGAGCCAGGTCACCGGCATGCGCTTCCACAAGCCGCCCATGTTGCGAATGTCCTGGTCGTGGTGCATGGCGATGATCACCGAGCCGGCGGCGAGGAACAACAGCGCCTTGAAAAACGCGTGCGTGACGAGATGGAAGATCGCCGCCGAATAGGCGGAGGCGCCAAGAGCGACCGTCATGTATCCCAGTTGCGACAGCGTCGAATAGGCGACCACGCGCTTGATGTCGTTTTGCACGATGCCGAGCAAGCCCATGAACAGCGCCGTGATCGCGCCGATCACAACCACAAACGACAGCGCCGCCGGCGACAGCTCGAACAGCGGCGACATGCGCGCCACCATGAAGATGCCCGCGGTGACCATCGTTGCAGCGTGAATCAGCGCCGAGATGGGGGTCGGGCCTTCCATCGAGTCGGGTAGCCACACGTGCAGCGGAAACTGCGCGCTCTTGCCCATCGCGCCGATAAAAAGGCAGATGCAGATCACCGTCACCAGCGACCATGGCTCGCCGGGAAACAGCGTGATCACGTGCTGCGCAGCCGCCGGCGCGGCGACAAAGACGGCGGCGTAATCGAGGCTTCCGAAATGGGCGAAGATCAGGCCAATGCCCAGCAGGAACCCGAAATCGCCAACGCGATTGACGATGAACGCCTTCAGGCTGGCGTAAATCGCCGTCGGCCGCTTCCACCAGAAGCCGATCAGCAGGTACGACATCAGCCCGACGCCTTCCCAACCGAAGAACAGCTGCAGGAAATTGTTGCTCATCACCAGCATCAACATGCTGAAGGTGAAGAGCGAAATGTAGGAGAAGAAACGCTGGTAACCGGGATCGTCGGCCATGTAGCCGATCGTGTACACGTGCACCATCAGCGAGACGAAACTCACGACCAGCATCATGGTCGCCGCCAGCGAGTCGATCAGAAAACCGATTTCGAATTTCGCGACCCCGTGGCCGCTGTCGACCGCGGTCCAGGTGTAGATGGCGCCGTTGAACGTGTTGCCGGCGATGACATCGAGCAGCACGACATAGGAGGCAAGGGTCGCCACCAGCACGCCCAGAATCGTGACCGTGTGTGAACCGGCGCGACCGATGGTATTCGCCAACAAGCCCGCGAGCAGGGCGCCAACGAGCGGTGCCAACGGCACCAGAAGATAGAGCTCTTGCATGCCGGTCACGGCGTCAGCCCTTCAGCGCATCGAGCTCGTCGACATTGATGGTCGACAGGTTGCGGAACAAAACCACCAGGATTGCCAGGCCGATGGCCGATTCGGCCGCCGCCACGGTCAGGATGAAAAACACGAACACCTGGCCGTGAAAATCACCGAGGTAATGCGAAAACGCAACGAAGTTGGTGTTGACGGCAAGCAGCATCAGCTCGATCGCCATCAACAGCACGATCAGGTTCTTGCGATTCAGGAAAATGCCGATGACGCTGATCGCGAACAGCAGTGCGCCAACGCCGAGATGCCAGGACAACGGAATCATGATGGCGGTGGTCCTCTAACCTTTTCCGGCCGCTGATGCGGGTGTTGCGGCAGACCCCGGTGCGGCAGCGGGTGCAAATCCCGGCGCTGTCCCGGCGGCGGCGGCCGAGACCGACGTTGCTGTAGGCGCGCCATCGGCACGGCCATCCGGGCGCACGCCGCGCTCGCTTGCCATCGCCACCAGCCGCACGCGGTCGCCGCGCCGCACACGCACCTGCTGCGATGGATCCTGCGTCTTGCTGTCCTTGCGCCGGCGCAGCGTCAACGCGATCGCGGCGATGATCGCCACCAGAAGTATCGAGCCCGCGACCTGCAGCGGATAGACGTATTCGCTGAACGTGAGTCGGCCGAGCGCCGCGATGTTGCTCGGTTCCTTGGCCACCGCCGCGCCGGGCTGGGTCATCGTCTGCCAGCCGCCGTGC
>Ga0137412_10001688_pt1 | contig 17253 bp, 14 predicted proteins | sample CZODoug2_1_16fun_FD_122160 | JGI IMG/M metagenome (GOLD analysis project Ga0137412, IMG submission 122160) | Vadose zone soil fungal communities from Angelo Coast Range Reserve, California, USA - CZODoug2_1_16fungal (Hybrid Assembly) | ecosystem: Environmental > Terrestrial > Soil > Vadose zone...
CATTGAAGAATTGCAGGCTGTGGGCGCGGCCTTATATCGGCCCCGCGAGCGGCTGCAGTGGCGCGCCACCCCCCCCGATGCTGCTCGGGCTGTTGTTGTCTACTACATACAGAGCAATCATCAAACGCTGTATATCGCGGGACCACGGCGAATTGTCACGCACGCGCTGTTCCATGGGGAAACCCCAATCAGCCTCGAACTGCGTCAGGAAAGATCCATTCGGTCCAATCTCGGCATTGAGACCGAATGAAGGCTCAGGTTGGGTATCGTCGATATAGGCACCGTAGTTCTGCAGCGTCCACGCGAGCTCCTTGCCGGCCTCGGTCGCGAGGCCGATGGAGGCGATAAAGCCGCCAAGGCCTAGATCGCTGAGCGCTTGCTGCGCCTGCGGCGGGAATGCTCCCATTGTCGGCCTGCGCGAGCGCAACCAACCGCAGACCAGCCCGGCGATTAGCGCACCACCGCCCCCGCCCAGTGTCAGTGGCACCGAGCCGATCGTGAGGCCGAGCAGTCCCACCAGCAATCCGATCGCCAGACCGGTGGCGAGAAATGCAATGTCGGTTCGGTCGCTCGTACGCAAGGGCTGCCCGACTTTCGGCACGACTCGCTTCAGATCCTCGTTGAGAGCGACAAGCGTCATGACGTCGCCCACATAGATTTGCGTCCCTGGCGTCACCGGCACATCCTGGCCGCGGCGCGTCAATGCGCGCAAGAAGACGCCACGGGTTGCATCGCCGAACCGATCGACAATCTTGCTCAATGTCCGGCCGTGCAGGTCGCGCGCCGTTACGTATACGTCGACCACCTCACCGGGGACCGAACGCATGACGTGCTCGCCCTCGATCTCCGGACCGATCAGCGACGCAGCCGCAACGATCACCGCCGAAGGCCCGGCAAGCAGGATCTCGTCGCCTGCTTGCAGCCTTGTATCAGCGCGGAGCTCTATGTCTTCGCCGTGCCGGAGAATTCGCTCGACAACCGCGCGCCGGCCGACTTGGACCTCGATTTCGTTTACCGTTCGGCCGGTACCCTTCAATACCTGATATGCGCGGGCCTGAAATTTCTTGTAGAGCAGATTCCCTGGCTTAGCCCGCGCGCCGCCCAATAGGGCAGCCTCGAGTTTTGCCGCTTCCTCTTTGAGGCTGACGCCCATCAGCCGCGGCGCGACAAAGGGGACAAAGAGCAAGACCAGGATATAGCCCAAAATGTAAGTGACCGCGTAGCCTGCTGCGATATTGGCCTGCTGCTGCTTCAGCTCGTCGGCCGAGAGGCCAAGCTGCTCCAATGCGCCCGACGCGGTGCCCATCATCGATGTCTGCGTCAGACTGCCGGCGCCGAGACCTGCGGCGGTGCCTGGACCAAGATGCAGCGTGTAGGCAATGATGAGAATAGCGATGAGCCCACACGTTCCCATCACAAGCGCCAGCGCGACCTGCGAAAGCGTCTGGAGACTCAGCGAGGCAAAGAACTCCGGGCCGGAGCGATAGCCGATCGTGTACACAAACAGGCCGAACAGGATCGACTTGAGCAGCGGTGGGATGACGATGGCCCCAACCTGGCCTAGTACGACGGCGATGACCAAAATGCAGGCGGGAACGCCAAGAGAGAACCCGTTGATGCGAACGCGCCCGAGCAATGTCCCAATGGCCACCGCCAGGAAGATGAAAATCTCGGGCGCACTCGCCGCAACATGACCAATCCAACTCATGGACCGTCGCACTCCGCATGACTATTCTGCCGCTTCCTTGACATGCGCAGTCTTGGACGCCTCGTATGCGTCTCGGTAACCGCGCGCGACGGTTCGGACGCCGCGTCCGATGTCTTCGTATGCTTCGTCAGGCAGATTCGCCAAGGACACGCGCAGCGACCAGTTGGGGGCCTCGAAGCCGCCACCGTTGAGGAGCACTATTCCGTGATCCTCGGCCAAACGGAATGCGAGGTCGAGCGGGTGAATATGCTCCTTCAGGTAGTCGACCGCTTCGTCGCCGATGTTCTTGCGCGCCCAGAACTCGAAGTCGATCAGCCCGTAGTAGGCGTCGTAGTTGGGATTAGGGGTGAGCTCAAGCCCCATACTCTCGATCATGGACCAGGCGCGCTTGTGAACGATCTCCTTGCAGGCCTTTTGATAGTCCTTCTTTGCATCCATCAACTCGCAGAGCGAGAACATGCTCATCATCACCTGCTGCGGAAGGGATAGCCCGGCCGTATGGTTGAGACCCACGTCTCGACTGTCGGCCACGATGCGATCGATGAATTTCATCTTGCGCGGCTCAAGCGTCAGCGGGCCGTAACGCTTGTCCAGGGCCTTCACGTGAGCATCCGGCAGCTTGGCAATCATCTTGTCGAAGATGTTGTCCTCATGAATGGCAATGACGCCAAGTCTCCAGCCGGTGGCACCGAAGTATTTGGAATAGGAGTAGACCCCGATCGTGTTGTGCGGAAGCTCGCCGAGCAAGGACCGGAAATCGTCGACAAATGTTCCATACACATCGTCGGTCAGCAGCATCAATTCTGGTCGTTTGTTCTTCACCAACTTCACGAGGTTGCTGATCGTTTCCTTGCTCAGCGCCATGCCGGTCGGATTGCCGGGGTTTACAATGAAGAACGCTTTGATCTTGGGATCCTCAAGCTTTTTGATCTCGGCGTCAGTGAATTGGAACCGGTTTTCTTGTGGCGCCGCGATGTTCACGACCTTGAGATCGTAATCTTCAAGGTGCGTCATCTCGAGATATGGCGTGAAGATCGGCGTGCCGAGCGCGATCGTATCGCCGGGGAACAGCAGCCGATTGGCCTTCAGCGATTTGAAGATGTAGCACATTGCAGCGGTGCCGCCCTCGACCGCATAAAGATCGAACTTGCCAGGCGGACGCGGATTGCCACACATCGCCCACGACAGGTATTCCTGCGCAATTCGCTCGTTGTGGACCAGCATCCGATCAGGAACAGGATAATTGTCGCCGATGATCGAATCGACGAGCTCGTGCACGAACGCGTCACGGTCGAATCCGAAGGTCTTGGTCGCGAACTTCACCATCGATGAAAGGAAGTCCGCGCCGGGCATTGTCGTCTGCTTCGCAAGCCAGGCATCGAGGCGATCGGCGATGCCCCTTGCCTGCGGCATGCCGCCGATCCCGGCGGGATGCTCCATCACCCGTTTGCACTCGGTGACGGCGAACTGGCCGAGCAGGAAGTAGGCCTCGCGCGGCTTGGTGGCGACCCAGTTGGGATTGCCGCGACCGGCATTCAGGAACGCGGATTGTGTGGTTCGCGAAGTCGTCTTGGCCAGCTTGATCAGTTCGTCCTTGATCTCGAAGGGGCTCAAAGTCTCGAATTTCCGCAGCGTTAGGATGTCAGCCATGGGAGCTCCTTTATTTGCCCGGTGGGGCGATGGAGTAAGAGATGGCGATCACCGGCCTTTCGCGTTCATATCAACAACATGACGATGACCATTCCCCAGATCGTCAGCAGAGTGTTTCCAACCGCGTATGTGACGGTGTAACCCAGGCCCGGGATCTGACTCTTGGCGATGTCATTGATCATGCCGAGCGAGGCCGTCGTGGTGCGCGCACCGGAGCAGCATCCGAGCAGGATCGCATCATCGAAGCGGAACAGATATTTCCCCACATACATCGCCAGGATCAGCGGGACGGTCGTCACTGCAACGCCCCAGAGGAACAGGCTGAAACCGAGTTGTTGCAGACCGGCGACAAAGCCCGGGCCCGACGAGATGCCGACCACGGCGATGAATACATTTAGGCCGACTGAATTCATGAACCACACGGTCGAGGATGGAATCCGTCCAAAGGTCGGGTGAACCGACCGCAGCCATCCAAAGAAGAGGCCGGCAATCAGCGCGCCGCCTGAGGTGGACAGCGTGAGCGGCACGCTGCCGATCTTGTAGACAATCGCGCCGAGCAATGCGCCGATGGTGATGGCCGCGCCGATAAATGCCACATCTGCCACGTCGGTCGCGCGGTCTGGGTAGCCTATGAGCTTGGTCGCGGCTGCTACATCCTGGGTCCGGCCGACCAGGGTGACGATATCGCCACGCTGCAATTGCGTGTCCGCCAAAATCGGGATGTCAGTCGCGGTGGCTCCGCGCGTAATCTTGCGCAGGAACACACCGCGCACTGCTGAAGATTTGGCCAGCTCAGCCAGCGATTTCCCGTCGACGTCTTTGCTGGTGACATAGACATCGACACCTTCCACGGGCATCGCCAGCAGCTCGCGATCGTCAACCTCGACGGCTGCGGCGCCGACCACATCCACCAGCACGTCACGCCGGCCGGCCACGACCACGACGTCTCCCGCCTGAATCACGGTGTCTGCCGTTGCGTCGATGATCTTCCCGTCCCGTCGAATACGCTGGATGAACACCCGCTGCTCGGGCAGCAACGCCTCAGCTTCCTGCGCTGTCTTGCCTACGACCGGGCCCCCCACCCGGACTTGGAATGCGCGTGCCTCGAATTGGTACCAGGCCGTCCCGGGGCCGCCCGCGGTTTTCTTGCCGCCATGCTTCTCCTCGTAGCGCTTGCACGCCTCTTCGAGATTGATTCGAAGCAGAGCCGGGCCGAGCAGGGCTAGGACAATCGCGGAGCCGACCGTGCCAAAAATGTAGGTCACGGCATAGGCGACCGGCATCGCGTCCAAGAGCTTTTTGGCTTCTTCGGGCGGGAGACCCTCGCGGTTGATCGCGTCGGTTGCAAGTCCCATCGACGCCGAGATCGTCTGAGAGCCGGCATAGAGGCCTGCAGCGGAGCCGACGTCATAGCCGGCGATCTTGGCGCCGACGACGGCAGCCGCTAAGCAGAACACGCACACCACCGCGGCAAACAACGCTTGCGGAATTCCGTCCTGCGCGATGCCACGCACGAATTGCGGTCCCACGCCATAGCCGATGGCAAACAGGAACATCAGGAAGAAGAATGGCTTGAGCGGACCTGAAATCGTGATGCCAAGTTGACCGATGAGGACAGCGGCAATGAGCGTGGCGGTCACCGCGCCCAGGCCAAGACCTTTGTAGGTGAAGGAGCCGAAGTAATAGCCGAGTGCCAAGGAGAGGAAGATGGCTATCTCAGGATAGCTGCGGAGCGTTTGGACGAACCAGTCGACCATGATACTTACCCGTTCGCTCATGCAAGACGACGGCGTGCCTCGCCGATGGCCGTTTTCGTCGCCGAGAGGTTTACGCGGCGCGTTTTACGGTCGCGTCGGAGGGCTTCGCCAGTGCGTCAGCACGCACGAGCTTCAGCCCCTCGGCCGCGTCGTAACCGTGGATCTCCTTCACATCGAGCTTGCGCATGAAGTCGATCGTTTCCTGTGTGATCACCTGGCCGGGCACCATGATGGGAAAGCCCGGCGGATACGGGATGACGAAGTTGGCGGAGACTAGATCGGGTCCCTCTTTCAATCGACGATCGATTTCGGGATCGGCAAGCCGGACATGGTCGCAATGGGCAGCATCGTAGGCTGCGTAGAACCCCGCACGGATATCGCCTTCGTTGGTCCGCTTGCCGGCGTCCTTTCGGAATACCTCGTGGAAATGCGAGAAGTTCGGCAGGTCCGGCACGTCGGTCATCAGGCTCTTCACCCGTGCATCGAATGCCTGCCTGACATTTGAACCGCCTTGCGCCAGACGCCGCTCGATTTCGCTGCTGATCTCCACAAGGACGCGGATCAAGTGGGCGACGTCGCTGCGGGTATTGTTGATGTTGGATTGCAGAAGGATGGAGTTCCGCGACGTCTTGTTGAGCTGGATGTTGTAGCGGCTTGCCAGCAGCCCTTTGAATTGCGTGCCATCGAACCCGGCGGTACCGCAAACGAGCGTGATGCGCGTCGGGTCGAGGCAGAACTCGTCCTCTTGCATGCTGCGCCTCGCCAAAGCCCAGTTGGTCTTGGGGGCCAGATAATCAGTGAAGCCGCTCTCGCGATATTGTGCTGGCACCATCTTGTCAGCGCCAAGAACGCGGAAATATTTCGAGATCAGCGGGTGCGAAGCGACGGCCTGCCGTATTGCCAATGCCACCTCGATGGCATTGTGCACAAGGCCGTATCCCTCCAATTCCATCTGCCGGCGCGCCACGTCCAGGCTGGCAATCAATTGCTGGTTCGGGCTGGTGGAGGCGTGGGTAAATACTGCCTCATGGAATTGTGCTTCCACGCTGTGGAACTCGACGTCCTTCACGAACAGCATCGAGCCCTGCCGCAACGCAGACATCGATTTGTGCGTGGAGTTCGTCTGATAGACCCGCAGCTTGACCTTGCGTGGATCCGGGATCAGCTGCGTGCTCAACAGGACGTCGTCCCCGGGGTCCGCACCGAGCTCGGCCTGTTGCTTGTCATACTCGGCGATCGACTTTGGATCATGGAGCCAGGCTTCGATGTCGTTGGCGGCCCCCATCGCGGTACGGGGGCGCAGGAAGGGCGAGAACCGAGCAAATCCGAACCAGGCCTCGTCCCACAGGAAGATCAGGTCCGGCTTGATCGCCAGACACTCTTCCATCACGCGACGCGTGTTGTAGATGTGACCGTCGAACGTGCAATTCGTCAGGTCCACCATCTTGGCGCGGTGCAGCCTGCCATCCGCTTTCAGGTCCAACAGCGCCTGCTTGATCGTTCGAAGTGGCACTGCCCCGTACATCGAGTATTCGGTCATGGGGAATGCTTCGACGTAAAGCGGCTGCGCCCCCGTCAGCACCATTCCATAGTGGTGGGATTTGTGGCAGTTGCGGTCCACGATCGCGATGTCGCCAGGCGCCAACAGTGCCTGTACGGCCATCTTGTTCGATGTGGACGTACCATTGGTGACGAAGAAGACGTGATCCGCGCCAAATGCGCGCGCCGCCTTCTCTTGTGCTTTCTTGATGTTGCCCGTTGGCTCCAGCAGACTGTCGAGACCGCCGGTGGTCGCGCTGCTCTCCGCTAGAAAAAGTGTAGGGCCGTAGAATTCGCCCATGTCGCGGATCCAACCGGACTTGAAGATCGATTTGCCACGCGCAATCGGCAACGCATGGAAAGTGCCGATCGGGCGTTGCGCATATTTCTTCAGGTTGTCGAAGAAAGGGGTTTCGTATCGATCTTGCACGCCTTCAAGGATCGCAAGGTGCAATTCCAGCAGCTCCTCGACGGCATAGAAGACGCGGCGTGCGGCACTTGCCCCCGGACTGCCCGCAATATCCTCGACTCGACCGTTGACCACGAGATAGAGATCGAGTTCCGGCCGTACTCGCTTGAGAACTTGCGCCAAATGCAATGCCGACGCTGAGGCGCCTTGATGCTGGTCGAGGTCGGCGGTGATCGTCTGGAGGATTGGTGCATCGTGCCGTGATTGGAAAGCGAAGCCTTCATGAACAACAACGGCGGCGAGGTCCGAGTTGAGTATCGTGGCGCAGAACGCGTCTTCAAAACTGCCAACAAAGACCGGCTCGTAGACAAATGAATCCAATGGTCGGCGTAGGCGCCGCCATTCTGTGGCAAGAGCCGGCCAGCGTGCGGCGGGCGCTCCCGTGACTATCAAGACCTCGAAATAAGGTCGATGTGCATCCGAGCGCCCAAAGGCTGGCGGCAGCACATCCGGTGCCGCCGCCTCGTCGCCTTCGTGTGTCTCCCAATCGCCGGGGTCCTGGCGGAAGGAGCGGGTAAGTAAGGCACGGGTTATTCGGCGAGCTAGCGACGCCGTCGCATGTGCGTCGCCTGCAGCGACGTGGTCGCGCAATGCAGCGAGGAGTTGAAGTCCGGGATAGGCGTGGAATTCTTCCGTGGCTGTCATCTCGGCAAGCGTGGCCTCAACCTTGGTCCGGTCGCCTGAGCCCTTGGACCACGCTTCGGCTAGCTCTACGAGCTCTCGCCACTGATCGCCCCGTGCGCCAGGGCCGGCAAAGAATTGATCGATGTGAGTCCGATGACGATTGGCTCCGCTGGGCATTTGAAGATCCTCCTCGTCTGAAGGTGTCCTTTCTGACTTTTTATTATTTCTATCAGACGAGCGAGGAACTTCGGACAGATACAAAAGGAAACAAACTCTATACACAGGGTCAAGTGCGGATACTTTGGTTCAGACGCATTGAGCATCTGTTGTGGTGTATTGCCACTGTTGATCGATAATCTCAGTTGCTTGTGAATTGCGGGCACGCGCCGCCAGATGGAATTTTTCGGAAGAGTCTGATGACGTTGCCGTTTGAAATTGGAGGATCCCATGTGTCGTTGGATCGCATATGCCGGCGGCCCGGTTTATCTGGAGGAGCTGCTCTTCAAGCCCAAGCACTCATTGATCGACCAGAGCTTGGCGGCTTGTGCCGGCGAAACCACAACCAATGGCGATGGTTTCGGCGTTGGATGGTACGGCAACGGCCAAGCACCCGGGCTTTACAAGGGCATACAGCCCGCCTGGAGCGACGAGAACCTCCTGGACCTTGCCTCCCAGATCAAATCGCCGATGTTCATGGCTCATGTGCGCTCGACGACTGGAACGGCGATCCAGCGCACCAATTGTCATCCTTTCCGTCATGGACGTTGGCTGTTTCAGCACAATGGCGCCATCTGCGATTTTCCTGAGGTCAAGCGCGATCTCGTGCTCGCGATATCGCCGCGCCTGTTTCCCGAAGTCTCCGGGAGCACAGACTCAGAGATCATGTTCTTTCTTGCGCTGACATTTGGATTGGAGGACGATCCTATCGCCGGAGTCGAAAGAATGATTGGTTTCATCGAGGATGTGGGTCGCAGGCATGGCGTGGGCCGCCCGCTGCAGATGACCTTGGCGATTCTGGACGGACAGACCCTCTATGCCTTCCGATATTCGAGTGAGGGCAAGTCACGAACGCTCTTTTACAGCGCGAGCATTGCGGCTATGCGGTAGCATTTTCCAGACGTGCATGCGTTTTCCGACGACGCACGCGCCGTAGTCTCAGAACCGCTTGGAGGAATTGAAAACGTCAACCGGTTCTGGATAGAAGTTTCCGAATCGAGCGCCGTGGTGATCGCAGCAGGAAACGTTAACGTTGTCCCGCTAAAGCCGCGCGCACCGGTCTGACGGCGCGGTACGCCAAAGCTAACACCCATTAGCGACAGGAGACGCTTGTCCGTCCGCCTGCTGGCGAGACCGGACTGATCTATTCGTATGCGTTATTCGAGGGTGGTGAGCATTCGATACACTGGTTGGAGCCATACTCAAATGACTTTCCAGATCTGTTCCAGCAAATACTAGCCGCTTGCGCTCACCAACCTAGCCCGCAGTTCATCTCTTAAACCAAAATGTAACTCTCCGATACCTTTCGATATGCGCGGTTGCCGCCCGCACAATGGACAAGCGTGCAATCCGTCTGCAACGCTCAGGTCGTAACGCATTGGTTCACCTCCTAACAGGAGAAACGTTATGCGACCGAGTCTTGCTACCACCGCAACCGCACTTGCGGTCAGTGTGGTAATGTCGACTGTGGTATTTGCGCAAAAAACGAAAACTGACGCGGCGAGAGCGTCCCGAGCCGAGGCGACAGGATCGGTCAATGACAGCTACAATCGGTGTGTCTCGCTCGCACGATCACGTGGCTACACCAACAGCGATCTCGATGGCAATCGCGCATCCGCGAGGAACTTCGTCATAAACTGCATGCGAGGCAAGCAGCGCTGAGCAGTTTGAGGCTGCTCACCAGGCAGAGGCTTGCCAGTTCTGCAAGAAGGACCTTCAGTTGCGCGGCGGGGCTTGGGTTACCGCATCCGACACGAGGGTCCGCGTCAGGAGGGACGGTATGACTGAGCCGCTTCACCCCGCTGCCTCCCACAACCTGCCGTCGTTCATCACCGCCCCCGGTGAAACAGACGTGCTCATGGTCGTAATGGGCGTCATCCTGGCGGGCGCCGTACTGATGTTCGGCATTTTGTTCTTCCGGCTGCATTCTTTGCCCGAGCGCTTGGCGCATAAATCCAAAAAGCTGCAATTCGAGATTGTCGCTGTCCTGGGTCTCATTTCTCTGTTCACACATATGCACATTTTTTGGATTGCGGGTCTGCTGCTTGCGCTGATCGATCTACCCGATTTTGGCACGCCACTCTCCCGCATCGCGACATCGGCTGAGAAAATTGCTGGCATAGAGCCGAGCGGAGACACTCTCCACGAGGCGCCCGGGACCGTTGCTCCCACCAGACCAGTCGACGAAAGAGGTGAAGTGCCGCTCGAGGCCGATGCGGCCTCTAGCAAAGGCGAGGGCCCGTCTGGCCCGCCGACGAAACCAGAGCTCGCACGGGCACGCCAAAGGGAGCCGCTCCATGCTTGAGCTTATGTTCTGCTCTTTGCTGACAATTGTCCCGGACTATCTCTACCGCCGATACGCCCAGGGAAAGCGGCTTGGCAAGGAAATAACCTTCTACTCGGTGTGGTTCGAGCTGAGGTGGGGGATCACGGCTTGCTTGGTTCTCACCGTGTCCCTGATTACGGTCATCTTTTACAACCACCCGTCCACAACCAACGTGACGCTTTTCTTTAGAACCGTCCCGATACTTCCAGAGACAAACGGGCGCGTCGCCGAAATTTACGTTGCTTTGAGCGATCCGATCACCCAAGGATCGCCGATCTTCAGGTTGGACAGCTCGAAGCAGGAAGCCGCAGTGGAGGTTGCGCGCCGCAAAATTGCGGAATCCGACGCAGAAATGGTTGTAGCTAAGACCGACGTCGCGAAGGCTGAGGGCCAGATACAAGAGGCCAAGAGTCAGCACCAGCAGACCTTGGACGAACTGGAGACCAAGCGAGATCTGCAGCGGCGCAATCCAGGGAACGTTGCGTTCCGCGAAATAGAACGGCTCGAGGTCCGTGCACAGGGGAATTTGGGTGCTATCGATTCCGCTACTGCTGCAAAACAGAACGCCGAGGAGCGTCTCGCGACATTTCTCCCGGCCCAGAAGGCCAGCGCTGAAGCACAACTAAATCAGGCCGAAGTGGAGCTGCAAAAAACCGTTGTCCGGGCCGGCGTGAGCGGGCGAGTGGAGCAGTTCGCGCTGCGTGTGGGCGATATTGTCAATCCGCTTATGCGGCCGGCCGGGATCTTGATCCCTGAAGGTGCCGGTACGCGATCCCTGCAGGCGGGCTTCGGGCAGATTGAAGCACAGATCATGAAAGTCGGAATGATCGCCGAGGTCACGTGTGTATCCAAGCCTTTTGCCATCATTCCGATGGTGGTCACAAACGTACAGGAGTTCATTGCCGCCGGTCAATTTCGTGGCGGTGAGCAGTTGATCGACCTGCAACAGGTGACGCGGCCGGGCACCCTTCTCGCCTTTCTCGAACCTCTCTACAAAGGCGGGCTCGAAGACGTAACGCCGGGCAGCAGTTGCATCGCTAATGCCTATTCGAACAACCATGACACGATCGTCGCAAAGGATACTAGCGTCACCAGGCGCGTGCTTCTTCATGTTGTTGATGCGCTGGGACTCGTGCACGCCTTGATCTTGCGGCTGCAGGCGCTGGTGCTTCCCTTCAAGACCCTTGTGTTCGCCGGACACTGACGCAATTATGCAAAGCTGCAAGCCGGAGACCAATAAGCGCAATGACCCCGCGCTGTTGAATGATCAACCGGCCCTAATCAATGATGTGGTAGCCACCATCGATATAGAGAGTTTCTCCGGTGATTAGCCGAGCGGCGTCGTGTGCGAGGAATGCTGTCGCAATGCCAACGTCGTCGATGCTGACAAGGCTGCGGGCAGGAGCCTTGCCCTTCGCTTTTTCGAGCAGTTCATCGAACTCCGGAATTCCTGAGGCGGCACGCGTAGCGAGCGGCCCCGGCGAGATCGCATGCACGCGGATGCCTTTTGGCCCTAGCTCGGATGCCATGTAACGTACGGCACTCTCCAGCGCGGCCTTGGCAACACCCATGATGTTGTAGTTCTTCACAACCATCTGGCTGCCGTAGTAGCTCATTGTAAAAAGTGTCCCACCGTTCTTCATCAATGGCTCGGCGAGATGGGCCATGCGAATGAACGACCAGCAAGACACATCCATGGTGGTCAAAAACCCGTCGCGTGGCACGTCTACGACGCGCCTGTGCAGCGTGTCCTTAGGAGAAAACGCAATCGAGTGGAGGACAAAATCGAGCTGGCCCCATTCCTTTGCGATCCGCTCAAATACAGCCTCCATTTGACCGGGCGTTCCCACGTCCAAGGGCATCAAGATCGGTGCTTCGAGCGCGCGAGCGAGGGGCTCGACATATTTCTTGGCCTTGTCGTTGAGATAGGTGACCGCAAGCTCCGCCCCCAACGCACGAAAGGCCTTGCCACACCCCCAGGCGATCGATTGGTCATTGGCAATGCCAACGACGAGGCCCTTCTTGCCTTCAAGTAGCTTCGCCTTTGCAGTCGGTATCATCGATTAGATCTCACGCGGTGGAGTGCCTTTGCCGCCGATGTTGATTTTGCCTGTCGCACGCTTCTTCCCGCCGGCAGCTGTTTGAGTGAATCGTCATGGCGGCATTTCCGGGATGTGGCTCGGCAGGACGAGCTCGGCCTCGGTCGCAGCCACGACCTGTGCCGGGGAAATTCTGGGGCCAGTCTCCAGGAGGATTGCCTTGCCTTCGGAAAATTTGATGACCGCTAATTCCGTGACAACCAAGTCCACCGGACGCGTCGACGTGATGGGTAGAGTGCACTTCTTGACGATTTTCGATCCCCCCTTGGCGACGTGTTGCATTGCCACGATGACACGGTTCGCACCGGCAACCAAATCCATGGCTCCGCCCATCCCAGGCACCATTTTGTTGGGAATCGTCCAGTTGGCGAGTAGTCCGGATTGATCCACCTGCAATCCGCCGAGAACCGTGAGGTCAAGATGCCCGCCGCGAATGAGGCCGAACGACATCGCGCTATCGAATGCACTGGCGCCGGGCAATGCCGTGACGGGACGGCCAGCAGCGTCGGTTAATGTCGGGTGCGCCATCCCTTCTTCGGCGACAGATCCGGTGCCGATCAATCCATTTTCGGACTGGAAGAACACGTGCATGCCGGCCGGCACATGATTTGCCACTTGCGTGGGAATTCCAATGCCGAGGTTCACAAGCATGCCAGGCGAAAGCTCCCTGGCGATCCGGCGAGCAATGATTGTCTGCGGTTCCATTTGTATCTCACGGATTGGCGATGAGGTAATCGACGATGGGTGCCGGCGTCACGACATGATCGGGCGAAATCACGCCGACAGGAACGATGTTGTCAGCGCTGACGATGACAGTGCCGGCGGCCATTGCGATCACCGGGTTGAAATTGCGCGCAGTGAGCGCATAGCTCAAATTGCCCAGATAATCGGCGATGAAAGCCTGCACCAAGGCGAAGTCGGCACGGAGCGCGATTTCAAGCAAATAGGCTTTCCCGTCCACTTCAATGCGTTGTTTGCCGGTCTCGACCGGTGTGCCGATGCCGGTTTGGGTCAGGATGCCGCCTAGCCCGCACCCGGCAGCGCGAATGCGTTCGATGAGCGTACCTTGCGGGACGAGCTCGACCTCCAATTCGCCTGTCATCATCTGTCGCTGAGTTTCGGGGTTAAGACCAATGTGGCTCACGACTACCTTGCGCAGCAGTTTGGCTTGGACAAGCTTGCCTATCCCCCTGTCCGGGGTTGCTGTGTCATTGGCAATGACGGTCAGGTCGCGCTTCTTCTGCCGCACGATCTCATCGATGATATCCTCAGGTGTACCAACGCCCAAGAATCCCCCGATCATCAAGCTCGCACCGTCGGGGATCAGCCGAACCGATTGATCGAGAGAAATTGTGTGCATATTGATGTGCGTCCTCGAAGGATGATCGTTATTGTGCGGTCAAGCTCCCATCAACGGGCAACGCCGTTCCTCGGATCTGATCGGCTGCTTCTGAACAGAGAAACACTGCTAACGCCCCGATCTGTTCAGGAGTGGCGAATTCATGAGATGGCTGTTGATGCCCTCTTACGTCGAGGATCCTATTGGGCTGTGCTCAAGACTCCGCGGCGACTGCTTCACCTCTTCATCAGCGACCATGCAGCGCCGCCAAGCGGACAATGTGCATTGCGTGCCTGTCGCCAGTGCTCTCAACAATGAGAATGCGGCGTCTGATGGCGGCTTCGAGGGACCCCAAAATTCCATGGAACGTAGGTTAGCGCGGGCTCAACCTGCATTTCCCGTCTCCCGCCTTGAGCGTTTGCTCTAGTTGCGGAATTAGCTGCGATAAATTGGATATTTTCTATTGTACGCAAGGAAGCTTTGCATGCTCGAAGATATCGGACCGACATATTTTGGTTTAGTCGATGATCCCCGATAGAAATCAAGTGACACAGAAAAACTGCCCCACGATCCTTGACGTAATGGACCGCTAGACCAAAGCCCAGCGCGCCCCACTATTTGGATAATCGCGGCTTCCTTCCGTACAATGGTAAACGCGCAGATTACGGTCACTAGTTGCGCTTCCTTGACGAGATCGGCGACATGACCGACGCCAAGCATATCGGCCGCGCCTATGGTTCTGGCGGGTGCAGGCCGTCTGTGCCTACGGGCGCGTATGCACGAGGTGCTAGTGGACGCCAGTCGTCCTGGAGAACCGTCAGCGAGCAGCCGCGAGTCGGCAAGAGGTTCGCTGAATAGCGACCTCATCACGCTCGTGCTTCGAGCCGCGAATGACTGGCGGCCACGGTCCGATACGGAAAAGCTGTGTCTCATGGAGTCGCATAGAGTTAGCGAAGGATCGAGTTTGAGACCTGAACGTCGTTTGGTGGAGACGGAGCGATGACGGTATCGAATGGCCTATCAACACTGGTGCCCAGCGCCAAGGCTGTGATGGAGATAATTGCGTTGGCCGAGGCGGAGAAGGCGTCAGAGGAGTTGCGCAGGAGCGCGCAGGAAGAGGCGGAGAAGAAGGCTTTGATCGAGCGATTGACCAAGCCTTCCGGCTTGTCGGATGAGCAGGTCATGAAGAAGGCTGGGGCCATCATCGAGCGCGCGGCCAAGAATGGTCTGACTGAGGTTCAAGTCTATCGCTTCCCCAACACGCTTTGCACGGATCGGGGGCGCGCCATCAACCAACAGGAACCAGGCTGGGAGACTACACTAACGGGAATCCCCAAGGAGATTTATGAATTTTGGCATCGGCAACTCCGACCCCTTGGATACAAGATGCGCGTCCAAATTGTCGATTTCTCGGGTGGCGTTCCGGGCGACATAGGCATGTCGCTGAAGTGGGGATGAGAGGATGAATGAGAGCGAAACGAACTAAGGCTTTAAGCCGCCTCGTGAACAAAGTGGGAAAATAATGTCACCGAGCCAGAATCCGATTCGTGAGTTCACGCCGGCGTTTAGCATCTTTGCGCCTGCATTCGAATATTTTGTCGATGCCGCGCAGCGAAGCGTGCTGTATTGGGGCGTGATGCGCCAGCGCGGCAATCAGTATCGCGAACATTTGGCCAAGACTGCGCCGCATGTGCTCGACTATGAAGTAGATCTTATCATCGACGGGCGGACACTTGAGCGACCAGTCAACTACGTTCTGGTGCGGGTTGTCCCGCCCAAGACGGTGGACATTGACCAAACGCGCCGTCCCTTCGTTGTCGTCGACCCCCGTGCCGGGCACGGCCCTGGTATCGGCGGCTTCAAGGCCGACAGCGAGATTGGTGTGGCGCTTAAGGCTGGGCATCCTTGCTATTTCGTGGGCTTCCTGCCCGAACCCATGCCTGATCAAACAATCGAGGATGTGGCGCGCGCAGAGGCGGCATTTCTCCAAAAAGTCATCGAACTGCATCCCGATGCTGACGGCAAGCCCTGCATCATCGGGAATTGTCAGGCGGGATGGGCGGTCATGATGCTGGCCGCCATTCGCCCCGAATTGTTCGGCCCTATGATTATTGCCGGGTCGCCGCTCTCTTACTGGGAAGGCGTTCGTGGTCAGAATCCCATGCGCTATACAGGGGGGCTGGTGGGCGGCAGCTGGCTGGCTGCATTCACCAGCGATCTCGGCCATGGAAAGTTCGATGGTGCGTGGCTCGTGCACAATTTCGAGGATCTCAATCCGTCCAATACGCTTTGGAGCAAGCAATACAATCTCTACTCCAAGATTGATACGGAACCCCCGCGCTATCTCGGCTTCGAGCGCTGGTGGGGTGGTCACGTCAACCTCAATGCCGAGGAGATTCAGTTCATTGTCGACGAATTATTTGTTGGAAACAATCTTGCGGCGGGGAGGATCCAAGCCAGGGATGGCACGGCCATCGACCTTCGCAACATTCGATCACCGATCGTCATATTCTGCTCGAAGGGCGACAACATCACGCCGCCTGGGCAGGCGCTCGGCTGGATTCTCGATCTGTATGAGGACGTCGACGAAATGCGCTCGTACGGGCAAACTATTGTCTACACGGTCCATGAGGGTGTTGGTCATTTGGGGATCTTCGTTTCCTCGGGGGTGGCTCGCAAAGAACACGGCGAGTTCTCGAGCAATATAGACCTCATCGATACACTTCCGCCCGGTCTCCACGAGGCGGTCTTTGAACGCAAGATCGAAGACACGACTAGCCCCGATCTCGTATCTGGTGATTGGGTGATGCGGTGCGAGGCAAGGACTCTTGAAGACATCCGCAAGTTATGTGGCAACGACGCGTCGGATGATCGCTGCTTCGCTGCTGCAGCTCGGATATCGGAGGCCAATCTTGCCCTTTACCGTGCGTTCGTGCAGCCGGCAGTGCGTGCCCTTGCAAGCGCTCCTGCGGCACAATGGATGCAAAATCTCCATCCGCTCCGTCTGCAGTATGAGCTGTTCTCGGATGCCAATCCGCTGATGGCCGGTCTCGGGCGTATGACCAAATGGGTGCAAGAGCATCGCAGTCCAGCTGTCAGTGACAACCCGTTCAGCAGTCTACAGGAGGCGATGTCGCGCCAGTTTGTCACTTTGCTTGATTCCTGGCGGGATGCGCGCGATGCATGGTCCGAACAAATGTTCTTTGCAATCTACGGCTCCCCGGCGGTGCAAGCCATTGCCGGCCTCGATGCCGTGACGACGCGTCCAGTGCGGAAAGCGGGAAAGAGCCGATTGCACAAGGAACTTCTAGATACCCGTATTGCCGAGCTTAAGTCGCGCATTCCTGTCGGAGGAATACGAGAGGCAATGATCCGATCGCTCCTCTACGTCGGCATGGCGAGGGACGCGGTGGACGAGCGTGGATTTGAAATGGTCCGGCGCATTCGAGATAGTCAGAGTGAAATGCAGACCCTGCCGTTGCCTGCTTTCAAGGCCTTGGTTCGCGACCAATATTTGATGTTGATG
>Ga0137412_10001689_pt1 | contig 17249 bp, 13 predicted proteins | sample CZODoug2_1_16fun_FD_122160 | JGI IMG/M metagenome (GOLD analysis project Ga0137412, IMG submission 122160) | Vadose zone soil fungal communities from Angelo Coast Range Reserve, California, USA - CZODoug2_1_16fungal (Hybrid Assembly) | ecosystem: Environmental > Terrestrial > Soil > Vadose zone...
TGGATTCGCGCGGCGAACTCGTTGCCGGGTTCTATCTCGACCCCTACTCGCGCACCGAGAAACGCAGCGGCGCGTGGGTGGACGAGTGCGTCGTCGCCAAATCCCTGCCTTTGGGGAAGGCGCTGCCCGTTGCACAGCTGGTGTGCAATTTCACCGCTCCCGTGGGGACGGCTCCGTCGCTCTTGACGCATGACGAGGTCACCACCCTGTTTCACGAGTTCGGCCATGGATTGCATCACATGCTCACCCGCGTGGCGTATCCCAGCATTGCGGGGATCAACGGCGTGGCCTGGGACGCGGTCGAGCTGCCGAGCCAGTTCATGGAAAATTTCGTTTGGCGGCGTGAGGTCCTGCCGCTCGTATCGGCGCACGTGCACACCGGCGAGGCCCTCCCGGCCGACATGCTGCAGCGTCTGTTGGGGACGCGCACGTTCAACGCGGCGCTCGATACCCTGCGGCAAATCGAACTTGCCAGTTTCGATTTTGAACTGCATGCGAATTTCGACCCGGCCGAGGGCGCGAGAGTCGCCGAGACCTTGTCTGCCGTGCGCGGCCGCGTGGCCGTGGTACCGGCCGCACCCTTCAACCGGATGCCGTCGAGCTTCGCTCATATTTTTGCCGGCGGTTATGCGGCCGGCTATTACAGTTACAAATGGGCCGAAGTCCTTGCTGCCGATGCTTTCGAGGCATTCGAGGAAGCCGGCGTGTTTGACGGCACGACGGCGGCTCGTTTTCTCGACTCGATTCTCGCTCGCGGCGGCAGCGTCGATGCCATGGACGCGTTCGTGCGCTTTCGCGGGCGCCAACCCGATGTCAGACCGTTGCTCAAGCAGACCGGAATTGCCGCGTGAAAGCGCTGGCCGCCGTGCTCTTGGCTCTCCTGGCAGCCAACGGACGAGCCGCTACCGCCTACGTCACCGACCAGTTGGTACTCGGGGTCTATGCCGAGCAGAACAGCCAAGGCCAGCGTCTGACCACGCTGCATTCCGGCGCGCGTGTGGAGACGCTTGCCGTGAGCGGCGAAACTACTCAGGTGCGTCTGGGGGATGGCACGACGGGCTGGGTCAAGACCGCGTACTTGACCAACAGCGAACCGGCATCGGTGCGTATCAAACAACTGCAAGACGAGCTGGATCGCAGCCGCGCGGCGCCCTCGGCACTTGCCGAAGCGGCGGAGCGCAGTGAAGTGGAACGTCTGACGCGCGAGCTAAGCATCAGACAATCGGAACCGCGTACGGCACCGGCGACGGCCGGCGTAGAGGCGGCCGCCTTGAGGACGGTGGGCGGCGGCACGGCGTCCGGCGTGGCGCCGCGTCTCTGGCTCTGGATAGCGGCGATCCTCATCGCGTTGGGCTGCGGCTTCTGGCTCGGCTATGCGTCGTTGGCGCGTCGCATCAAAGACAAGTTCGGCGGGATCAAAGTGTATTGATCCGAACGGTTGCCGCCGGGCGGGCGGCACCGAGGCGCAGGCCTTTGACATATTATTTGCGCCCGAAATGCGAGTGGCAGAAGGAGAACCAGGTACGTGGCGTCCGCCCCCACAAGAGCTTAGACTCCCGTGGATGCATGACCTTCGCCGTAACGATTTCGATGTTACGAACACTGTTCAAGTGAGTTCCACTGCTGCCGTGAACGCGGCGGTGGGCGATCTGTTCGCTCGTGCCTGGCCCGGAGAATCGTTCGATCGCGTCGCAATCGCATTCGAAGAATTCGACAGGTTGTTCACTGGCCGAATGCCCGGCTACCACGGCGTCGACACTGTTTACCACGATCGGCAGCATTCCCTGGACATGACTCTGGCCATGGCGCGCCTTATGGTGGGTTACGAAGGCAGCGTCGCGGCGCGTGAGCGCTTCGGCGCGGAGCGCGCAGTCATGGCGCTGGTCACTTCGCTATTCCATGACGCCGGCTACATTCGCGAGTTCGACGATCAGAAGCACCGCAACGGCGCCGAGTTCACTCTCTACCACGTGACTCGCGGCGCGCGCTTCTTGGCGCGCTTTCTGCCGACCATTGGTATGGAAAATTGGGTGCCTGTTTCAACGCGCATCGTACATTTCACCGGCTACGAGGTGGAACTCAGTCAAATTCAATTGCCGGACGCCCGTGACCGCAAGCTGGGTCATCTGCTCGGCACCGCGGACCTGATCGCCCAGATGGCCGATCGTTGCTATCTGGAAAAGTGCCGCGATCGCCTGTATCCCGAGTTCGTATTGGGCGGAATCGCCGCGGCGCCCGGCACCAACGGTGCGTTGCAGGTTCGTTACAGCTCGGGGTTGGACTTGTTGCGCCAGACACCGCGCTTCGTGCGCGAAACGCGCGTGCAACGCTTGGAGGGCGAATTCGAGCACGCCTTCCGATACATGGAACCGCTCTTTGACGGCAAGAACCCGTACATCGATGCGATCGACCGCAATCTCGAGTTTTTGGACCGGGTGTTGCGCACCGAGCGCTGGCCCATGTTGCGCCGCAATCCGCCCTTGTTCACCTCCGCGGACGACCAATTGGGCCAGGTGCGCGGCTTGATGTTGGACCGGTTGAAGGTGCTCTGGGCCTAGGCTACGGCCAATCGATGGCCGCGACATAGCGCGCGTGCAGTTCCTCCAGCCGCGACATGACCTGATCTTTACCCTGTAGGGGTGCGGCCGCGAGCGCCGCCCGCAGTACCGACGGACTTAGGGCACGGCGGGCAGTTTCGGCCACCGGCGCAAAGCTAAAATGCCAAGGTTCCGCCTGCACGCCGGACAGGACACCGCGAAAAGGACGAAAAAATCCGAATCGCGCGGCATGGGTCTCCAGCCATTCGGCGAGCGGAGCGAATGGCCCGGGCGGGGAAAACTCCTCAGGCACAAGCTGCACGCGGTAGCCCGGCGCCGCGGCGCTCGCATCGATGAGATCGACATCGGTACCCCAGTGATGGCGGCTGGCGCCGGGTAGCGCGGACCACCGAAGGATGGCGCCGATGCGCTCAGACGGCGACATCTGCGAGGCGTCGAGCGCACGGCCGGCTGCGTCATACAAGGGTCTAGCGCCGCTGAACTTCGCGTTCCAGATCGATAATTGGCGGTCGAAATCGCGAAAACCGCTCACCGGCTTGAGATCGAATCCCGCCGCCAGCGCCGCGCGGCGCAGATTCACCAAAGGCGCGATCACGTGCGCGTGCAGCTCGCTGTCTAGGTCCGGGGCTGCGACGACGTGCGTTCGAGCCTGGCCGGTCAATTCGAGGGCGTTCAAGGGGTCGCTTCGCGCGCCGCGGCGAACTCGGCGACTTGGTCGAGTATGCGCGCCAGATTGGACGGCTCCTGGGCGCCGGAAAGAGTGTACTGGCCATCGAAAATGTAGGTCGGAACGGCCGAAATGCCGAGGGCGGCGGCATGACGCTCCGCCGCAACGACGCCGTCCTGACCCTCCCGCAACACCAGCGCGGATCGCGTTTCACGCTCGGCAAGGCCGCCTTCGACGCCGAGGCGGACCAGTTCCTCCAGATCGCCGATGTCGACGCCCTCCTGGAAATAAGCCCGCATGACGCGGTCGTTGATCTTTCCCTGCAGACCGTACCTGGCGGCATGGGCGATCAAGAGATGCGAGCGACGGCTATTCGGCATGCGCTCGATCAGATCGAAGCGAAACTTAAGGCCGATCGCCTCGCCGTGGCGCACCAAAGCGTCCTCCATCTCTGAGATCCGGGCCCCATCGCCGATTTTGGCGGCCAGATACCCCGCACGCTCCACCCCCTCCCAGGGCAGGTCAGGATTCAACTCGAACGCCCGCCAGGTTACGCGCGGTTCATAATGGGGCCGCTCCGCCAAGGCGAGTTCGAAGCGCCTCTTGCCGAGAAAACACCACGGGCACACCGTATCGGAGTAGATATCGATTCGCATTTGCGCAGTCATCTACAGGATTGTACCCGGCCCCTTATGGCCTTTGGCGCGAACGAGTATTATCCCGGAATGAAGCGACTCGACTGGCCGGTCTAGCGGCAATGGCGCGCAGCCTAAAAACCAAGTATCTGTTGCTGGCCCTGGGGGTCGGTACCCTGCTGTCGCTGTTGCTGGTGGGCATATCCTATTACGAACATCGCGTCGACACGGCCGACATCAACCAGCTCACCCACACCGCGGTTGAGGAGAAACTCGAGGCGGATCTAGAGGCACGTGCCGACAGTCTGAGCAAGATCACCGGTGCATTGCTTACCCCCGCACTGGGCTCGGGCAACAAGGCGGCCGTGGCCGCTATCGCTGAGCGGCTGCTCGAGGAACGCGACATCGAGCGGGTCGAGGTTCGAGACGCGCGAGGAGTTGTCCTGTTCACGGGCAGCAACGCGCTCGAGGATTCGTCGGGACGCGGGCCCTTCGTATTGAAGAGCAGTATCCGCGCCAAGGACGGCAAATCGCCGCAACCCGGGCAGCTCGGGGGCGGCACGCTTCAGCTCTGGCTGAATCGCGCCAAGATGCAAGACACGCTCGTCAGCATTCAATCGCAAATGGAGAACAGACAAGGGCATCAGGTCGAGCGAATGCGCGGCCTGCTGGCGGGAGTGGCCCTGCCGTTGATTCTATTGGGTCTGATCGGCGCCTGGTTCATCGCCCGTCAACTGTCGCGGCCCATCACGGCGCTGGTCAAGTCGGCGGACCGCATCGGCGAGGGCGATTACACTCGGCCTCTGCCGGTGGTGCGCCGCGACGAACTCGGCGAGCTGCAATACGCTCTCGAACGCATGAGGCAAAACCTTGCCGAGACCACCATCACCAAGAATTACTTGAACACCGTGCTCAACAGCTTGAGCGACGCGGTGCTGGTGACGTCGCCGGATGGCATCGTCAAGAGCTGCAACGAGGCGACGCAGCTGCTGCTGGGCTACGGTGAAGCTGACCTCGTGGGCAAACCCCTGACCAGCTTCATCGACGATGCGCATCGCAATGCGTTCGATCCCGCCAGTACCGTGACCGAAGCTCGCGAAACGGTGCTGCGCACGGCCAGCGGGCAAACCATACCGGTTTCCATGGCGAATTCGAAGATCACCTCGGAAGATCCCCAATTCCAGGGAAATATCTACGTGGCACGCAACATCACCGAGCGCAAGCGTGCGGAGCGGCGAATTCGCTATTTGGCGCGTTACGACACGCTCACGAAGATGCCGAATCGAATGCAGTTTCAACATTTGCTGCAGCAGGCGATCGCTCGATCGCGGCGCAACCAACGTTCGCTCGCGCTTCTTTATCTGGATTTGGATCGGTTCAAGGAAGTCAACGACACCTTCGGGCACGCAGCCGGCGATCGCACCCTGGAGATCTTGAGCGAGCGCCTCACGCGAAACCTGACCAAGGACACGGTGATCGGCCGCCTCGCGGGCGACGAGTTCGCCATGTTCATCGACGACTTGCCCCTCGAGGTCGACAATCGTCCCGCCTTGGCGACGCTGGCACGCACGCTGCTGGATGAGATCAGCCGAACATTCTATGTGAACCAGCAAGAGGTCTACCTGACCGCGAGCGTCGGCATCGCCATCTGTCCATACGACGCCGAGAACGTCATCGACTTGATCCGCAATGCCGATGCGGCGATGTATCATTCGAAGCAGAACGGCGGCAACTCGAACGCTTTCTATGTCCCTGAGATGAATGCCGCGGCCGTCGAGCGCTTGATGTTGAAGAGTAAGCTGCGGCGCGCATTGGAGCGCGACGAGCTGGTGATCCTGTATCAGTCCAAGGTGGACTTGCGCGACGGGCGCGTCGTCGGCGCCGAGGCGCTGCTGCGCTGGCGGCTGCCGGGACATGGCGATATTTCGCCTTCGCAATTCATACCTTTGGCCGAAGAGACCAGCCTCATCCTGGACATCGGCGAATGGGTCATGAACCGCGTCTGCTCGGACTACCGCGAGTGGCAAAAGACCGTTCCGCAACCGGGCCGCATCGCCATCAACCTATCGCTGCGCCAACTCAAACAGGCGAGCTTCATTGCGCGATGCCGCAGCGTGTTCCGCAGACATGAGGTTTCGCCCACCTGCTTCGAGCTCGAGGTCACGGAGACGACGCTGATGACGGACCCGAAGCGAACCATCGGGTTGTTGAACGAGCTGTATGCGATGGGCCTCAATCTGGCCATCGACGACTTCGGCACCGGCTATTCGTCGCTTTCCGCCTTGCAACAGTTTCCCATTGGAACTTTGAAGATCGACCAATCCTTCGTCCGCGACGTCGCCGTCGACTCGGACGACGCGGCCATCGTCCGAACCATCATCGATATGGGCAAGAGCCTCAATCTCGAAGTCATCGCCGAGGGCGTCGAGGCCGGCGAACAGCTCGAGTTCCTGCGCAAACATGGCTGTTATTTCGCTCAGGGTCGCCTGTTCGGCGACGCCATGGAGGCCAAGAAGTTACTGGCCATTCTGGCGAACCAGGAGCACGGAGCGCCGCACCATGCAGCGCTGTGCGCGCCGGCGGTGCTAAGACCGGTGGCGGCTCGTCAGCTCGGAGCTTAGGAGGAGCCAGCAGGCTCCTGACCCTCCGAATGTTATCTGCTCGGGATCTCACCCTGCGGCGCGGTCCGGAGCCGCTGTTCGAGCGGGTCAATTTCACCATCTTTCGCGGCAACAAGGTCGGCCTCACCGGCGCCAACGGCTCTGGGAAATCCAGTCTATTTGCCGCCATTCGCGGCGAATTGGGACCTGACCACGGCGACATCGACCGCCCCGCCGCGCTGAAGATCGCTCACGTCGAGCAGGAAGTCGCCGCGAGCGAGCGAGCGGCCATTGAATTCGTCTTGGACGGCGATATCGAACTGCGCAGCGTAACGGCGGCGATCGAGGATGCCGAACGGCGTGATGCGGCAATGGAATTGGCGGAACTTTACGCTTCGCTGCAAGCCATCGACGGCTATCGCGCGCGGGCGCGGGCGGCCGCCCTCATGCATGGATTAGGCTTCAAGGCCACGGATCTCGAGCGCACGGTCGCGGAGTTCTCCGGCGGGTGGCGGGTACGCTTGGCGATGGCCCGCGCGCTGGGGTCGCGCGCCGATCTCTTGTTGTTGGACGAACCCACCAATCATTTGGATCTCGACGCCATCATCTGGCTGGAAGAATGGCTCACCGCATTCCCCGGCACGCTCCTGATGATCTCGCATGATCGCGAATTCCTGGATGCCATCATCGATCGGGTATTGCACATCGAGAATAAGGCGATCCGTGCCTACTCGGGCAACTACTCGCAGTTCGAACAAAAGCGCGTCGAGGAGCTTGCGCTGCAGCAAACCCTGCAAACGCGCCAAATGCGCCGTGTCGCGGAAATCACGTCCTTCGTCAATCGATTTCGCGCCAAGGCGACGAAGTCGCGCCAAGCCCAGAGCCGTTTGAAAATGCTGCAGCGAATGGAACGTATCGTACCGGCGCACGTCGACAGCCCGTTCGAATTCGAATTTGCCACCCCTTTGAAAACGCCTCGTCCTCTGCTGACCGTGGAAAACGGCGCCTGCGGCTATACGGGACGCAGCATCGTCACAGGCATCAACGTGTCGATCGGTCCGCAAGACCGAATAGCGCTTCTTGGTCCAAACGGCGCGGGAAAATCGACCTTGACCAAAATGCTGGCGGGCGAGGAGGAGGCGGGCGGCGCGCCGCCGGCGCTCTGCGGTCAGCGCGTGCCTGCGGCCGATCTCGCCATCGGCTACTTCGCGCAGCAACAAATGGAACAGCTGAGGCCTGATTGCGATGCCTTTTGGCATGTACGCAATTTGGGCGGTCCGGATTTCGCGACCGGCGATGAGCAGCGGGTGCGCGATCATTTGGGGAAATTCGGCTTTCAGGGCGATCGAGCGTTCGAACCCGTCGCGCGGTTTTCAGGCGGCGAGAAGGCGCGCTTGACATTGGCGCTGCTGGTGGCAAGGCGGCCGAATCTCTTGCTGCTGGACGAACCCACCAACCACCTCGATATCGATATGCGCCATGCGCTCACCGTTGCGCTGCAAGGCTTCGAGGGCGGCCTGTTGGTGGTGTCCCATGATCGGCACCTGATCAAGACGGTCGCGGATACCCTGTGGCTGGTTGCCGACGGCAAGCTCAAGGAATTCGATGGCGATTTGGACGACTACCAGCAATGGTTGAAAAGCCGCGCGAAGGCTGGACAGGCCGCGGCATCGAAGCCGAAAACCGCGAAGAGACCGCCACGCGACTCGCTGACCCAGCTGCGCCGCGAATTGGAACAGATCGAGCGCCGAATCGCCGTGATCGCCGCCCAGCAAACATCGTTGGAGACGGAGGCTGCCGATCCAGCGATGAACGGCAGGGTCGCTGACAAGCGGGACCGGTTGACGCGGGATGCCGCTTCGCTCGAGGCTCGATGGATGGAAGTGGGAACTGCCATCGAAGCGGCAGAGGCGCAGGCCTCCGATGGCGGCTGAGGTTGCTTCGCCGCATCGCCATCCTCGGCTCGATGGCCGTGCTGACGTGGGTTGGGTGCGCGATCTGGAACTCGGTCAAACCGCTGCCGGCGGGGACCCATGTGGCCTCATTGCCGGCGCGGCTCGCGGAATCGCAGGTCGACTTCATCGACGATCATTCGCAGCACGGCGCAGCCCTCAAGCGCGAGATCGAAGCCATCGGCCGTGCGGAGCAGACGATCGTGCTGGATCAATGTCCGTTGGCGCGCGAACTGGCGGAACAGTTGCTGCTGCGCAAGCGGCAGCGCCCGAACCTCAAGATCATGCTCGTCACCGATCCCCGCAACGAGGTGTACGGGGGCACACCGGCGCAAACCCTGAGCACTTTGGAATCGGCCGGGATCATCGTCGCGCGCACGCGGCTCGAGCGCATGCGCGATTCGAATCCGCTGTATTCCAGCTTGTGGCGCCTGAGTATGGGTTGGTGGAGTGATCCGTTCGACGAGGTGCCGGGCGAGGTTACGCTGATCTCGTCGCTGCGCAGGCGCAACTTCAAAGCCAATCAACGTCAACTGCTCGTTGCCGATGACGGCGCCGGCGGATGGACGAGCATCGTCATGTCGGCCGCTGCGGGCAACGGCGGCGGCAGCGCCAACGCCGCCCTGGAAATACACGGGCACTTGGCGCGCGACATCGTCGCCAGCGAATTAGGCATCGCCGCCTGGTCCACGGATGACGATCGATTGCCCGCCGCGCCGCCGATGATGAGCCGCGGTGTGGGTACCATCGACGCGCGTTTTCTCACCGAAGGCGCCATTCATACGGCTCTGCGCGACGTGATCGCCGCGGCCGGCAACGGCGATTCGATCAGCGTCGTCGTACGGGCGTTCGACGATCGGCAACTGATCCATGCGATGCTGCGGGCCGCCTCGCACGGTGCGAAGCTGCAGCTATTGCTCGATCCTGATCGTCCCGGCACCCAGGCGGCAGCCGGCGAACTCGTGCACAACCAAGCAGGCAACATCGAGGTGCGCTGGCAAACCGGCTTCGCTCACAGCGAAGCGCGGTACGCGCTGATCCGGCACCGAGGCGATGTCTGGATCAATTTGGGATCCGCGAATTTTACCCGCCGCGGTCTCGATGACATGAATCTCGAGGCCGCCATCGAACTGCACATGCCGGCGCGCGCCGCTCCGGCACGCGCGGCCGCCGATCTCTTCGCGAGAGCATGGTCGAGCGCCGCGGCCTATGCCGACCATGCCGACGAATCCCAAGAAACCTATTGGCGGTATCGGCTCGCGGAAGCGACCGGCCTAACGATGTTCCAAGCCGAGTAGCGTACGCGAGGTACCCGTGACGATTTCGGCGAGCGCCGCGCCGGCCGCGCGCTCGTACGCATCGACGATGGCCGGCACGCGATTGTCGGTTGCGATCTCTCGGGCGCTGGCATCGACCGTCCCCAGAATGCGTCGATCGCCCGCAGCGCCGACCCGTGCCAACAGGTGCACATGAATCGTGGGTGCAGCGCTTTGGGACGTATATTCGGCCTGAAAATCGACGACGTCGATTTCCAGCCAATAGGCGCTGGTGAATGCCGATACGTCGGCGCTCACATTGCGCAGGTGTGCGCCGGTACCAAAGGCCTGCAATGCAAGGTCCTGCAACACTTCATCGAGCGGTCCGCTCCAGCGTGCGTCCGCAAAATAATCGAGCCGCCGATCGGGATAGAGCACGGCGATCCGGTCCGTCTCGAGACCGGCGCGTACCCGCGGTCTGAGTACCGCGAGATCGGCGGGGACGGCCTGGGCCGCCGTCCCAAGCTTGGCGGACAGCAGGTATATGGGTGCCGGAGGGGCCTTGCTTTGAAACAAGGATCCCGTGCAGCCCGCGAAACCGGCGCAAACGCCGAGCAGGAGAAGTGCCGCGGGGGTTCCGCCGATGGATCTCATTTCGGCACCTCGACGCCGCGATACTTCGATTCGTACAGCAGCTGCGACGGGTTTTGCTTCAAGGTGCGCGACAGATCGCGGAAATCACGCGCGGCGGCTCGGCCTTCTCGAAGCAGCTGTTCGAATTCCGGCAGGCTCTGATTGGTGAAGCGCGATATGCCGGGTTCATTGTCGGTGACGAAGCGGTCCAGATGCTCGGATGTGGTTGCAAGACTCTCGGTGACGTGCCGGACATTCGAGAGTGCCGCTTTTAGGTCCGGCGCCGTCTCGGTCACGACGCCGTGCAAGTCGGCCGCGGCCTCCTCGACTTCGTGCGAGGCACGCTGCATATCGGCAACCAATTTATGAAGGTCACGCACGGTGGCCGGCAGCACTTCGCTCGCCAGCCGGGCATTCTCGAGGGTGCCGTGGATTGCGCGCACATTTTCGTCGCTGAAGACTTGATTGAAATGGTCCACCAAATCGATCGCATGCGTGGCCAAAGCCGGCAGACTGCTGAGGAGCACGGAGAAGTCCGAGGGAACCGATCGAATGACCGGGTAGCGTTGACCCTGCGCCAGCACGCCCGATGCCGTCGCTCTCTTATCTTGCTGCAGATCGATAAACAGGAGACCGGTAATGCCCTGCAGATTCAAGGACGCCTGGGTCCGGCCGTCGATCGGGGCGCTGGATTCGATGTCGGCGATCACTTGCACCCGATCGTGCTGCTCTGGATCGAGCAGGATGCGAAAGACCTTGCCGACGTCGACTCCGAGATAGCGCACCGGACTACCCGGCGTCAGCCCACTGACGGTGCCTTGGAAATAGATTTCATAGCGCTGATAACTGCGCTTGTCTCGCTGGTCGGTGTACCAAAAGACGAAGGACACCGCCATGGTGACGACCAGCAGCACGAAGGCGCCGACGGCTACGTAATTCGCATCCCTATCCATGTTCTGCCATTTCTGCGGCGCGAGCCCGCGGCCCGTGAAAGTACTCGTGAATCCAGGGATGCGGGTTCTGCAGCATTCCGTCGAGCGTATCGCTTACCATGCGACGATCGACGATCACGCCGACCCGGCTGCAGGTCCGAAACAACGTATCCAAGTCGTGCGTAATCATGACCACCGTCAGCCGCAGCTGTGAATGAAGGTACAACAGTAGCTCATCGAACGCCCCAGCGGAAACCGGGTCGAGACCCGAGGTCGGCTCGTCGAGAAACAAGAGCTTCGGTTCCAAACTGAGCGCCCGCGCCAGCGCCGCGCGCTTGACCATGCCTCCCGACAGCTGGGCCGGATATTTGGCGGCCGAGTCCGGCGGCAGACCCACCAAAGCGAGGTTCAGTTCGGCGAGCTCGTCCAGCGTTGCCTCGCTCATCGGATAGTATTCTCGCAACGGCAGCTGGATGTTTTGCGCGACAGTGAGGGAACTTATCAAGGCGCCGTTCTGAAAGGTCACTCCATAGTTTCGGGTAAGCGCGGCTCGGCCGGCCCGCGACAGATTCTGCATATCCTCTCCATACATCTGCACCGTGCCGGCGTCCGGCCGCCGCAGCCCGAGAATCGTGCGCAGCAGAACGGACTTGCCCGCGCCGGATCCGCCCACGACGCCGAATATCTCATTCGGCCGCACTTCCATGTCGAGCCCGTCATGCACGAGCTGCGCGCCAAAGCGGTTGACCAGGCCATGGACTCGAATGAGCGGGCTGAGCGTCGAATCAGGCATCAGAAGTCGATTTTCACGAACAGGACTGCAAACAGCGCGTCGGCGAGAATGACCATGAAAATGGACTGTACGACCGCCACCGTCGTCAGCCGTCCCAGTTCGCGCGCGGATTCACGCACCTGCATGCCGCGGTACGCGCTCACCATGCCGATGAGCGCGGCGAATACCGGCGCCTTGATGAGCCCGGCCCAGAATGTCGTGGAGCTGAGCGACTCGCGCATGCGGCTCGCGAATTGCGGCAGCGGGATGTGCAGATTCAACAGGGACAGAAGGCCGCCTCCGGCGAGCCCCATGGCATCGGCGATGATGGTGAGCAGCGGCAGTGCGATGATGAGCGCCAGGATGCGCGGCACCACCAATACCTCGACCGGATTCATGCCCATTGCGCGCAGAGCATCGGTTTCCTCATTAAGCCGCATCACGCCGATCTCCGCGGCGAACGCGCTGCCGGAACGGCCGGCCACGATGATGGCGGTCAGCAAGACCCCCATTTCGCGCAGCACCGAGATCGTCACCAAATCGACGACGAAGATGCCCGCGCCGAATCGGGAAAGCTGCTGCGCGCCCAAATAGGCGACGATCACGCTGATGAGGAATGCAATCAGCGATACGATGGGAATGGCCGTGATGCCGGTTTCGTACACGTGCCGTACCAGTGACGATACTCGGAACGCCGCGGGTCGCGCGAACGTTTCACCGAATACCGAGACGATGCGGCCGAAGAAATTGACGGCGCCGCGTGCTTCGATGCCCTGGAGAAACGTCCACCTGCCCAGCTTGCCGATGAAGTGCGACAGCGGCTCCTCGTAACTCGGATCCGCCCGCTCGGCGTGCACGGCGTGGCGCTCGATTCTCAGTTTTTGCAGAAATTCTAGTGTGTGCGGTGCGTCGGTGTGAGTGACCGGAAAGCCGCCCGCATTCAGATCCGCCAAATGGGTCAGAAGCGCCCACACGGGACCGATCCCAGGCGACTGCGCGTGGGACCAATCGCACACCAATGCGCCGTCGATCGGCGTGCTCAGCGTCTGCAGCTCACTGTCGACGCTCGCCATCGCAGCAAGCGACCAATCGCCGCGCAACTGCAGGCGCCAATCATTGCCTCGCCGCTCCAACGCCAGCGCCGTCATGGCTCAGCGGGCTGCCGCGTTGATTGCTATCGGATTCATTGACTATATGCTAGCAGGAAGGAATGCATAACGATCCGCTACTGCAGATTCTGATCCTGCTCGCCGCATCGGTTGTGGTGGTCGCGGGCGTGCGCAAACTGGCGTTGCCCGCAATACTCGGCTATCTCGTCGTCGGAATGCTGCTGGGACCGCACGCGCTTGCCCTGGCGGTCGACAACGAAACGACTCAGCTGCTTGCGGATTTCGGCGTCGTATTTCTGGTCTTTACGTTGGGGTTGGGGTTTTCCTTGCCGCGCTTGGTGGCCATGCGCTGGGAGGTACTCGGCGTCGGCGGCGCGCAAGTGTTGGCTACCACCGGCATCTTGGCCACCGGAGCCATCATGCTCTTCGGCATTGCGCCCGCCGTTGCGGTCGTGATCGGCGGCGCAGTCGCCATGTCCTCGACGGCGATCATCATCTCGCAGCTGACGGAGCAATCCGAGAACAATCGGACCCACGGGCGGCTGTCGGTGGCGATCTGTTTGTTTCAGGACCTGAGTTTTCCGCTGTTTCTCGCGCTGGTCTCTGCGCTTGCCGGCGGCGGAGCGACGGCCGACGCGAAGCATATCGCGGCGGCCGTCGGCATCGCAATCCTGGCGCTGCTGTTGGTGCTGGCCGCGGGGCGCTGGCTGCTGCGGCCGCTGTTCCTCTTCATTGCTTCGGTGCGATCGGCGGAACTCTTCTCCCTTGCGGTGTTGCTTGCCGTGCTCGCCTCGGCTTGGGCCACTCACGCAGTGGGCTTGTCGCTCGCGCTCGGCGCGTTTCTCGCCGGCATGATGCTGGCGGAAACCGAGTTCCGGCATCAGGTCGAAGCGACGATCAGTTCCTATCGCGAGGTATTGCTCGGCCTGTTCTTCATCACGGTGGGAATGCTGCTCGATATACGCTTGCTGCTCCGCGACTTCGCCGTGGTCATGGCGATTCTCGTGGGCATGCTGGCGCTCAAAGCCGCTGTGGTAACGGTCGTTGCCGAACCTGCCACCAAGAGCTGGTTCAAATCCTTGCGCACAGGGGTGGTGGTCGCGCAGGGCGGAGAGTTCGGCTTCGCCTTGCTGACGCTGCTGCTGCGGCGCGAGCTGTTGGATCCCGCCATCGTACAGCCGCTTCTGGCCGCGACCGTTTTGAGTATGGTTCTGTCGCCGTTTTTGATTCGTCACAATCGGCGCATCACCCGCGCGTTTCTCGGCGAATCAGGACCGCCGCAAACCGAAGCGATGCGCGAAGCCCGGGCCACGCTCGCGGTCGCCGAGCGAGAGCATGTGGTGATCTGCGGCTTCGGGCGAGTGGGACAGAACATAGCTCGCGTCCTCGAACAGACCGGCTTCGAATACATCGCTTTGGATCTCGATCCCTACCGAATCCGCGCCGGCCGACAGGCCGGGGACCCGGTCATCTATGGTGATGCCGGACAGATCAATGTGCTGAGAAACGTCGGCGTCGCCCGCGCCAGCTGCGTCGTCATCACCTTCGCCGGCCCTGAGGTCGCGCTGCGCATCCTGCGGTCGGTCCGTGAACTGCGCATGGACGTCCCGGTGCTGGTTCGGACGCAGGACGACAGCAAGCTCGAAGAGCTGCAGGCGGCGGGCGCCACGGAGGTGGTGCCGGAAACCTTCGAGGCCAGCCTGATGCTGCTATCGCACCTATTGCTGTTGCTGAAGCTGCCCGTCTCGCGCGTCATTCGTACCGTGAACGACATTCGAAGCACCCGCTATGGAATGTTGCGGCAGTACTTTCGGGCCGCCGGCGACGAGATTTTGGATGACAGTCATGCATTTCGTGAGGAACTTCACAGCATCATCCTGCCCCCGCATGCTTGGGCGGTGGGGAAAAGCGTCGCCGAACTGTCGGGTCGCGGCTCCAAGGCCGCAGTGAGTGCGGTGCGGCGCGACGGCATCGTAGGACGCGAGCCCGGCCCGGATACCATATTCAAGGTGGGCGATGTCGTGGTGGTCTGCGGCACGCCGGAAGCGGTGGAGCACGCTGAGACCTTGCTGCTGATGGGCTAAGAAACCTCTTTACAGCGGCCCCGCATCCTCGCATAGTATAGATGCTGTTTAAGGGCAAACCCGCTGAAAGGTGGGGACGCAAAACCACCGGTCTTAGGGGCTTACAGGAGCCTGATGATAGCGGGGTCGCCAGTATCGATGCGCCTTCAGGCGCATTCAAAGCCTAACGGTTTTGTGCTCCCGGACAGCAAGCTTAAGTTCAGCTTGGTCTACAGTCTTCCGGGGGGAAGCACATGATACTCAAAGTCAATCGTTCGCCCGGCGCGGACGCATCCGGTCTTTACCGTCGGCCGCGGCTGGTGCTGCGCGCCAAGCGTTTCCAGGAAATCCCGACGATCCTGGCAAACACCAAGAGCTACCCGTCACCGATCCGCATGGTGGGGGCCGATTATTCGCAAACGCGCTGCGTCGGCGGCGATGGCGGAACCACGGTCGATACCGGTGCTCTGGACAAGATTCTGGATTTCGGTGAAACCACCGTCCGCGCACAGGCCGGTGTGCGCGTAGGTACATTGGCGCGAGCGCTTGCCGAACGCGGCCAAGAACTGCCGCTGACGCCGGAAATGGGGAACATTTCCGTGGGAGCCTTGGCGGTCACCACGTGCCCGCAAGCTTCGCACAGCGCCGGCCTCGCGCAGTTGTCCTCGCTCGTCACCGAATTGAAACTCATCACGCCGCAAGGCAAGGAAATGACCGTTCTGGAACGCGACCGTGACTTGATGCGCGTGCTGCGCTCCAGCTTCGGCCTTCTGGGTGTCGTCCACGAGGTGGTGCTGCGCGTTCAGCCGCTGACGCCCGTCAAGATCGACTATCAGGTGCTGACTTTGAAGGAATTCAGGGCACGGTTCTCGACCATCGTCACCTCGCCGGGCGCTTTGCGCCTGCACATCTCGCCGTTCAACGATCGCATCATCGTGGAGCGTCGAACCCTGGACGAGACCGCGAGCGTGACCCGCTCGGGAATTTGGCAGATTCGAAATTCCGTGATGCGTAATGTCCTGCCCGCCTTCGGTTCCACCGTGGGCAGCGTATTGGCCGCGCCCGGGGTACGTTCGGCGGTGGTCTCCGGCGTACAGCGAGCGCTGCGCGCCACGCTCGACCGGAGCGCGCGTGGAGTGGTCATGCATGCGCATGAGTGGATGCGCGAACTGCCGCAGGAAGCTTGGAAGGCGCGCTACACCTATAGCCTGTGGGCATTTCCTCAAGAAGACTTTCCCAGACGACTCGGCGAGTATTTCGCGTTCTGCAAAGCGCACTACAAAGAGCATCGCTACCGCTGCAATGTCGTGAGCGGCGCAAGCCGGCTGCACCAGGACCGGGGTTCGCTGTTCAGCGCCAGCTATTCGGGTCCCATGTTCACCTTGGAGCCCTCGTCCACCGGGGAAAAGGGCTGGGATGATTTTCTCATCGACTTCAACGACTTCGCGAGCGCACTGGGAGGCATACCCACGTTCAATCAAACGCGCGCCTTGCAGCCCGAACATGTCAGCAAAGCATTCGGCGACCGCGCAAAGCTGTTCCGCGCGCTGCGCCAACGCACGGATCCGCTCAACCGGCTCCGCAATAGCTATTTTGCATATCTTTTGGGGTGAAGCGTGGGCGCATCAAAGTCCTGAGACGATTTTCGCCTTGATGGTTTCGAACTCGGAGTCGCTGATGAGCTTCGCATCGAGCATTTCGCGGGCCTGACGCAGTCGTCGCGCCGGTTCGGACTCGGCGCCCGCCGTATCCGCATTCGAGTAGGACGCAGGACCGCTGCCGAATTGAACGCCGCCCGACTTGGCGCGCAGCTCCTCGAGTTCGCGTATTCGGCGTTTCTCCCGCCAAACCTGATCGTGCTGCTGACAGATTCGATAGATGGACTGTGCCTGGTCCTTGCGCAGGCCCTCGAAGGTCCATACGCGGTTGATCTCCGAGCCGATGTTCAAATCGGAACTCGTTTGCGCAACCAGCGTCAGATCGGCGGACAGAATTCCGGCGCGGATTCGCGTTTCCTTGAGGTCCTGCCACCTTATGTCGGCCGAGTCGTAGCCTCCCAGCAGCCGTCGGTT
>Ga0137412_10001690_pt1 | contig 17248 bp, 13 predicted proteins | sample CZODoug2_1_16fun_FD_122160 | JGI IMG/M metagenome (GOLD analysis project Ga0137412, IMG submission 122160) | Vadose zone soil fungal communities from Angelo Coast Range Reserve, California, USA - CZODoug2_1_16fungal (Hybrid Assembly) | ecosystem: Environmental > Terrestrial > Soil > Vadose zone...
AGGTTGAATCGCAGGCCGCCGGTCTGCGAGTGCAGCTTGATGACGACGCCCTTGTCGTTCTTGAGGTAGGCGACCGAGCCGCCCTCAATGATCGTCACGCCGGCTGTTACCGCCGAATAGCTGCCACTTAAGTCCTGCGGACTGGTCAGATTGTAGACCTCACCCTCGGCAGTAATGCCGGCGGCGCCTACGTCTGCGACCGAAACGCCCGATAGTTTGAACTTGTACTGCTTTTGGTCCTTGCTGTAATAAAGGGTGCCGTGACCCCAAGAGTATCCGATGCCGATGGCGACCGAGCCGCCGCTGAGCCACACGTAGGCTGACGGTATAGCTCCCTCCGCGACAGGGGGCGAGGAGGCACCATTTGCCGCCGCCGCAACGAGGGGCACGAAGACGCTTGCAAAGACACTCAGCAATAACTTGCGCATGATTTTTCACTCTTAAAGGTTATGAACAGCAGTCCAATTTGGCGTGCCGCAGCGTGCGTCAGCGCGGGCGTTATTTTGTCTATCGACAACCGGAACGGCTTGTACAGAATTATCTTAACTTGGAGAAAAATGACATTACGAGCTACTCGCGGGTCACGCGTTCGCTCGCATCCGGCGGCATGACGAACTTGTCCATGGACGCGAAATCTTCCTTGGCGGTTCTCTGCGATAGGGCCCGTTGCCACTGCCGTACACCGCAGCGCCGCATACGCCTAGCGCCTCGATGAGAGACGTCACAAATGAGACACGCTCGAATGGTAGACAGTCACAGAGGTTTTGGGGCGTCTCCGAGGAGTTTTTCCAGTGAACCTGTGGAATTTCGTTTACCGCAAAACGCGGCGCTGTACCGATGCTGTATATTTTACAATGATTGCGCTGTTTCTTTTTGTGGCAGCGTCACCCAACTCACACTCGTCGCCGGTCAGCGACAATCGCACGGGTTTGCCCATCGGCTCAGAACTCGATGACGATGCGATCAATAACCCGCGCGAGGTGTTCCATTCCGAGGCCATGCGCGGCCGCAAATCCTACTTGTCCAATCTTGGCAATCTTGCCTTTAATACGCCCTACACACTGGGGGCAGCCGCGCAAAAGGCGCATATCAGCTGCGCCACCTGTCATGTGAACGGAGCGTCGAATCCCAAGCTCTTCATTCCCGGCCTCTCGACACACCCCGGCACATTCGACACGACCAATTCCCTGTTCAATCCAAAGACGGACAACGGCGTCCTGGACCCCGTGACCATTCCGAGTCTGCGCGGCGCGCGTCTTCTGGCACCCTACGGGCACGATGGACGCACCGCCTCGCTGCACGATTTCGTACGGAACGTCATCGTCAATGAATTCGCGGGGACCGAGCCCTCATCCCAGATCCTCGACGCGATCGTGGTCTACATCGAGGATATCGATTTCCTGCCCAATCCCAGCCTGGACAAGACAGGCCGCCTGACGCCAAGCGCAAGCCCGTCGCAACAACGCGGTGAAACTCTTTTCCGCAAGCCCTTTCCGCATGATTCAAGCATGAGCTGCGCCGGCTGCCACGTGCCGTCCGCCGCCTTCGTCGATCATCGGCAGCACGATATCGGCTCAGGCGGCCTGTACAAAACACCTACTCTGGTGAACGCCGATTTCGGCGCGCCGTATTTTCATGACGGTCGATTCGATAATTACTCTCAGGTGATTGATTACTTCGATCGTGCGTACAATCTCGCGCTGAACGCGCAGGATCGGGCCGACATGGCGGCCTACCTCACGGCGATTGGCGACGGAGTGCGGCCCGAGTACCACCTCACCGGAACCAACGTGCTCGAGGATATCGACGGATTCGCCAGTGTTCTCGACATTGCGATTTCCAGCCATGACACCCCGGTCGTCGAGTTCACTGTACGCAGCGTGAGCGATCTGTTGCAGGATCTTTCGGAACGCTACCCGGATCCCAAGAATCATGAGATTTCCGGCGGCGTCAATGAGCGCGCGCTGGCTCGCGCGACGATTGCGGCGTTGATGCAGATCCTGCATCGAGTCGATCTCGATGTCGCCGCGGGCCGGTTCGACGAGGCTGCCGACAATTACCTCGCCTACCGAAAATTGGCGCTGGCGACCGCGCCGATGGCGTTGCATGCAGCCGAACCCTGGTCGTTGTTTACTCCGGCACATCACGACACCCACGCCGCCATGCCACAACCGACAGACGCAACCATTGCCACTAAAGCAGCGTCCGAGATCAGCGCGCCGCGCCGGTGACCGGCCTGTGGTTCGAGCCGCCACTGACATCATACATTCACGAAACTGAGACAGTTGCCCGCTACTTTCGAGGTCGGTTTAAATCCCAACTCGAAAGGGGGCATTATGCGAATTAGTGGTCTAAATCATTTGGCATGGGGAATGAGCGCGGCGTTGTCGTTCTCGCTGCTGGCGGTGACAGCCGGAGCCGCCGACGACAAGTCTCAGGACAGGGACGCCGCCGACTCTGTCAAAACGGAATCGCCGATCAAGCATGTCATCATTTTGATCGGAGAGAATCGCGGCACCGATCATACCTTTGGTGTTTACAAGCCGAGGGGCAAACACCAAACCATTTCCAATCTGCTCTCCAAGGGTATCGTCAACGAGGACGGCTCGCCGGGGGCGCACTTTTCACTGGGGCAGCAGTTTTCGGTCGCGCCGCAACCGCTCTTTTATATAGGCGCTCCCCACAAGGCCAAGGCCGCCTACGACAACCGCGGCCAAATGCCGCAGCCGAATACCGCCGGCGCGCCTTCGGCGCAGAGTTCGTCAAGCCCGCCGTTTGCGCCGGCCGTTTTGGCAGGACTTGCCGCCCACGATCCAAGCCCGGATTTCACTTCGAACACCGATACCATCTTGACGACGGGTTTTACCAGCCTTGCGGCTAACAGCCTCGATTCCCGCGTTCCGAACGCCGGCATCCTGCCCAACGGTCCTTTTGTTCTGCAGGGACCGAACATCAGCGACGACGACTACACCGGCGACACGACTCATCGGTTCTACCAAGCGTGGCAGCAGTCGGATTGCAGCACGGCGAGCGCCACCAAGGCGAACCCCAGCGGATGCCTCAATGACTTGTTTCCCTTCGTGATGGCGACCTACAACCTCAATGACAGCAAGGTTCCCGCGGTCCAGGGCAACTTCAGCGAAGGCAACTCCATGGGTTTCTACGACGCGGAGCAGGAACAGGCTTCGCTGCTCAAGACCCTCGCTGACCGCTTTAGCCTGAGCGACAATTTTCACCAGTCGTTTCAGGGCGGCACCGGCGCGAATCACTTCATGCTGGGCACTGGAGATGCAGGCTTCTGGAGCGACGGCAACGGCAATCCCATCACGCCGCCGGCAAGCCAAATCGCCAATCCGAACCCGGTCGCAGGCACGACCAACAAGTACACGGCCGATAACAACTTCTCGAATTGTTCGGATTTCAAACAGCCGGGCATCGCACCCATCGTCAGCTATCTTGAGGCACTCCCCTATCGCCCCGCGCCCAACTGCGCGACGGCACACTATTACATGCTGGACAACACGAACCCCGGCTTCCTGCCCAATGGCTTCCGGGCGCCGTCGCCCGCAACTCAAAACATGCTGCCGCCGTCGCCCGTGCGAACGATCGGCGATGCGCTCAACGACAAGAGGGTCAGCTGGGCTTACTTCGGCGGCTCATACAATGACGCGGTCGCTCTCTCGAACGACGCCGTGACGGCCGGCACGGCCGGAGTGCTGAATTCCTCGACGGCATTGGGTGAGGCGGCGCTCGCCGATCCCGCCCACGCGCTCGGTGTTGCCTACTGCCAGATCTGCAATCCCTTCCAGTACTCCACCTCGATCATGGGCGATCCGGCGCAACGGGCCGCTCATATCAAGGACACCGTCGATCTACTTGCCGACATACAGAGCGACTCACTTCCCTCGGTTTCCTTCGGCAAGCCGGACGGATTGCTCGATGGCCATCCCCAATCATCCAAGATCGATCTCTTCGAAGCGTATGTGCAGCAAGTGCTCGACGCGCTCGAGGCCCATCCCAAGCTCAAGGCCGAGACGGCGGTATTCGTTACCTGGGACGAGGCCGGCGGCTACTGGGATTCAGGGTTTATCCAGCCCATCGACTTCTTTGGCGACGGGCCGCGCATTCCCTTGCTCACGCTCTCTGCGTATTCAACGGGCGGCAAGGTCAACCATACTTATGCCGATCATGTCTCGCTGTTGAAATTCATTGAGCGCAATTGGAAGCTCAAGCCACTGACGGATCGCAGCCGCGACAATCTCCCCAATCCAAGGATGCGCGACGATCAGGCCTATGTGCCCGCCAACATGCCGGCATTGTCGGATTTGTTTGACATGTTCGATTTTGATCATGAGGTGAAACAACCCTTCCTCGAGTAGAGGTACGGCTGCCTAAACTTTTGCTCTGAAACTGGTGCCGATCTGACCTTGCCCGGTCCGATCGGCACCTCCTTTTTTTAAGATTATGTTCGCCACGATGCGCTCGACAGTTAATCAAGGAATCATCGCGCTGTGTTTGGCGCTCTGCATCATGAGCGCCGGCGCATTCGCGAAGGCGGCGCATGCGAGCGAATTCTCCGCCGATATCGTGAGCCGCGATGCAGCCGGAACGGTGATTGGCGCGGTCGCGAAATTGTACGTCAGGAACCACATGGTACGCATAGAGACACCGGAGGCCTCCGGCGGCTTTCTTCTGATCAACGGAGATGCAGGCACTGCGCAATTCGTGCGACCCGCGCTGCAGCTCTATATGGACGCCAAGCAATCGAGCCGCCTCACCCAAATTTTTGTCCCAGTCGATACCCAAGAACCCTGTCAGCAATGGCAGGCCGCAGCCGGCAACGCCGGTGCGGCAAGCGCCGCGGGCGAGTGGCGCTGCGAGCGAATTGAGGACGACATCATGGACGGCCGCCGAGCCGTCCAATTCCGCGTGTCCTCACCCGTGAGCCCTTCGAGCCAACGCTGGATCGATTCCGATCTCCAATTCCCGGTCAAGCTGCTGGCGCCCGATGGTACGACGACCGCGCTGGAGCATATTTTAGTCGAAGCACAGCCGGCGAATCGGTTCGCCATTCCACCAGGCTTTCGCAACTTCGATCCACGGGCGCTGATCGAACGCGTCAAGCGCAGCGATGCGTGGGTGGATCCTTAAGTCAGGGTTTCAACTGCCCACGAATCTCGCCCGCTTTGTGTTCGGCACTGTGGACATTCACATACAAATTGCCGGCCTTGAAACTGGCGTACTGGTCATCCGTGAGCTTCGAGCCGGTGGGGACGGACCAAGCACCATCGGCGCCTTTGTTGAGCGTAATAATGGGCGGCCCGCTCTGTCCCGGCGCACCGACGTGAATATGCGCCACCGTCCCTTCGATGCCCACAGTCTTGACGGTGCCACTGACGGATTTGTCCGCAGCGATGGTGATTGTGCCGGTCCCGGACGCCGACGTTGTCACCGGGGGCGTCTCTTCAGCTCCGGTCAAGTGCAGTTTCAGATCGACAGCCCACGCAGCACCGCCAATCACTACAAGCGCCACCGCGGCGACCAGCGTGCGGACACTGGGAAGATTGAATGATTTGCTCATTGTGAACTCCATTGGATTGTGGTTTGAGCGATTATAATACCTCCCCGTGTTCGCCGCGGTATGCACGATGTATCGTGATGTTGCGGTTCAAGCGCGGATGAGTGCAATATCGCGAACTCATCGACACTTAGCGGAGCCTGTATGTGCGAACATGACGATCTGGATGAATTTGCGCGACGATCGAGCGACGTGACGCGAAGGCAATTCGGTGCGATGGCGCTGGGCGCCGGAGTGGTGGCGGCGTTGCCGAGGCTTGCCGACGCCGCTGAGACCAAGGGAACGGATGTTGAAATAAAAACTCCGGACGGCGTTGCCGATGCCTATTTCGTCCATCCGGCAAAGGGTACGTACCCGGGTGTGCTCATTTGGCCCGATATCTTTGGGCTTCGCCCGGCCTTTAAGGAAATGGCAACCCGACTCGCCGAGTCTGGCTATTCGGTCCTGGTCATCAATCCCTTTTATCGCACGAAGAAGGCGCCGACAGCGCCAGATCATCCCGATTTCAACGATCCCCCGACGCGCCAGGCCCTGATGACCCTGGCAGGTACGTTGAGTGCTGATACTGCGGTGACCGATGCCAAGGCATTCGTCGCGTTTCTGGACATCCAGCCTTCCGTCGACAAGAAACGGAAAGTGGCGACCACCGGTTACTGCATGGGTGGTCCCTTCGTGTTGCGCACGGCTGCGACTGTTCCGGACCGCATTGGCGCAGGAGCCACGTTTCACGGCGGCGGTCTTGTAACCGACAAGCCCGATAGTCCGCACCTCCTGATCCCGCAGATGAAGGCTCACTATCTAATAGCGATCGCTGAAAATGACGATCAGCGAGAACCGCAAAGCAAGAACGTGTTACGCGACTCTTTCGCCAAAAGCCACTTGCCGGCGGAAATTGAAGTGTATGTGGGCACCCAGCACGGCTGGTGTCCTCCTGACGCGCGGGTATATAACCACGACCAGGCGGAGAAGGCCTGGAGCCGTATGCTGGCGCTGTTCAGCAGCTCGCTGGCATAAATTCGTCAACCCGCGTCGCCGCCGGGCGACGCGGATTCACCCTGCTGCGGCAAATTCATCTTCTTCAGGAACGTCTTGTAGCGGGGATCCGCCTCGAGATTCTTAAGCAAGGGATCGCCTTTCATGGCGTACAGCCCACTGTCCTTTTGAACGTAGGCCCGCTCCAGCCAATGCATCGCCTCCTCCACCTGACCGCGAAATGAATATACCTCGGCGATTCCCAATGCGCCTGAATCCACGTACTTTTTGATCAGGCCCGCAAGCGCCGCATCGGACTCGGCCTTTTTTCCGAGCGCGTAATAAACGACTGCGAGACCGCCCAGCCGGCCGTCCTCCGTCGTCTCCTTCTGCATCGCGAGCAATGCAGCATCGCGATCACCCTTTGCTAGCATGATGAGGCCAAGAATAACGTGTGCGTAGGCCTGAGTCGGGCGAATGTCCAACGCACGTCGTATGGCCGCTTCGGCTTCAGTGAGATTGCCACGACGCATTTGAATTTCCGCCAAAATGAATAAACTCGGAGGATCCATGGGGTCTTGAGATAACGCAGTATTAAGCTGCTGTAGAGCCTCGTCCCAACGGCCGATCGCCAACGAAAGCAGGGCCTCACTGTCGAGGGCGTCCCCCTTGCCTGGCGCCAATACCGCCACTTGTTCGAATTCGTGTTTCGCCGCGGCCCAGTCCCAATCGTAGACGACATGAATTCTGCCGAGGACGAAATGACCGAGCGCATTTCTGGGATCTAATTTGAGCGCAACCGCCGCTGCGCGACGAGCCTGTTCAAACGCTTCAGCCGGCGGCTTGGCACCCCATTCCCCCTGAGCGTCGTAAGCCCAAGCCAGCCCCGCCGCGGCATCCACGGACGTCGGATCGCGATTGAGTGCTTGCTGAAACAAGGCCACCGCCTCATCAAGTCCCTCCCCGTCAAGGCGATCGCCGGCGTGGCGTCCGCGCAGAAGAAGATCATATGCATCGGCGTCTTTCACCGTCGAACGTAAATTCAAGTATCCCGGAGTGATCGCCAGCTGCAACTCGCGCGCAACAGAGATCGCGATCTCGTCCTGAAGTTTCAGCACATCGCCCATCCGCCGATCGTAAGTGTTCGACCAAAGGTGGACGCCGTCTTGAGCTCCGATCAACTGCGCCGTGATACGTACTCTATCGCCCGACTTGCGCACGCTGCCCTCGAGTACGTAGGCCGCTCCGAGGGTCATACCGATCGCGCGAAGGTCCTGGTTCTGCCCCTTGAATTGAAATGATGAAGTCCGCCCAATCACTTTTATCGAAGGGACCTTCGCCAGCAGTTCCAGGATCTCCTCCGCCATCCCATCCCCAAAATACTCCTGATCCTTATTCTCGCTCATATCCGTAAATGGCAGCACCGCGATCGACTTCTCGGAGATGGTCGCGAAGGCAGGTGCCTGCGCGTTCCCCCGCTTCGACGGCCAGTAGCGAACCATGACACCGACGACAACGGCGGCGGCGACGAGGAACACCGCAGCGGCGAACACACGTTGAATCGTCAAATAACTGGGTTTACGTTTCCGGTCGGCCGGATTCCGGGCGTCAGCCCCCAACCCCGGGCTGACCCACAACGATGGCGCCAGAGCTTGTCCTACCGCCTGTGCGAGCTTCGCCAAGGCTCCCGGCATCCCCAAGGCCGCTACGTCAATCCACTGCGACTCGGTCAAGAAATACTCAAAAGACCGGGTAAGCGGCGCCGCGTCGGTCCGCAAGCCGATAATTCGCCGCCGCTTAGAGGAGGCTCGTTCAATCTCCTTGCCCACATGCGGAGAAGTGACCGCATGTTCCGAAAGTACCAAAACGACCAACTTAGCGTCGTTGATTGCGCCAACGATCTCATCCGCATACTGCAAACCCGGTGTCACATCCCGAGGCGCAATCCAGCACCGAAGCCCATTCTTTTCCAGCGTCTCAACGATCGCATTGGCGATGGCCACGTCCCGCGACGCGTAGCTCACGAATACGTCATGGCCCGATGTTCTCGGATTGGCGGAATCCTCGGTCATTCCGGCAAATTCCTCTTCTTCAGGAACGCCTTATGACGCGGATCACCCTCAGTCTCATGCCGCGCATTATGTGAGTGCCTTGCGTTGTTCCTCGACTTTTTTGAGCAACGCGTGGCAACGGTCAATATGCACGGTGAGGGCTTGCAGATACTCCTCCACCGTCATGCCTGCTCCATCGTGGAAATCTTGTGGATATCGCCGCAGCAGTTCGAGGCCGTGATCGTTGAGCCACTTGGTACTCTTGATGATGCAGCGCAGATTTCTCGCATGATCTAATCGATTGAGGCGCTCGAAGTCTGCACGGGTGAAGCCGGCGATGATCGCTCGGCGATCGTCATCCCTTAAAGCTCTTCGTTTGTGCATCGTTGTTACTCTGAATAGGGTTGAGTAAGCGCCTTCAATTCACGCAGCGTCGATTGTAGACGCTTGTGTATCGGCGCGCCGCTTTCAGAGACTGACAATGTCAAAGATCTGTTGGAGCCAAGGACGGTGGGGGGTGCCGATGGCCAAAAAAGATGACGCGGTGCAACCGAATACCAAAGTAGAAAGTTCTTGAAAATCCTGACCGGCGCCTCGATTCCGTGTCGATTAATGCTAGGAGTCCAGCTGTGAACTCGCCCTCCTCCGAGCGGCGCCGATGAACTGCTCCAAACATCCTCGCAGTCGTTCGCGATCGAGCGGCTTAGTGAGGTGGTCGTCCATGCCTGCCTCTTTGCACTTGAGATCGTCGTCCTTCATGGCGTGCGCCGTCAGCGCGACGATGGGAATGCGTTGTGCTCCAGCCTCGAGACTGCGTATTTCACGAGTCGCTTCATATCCGTCGAGGATGGGCATCTGGCAATCCATCAGGATCAAATCGTAGCGGCCCGTTTTCCACGCATTCACGGCCTCCCGCCCATTCTCGACCGCATGAACCTCGTATCCGAGCCTGCGCAAGGTGTGGGTCGCGACCTTCTCGTTCACCGCGTTATCCTCGGCAAGGAGGATGTGTCCACGATTGGGTACTTTGGCAAGGGTCGTTTGCGTGACGATGGGCTGCGTGCGGCTGTGCCAGTCTTTCGCATTTCCGGACAACACCATCTCCAGACAGGCGGCGAGTTCTCGCAGCCCCACGGGCTTCAGCAAAAAACCCGCAAACCCCAGTTCTTCGAAGCGAGTTACATCGCTCCGTTGCCCGGAGGAAGTGAGCAGTACCAGCCGGGTGGAATTCAACGTTGAGTCTGCATTGATACGCTGTCCGAGTTCGGTGCCGTCGCAATCGGGCATCTGGTGATCTATGAGCGCGACCTCGAAAGGCCTGCCGGAGCCACGTTGCGTCCTCATCTGGTTAACTGCGTCTTCGGCCGAATTGACACAAAGGGCTTCCATGTTCAGTCGACGGAGCTGTCCGGACAGCACCTTGCAGTTGGTGTGGTTGTCATCGACCACAAGCACGAGTTGGCCACGCATCGTCGCACCGATCGCTGGCCCAGGGGAGGCTGCCTCGACAATAGAAACGCCGAGCCGGGCGGTAAACCAGAATGCTGATCCGACCCCTTCCTGGCTTTGTACTCCCACTTCGCCACCCATCATCTCGGCAAGTCGTTTGACGATCGACAGACCGAGACCCGTACCGCCAAAGCGGCGCGTGGTTGAGGTATCCACCTGTGAGAACGCCGCAAAAAGCGTATGCAGACGATCCGCGGGTATGCCGACGCCGGTGTCGCGGACATCGAAGCGCAGAGTCGTTGACTCAGAATCACGGGCGAGAACCTGCAAGTTCAAGGCGATCTCACCTGCCAGGGTGAATTTGACCGCGTTTCCAAGTAAATTGAGCAGGATCTGTCGCAAACGACCGGCATCGACTTGCACGCAGTCCGGTACGGCCGGATCGATGTACGCGGTGACCTCAAGGTTCTTGGGGTGAGCTTGTATGCCGATCAAACGCACCACGTCCTCAACCAATTCGCGCAGCTCGACACGGGTCACATCGAATTCGAGTTTACCCGCCTCTATTTTCGAGAAGTCCAGAATGTCATTCAGCACCGTTAGAAGAGCTTTGGCGCTCTGACGAATGGTATCTGCATAGTCGCGTTGCTGATCATTTAGGCTGCCATCGAGCAGCAGTTCCGTCATACCTATCACCCCATTCATGGGTGTGCGAATCTCATGACTCATATTGGCCAGAAATTCGCTTTTCGCTTGATTGGCGACCTGCGCAGATCGCGCCATTGCTTCGGCCTGTCGCGTGGCCGTCTGGAGTTGCTCATTGGTTGCGGCCAGACGCGAATTGCTCGTTTCCAATTCTCGCGTGCGTTCATTCAAGCGCTGTTCGGCCGCGATCAAGCGATCGTATTCGTGCAAGGAAAGATTTTGGCGCAGCGCTGCGAGAATGATGACGACCGCTGCGCCCACCACGGTGGTAATCCTCACCGACGGGAGAATGTTCGGCAGCATCCAAACCAGCGAAACGCTGATGACTCCCGCACCCACGACGAACAATGGCAACAGCCGCAACGTGGCCTCGCAGCGCCGCTGCCACCCAAGGTCCTCATTCGGCTCTGTGTGCCACACATACGCGCCGTACCCCATGCCAATCGCAATGAGAGAGAACGCGAGATTGAGCCACGCCCCGTTCCGCCACGTGTTCACTGCGTAGGTGGCATTCCAAATCATCCATAGAGCACCATTAAGCAGGGAGGTGACAAGAAAAAGCACCCATCGATGATCAACCCGCAGTCGCAGGGTGGGCGCCATCACGATGCCCACACAGGCGGGAGTGAGCATTAATATCGGATAGATGATGAGTATGTAGAGATCTACGGAATCCATTCCTCCACGCCTGGGAAGGTATAAGTCCAATGTAAGAGTAAGGATGGCAATCGCTAACGCCGTAACGTCGAGGCCAAATTGTCGTCTCTGTACCACGGGGAGATCGCGGATCGGAGACAGCATCCCTAAGATGAAACAGGGACCGATGCTCAAAAACAATGCGTCCGAGAGATTGGCAATGGGGGTCCATTGCGTAATCTCCCGCAAATCGAACACCAGTTGAGCGGCCAGAGTGAGGATCAGCCCGCGAGCGAACCAGCGGCGCGCAGCAAGGTCGCCTTTCTGAGCGGAGCGAACTCCCGACCACGCCAGCGTCACTGCGACCGCGTAAGCGATCGTCCAGTGCAAGTAATCAAAGTAGTGTCCCGTGGTTATGTTGCCGCTATGGCGTGCCACCACGAAGATAATAGTCACCGTAGCGACAGCCGCTGCAGTCAGTTTGGCGGCAGGCCAATTTGGACGAAGGTCTACCTCGCGTGCAGCGACAACTGACATCAGTGACGGAATACCCCCAATAATGCTTCAACGGTGACTCACCATAGCATACAGAGGACCGGTCTTGAGCTGCGCCAGCCTATTGCGGTTAAATCTCTATTATGCTAATAAGTCATTGATTAAAATATATTTTATCTCACCGAGAACGACACTCGATATCTTGCCGAGAACGACACTCGATCGCGGCTTTCAGTTTCAGGTCCGGCGTTTCCGACCGTGCCCGTTGACCCGCTCACGAGAGCGGGGGCAACATCTAGTTATGCTTGAAGAGTCATCTCACTCGGACGCCGGCGACTTGGTCAAGTTGGGCGAGCTGATTCGCGATATTCGAATCGCACTTCTTACCACTGTTGATCACGACGGCCGCCTTCACACTCGGCCGGTTCAAACGCTGCAGGTTGATGACGCCGATCGATCCCTTTGGTTTTTTACCGATTGGAATAGTCCCAAGGTAGGCGAGCTGCATCACGACGTAAGAGTGAGTCTAGGATACTCGGATCCGGCGAAAAACGTGTTTGTCGCAGTGAGCGGTTCAGGCAGCTTGTTTCGGGATATCCAAAAAGCAAAACAACTATGGAGTATTGAGCAGCGTGCCTACTACCCGGGGGGTCCAGAAGACGAGCGACTCGCCGTTCTGCGCGTCCTTATCGAGCGGGCGGAATATTGGACTGCTCCGGGACGAACGTCCTATCTCGTCGCCGCTATGACAGCCGCCGTAACGGGAACACCGGCCAACGTGATTGGTGAGAACCGCAAGATCGAGTGCCGCTAGATCAACGGCGGATCCGTATCTCGAACCGGATGACGATGCTTGCCGACGGCTGCAATAAAGGCGTCGGCGCCCACGCCTCCCTCTCCCCACGTGCCGGCGAGCAGCCCCGGATCGTCATCGCCCGATGGTAATCGCGCGGGGATTCCGGCCCTGTCGAGCAACAGCGAAGACGCCCCCAAAGCAAGAATCGTCTTGCAGTGCCTATATTGATCCTTCAGAAACTCCACCGCGTGGCCATCCCCCGCCAATGCCTCGACCGCTTCCCGGCCATCCGGTAGAACTAGTGCGTCGAACAATACCGACGGCGAGTTTTCCATTGTCGCATCCACCTCATAGGTGTCGCCGTCGCCGCTGGTGATCAAACCTAGGCGACTTCCCAACAATCGGGGCATGGCTCCCGCTTCAGCCAGCGCATCCGTTAGTTCTGTTATCGACGTGCCTTCGATGCCGTTGGCAATCAAAATAGCAATCCTTCGAGTAGCGATTCCACCATCGCCCGGGAGCGCCATGAGCGACAAAGCGGGTGATGCCAAGACTTCGGCCGGCGGCGGCGATTCGATCGCTCGGGGCATCACCTGCGGCAACCCTAGACCGAGCCCCTCAGCCACCGCTACCGCGAGTTCCTCAGATACGTTTCGCAAGGAAGAGACCATACGCTCCCTGATGGCGGGCACCGTAACTTTACTCAGTTCAAAACGAAAGGCACCGACGATATGCGCTTTCTCAACATCGGTTTGACTGTCGAAGAACAGCTGCGCTTGCGTGTAGTGCTCGGCGAATTTTGCAGGCTTGCCCCGGATCTTGTCGACCGGATCGCTATTTTCCTCGATTGCCGTGGGAAACGATACAAAGCCCCTCGAACCGCCCTGAAACGGACACCCGCCGCCCAAAGAATTCGGTTCGTAAGCGACCCGCCCGCGGGGAATGGCTTGTCGATGCAGTCCGTCTCTTTGGTTGTTGTGAATACCCACGACCGGCGCATTAATTGGAATTTCATGGAAATTCGGTCCGCCAAGCCGAGTGATCTGCGTGTCTATGTAGGAATGGATTCGGCCGTGCAGCAGCGGGTCATTGCTAAAGTCGATGCCAGGGATGATGTGCGCAGTGCAGAAGGCCACCTGCTCCGTTTCGGCGAAAAAATTGTCGGGATTGCGATTCAACACCATTCTGCCCACCGGCGTTACCGAAATCAGTTCCTCCGGAATGAGCTTGGTTGGATCGAGCACATCGAAGCTGAACTTCTCCGCTTGGTCTTCAGTAAATGTTTGGATACCCAATTCCCATTCGGGGTAGTTCCCCGATTCGATCGCCTCCCACAAATCGCGCCGGTGAAAATCCGGATCGGCTCCCATGATCTTAACTGCTTCATCCCAGACCAATGAATGCGTGCCTAACAGCGGCTTCCAGTGGAATTTGCAGAAGACTGATTTTCGCTGCTCGTTGACCAGCCGAAATGTATGCACGCCAAAGCCCTGCATCATGCGCAAACTGCGCGGAATAGCGCGATCTGACATGACCCACAGCAGCATGTGGGTGGATTCCGGCATCAATGAAACGAAGTCCCAAAACGTATCATGCGCCGACGCGGCTTGCGGCATTGCATTGTGAGGCTCGGGTTTTACCGCATGGATCAAATCGGGGAACTTCATGGCGTCTTGAATGAAGAACACCGGAATGTTGTTTCCCACCAGATCCCAGTTGCCTTCATCGGTATAGAACTTCACCGCGAAGCCGCGGACATCCCGGGCGGTGTCGGCGGAGCCGCGCTCGCCGGCGACTGTTGAGAATCGTACGAACACGGGCGTGATTTTTCCCGCTTCGGCAAACGGAGCCGCACGCGTGAGATCTGTCAGCGGTTTGTAGGCTTCGAAGAAACCGTGTGCGGCGGAGCCGCGGGCATGGACGATTCGCTCCGGTATCCGCTCATGATCAAAATGCGTGATCTTCTCGCGCAATACGAAGTCTTCCAGCAGCGTGGGGCCTCTGAGGCCCGCCTTCAGTGAGTTTTGGTTGTCGGAGACTGGAACAGCTTGGTTCGTCGTCAGCGTTTGACCCGTAGAATTGACTCGTACGCGATCAAGCACCCCGCCGACAGCCACAGGCCGAAGCGCGGGCTTGCCGGTTTTGATCGAGCCATTCTTCTCGCTCAGCGTGCCAGCGCCCGTGGTCGATGATGGATTGTCGGTGCTCGTACCCTCGGCGGGATTTATCGCGTTTTCCCGCCCGTACTCCGCCCGCTTGGTCGCGTTGAACGGCATCGCAGCCGCGAGCCCCTGCTGCTCCGCCACATGGCGCGAAAGCTCGTTGTCAGGCGTCAAGAGACGCGACGGTCCGCTCGCTGTCGTTCCTGCGCCGGTCGGGCTTCCGACCCCGCCGCCTTTTACGCGTGCGCTGTTCCGCTTGGCGGCCTTGGATGGGGTCTTTTTCATACAGATCTCCTATTCAGCGCTGTTTGAATAGCGGCGAGGCGGACTACCGCGCCTCGCCAAGTTCCACATATTTCTGGAGGCCGAAGCTTTGCACGCGAATCGATCGACCATAAGGGAAGACAATGACCATTCGATGTAGCTAACGTCCTACGCATCTACGAAGACAACTACGGCCCCGGTCTACCGGTGTCGGGCGCAAATAAACGGCCTGGTGAGTGCACGCTCCACGTCCTTGCAGCGTGTCTTCTTAGTGGCATTCTTATGGTAGTTATTTCTTCGGTAGGCGATATCTGACGCCGCTCCCTAAGAACGTCGCCTGGGCCGCACGTTGAACGTCAGGTACGCTTGAACCCTCCCTTTCCACTTGGTTCTTATGTCATGCAACCAAGCAATCTCGACGTGATCGAATCGACTGCCTCGGCGCTCCTGACACACCTTCAGGCTTCAGTCGAAATTGACAAGGCCTTACTCGCGCGAGAACTTCACGACAGTCTCGGTGGATTGCTAATTGCGGCGGTCATGGATGTCGCATGGGCGGAGGAGCATTCCTCCTCCCTCGCTTCCGCGGCCGGCAGCAGGCTCGCGCGAGCACGAGAGGCGCTGCGATCGGCCCTTGACATCAACCGTAGGATCATCGAGGAGCTAAGACCCACCCTGCTCGACAATGTGGGTTTGTTTGCCGCGCTTAGCTGGGAGATAAAGCAGGCCGGCCTGCATTGCTCAGGGCGCTACCCGCCCTCCGAAATGCATTTCACGCCAGAGGCCTCAATTGCGTTGTTCCGAATCGCGCAGGAAGCACTTGCGATTGCCAACGCACATTCGTCGGACACGAAGGCGGAATTATTGGTGTCAACTGATCGAGAGGCGATAACACTGAGATTCGCCAACGACGAAATGGCGTCTCCGCCCGCTGAGGTCGATCGCGGGACCGCCGTTTTCGCGTCGATGCTCCATCGGGTCCAGGTGCTTGGCGGGAACCTAGAGATCTCCCGCTCCCCGCCCACCGGAACCGCCATGACGATCAAGATCCCCCTAACGAGCATATTGCTTACACGCACCTGATTGCAGCTTTGCAACTGGTCTAGCGGCGTGTGCGGAACATGTGCGGCGGCTTCCAGGGCAATTCGACGAAGCCGAAACATTGGTTCGTGCCCTCCCTGGTCATCGCCGAGTTCGACCCTTGCGAAGAATCGCTAAAGCGCCGAGCGCGATGCCGGCCGGGACACCGAACTTTTTTAGCAGCGGCATCCACAACGGCGACCGGCTGCCAGTCGCCAGAACGTCTCGAGTGAGGTCATGCGCCAGTGCCGAGCGGCTGGACTGCATCGTCCTCAACAGCTGCTGAAGCTGATGGGAACTCGTCATGTAGATAACTCTCCGGGTTCTTGATAGCCGACAGATCCCGTGCAATTTCGGATCCTATGTTTTCAAATGGAGCGGATCCCTTCATTAATCGTCGCGCGAGATAGACGCAGGCGGTCGCCAATAGACACCACGCGATGCAGATCAACCAGGCAACTCGGGTTCGATATGGGGTATCCCAAGCCGTGACGAGCACGGCAACACAAAGGAAACACACCAGGAACAGACACGAGGCGGCGCCGACGGCTGCGCCAACAATGGCATTGATCATGTCATCCCGAAGCGTGGTCAAATCCAAACGCGCAAGCTGAGCATAATCCCCGAGTCTCTGATTCAAGAAGGGAAGTAGAATCTTGGCGCGGTGAATGGATAGGAACATATGGAGCACCGTACAAGAATTATCGACCGTCAAAATACGTGAACTTTCACAGACGTCCTCTGGATCTCGGCGTCGATCCTACCACTGGAAAGCCAATCCCTGTGCGCACGGGATTCCCGTATGTCAGGCGACGTCGGCGGGACGGGCGGTATATAGCCCGTGCTCGGTCACGGCATCCGCCCTAAACGCGCAGTCCGGCTTGCGGCAGGTCTCACAGCGCCTCAATCTGTCAGCCGGCGCTTAAATCGATTTGCGCCATTTTCCTACGGCGAGTCGCGTCGTTGGGGCGTGAGGCATGATCGCGTTTGCTCTGTTATTTGGCACTGCGAGCTGCTGCGCCCTTCGGTCTCTTCGCGGTCGATATCGGCGCCGTAGTCG
>Ga0137412_10001691_pt1 | contig 17245 bp, 13 predicted proteins | sample CZODoug2_1_16fun_FD_122160 | JGI IMG/M metagenome (GOLD analysis project Ga0137412, IMG submission 122160) | Vadose zone soil fungal communities from Angelo Coast Range Reserve, California, USA - CZODoug2_1_16fungal (Hybrid Assembly) | ecosystem: Environmental > Terrestrial > Soil > Vadose zone...
GGTCGGATCGCGTTAAGGAAGTTGACGCCCCGCTTTTCCCTGGATATTTGTTTTGCCGATTCAATCCTAATGACCGCCTGCCAATCCTAAAAACGCCGGGTGTTACGCAGATTGTCGGTTACAACCACGTTCCCATACCTGTCGACGAACAGGAGATCGCAGCGATTCGCAGGCTGGTTGCTTCTGGTGTACCCAATTTCCCATGCGCCTATCTGGAAGTCGGGAGCAAGGTTCGCATTGATGCCGGCGCCCTGCGCGGACTCGAAGGTATATTGATGGACGTGAAGGGTAAGCGAAGGCTCGTCTTGTCCATAACCCTCCTTCAACGTTCTGTCGCAGTCGAGATCGATTCAGATGCGGTCAGCGTTGTGCACGCGCTTCAGGCTGCCCGTTCCTAAAAGTTCCCGGTCCAGATCACGAGACTCCCACGATGTCCTTTCTTTCCAGAGTGCTAGACGCAACAATCAATCCGGAATCAAAAGCAGTAGCCAGAGTAGAGGATAAGGTCGAGCCGCTCAGTCTCGTTAGTAGCGTCGTCGATCCTCTTCCGCAAGCTGCGTTTCGCCGACTTTTGTCCCTGGAGCGGAAACGGTCAGAGCGCTCACGCAAAAGCTTTGTGCTGATGCTAGTGCGACACAAGGGCCCAATCCTGCAAGCTGAACAGGCTACTCTGGACCGCGTTGTGAGGCCACTCGGGACCATCATTCGTGAAACCGATACGCTCGGTTGGTTCGAGTCGGATCTTGCCCTTGGCGTAATTTTCAGTGAACTCGGCGACGCTGAACTCGGCGCGGCTGCAAAGAGCATTGAATCCAAGGTGCTCGCTGTGCTCCACTGCGCGCTGAACGTTAATCACGTAAAAAATCTAGAAATTTCGATTTACTCCTACCCACAAAGCTGGAAAGACGGCGGTCTTACTCTCACCTTTGATCCGGTCCTGTATCCCGATCTTTTCGATCTCGACGAGAATAAGAGAACATCTCTCTTGTTGAAGCGGTTGATCGATATTGTCGGCAGCGCCTTAGCATTGATCCTTCTGGCCCCCGTATTTGGCATTTTGGCTGCGCTGGTGAAGCTCACCTCGAACGGCCCGGTATTTTTTCGGCAGCAGCGCCTTGGCCAATTTCAAGTTCCATTTGCTTTCCTAAAGTTTCGCTCAATGTACGTCACGACGGATGCCGAAATTCACCGGGAGTACGTGAAAAACTTCATCGCCGGCCGTGCAGAGCCGAACTCCACGGGCGGCCAACAGCGGCGAGTCTACAAAATAACCAACGATCCGCGAGTAACTTGGATTGGAAGATTCATGCGGCGTACCAGCTTGGACGAAATTCCCCAATTCTGGAATGTCCTCGTCGGGCAGATGTCGTTGGTCGGACCGCGCCCACCAATTGGCTATGAAATTGAGGAGTATGAGATCTGGCACCGCAGACGCTTGCTGGAAGCCAAGCCCGGTATTACTGGGCTTTGGCAGGTTCACGGTCGTAGCAGAACCACTTTTGATGAAATGGTCCGCCTCGACCTACGCTACTCGCGAATGTGTTCGCCGATATCCGATTTGAAGATTCTTCTACAGACTCCCAGAGCTGTCTTTTCGGGCGACGGCGCATATTGACTAAGCCGACGCCTAGTTGTTCGCCTTTGTCAGTCCTAAGACGGAGCCACCCATCCACTCCGCCGTGCTTTCGCAATACAAATCCGCAACTCAAGGTGAATGTGGATGGGTACTAGCTTTACCGTTGGAACGTCCGTCAATCTTCCGGTGGGCTCAAGCTTCTCGAGGGACGTGCTCCGTGTCGGCGTCATCGGCTACGGCTACTGGGGCCCGAATATTGTTCGCAACTTTCAGGGCCACGAAAAAGCGGATGTCGTTGCGGTCTGTGACAAGAATCCCAAATCGCTATCGCGAGTGCGTCGCTCTCATCCGGAAGTGCCTGTTACTTCTGATCAAATGGAGGTATTGACAAGCACGCAGGTGGACGTCGTCGCCGTCGTCACTCCCGTATGGACGCATTTTGAACTCGCAAAGCTAGCGCTGGAAAATGGAAAGCACGTGTTCGTCGAGAAGCCATTCACTTCCACCACGGCGCAGGCCGAACAGTTAATTGAGTTGGCCGAGCGTAAGAACCTCAAGATTATGGTCGACCATACATTCCTCTTCACTGGGGCCGTGAAGAGAATTAAGCAGTTCGTCGACGATGGCACTTTGGGGGCGCTCTATTATTACGACTCCACTCGCGTAAACCTTGGGCTTTTTCAACACGACTGCAATGTGATCTGGGATCTCGCGCCTCATGATTTGTCCATCATGGATCATCTCATCGCGTCTCAACCCGAGGCGATAGTAGCAACGGGAGCCAACCATCTGAACGGGCATGCAGATGTCGCCTTCCTTACCATCTATTACCCCAATAATTTGATCGCCCACATCAACGTAAATTGGCTCTCGCCCGTAAAAGTTCGCACTACGCTGCTAGGCGGCGAGAAGAAAATGTTGGTCTGGAACGACTTGGAAGCCGATGAAAAGGTCAAATTGTATGACCGTGGCGTGCAAATGATGAGCGGCGAAGCTGTTTACCAGCAGTTGGTAAGCTATCGAACAGGCGACATGTGGTCTCCAAATATCGAGCAGATCGAGGCTCTAAAAGTCGAAGCGTCCTATTTCATTGATTGTATTCGCAATGATAAGCGGCCCTTTAACGACGGTAGGGCCGGACTGCGTATTGTTCGCATGTTGGAGGCCGCCGACGAGTCCCTCCGACATAAAGGCAAGGTTGTCAAGTTGTAACAGCCAGCTTGAGCTCTGGAAAGAAATAATGAAACTTTCGGTCGTAATCATCTGCTGGAATGATCTTCGGGTTATCCATGACTGTCTGCGTTCGATCTATAGTGGCACGCACGCAACGGACTTTGAAGTTATCGTCTCCGACAACGGCTCAACCGATGGGTCCGTCGAATTCATTCAGCAACATTTTCCAAAAGTTCGCGTAATCGAAAACGGGGCAAATCTAAGATTCGCCAAAGGGAACAATGTCGGGATCCGTGCCAGTCAGGGCGAGTATATCCTCATTCTCAACCCAGACACGATCATCCATGATGGGGCTTTAGATGAGTGGATAGCTTTCGCGGATCGTCATCCGGAAGCGGGGGGATTTGGGTGCCGGGTGTGCAATGCTGATGGCTCTTATCAGGAGTCTGCGCGCCCGTTCCCTACGATCCGGCGTGATCTGATTGCGGCACTCTATCTCCGCCCTCTTGCACAGTTCTCGAACTTTTTCCTCTCGGACCACTATTGGGGTTGGAAGGGCGATACCGAGCGGTTCGTGGATTGGCAGTGTGGCTGTTGTGTCCTGTTCCGTGGTGACCTGCTTAAGCAATTGGGCGGATTCGATGAGCAATTCTTCTACTACAACGAGGAGGTTGACCTCTGCCGCCGCATCTGGCAAGCGGGGCACCCCATAATCTATACGCCCAATGTAACGATCACTCATCTAGGGGGGCAGTCAACCACCAAGCGTTTTCCGCTCGGCTTCGAGTTAGACAAACTAATAACGCGATATCGCTACTACTACAAGCACTATGGTAGGACTGGCGCTCGTCAATGCCGCTGGGTTCTACTCACTTGGTACTCCATCCGGAGAATTGCATACGGATTTATCCAAATTATGAGACCCACCGAGTTTAGACGTCATCGTCTTGAGTTATATCGAGGGGCGATCGCATGGAATAGCCGGGTTGATCCTGTGCGCTTGGTAGAGAATGGCGAGGAACCCACCACCTCTGTGGGCCTAACGGCGCGAGTCCTCGAGAGGTAATAAATAACGTTCCCCTGAATTCCCAGGGCCACCTATTTCCTAAATCTAATTCAGTTACATACAAAGGCAGTTGGTATGCACATTGGCATAGAATCGAAATATCTGAGTGATGTAGCCGTGCTCGTGCCGGACGTTTTTCAGGATGCGCGCGGCTTCTTTATGGAAACGTATCGCGAGGACCAATTCATCAAACTAGGTCTGCCAACTCGATTCGTTCAGGATAACCACTCGCGCTCCACAAAGGGTGTCGTTCGTGGTTTGCATTTTCAATGGGATCCGCCAATGGGCAAGCTGATGCGCGTATCGCTTGGAAGCGCTTTTCTTGTTGCGGTGGACATCCGAAAGAATTCTCCGACTATTGGGCAGTGGACTGGAGTCGTGGCCTCCGCGGAAAACCGTCGCCAGGTGTGGGCGCCAGCGGGATTTGCCCGGGGTTTCTGTGTTTTGTCGGATTTCGCTGAGATTCAATACAAATGTACTGGGCTCTATAACAGCAAAGCTGAATCCGGGATTCTATGGAACGACGAATCGTTGAAGATCGAATGGCCGCTGCCTGCGTCCCAAATTCAACTTTCTGAGAAAGACAGGAACGCACAAACTCTCGGACAATGGCTTGATTCTCCTCAGTCTGAATATTTTCAGTACGAATCTGTGCAAGAACAGACCGCCTAAACAAATTTTCCTAACTCTGCTAGAAAAACCCCTTCACGGAGTCAATTAATGAAACTTCTTATCGCTGGTGGTGCGGGCTACGTAGGTTCCGCTCTCATCCCAAAACTACTAGATCGCGGTTACAAGGTCGACGTGGTGGACCTGTTTTGGTTTGGGAACCGCCTGCCCCGGCAGGTAGGGATCATCAACAAAGATATCTTCCAACTCAGCGTGGAAGACCTCGCTTCCTATGAACAGGTGATATTTCTGGCTGGCTTGTCAAATGATCCCATGGCGGAATTCTCGCCGAGTAAGAATTTCATATTCAACGCTGCCGCTCCGGCATACTTGGCATACACCGCCAAGAACGCCAAAGTAAGAAGGTACATCTACGCGTCCTCTTGCTCTGTCTATGGTTACAGCGAAAATGAACTCTTCGATGAAACCCGACCGGTCGCATCCACCTATCCCTATGGGATCTCCAAGCTTCAGGGAGAACAGGCGGCGATGCAGCTTTGCGATCACGAATTCTCGGTTATATCTCTACGTAAGGGCACCGTTTCCGGCTACAGCCCCCGGATGCGCCTGGATCTGATCGTCAACACCATGTTCAAGACCGCTCTAAAAGAGCGCACCATCACGGTCAATAACCCTTCTATCTGGCGGCCCATTCTCAGCATCGAAGATGCCACTACCGCTTATATACGCGCGATTGAGGCGAATTATAAGATCTCAGGAATTTTCAATGTTGCCTCGGGCAATTACACCGTAGGAGAGGTCGGCGACCTCGTGCGAGGGGCGATTGAAACACAACTCGGAGGTCGCTTGAATCTCATAATCAAGCACATCCAGGACTTCCGGAACTACAAGGTCTGCACCGAAAAGGCGAGGAATGTCCTCAGCTTCCACCCGACCGGCGATCTCTCTTCGATCATCAAAGCTTTGATCGAAAACATGGAAAAGTTTCGCGACCTGGACAATCCGCTCTATTCGAATATCCACACATTTAGAGAGCTGGAAAGCGGAATGGACACCTACGCGATGGCCGTTGCAGGTACCCGATGAAAGTCATTGTGATCGGTGGGAACGGTCAACTTGGCAGCGACGTGGTCCGCGCATTTGCAGATGACGGCGGCGAAGTCCGCGCATTGAGCCATGAAGATGTAGAGGTCTCGAATTTGGATTCGGTTGCCGCTTGTGTTCGAGAGTTGCGCCCCGATTGCATCGTGAATACGGCCGCGATGCACCATGTCGAAACATGTGAACGAGAGGTACAGAAAAGCTTCGACGTGAACGCATTTGGTGCCCGAAACCTCGCCCTGGTCGCCCGCGAGATGCAAGCTACCCTGATTCACGTCAGCACTGATTATGTGTTCGATGGCTCAAAGCATGCCCCATACGTCGAGAACGACACTCCGCTTCCGCTGAACGTTTACGGTTGCAGCAAACTCGCGGGAGAACATTTCATCCGTACCATCGCCCCAAAGCATTTTGTCCTGCGTACCTCGGCTATTTATGGAAAGCAGCCTTGCAGAGCGAAAGGCGGCCTCAACTTTGTGGAATTAATGCTGAAGCTTGCGCGAGAACGTGGAGAAGTTCGTGTCGTGGATTCAGAATTCGTCACTCCAACTCCTACACCACAATTGGCGCAACAGATTGTTGCCCTCAGTCGTTGTGAATGCTACGGCCTGTACCACGCTACCGCGGAAGGCAGTTGCTCCTGGTTTGAATTTGCCCAGGAAATTTTCGCCGTTACTGGAACGCCAGTCAGGTTGACGCCTGCTAAGGCCGGCGATTTTCCAGTCAAGGTTCCCCGGCCGACATACTCCGTTCTCGAAAACCGCGCTCTAAAAAGCCGCGGACTTAACATTTTCGAATCTTGGCAGAGTGGCCTTCGTGATTATCTCGGAATCTCCAGAGAAGCCACGCACGCGTATGTAGCTCATTAGGTACTTTCCCAACTTTTAGATTCTCAATAAACCGAATGTCAGGACTCTTTTAAATCACCAATGCCCGAAAACTATATCTGTATTGCGCCAGACGTCAAACTCGGCGAGCACGTCAAGCTCTCGAGGTTCATTAATCTCTACGGGTGCGAAATCGGCGATAACACAAAGGTCGGAGCCTTCGTCGAAATCCAGAAGAATGCCAGAGTCGGAAAGAACTGCAAAATCTCAAGCCACACGTTCATTTGTGAAGGCGTTGACATCGAGGACGGTGTTTTCATCGGTCATAGCGTCACCTTCATCAACGACAGCTATCCACGTGCGGTCACCCCTGACGGTGAACTGCAGACCGAACAAGATTGGGCCGTTGAGCGAACAGTCGTAAAAAAGGGGGCCTCGATAGGTTCTGGGTCCACGATCCTGGCAAATGTGGTGGTCGGCGAAAACGCCATCGTTGGCGCAGGCAGTGTAGTCACTAAGGATGTTCCGGCGAACGCAATTGTTGCCGGTAATCCCGCAAAAGTCTTCCGTTACATCACAGAGGAGCAGAGGATCGCGTAAATGTCCACTACCGAGCAAATCCCGTTTTTGGATTTGATATCGCTTCATAAGGAGTTAGAAGAAGAACTGCTGTCCACCCTCCGAGATACATTGCGCGTGGCCGGCTTCGTTGGCGGCCCAAAGGTAGAGGAATTCGAGCGCGAATTCGCAAAATTCTGCGATGCGTCGCATTGTGTTGGTGTCGCTAGCGGGACGGATGCAGTCCGATTCGCGTTGACCGCCGCTGGCGTAAAGCCAGGCGATATTGTCGTTACGGTCCCCCACACCTTTATCGCGACCACCGAGGCGATCAGCCAAGCCGGTGGCCGGCCCGATTTTGTTGACATCGATGAACGCACGTATTGCATGGATCCTCGCAAACTTGAGGAGTACCTCGAGCGTCAGTGTTCCGCAGACGCGAAAACCGGCAGGCTCATCCACAGGAAACTGCAAGCGCCCGTGACCGCTATCGTTCCGGTCCATATCTACGGCCAAACGGCTGATATGGATCCAATACTTGCTCTCGCTGGCAAGTACAACCTCATTGTTGTTGAGGATGCTTGCCAGGCACATGGCGCTGAGTACTTCTCTAAGGCCACCAACACCTGGAAAAAAGCGGGGAGCATGGGCCACGCGGCGGCATTCAGCTTTTATCCGGGAAAGAATCTAGGAGCTTGCGGAGAAGCTGGCGCCATAACCACCAACAATGAGGCCATGGCTAAGACCATGCGCATTTTGCGCGATCACGGCCAGGCGCAGAAGTACTATCATCAGATCGAAGGCTACAACGGCCGTCTTGATGCCTTGCAGGCTGGCTTTCTCACCACTAAACTTCGCTATCTTACCGAGTGGAATCGAAATCGCCAGGAAGTCGCTAAACATTATGACCAGGCTTTCGCGGCCGTCGACGGTGTGGTGGCGCCTTTCTGTCCTGATTCAGCGCGGTCTGTCTACCACCTGTATGTGATCCGAGTAAGACAGCGCGAGGCTCTTCAGAAGCACCTGGCCAAACTTGGAATCGGAACTGGCATCCATTATCCGGTCCCTCTTCATCTCCAGGAGGCCTACCGCCATCTCCAGTATCCGGCAGGAAGCTTTCCGGTTTGCGAACGGGTTGCCTCGGAAATTCTTTCGCTGCCTATGTATCCGCAGCTTCGCCTGGACCAGAGTCGACGCGTGATCAATGAGGTCGCAGGCTTCCTTTCTTCTCGGCACGTACCTGCCAATGTAGAACAAATTCAACAGGTCGCTCTCTAGTCCTGCAATTCCTTCCTATTCCATGACTGACTCTATCCGCGTACATCATAAGCCCCTCAAAATCTGCATGCTGGCGTACTCGTTTTACGAAACGGACGCACGCATCAAGCAATACGCAACAGCTCTGGTCGAACGTGGTGACAGTGTAGACGTTATCGCACTGCGTCGGCCGGGCCAACCGGCTCATTCTGTCTTGAAAGGTGTGAATGTCTTCCGCATTCAGGCCAGGAAGATCAACGAGCGCGGCCCCTTAACGTATCTTTTCCGCATCATACGATTCTTGCTGTCCGCGGCATTGTTTATCGCCCGCCGGCAGTTTTCAACGCAATATCAACTCATCCATGTGCATTCGGTCCCGGATTTCTTGGTATTCGCCGCAATCGTGCCCAAACTTCTAGGAACGCCGGTTGTGCTTGACATCCATGACGTTCTACCGGAGTTCTACGCCAGCAAGTTTCATGTAGCCCACGATTCTTTCATGTTCCGTTGCCTGGTCCTTGCGGAACGGTGGTCAATTGCCTTCGCCGATCACGCTATTGTGGCCAATCACTTGTGGTGCGAGCGGGTCGCCCATCGTTGCGGAATGCCACAGAAGTGTTCACCCATTCGCAACTATCCAGCGCGCGGTCTCTTCAACCCCAATATCCGGAGTAGGGGTAACGGTAAATTCTTGATCACTTACCCGGGCTCATTGAATTGGCATCAGGGTGTTGACGTCGCCATCACGGCGTTCGCGAAGATCAAGGACCAAATGCCGGATGCCGAATTCCATATCTATGGCGAGGGGCCGGCAAAGGGATCACTGATTCGATTGGCGGATTCTCTCGGTCTCGGTGATCGCGTGACCTTTCATGGCCTGCTGCCTACAGAGCAGATTGTTCAGGTAATGGCAGATACTGATCTCGCTGTCGAACCCAAGCGTTCAAGTTCGCAGTTTGGTAACGAAGCTCTCAGTATGAAGATTTTCGAATTTATGGCGGTGGGTGTCCCTCTTGTGGTTTCGCGGACCCGAATCCATCAGTACTACTATTCAGACACGCTCGTGAAATACTACGACAGCGATGACGATGAAGAACTCGCCTCCAAAATGGTCCTGCTTCGGAAAAATGCCGAGCTCCGCCAGGAACAAGTCAGCAATGCTTTGAAATATGTCGAGACCCATAGTTGGGACGTCGAAAAGTATCAGTATCTCGGCATTGTCGACTCTTTGGTGGCCAAAGAGCCGGTAGTGCCTCGGTCATCTTCTGTATCGCTAGAACCGTACGCTATTGCAAATTCCAAGACGAATCAGGGGTAAAGGGCGAATGCAAATCTCCGTTGTCGGTGCTGGTTATGTTGGCTTGACCACCGCTGCGTGTCTCGCGGAAATCGGCCATCAGGTGCTTTGTGCGGATAATGACCTGAACAAGCTAGAAAAGCTCAATGCCGGGCGCCTGCCGTTCTTTGAACCCCATCTGGATTCGCTTGTCCAACGCAATGTTGCTTCTGGCCGTTTGCGGTTCGCGTCGCCTGCGGAAGCCATCGAGAAGGGAAGCGCAATTTTCATCTGTGTCGGCACTCCACCACTGGAGAACGGTGAAGCGGATCTCAGCGCCATTGAATCGGTCGCGCGCACAATTGCTTCGACAGCGCATGGATATCGCCTTGTCATCGAAAAGAGCACCGTCCCGGTACAAACCGCAAAGCGTCTCTGGAAGCATCTCTCCGTTTACAACGTTAACAGCCTGGACTTTGACGTGGTGTCTAACCCCGAGTTTCTCCGGGAAGGATCCGCCGTTGGAGATTTTTTCCACCCCGATCGTATCGTGATTGGAGCGGAATCTCCGCGTGCCGTCGCCATGATGAAGGAAATCTACAGTCCGGTTCTCACGCCTCCCACTACTTGCCCGGTTCATTCACATTGCCCCCCGGTTCATGAAGTACCCCTAATTGTGACCGACACAAACAGCGCCGAACTTGTAAAGCATGCCTCCAACTCTTTCTTGGCCATGAAGATTTCTTTCATCAATTTGGTGGCTGATGCCTGCGAGGCAGCCGGTGCGGACATCGCCAAGGTAGCCGAGGGCATTGGCAGCGACCAGCGTATCGGACAGTCCTTCCTCAACCCGGGTATTGGCTTCGGTGGTTTTTGTTTCCCCAAAGATCTTCAAGCTTTCGTTCGCATCGGCGAACGCCTTGGATGCGACTTCTCCCTGCTCAAAGAAGTGGAGAAGATCAATTTGCGGCGAGCTGAGCAATTCGTAGCAAAAGTGAAAAAAGAGCTTTGGGTCTTGCGAGGCAAAACCTTGGCTATTTGGGGATTGGCATTCAAGCCGGACACCGATGACGTTCGTTTTGCTCCCGCCTTAAACATCGCGAAACGCCTCATGGCGGAGGGCGCTCGTGTTCGCGCATACGACCCACAAGCTATGCAAAAGGCGAAAGACGAGTTGCCAGGAATTACCTATTGTCTTAGCCCTTACGAGGCTGCTCAAAACGCCGATGCTATCCTCATTCTTACCGAATGGGCTGAGTTCCGCAGTCCCGACTGGACTACCCTTGCCAAGACTGTTGCTCATCCGCTCGTAATCGATGGGCGCAATTTATGTCGCCCCAATGATCTGGCGGCACATGGATTTCAGTATGTCTGCATCGGCAAGCCACACATTCCTCAGTTGCCGGTTCCGATCGTTGCGAAAGAATCGCTGGCCTCTCCGGTCATGGCCTCTCCGCTTTCAGTTCCTTCATCTCTATTACAGCCTCAATGACAGTAATAATGTTATTTATTACCATTTCTGATAACACTCGCGCGACCTGAATCTCTTAAAAAATCCTGAACAGATACCTGTCCTCTAATTGTTCCTATGTACAGTATCAATGGACTCTTTCCCTCGGTAACCTCTACAGTACCGGAAGTTGTGTTTTCAATTCTGAAGGTCGGAATCTCTCGTTCTCACGTCCTAGGTCGGCCTCGCTGACAGGCTAGCCGCCCTATTCTCCTGCTCTCAAGAGAGCTTTCCATCGAGGGGGCAGAAACACGATGCGCAGGTCGATCCTAATCTTGATTTTCTTGTTTTCCGCACTACCCGCTGGAGCAAAAGACTTCTATATCGCAGCAAAGCAAGCTGGCACGGGGTCTGGGACGGGATGCTCAACCGCCAAGCCCTCCACTTGGTTTAACACTGGGACTAGCTGGGGAACGGGAGCGACTCAGATAGGTCCGGGCACCATAGTACATCTTTGCGGCGCGTTTACAGGTACCGCGGGGCAACAGTTGCTGCTAGTACGTGGAAACGGCACGAGCACTAGTCCCATCACTATTAAGTTCGAAACGAATGCTGTCCTCACCGCGCCCTATTGGTCTTCGCAAGGCGCAATAAGCGTAGTGGGTCGGAGCTACGTTGTGATCGATGGCGGCACGAACGGTTTGATTAAGAATACCGCAAACGGCACTGGTCGCGGCTACGCCCAGGATACCAGGGCCATCTATGCCCCGAGTTGCACCGGGTGCGTAATCAAGAATTTGACGATAGCGGACCTTTACGTCCGCACGTCAATATCGGATCTAGCAGTTAAGCAAACGGCGGTAAACTGTGTCTACTGGCTCAACTCTCACAATATTACGATTACTCATGTGACCTGTCATGATGCGGGCTGGGCGTTTACCGGATACGGAAACAACTTCACCCTATCCTATTGCAACATCTACAACATTGATCACGGCCTTGCTTTTGGGCCGCAGGGGACGAACTCAGGCTTTTCGATACATGACAACCACATTCATGATTATGTGAAGTGGGACTCTACTACCAATGCGTACCATCATGATGGATTGCACATTTGGGGGCAGAACGGCGGCATTGCAACCAACGGTGTCATTTACAACAATATTTTCGACGGCGATTCCGGAGTGAACATCACCGCTCATATCTATCTTCAGGATTCCATTAAGAATGTCTCCGTTTACAACAATGTGTTTTTAGTGCCCTACAATCGGACAATCAATTCGCTTTGGTTCAGCGGTATCACTCAAGCCGGGGTTCTTCCGGGTGGGCCTGCAACCGGAAATTCCGCCTACAATAATTTCATACGTACTGGCGGACACCTGCATGGCGCCGCCATCTTTGCAATGGCTCAAAGCAACTTTACGGCAATCAATAACGTGCTCCTGGGTGGCAACGCCGATATTTCGGTACAGGGCGGCGGGTACCTATCCTCCGCGGGAATTAATAACAATATCTACGAGGACTTGTTGGCGGACGCCGGGTCATATAATTCCTTTTACTATCAAGGTCATAACTATCATGACCTGGCCTCATGGCAAGCCGCGTGCCACTGTGACTCAAGATCGAAGCTTGTCCCAGCTTCAAAGATTAACGCCAGCAGCTTGGGCCAGTTGCTGTCCGGTTCCGTCGCAGTTAGCGCCGCCGCGAATTTGCTGAACATCAGCTCTGGACCCCTGAGTGCCCTTAGCAAGGACAAGATCGGAGCGGCGCGCCCAGTAAGTGGTAGCTGGGACGCCGGAGCCTACAAGTTTGGGTCGACGCCCTTGCCTTCGTCGCCCGCCGGTCTCAGCGCCACAGTTCAGTAGTTTCACAAACAACTCGTCACCCGTCTTCGGTGTCTCAGAAACGAGAATTGACCCACATTCGAGCGGTCGTTGCGAGGGAGTGGGCTCCGGTCCACTCCCCTCTTTGTTCGCACTCACTCTTCTCTCATTACTATCCCGACCATTCCTGACTTGAAATAGGCCTAATGGACGATCATAAACAGCGCGGCAGACGCCTCATCGCAAAAAATACCATTTTCAACCTCGTAGGCCAGGTCTTGCCCATGGTCATCGGCGTTCTCACTATTCCGTATATCGTCAGAGGCCTTGGCGCTGCCCAGTACGGAATCCTCTCTATTGCCATGATGCTGCTCGGCTATTTCAATATCTTCGATTTGGGGTTGGGTCGCGCCACCGTTAAATTTGTAGCCGAGAATCTCGACCCAGAAAATGCTCACAAAGTCCCCGAGTTAATCTGGACTTCCCTTTCGCTTCTTGTCGGCCTAGGAATTATTGGCGGTACTTTATCTGCTTTATTCGTTCCGGTTTCAGTTACGCATTTCTTCAAGATGCCTTATGAGTTGGCTGGGCAGGCTCGCATCGCCCTTTTTGTCCTCTGTGCCTCCATGCCCATCGTGCTGGGCAACAATGCTCTGCGAGGAGTCCTCGAAGCCACTCAGCGCTTTGACTTGGTGAATTACGTTAAAGTCCCGTCCAGCGTCGTTTTCTATCTAGCTGCGGCTCTGGCGATCCCGTTTGGTGCCCACGTTGCTGCGATCGTATGTCTCCTGGTAGCGGTTCGTTTGGTCTCCACGTTTGCATATCTCTTCCTCTGCTTTCGTACGATTCCAGGCCTCCGCAGCAGCTTCCGCGTTTCCAGAGCATCGCTCGGGCCATTAGCCACCTTCGGCGGCTGGATTATGATCACCAATGTGACTGGGCCTGTCTTCGGGTATATCGAGCGGTTCATGATCGCATCATTGCTTTCCGTCAGCTTGCTCACGTTCTACTCTGCGCCCTATGAGCTTGTATCTAAGCTCTTGATCTTTCCCATGAGTGTCGTGCCATCACTGTTCCCCTATTTTAGCTATCACGGAAGCAGGAAGAGTTCAGAAGTCTCGGAGATGACGTCGCGGACACTCAAATATCTGCTTCTCCTCCTCACGCCGCCTGTTGCGATCTTCCTCTTTTTTGCCAAGGACATCATGCAGCTTTGGCTTGGGCCACAGTTTGCACAGGCAAGTACCGTGGTCCTTCAACTTACTACCTTGTTCTGTTTCGTTAGCGCTTTTGCCTATGTCCCTTACACGTCGGTTCAGGCTCTCGGTAGGCCAGATCTCAAAGCCATCTTGGACTTAATTGCCCTTCCAACCTACGGCGTTGTCGCATGGTGGCTCATAAAGCATGACGGCATCAACGGAGCGGCTTTCGCTAAATTGATAGTCACCGTCGCGGACTGCGCCATTCTCTTTATGTTCGCTTTTAAATTGAAGGCATTTTCTCTCCGCGACTGTGTTTCTGGCCCTCTCTTCCGCGCCATTGCGGTTAGCGGGCTACTGCTGGCCTTGATTTTTGGCGTCCACACTATGCACCTCAAGTTGCTGCTCAGTGTTCCATTAGTGATTCTCTGTTTTGTCGTCTACGTACTGACGTTCTGGGTCTTCGCGATAGATCATGAAGACCGAACGACAATTTACGCTCTCCGCCAACGAGCGGCGGGACTTTTGACACGTCGTCGCGCAGCTCCAGTCTTGCAGATTACACCCGACAACACTGCCGTTTGATTCACCCTTAGCAGCTTTTCCCTCAAGCAAGGAGTCGAATGAGAATCACGTTCCTGATGCCCGGCTACATGTGGGGCCCCTCGGGCGGTTACAAAGTCGTGTATGAGTACGCCAATCAGCTCGTTGGCCGAGGGCATCAGGTCGCAGTCGTACATCCTCGCCGCTTGAATTTCACCCCAGTCGCCAAGCCTACATTTCGGCAACGCATCCGGAAGTTTCGGCTCACTCTAAAGGAATTAATTTCCAAGCCAACGGTTGACTGGCATCCAATCGATAAACGTGTTCGCCTGCGGTATGTTCCTACGCTAAACGACCGGCATATTCCGGATAGTGATGTTCTCTTCGCGACTGCCTGGAATACGGCAGGTGTTGTTTCAAAGTGTTCTTCCGCTAAAGGCGAGAAGTGCTACTTGATCCAGCACTATGAGACTTGGATGGGGCCCGAAGCCCTGGTCGACGAGACCTGGCGTATGCCGTTGCGCAAAGTCGTTATAGCTCGATGGCTTCTCGATCTCGGAAAGACCCTCGGTGCGCATTCCGTGACTTATGTTCCTAACGGCATCGATCACAACCGGTATCGACTCACCCAATCGATCGAAGGACGGCCGCGGCAAGTGGTGATGATGTGCTCGCACGTAGGATTCAAACGTTCCGAGGATGGGATCGCCGCGCTTCAACTCGCCAAGAGCCAATTTCCAGATCTTCGTGTGGTTCTCTTCGGCAATAGTTACCGGCCGTCTTGGGTTCCTGAGTGGATGATCTACGAACAGGATCCACCGCAAGACCACATCGTTGAACAGTTCTATAACGGCTCGAGCATCATGTTGAGCCCTAGTCTGGCTGAGGGGTTCCCACTTCCGCCGGCGGAAGGGGCTGCTTGCGGCTGCGCTGTCGTAGCCACCGACATAGGAGGGCATCGCGAGTACCTGGAAAACGGCGTAACAGGCTTGCTCTCACCTCCGAATAATCCTGAGGCTCTGGCTCGTAATCTTTGCCTCCTTCTCGGTAATGAGGAACTCAGAATCCGGTTGGCACGTTCGGGAAATAAATTCATCAGGCACTTTACATGGGAGCGAAGCGCCGATCTCATGGAAGATTTCGTTATTAACGCGGCTATCCGTAAACCTGTGCCAAGTTCATCCACGTCCGCCGTTGAGGTAAGTCCCGCTTGACCGTTTCACTCGAGATGGAGATCCACTAATGCCACCAGAGAATCTGAGGTTTGGCGGTGGTGCATCGGAAACAATTTTGCACCCAATCGTCCTCGTCGCGATGCTCATTGCCATCGCTCTGATTTTTCTGCTACCCCGCAAATACATTATTTGGCCGTTTCTAGTCAGCGCATTCCTGATCCCACTCGGACAGTCGATTCTCGTCGGCGGCCTCCACTTCTTCGTCATCAGAATCATCATCCTTGCCGTCGTTGTCCGCATGCTTGTTTCGAGGTTTACCTCTCCCGAAGGCATATTCGGCGGTCGACTCGGCATCGTGGACGGCATATTCCTCGTGTGGGCGTTCTGCCGCGTATTGGCGGGTGCGGTGGTCTTTTCGTTTAATTCCGGAGCCCTGGTTTATCAGGCCGGTTTTTTGCTAGACGCCATTGGCGGCTTCTTTGTGCTTCGGTACCTCATTTGCGATGATGAGGATATCTATCGCACTCTCCGTGTGTTCGCCACTATCTCCATCATCATCGGTTGTTGCATGCTTTTTGAGAAAATGTATCGGCTGGACGTCTTTGGCCTCTTAGGAGGCGTTCGCGCCGTACCGGAGGTGCGCAATGGTTCCGTGCGAGCCGAGGGTCCGTTCCAGCATGAAATCTTGGCGGGAACCTTCGCCGCCACGCTGCTTCCACTTTTCTTCCTGCTCTGGCGACAGGGCAAGTCGCGATTTCTCGCAGTTTTAGCGGCTATTGCCGCCACTGTAATGGTCATCACTTCTCATTCAAGCACTGCCGTAATGGCTTATGCCGCCGCTTTCCTCGGCGTCTGCGCCTGGCCGCTGCGCAAGCATATGCGGCTGGTTCGGTGGGCCTTTGTCCTATCCCTGATTTCATTACACCTCGTAATGAAGGCTCCGGTTTGGTTCTTGATCGCCCGCGTTGACATTGTCGGCGGCTCTTCTGGTTATCACCGCGCAAGGCTGGTTAACGACTTCATCATGCATTTCCGTGATTGGTGGCTTGTCGGCACTATCGAAAATGCCCGATGGGGAGCTACGATGTGGGATCTTTCCAATCAGTTCGTTGCTGAGGGAGAAGTCGGTGGTCTGGCAACGTTCCTTTGCTTTTTGGGTCTGATTTACATCTGCTTCTCCAGGATCGGAATCGCTCGACAATCGGTGGAAGGGGATGGCCCCAAAGAATGGTATTTCTGGATCCTCGGCGCTACCCTCTTTTCTCACGTCGTCGGGTTCTTTGGAATTAGCTATTTTGATCAGACCCGCGTGTCCTGGTTCGCTTTGTTGGCTATGATCGTAACGGCGACGGCGCCCTACATTGTCAAGGTACCTGTAAAACATTTTGCTCGCGCTCCACTCCGGAATCCCAAACCGGCGTACGCTTCTTCGTTCTCAAGGCTTCGCTCTAAAGAGGTCCTTCCGGTGAGGGATCGCTCGCACCTAAACACTCGGTTCTCCTGAATCAGAAATTTGTTTTATTTTATCTAACATTCTCAAACCTGATCCTCAAATCCAACTAGAGACTCTTAGCTCATGACCCAATTCGCT